>Ga0182030_10007924_pt1 | contig 22094 bp, 18 predicted proteins | sample 812S3MmetaG_FD_121299 | JGI IMG/M metagenome (GOLD analysis project Ga0182030, IMG submission 121299) | Permafrost microbial communities from Stordalen Mire, Sweden - 812S3M metaG (Illumina Assembly) | ecosystem: Environmental > Terrestrial > Soil > Wetlands > Permafrost | place: Sweden... | reverse complement strand
GTCGCTCCAAGCCAGCGCGTTTCGGTGCGGCCGGCGCGCGAGCAGCTCGTATGCGGCCCGCGGCGTGGTTCCTCCGGAAAGCACGAGCGAAAACGTCCCGCGGTCCGCGAGCGCGGTCTGCCCCGCGTCCACGACCAGCTGCGCGAGTCCCGCGGCCAGGCGTTCGGGATCGGAGTAGACGTGCAGATCGCCGCGCGCCACGTCAGCCTTCGATTTCGAAGATCGCAGCAACGCTCTGGAGCGAGTCGTGGAACACGTCGTTGCGTTGACCCAGCAGCAGGATGGCGCGTTCGATCATCGTCGGAACGTCGATCCCGTTGATCGGCGTGCGGCGAGCGGGACGCGCGCGCTGCCCCGTGACGCGCGTTTCGAGCATTTGCGTCCCGTCGCTCGTGACCAGCTCGACCGTGAAGCACGATGCCTTGCTCGATAGCGACACGTTCCCGGGCCGGCGGGCTTCGCCCGCACGCTCGATGCGATACGCGATCGGGTCGCCGAAGCGATTGTCGAAACGGCCCCGCTCGCGCGGGGACCAGCCCAGACGGCTTCCGAGCCAGCCCAGGAGATAGTAGGATTCGGCGTCCGTGCCGCATGCGATCGCGACGCGGTCGAGATGCAGCAACTCCTCGGCGGCGGCGACGTCGTCGAAAAACGAGGCGATGGATTCCTGCCACGGAGCCAGTCGCAAGAACGCGAGATCGTGAAGGTGCGCGGCGGGATGCTCTTTCGCGTAACTGCCGAGCTCGCGAAGCGTTCCGGTTCCGGGCTCGACGAGCGAGCTATTGCAGACGATCACGCGCGCGAGCTCGGCCAGCGCGCCGAAGCGTTCGTCCGATCCGACGCCGTCGGCGGCCCAATGCACCACCAGCGGAGCTTCCCCGAGGGAGAGCGCTCGCGCGATCGACGCCAGGTGCGCGGCGTCCGCTCCCTTGACGCCGACCTCGATCCATTCTCCGCGTTCGACCGATCCGTCCGTCCGGTACGTGCCGAGCGGCTGCGATGCGTCCAAGATGATGGCGCGAGACGGATGCTTGTCGGCAAGGGCTCGCGTTCGCTCGCGAACGACTTCCGAGAGATCGGAATCCTCGATGAACGAGACGAGCGTCATCGTCGAGGCGGACGTCGAACGGCGGTTGAGCCGGTGCTCGCTCAGTTCGTCCAGAATGGCCTGCGTGTCGAGACTCACAGCTTCCGCCAGTCGGGAAAGAGCTCGAACGCCGATTGCGGCCCTTGGCTTCCGGCGGCGTAGTTCGGGAAGTCGAAGTCCTTCGTGTTCCGCCACTTCTCCTGAATCGGCGTGACGATCTCCCAGGCCCGCTCGACCGCGTCCCAGCGCGTGAAGAGCGTCTGGTCGCCGCGCATGGCGTCGGCCAGCAGCCGCTCGTATGCGGGCGGAGATTGGACGCCGAATCCGGTGCCGTAGTTGAAGTCCATGTAGACGCTTCGAATGTGCTGCTTCGGGCCTGGGACTTTCGCTTCGAAACGCAAAGCGATGCCTTCGTCGGGCTGGATTTTCACGACCAGCACGTTCGGTTCGATCGAGTCCGTTTCGTCGCCGTAGAGGCGGTGCGGAATCGGTTTGAACGTCACCGCGATTTCGCTGACCTTGCGCGCGAGGCGCTTGCCGGAGCGCAAGAAGAACGGGACGCCGGCCCAGCGCCAGTTGTCGATCGTGAGTTTAACTGCGGCGAAGGTTTCGGTGTTGGAGTCCAAACCTACGTCGGCTTCGTTCCGATAGCCCGGAACGGCGGCGCCGTCGATCGTTCCGGGCCCATATTGGCCGCGCGCGCTCACCTTCGAAACGGCGTCGATAGCCGGCAGCGGGACCTCGGAGAGCACCTTGAACTTTTCGTCGCGAATCGCGTTGGCGTCCGAGCTGGCCGGCGGTTCCATGGCGACGAGCGCGAACAAATTCATCACGTGATTCTGGATCATGTCGCGCAAGGCGCCGGCGTTGTCGTAGTACGCGCCGCGCTGCTCGACGCCGAGCTGTTCGGCGGCGGTGATTTGCACGCTGTGAACGTAGTTGCGGTTCCAAATCGGTTCGAAGATGGTGTTGGCAAAGCGCAGGGCCAAGATGTCTTGCACCGGCTCTTTGCCCAGGTAATGATCGATGCGGTAGATGGAGCGTTCGTCGAAGACGCGCTCGACCGCGGCCTGCAGCGCCCGCGCCGAGGCCAGGTCGGTTCCGAAGGGTTTTTCGACGACGATGCGCGACCAGCCGCGGTCGTCGTCCTTGGGGTCGAGCTTGGCGAGCTTGAGGTGTTTGACGATCTCGGGGAAGACCGGTGGAGGCGTCGCGAGATAGTAGATCCGATTGCCGGCCGTTCCCAAGTTCCGGTCGTTCTCATCGAGCTGTTTGCGCAAGTCGTCGAAGTGCTTGGTGTCTTTGAAATCGGCGCAGACGTAGAAGATGCTCTTGGCAAACTCGTTCCACAGGTCGCCGGACGGCTTCTGATCGGGCGGCGCGAAGTTCTCGAGTTGCGTACGGCAATACGCCCGGAACGAATCGTCGTCGAAATCCGAGCGCGCGAAGCCGATCAACCCGAATCGCTCGGGCAGCATGCCTTTGAGGTGCATGGAGTAGACGGCCGGCAGCAGCATGCGTTTGAAGAGGTCGCCGCTCGCTCCGAAAAACACGATGTTGCACGGATCGGCTATGCGGTCGCTCTCCAAGCCTTGCCGCAGGGGATTGGCGGCGGCGCCGTCGCGCGACGGCGTCGCCGCCGTCGAGGCGGCGCCGGCGGTTGCGGTGTCAGGCACGATCGTTCATCCCGCGGCCGCTACGCGCGGGCCGTGAGCGCTTCGTCGATCGCCGCGGCCAGAGCCCGCAGCCCTTCTTCGATGCCGCCCCGCAGGTGCACGCGAATTCCGCGCCGGTTCCGGCTTGCCAGCGAGCTCCAATCGCCCAGTGCCTGGGCCTGGAGCAGCGTTCGGAAGCCAACGTTCATTCCCGGAATCTGCTGGTCGAGTTTTTCGTCGGCCGTGATCTGCAACATCACGGCGGTGTCGGGGCCGCCCTTGTGCAGCTGTCCGGTCGAGTGCAGGAAGCGCGGTCCGAAGCCGACCGTCGTCGCGACTTTGCGGGCGTCGCGAATTTTCAAGCGCATCGCTTGAAGCAGTTTGTCGTGTTCGTCGTTTCGCGCGACGTAGGCGGTGATCGCCACGTAGTCCCCGGGCCGCGTCTGCTGCGCGAACGCGGCGAGCGCGGCCGCGATACCGCTCGCCGGAAGGTTCGCGCTTCCCGGGAGAAACGTGACGTCCATCGCGTCGCTCGTGACGTTGGGCTGGGGCTCGTCGATCTTGCCGGTCTTGGCGTACTGCTCCAGAAGCGCCTTGGTGTTGTCCTTGGACTCTTGCACGTTGGGCTGGTCGAACGCATCGATGCCCAGCAGCGATCCCGCCGCGGCCGTGGCGATCTCCCAGACGTAGTATTGCTCGCCGACGTCGTACGCGTCGTTCATCGCCAGGCGCGCCACGGGATGGCCGGCGCTTTCGAGCGCTTTGAGTTTGGCGTCGGTGGACGGATCCGCGCCGGGCAGATTCGCGCCGACGTAGACGAAGAAGCGATCGTCTCCGTAGTCCGCGGGATCGCCGAGCCGCTCGCCCTCGACCGGAACGATGCCTTTACCGAGCTTGCCGGTGGATTCGGCGATGAGCTGCTCGGCCCACGCGCCGAACGCCTTGACGTCGGGATGCGTCACGATCGTCAGCTTGTTGCGGCCGGCCAGCGCGAGGCCGCCGATCGCCGCGCCGAAGCGAAGCGCGCTCGACGGGGCGCTCGTGTTCTCGTTGCCGTGCATCGCGCCCAGGCCGCGATCGAGCAGCAGCGTGACGTTGTAGCCGCCGATCGCCGCCGGCACCATTCCGAAGTCCGAGAGCGCGGAATAGCGGCCGCCGATGTTCGGATCGTTCTTGAAGACGCGCCGGAAGCCGTTCGCATCGGCGACTTTGACCAGCGGCGAGTCGGCGTCCGTGATCGCGATGAACCGCGACCCAGCCTTGTCGGCCCCGACGCGTTTGGCAACCTTGTCGAAGAAGTAGGCGAAGAACGCGTTGGGCTCGGTCGTGGAACCGCTCTTACTCGAGACGATGAACAGCGTGCGATCGAGGTCGATCTCGGCCTCGAGCGCGGCGATCTGCTCGGGATCGGTCGAGTCGAGCACGTGCAGTTCCGGGTAGCCGGGCGTATGTCCGAACGTCACGCGCATGATGTCGGGCGCCAGCGAGCTGCCGCCCATGCCCAAGACGACGGCGTGGGTGTACGACTTGGCGATATCTTTGCCGAAATCGGAGAGGTCCCGCACCGATTCGAGCATGTGCTGCGGAATGTCGAGCCACCCCAGCGAGTGTTTGATCAAGTCGGCCGCGTCCGGATCGGTGGACCACAGCGTCGGGTCCTTGGCCCACATGCGCTTGAGGAAATCGTTCTTAACCAGCGTCGCGAGCGCGTCGTCGAAGGTCGCTTGCGTGGCGCCCGGCAGCGAAAGCGCGACCCGCTCGGCTCCCGAGGCGAGCTGCTTCTGCTTGTAGACGATCGCGCCGATCAGCGCGGCGAACGAGTCGCTGAAGAGCGAAACGCCCTCGAGTTGCAGCTCGTGCGTGACGTCGAAGAGCGAAATGTTCGCGTCCTGGAGCGCGTCGAGATCGGCGCGCGCGCCCGCGACGTCGGACTCCACGGTGCCGGGCTCGATGCGGCCGTGGTCGAGGAGGGCTTGCAGCGTTTGGGGCGGCATCGTGTTGACCGTTTCCGGTCCGACGACCGTCTCCACGTACATCAAATCGGGGTAGTCCGGATTCTTCGTGGACGTGCTCGCCCAGAGCGGCCGTTGGGGCGTGCCGCCGTGCTTTCGCAGTTTCGCGAAGCGTTCGTCTTCGAAGAGCTCCTTGAACTTGGCGTACACGATCTTCAAGCTCGCGACGCCGGTCTTGCCGAGGAAGCGCTTGAGGTCTTCGCCCTTGACGATGCGGTCCGTGAGGATCTTGTCTACTGCCGAGTCCACGCGGCTGACGAACACGCTGTTGACCGAGCGAATCCGGTCGATCGGCTTGTGCTCGGCGACGCGCCGCTCGAGCCCGCGAATGTAGGCTTCGGCCGCGTTGGCGTACATCTGAACCGAGAAGATCAGGGTGACGTTGATGTTGAGGCCCTCGTAGATGGCCTCTTCGATCGCGGGAATGCCCTCGCGCGTGCCCGGGATCTTGATCATGACGTTGGGCCGGTCGACGCGCTTCCAGAGCGACTTGGCCATGGCGACGGTGCCGGCCGTGTCGTTGGCCAGCAACGGCGAGACTTCCAGGCTGACGAAGCCGTCGTTGCCCTTGGACGATTCGTAGACGCCTTGGAACGCGTCGCACGCGTCTTGGATGTCCTGGACCGCCAGGTCCCAAAACAAGGCGTCGGCGTTCTTTTCCGTGCCGATCAGCGAGCGGAGTTGATCGTCGTAGTCGTCGCCCGCTCCGATGGCTTTCTCGAAAATCGTCGGATTGCTCGTCATGCCGCGCAGGCCGAGATCGATCAGCCGTTTCAGCTCGCCCGATTCGAACATGCTGCGGCGCACGTTGTCGAGCCAGACGCTTTGCCCCGCGTCGAGGAGTTGCTGCATTGGGTTCTTCACGGTGACTCCTAGCGTTTTGCGAGTGCGAAGCGCTCGAGCGCGACCTCGGCCACGTTGGCGGGCGTAAAACCGAAGGCTTGCGCGATCGCGGCGGCTGGGGCCGACGCCCCGAAGTGGTCTATGCCGAAGGCGTAGCCGCGCGTCCCGGTGTAGGCGCTCCATCCGATCGTCGCGCCCGCTTCGATCGACATGCGCGCGGTGACCGCCGATGGGAGAACGCTTTCGCGGTAGGCTTCGGACTGGCGGTCGAAGAGTTCCCAGCTCGGCATCGAGACTACGCGCGTCGCAACGCCGCCTGCGGCAAGGATCTTGGCGGCGTCGCGCGCCAGCGCGACCTCGGAACCGCTGCCGATCAGGATCAGGTCGGGCGTGCCCTCGCAATCGTCCAGGACGTAAGCGCCCTTGTCGACCGCCGCGTCGCGGACGCCTAAGAACGGGACTTTCTGGCGCGTGAGCACCAGCGCCCACGGACCTTGCTTGTTGTCCACCGCGAGCTTCCACGCCGCCAGCGTCTCGAGCGAGTCGGCGGGACGGACGACGACCACGTTGGGCGTCGCGCGCAGCATGGCGAGTTGCTCGATGGGCTCGTGCGTCGGTCCGTCCTCACCGACGAAGACCGAGTCGTGGGTAAAGACGTAGATGCATCGCGCGTTCGAGAGGGCGGACAGGCGCAGAGCGGGCTTGAGGTAGTCGGAGAAGTTGAAGAACGTGGCGCAGAACGGCAGCAAGCCGCCGTGCAGCGCGATGCCGTTGTTGATCGCCGCCATCGCGTGCTCGCGCACGCCGTAGTGTACGTTGCGCCCGGCGTAATTGCCCGGCTCGAAGTCACCGCAGCCTTTGAGATAGGTGTTGGTCGAGGGATCGAGGTCGGCGGAGCCGCCGACCAGTTCGGGAAGCGCGCCGGCAATGGCGTTCATCACCGCGCCGCCTGCCTCGCGCGTCGCGACGCTGCCGTTCTCGTCCGTGAAGGCCGGCCACGGAAGGGCGGCGGGAACCTCGTCGCGCAGCGCGCGTTCGAGTTGCGCCGCGAGCTCGGGGTGTCCGGCTTTCCACGCCGCATAGGCGGCTTGCCACTGCGCTTGCGCGCGCGCGCCTTTTTCGCCGGCTTCGCGGAACCACGCGAGCACGTCGTCGGGGACCAAGAAGTCGGGCTCGAGCGGCCATCCGAGCTCGGCTTTGGTCTTCTTGAGATTTTCGACGCCGAGGGGACTGCCGTGCGCCTTGAACGTGTCCTGGACCGGCGATCCGTAGCCGATGTGCGTGCGAATGGCGATAAACGACGGGCGGTCGGTGACGTTCTTGGCCACCGAGATCGCCTGGTCGACGGCAGCGACCGAGTTGCCCTCCGCGATGTCCACGAACTGCGTGTGCCAGCCGCTCGCGTCGAAGCGCGCGATCGCGTCGTCGGTGAACGTAACGTCGGTGGGGCCGGCCAGCGAGACTTGGTTGTCGTCGTAGAGCACGACGAGCTTGCCCAACTTGAGGTGGCCGGCGAACGAGATCGCCTCTTGGCTTATGCCTTCCATAAGATCGCCGTCGCCCACGAGAGCGTAGGTGAAGTGATCGACGATCTTCGCGTCGTCGTCGTTGTAGACGGCGCCTAGGTGCGCTTCGGCGACGGCCATGCCGACCGCGTTGGCGATGCCTTGCCCGAGCGGTCCGGTCGTGGCCTCAACGCCGGGCGTGTGTCCGGCCTCGGGGTGTCCCGGCGTCTTACTGCCGAGTTGGCGGAACGACTTCAGATCGTCGAGCGAGACGTCGTAGCCGGTGAGGTAGAGAAGCGCGTAGAGCAAGGCCGAGCCGTGCCCCGCCGACAGGATGAAGCGGTCGCGGTCCGGCCAACGCGGATCGTGCGGATCGAACTTGAGATGCCGCGTCCAGAGCGTGTAGGCAAACGCCGCCGCTCCGAGCGGCAGCCCCGGATGACCCGAGTTCGCTTTCTGCACGGCGTCCACCGCAAGGAAACGGATGGCGTTGATGCGCTGGTCGTCTGCCGGCGAGTTCTGCACGAATGCTCCTTTAAAAACGGGGCGGCTTGGCCCCCCGTTCACCCCGAGCCGCGACTCCTCGGCTCCGAGCCGCGCTATGCGCGGCTCGTGGGAAAACGGGGGCAACATTGCCCCCCATTCACCCCGAGCCGCCACTCGGCGGCTCCTCGCCGTGCTTCGCACGGCTCGTGAACGTGGGACGTATGCTTCCTCTGTAGCGTGCCGTCGTGTGACGGCTCGCTATCAGGGGGCGGTTTCATTCGCGGGCGGGCGGGTTTTTCTTACCGGCCGGCGGCTCTTGGGCCGAGGTCTTTCGAGCGAAGGGGCTGGGCGCATCTCGACGTACCATGCCGCCGATGGAGACCGACGAACTCCGCGCCCAGATCGAGGCGCTGGCCCGGGGCGAGGGGGACGTGCGCGGTGATGCCGGCCGCGCGGTGGATCGCGCCATCGAGGCGCTGGATCGCGGCGAGATTCGCGTCGCGCAGCCCGGCGCGAACGGCGACTGGACGACTAACGCCTGGGTGAAGCAGGGCATCTTGCTCTACTTTGCCCGGCGAGACTCGACATGGATGGGCGACCCGCTCTCCGGCGGTCCGGCCTACTACGACAAGTTGCCGGTGAAACGGGATTACGACCGGGCCGGCGTTCGCTGCGTTCCGCCGGGCGTCGCGCGGTACGGCAGCTTCCTGGGGCGCGGCGTCATTCTGATGCCGGGTTTCGTGAACATCGGGGCCTACGTCGACGAAGGCACGATGATCGACACGTGGGCCACGGTCGGCTCGTGCGCCCAGGTCGGCAAGGGCGTCCATCTTTCCGGGGGAGTCGGGATCGGCGGGGTGCTCGAGCCGGCGCAGGCCGCTCCGGTGATCATCGAGGACGGCGCGTTCGTCGGATCGCGCTGCGTCGTCGTGGAAGGCGTTCGCGTCGGTCGCGAAGCGGTGCTGGGAGCCGGCGTCGTGCTCACGGAAAGCACGCCGATCGTGGACGTTCGAGGCGCGACTCCCACGATCGTCAAGGGGCGGATTCCCGATCGCGCGGTCGTGATTCCCGGAACGCTGCCGAAATCGTTTTCCGCCGGCGAATTCGGCGTGCCGTGCGCGCTGATCGTGGGAGAACGAACCGCGTCCACCGATCGCAAAACGTCGCTGACGGCCGCGCTGCGCGATTTCGGCGTCGCCGTATGAATCCGCGCGTGCTCGAAATACCGGGATCGGTCATCCGGCGCATCGCTTCGATGAAGCGCAGCGGCACGATCGATCTCGGCCTGGGCGAGCCGTCGTTCAAACCGAACATGACGCATTTTCGCGCGGCCATGGAATACGTTCGCGAGCGCGGCGTGCGCTATACGGAGAACGCCGGAGATCCGGAACTGCGCGAGGCGATCGCCCGATGCTACAACTACCGCAACCTTCATGCCGCGGCCAACGTCTGCGTTACGACGGGTTCGCAAGAAGCGATGTACGTCACGCTCAAAACGCTCCTCGATCCCGCCAAAGACGAACTGCTCGTCGTGGAGCCGGCCTTTCCGTCCTACGTCAAGATGGCCAAGCTCGAGGGCATTCCGGTCCGCACCGTCTCGATGATCGAAGAAGAAGACTTCGCGTTCGACGCCGAGCTGATCGCGGCGGCGATCGGGCCCCGAACGCGCGCCATCGTGATCTGCTCGCCGTCGAATCCGACCGGGCGCGTCATTTCGCGCGCGCAGGCGGCGCTGCTGGTGCGCGCGCTGGAAAACCGTACGGGAGAGCCGATATGGCTCATCCACGACGAAGTCTACCGCGAGCAGTGCTTCGTCGAAGACGTGGCGGAGCTGGCCGGGGTCTACGACCGCACGATCGTGACGAACTCGCTGAGCAAGAGCAACGCGCTGACCGGCCTGCGCATCGGCTGGATTCTGGGACCGGCGGAGTTCGTCGCGGAAGCGACCAAGGCGCACGCGTGGCTGACGTCCTGCGCGGACACGTTCGCGCAGATGGTCGCGCTGAGCATCTTCGGGACGGCCGGCGGCCTGCGCGAACATACCGCGTGGTATCGCGAGCGGCAGGCCGCGGTGACGAACGCGCTGCGCGAAAGCGGGCTGCGTTTTCTGGACGTGGAGGGCAGCTTCTACGCCGCGGTGCGGCTGCCCGAGGGCGCGAGCTCCGAACGGTCCGCGATCGATATGCTCGAGACCAAAGACGTGCTGGCGATTCCGGGTTCGGCGTTCGGGGACTCGTTCGAAGGCTGGTTGCGTCTGAGCTGGGTCACGGACCTGGCCTCGATTCGCACCGGCGTCGCGCGCATCGCGGAGTATTGCGCGACGGCGCCGAACGGACACCGGCAAGCAAAATGATTGAGAGCGAAAGATTTCTATGGGAATGACGACGCCGTCCGGACGCGTTCTTGCGTCCGCGCTGCTTTGCGCCGCGCTGGCTCTGGAAGGGTGCGGCTCTGCGTTTCCGCCCGCTCCGCAGCGAGCGACGTCGTTCCCCGCGACCGGAAACGCGCAGCCCTCGGTGGTCGAGATCCCCGTTTCGGTCCGCGTGCGCGACGTGCAACAAGCGTTGAACCGGCCGGGCTCGTCCACGCTGCTGAACACCGGATGGCGCACGGTCCAGGCCTCGTCCCCTGACGGATTCGCGAGCGTCCGCGCGGTCGTCGCGCAGTACCTCAACGAAAAGGCCGTCGGATCGGGGTTCGTCCCGACGCAGTTTCGCTTGACCGTAAGCCGCGGTCCGGCGACGGTCGCGGCGCCGGGCGGAACGCTGCGCGTCGGCTTTAACGATCGTTACCTCCTGGAATTGCGCGCGCCGTCCGGCGGGTACGCGTGCTCGCCTCGCACGGGCGCCGCGCTTCGAACGGCCGCGACCATAGCGGCGACGGTGAGTCCCGACGGGAAGATCCATCCGACCGTCTCGCAAGTCGCCGGGCATCTCACGGCCACGTGCAACGCGGCGAGTTCGCTGCTGCGCGACCGCGAGATCGATTTGACCCCGGCGGTCGCCGGCGTGTATGCGACGGCTCTGACGAAAGTGAGCGACGCGCTTGCCACGGTGCTGCAACGCGCCGCCGACTTGGCGCTGCGCGTCAAGTTCGCGACGCTGGCCTCGACGTTCGCGCAACCGATCCAACTCTCGCCGACGACGTGGGTCACGCCGAACCTTCAAAACGCGGCGGTCCGGCAGCTCGCGTTCGCGTCGAGCGACGGCGACTTGCTGGCGAACTTCACGGTCGGCCTCGCTATGCTGCCGCAGATCTCGCTCGGGACCGCGCCCACGGCATCGCCCGCGTGGCCTCCGAGTTTTGCCTCGCTGGAGCAGCCCGACGGTTTCCACCTCCCGGTGGACGTTCGCGTTCCGTTCGACCTCATCACGCAGCGCGCGCGAGCTCAGCTGGTCGGAACGGAGCTTCCCGTGAAGTTCATCGGCACCGTCCGGGTGGACGACGTGCAAGTATACGCCACCGACGGAGGCTCGGTGGACGCTCCGCACCCGCAGCTCGTCGTCGAAATCGATTTCTCGGGATCCGCGTCGGGCAAGCTCTACCTCTGGGGGACGCCGGCCATCGACCCGGCGACGCGCGTGATCTCGATGCCCGACCTCACGTACACGACCGATACGCGCAAGTTCTTCGTGCGCTTCTTCGCGCCCGTGCTGATGTCGAACTTCGTGCTGTCGAGGGTCCGCAAGGCGGCGACCTACGACGCTTCGACGCTCATCGACGAGCGGACGGCTGCCTTCATGAAACCCTACGACCGTAACGTCGCGCTGGCCGACGGAACGACGGCGTCTTTGCACGCCGTGCCTTCGCCGGTCGGCCTAAACGGCATCTCGCTCGATGCCGAGGCGCTCTACGTCCACGTCGCCGTCAACGCAGCGGTGAACGTCAACGTCAACACGAGCGTGAACGCGCTCTCGCTGCTCGTCAAAGGGCGCTAACGTCCGCTACGGATTGATCTGGATGAGGGCGGCGGGGACCGGGCCGTAGCCTAGCGTCGGAGGTTCGGGCACCATGCGGATCATCACGTATTTGAAAGCCCCCTTTACCACCGGCGGCGCTTTGTAGTAAAACTCGATCCACTGGTCCGCCGTACGAACGCCGTCGATGTCGAAATATCCCCCGCCCGTCCGGACGCCTCGTCCGTCAAGATCTCCGACCGGCCGTGCGTTTGCATAGCAGGCCGCGAGCGGCTGCGACCGGTCGAACCAGAAATGCGGATAGGCGTCGCTGGGAAGGTTTGTATAGTCGATGCGCCACGCGATGTGGACGAGGCCGCCCGCGCGAACTTGGTAGAACGTGAACTTCGACGCGCCATACTTTTGTTTGATGACGGCGCCGCCTTTTGCCGGGCACGCCGGCGCGGCATCGCCTGCAAAGCCGCGAGCCGAAAGCGCCGGCGTCGCGCCGGGAACGAAGGCCGATCCGTGCGACGACGTCGAGCATGCCGACACCGTCAGTGCGGCGACGGCGAAGGCGAATGTTGGAAGAATAGAGCGATCGCGCATAACCCTCCGATCGTGGGACGACGAACCTTTCCGCCTTTTCCCGGAACGACGTTTTTTCCTCGGCGGCAACGGCGCGCTTTAGGCCGATACGCGTAGCGGAGGAGCGCCTTGGGCGTCGAAGCGCTCGACCGCATGGGAGATGACGGCGCGGGAGCCTCGCCGGCCACGAGGCTTGCCCGCGCGGCGCTTTTAGCCTCGCCGGTTCTGGCTTTGGCCGTCGTCCCGATCTTCATCTCGACGACGGATGCTCGCGTCCTCGGCGTGCCCCCCATCATGTGGTGGATCGTGTTGTGGATCCTGCTCACGCCGCTCTGCCTGCTCGGCGTCGAGCGTCTGAGGCCGCGATGAGCGGAGCGCCCGTGTCGCTGGGCATCGTCGTTGCCGTGGTGCTCGGAACGATCGTCTTCGCGCTGATCGCCGTTCGCAAGATCGGCGACGACCCGCAGCAGTTCATCCTGGGCGGACGGTCGTTCGGCCCGCTGTTGCTCTGGGTGCTGATGGGCGGTGAAATCTACACGACCTTCACGTTCTTGGGGATCGCCGGGTGGGCGTACGCGCGCGGCGCCGAGGCGTACTACTTGCTCGCCTACGGCGGCGTGGCGTACGTCGTGGGCTACCTGTACTTACCGCGTCTTTGGCGGTACGGAAACGACCGTCAACTGCTCACGCTGGCCGACTTCTTTACGTCGCGCTACGGGAGCGTGACGTTCGGCGCCGCCGTGGCGCTGCTGATGCTGTTTACCGAGTCGCTGGCGCTCTTAGTCTACTTGACCGGCATTCAGATCTTGCTGACGATGGCCGGATTCGGTGCGATCGACACGACGCGCGCGGTATTACTGGCGTTCGGGGCCATCACGCTCTTCGTCTTTACCGCCGGGTTGCGCGGAATGGCTTGGGCGAGCATCGTTAAGGACGCGCTGATGATCGGCGCCGTCGCAACGGTCGGCGTCGTGTTGCCGGTCGCGTTTTTCGGTTCTCCGTCGAACATGCTCGCGCACGTCATCGCGATGCGCCCGCACGACTTCACGATCGGCGCGTGGACGGCGTCGAACGGAAAGCTCTGGTACTTGAGCACGATGGCGCTGACGGGCATCGGCTTCTTCGTCGGTCCGGCCGCTGCCGCCGCAACCTATGCCGCGCGCAGCGAGGAGACGGTGAGGCGTAACGCCATCTTTCTTCCCCTCTACTCGCTGATGATCGTACCGGTCTTTTTCGCGGGCTACACCGCGTCGGCGGTGTTGCCGGGCCTGCACGGCGCGCAGGGCGACAGCGCGTATCTGCGCGTGCTACAGAGTCACTTCCCCGCCGCGATGCTCGGCGCGATCTGCGCGGCCGGCGTGCTGTCGGGACTCATCCCGTCGGCGACGCGCTTGCTCGCCGTCGGCAGCCAGTTGACCAAAAACGTTCTCGGCGACGTCTTCCACGTCGCGCAGTCGGGCGCCGCGCAGACGACCGCTACGCGTGCCTGCATCGTGCTGGTCGCACTCCTGGCTCTCTTCCTGTGGTTGTTCTTAAAGGCATCGCTGGTCGATTTGTTGCTCTTCGTCTACAACGGCGCGACGCAGTTCGCTCCGGGCATCCTGCTCGGGCTGTTCTGGAAACGCGCCTCGCTGGTACCGGTTACGGCGGGGTTGTTCGTCGGAGAAGCCTGCGCGCTCGGGTTCACGATGCATCCGATCCCGATGGCCGGGCTCAATCCCGGGTTCGTCGCGCTGGCGCTCAACACGGCTACGGTCGTCCTGTTGGTGCTCGCGACCGGAACGAACGACGCGGTTACCGTACCGGCCGAGATGCCGCCGTCGCCTATTGCGAAAAATACGATTTGAGGGCGGCCGTCGTACGCGCGAAAGCATCGGCGTACGCGCTCGGATCGTAGTGCAAGCCGCCTTTGACGAAATCGTGCTGCGCATCGGGATACACGGTCAGGTCGAACGATTTTCCGGCCGCTTTCGCGGCGGATTGGAGCGTTTGATCCTTGGCCGCGGTGCAGCAGCCGTTGCGAAAGTCGTCCTGCCCGCCGGCGAACGCGACGACGGGGACCGCTAATCGGCCGGCAAAACCGGGAACGTCGCGAATGAAGGCGTTGGCCGGATACCACGCTACGACGCCGGCCACGCGATCGGGTAACTGCGAGCCGTAGTAGAGCGATTCCCCGCCGCCAAGGGAGAAACCGACGAGCGCGACTTTCCCGGGTAGTGCGTGGGGCATCGCCGCCGCCTGTTCGATCGCGGACGTCAAGCCGGCGCCGTGCGTGCCTTCCTCGGCGTTTCCGTCGAACAGCACGACGTCGTATCCGAGTTTGGCGATCTCTTGGGAGACCTCAACGTAGTGCTGGGGGCCGGACGCGCCCGACGACACGACCACGACGCGGCCTTTCCCCTGCGGCGGCGGAAACTCTTGACCGGAGAGCTGTTGCGCGCGAACCGGCGGAACGGTCGCCAGTAACGCGAGGGCGAGTCCGACGGCAACGGTTCGAAATGCAGCAATCATAAGCGGAAGTTCTCCTTCGCAGCTTTGGTTACGAAAGCCGTACGCATCGCTTCTCCGGGCGCCGCTGCTTTCCGCCCGTACCGGTTTTGAGCCCGACGGGCTCGAAGGAGCGCGCGAGCGGGGTCGGAACCCCGCGTAACCAAGGAGGGCCTCCATGCACCGTATCTTCGGACGCCGCGCGGTCGCCGCGCTGACAATCGCCGCGATTCTCACCGCGGGCTCCACCGCTTCGGCGATTGCGCAGAGCGCCAGTCTATATGGAATCAACCTCGTGACCAACGGGGGCGCGGAGGCGGACGTCGGGGCGCCCGATAGTTCGCACGTCGTCAAGCCGACGGGTTGGACGACCACCGGGCAGTTTACGGCGGTACAGTACGGCGCGTCCGGCGGTTTCCCGGATACAACGTCGCCCGGTCCGGCCGACCGCGGGAAGAACGACTTCGAGGGCGGCAACGTCGCCAGTTCGACGGCCACGCAGTCCATCTCACTTGCTCCGATCGCTGCCGACATCAATTCGGGATCCGTGCGCTACACGTTTAGTGCGTGGCTCGGGGGATATTCCAACCAGCGTGACAACGGGACGGCAACCGTGTCCTTTACGGACGCCGGCGGCAAATCGCTCGGCAGCGCGACGTTGGGTCCGGTAACGCCGCAACAGCGAAACGACGCGACCGGACTGGTGCAGCGCTCGCACGCGGGCGTCGTTCCCGCCGGCGCATCGAGCGCCGTCGTGACGATCGTGCTGACGCGACTTGACGGCGTATATAACGACGGCTCCGCCGACGACGTGTCCTTGGTGTTACAGAAAGCTCCATAGCCCAAGCGGGGAAGGTTCGCGCGGGTGCCCGGCAAAGTCCGAGCCTCACGAGGCGGGCGGCTTCGTCGATATCGCCGATCTTTCGCCCGCGCCGTCCAGGAGGGCCGATCATGTCTCCTCGTACCGTTCGGAACGTCTTCGTAGCCGCGTGCGCGTCCGCGTTCGCACTTGCCGGATGCGCGGGCGCAGGCGCCGGAAGTAACGGCGGCGGGAGCGTTCCCACGCAGGCACTGCCCGCGGTGGGCGCACGGTCGTCGCGCGTCGCCGTGGCGGGAGCGTCGCACGTGCGGCGGGCGATCGCTCCTCCGTCGTGTTTCGGAACTCCCGGCCCGAGTTCGGTCGTCGCGGGTGGGGATAGCAACGTTGCGTCGGGCGGCGACTCGGGCGTTCTCGGCGGGGTAAGCAACCAAGTTTGCAACAACATTTCTTCGATTGTCGGCGGCATCGACAACACGATCTCGGACGCCACGGACAGCGCGAACCGCTCGTTCATCGGGGGTGGGGAAGACAACGTCATAACCGGAAGCGGAATCTGGGCCGTCATCGGCGGTGGCTACCAGAACACGCTCACCGGCGAGTTCGGCGTCGTCGGTGGCGGCGATAGCAATCAGGAAGCGGGGAATTTTGCGGCGGTTACCGGAGGCGAAGCAAACGTCGTCAACGGCGGAGGGAACTACGGTTTCATCGGCGGCGGCCAGTCCAACGCCGTGAGCGCTCAATGGGGCACGATCGGCGGCGGCTTGTTGAGCACGATCGCTGGGGCATACGGCACCGTTAGCGGCGGCCAGCACAACCAGGTTCCGGGCTCGTGGGGCGCAATCGGCGGCGGCTATGGAAATCAGGCTGCCGAAATCGCGACCGTCCCCGGCGGGAAAAACAACCTGGCGACGGGCGAGGGAAGCTTCGCGGCGGGCGTCGGTTCGACGGCCGGTTACGCCGGCGATTTCGTGTGGAGCGATTTTGCTTCCGGAGCAACCGCGCTCAAAGGCACCGCAGCGAATCAGTTCCTGGCACGCGCCAGCGGCGGCGTGACGTTCTATTCGTCGGCGAACCTGGCGTCCGGCGTGAAGTTGGCCGCCGGCTCGGGGACGTGGGCGAGCCTGAGCGACCGCAGCGCTAAGAACGGCATCGTCCCGGTGAGCGACGACGACATCTTATCGAAGGTCGCAAGTTTGCCGATCAGCGAGTGGAGTTACAGAACCGAGCGCGGCGTTCGCCACGTCGGTCCGATGGCGCAAGACTTTTATGCGGCGTTCGGCGTCGGCGAGGACGACCGCCACATCACTTCCATCGACGAAGACGGCGTTGCGCTAGCCGCGATCAAAGCGTTGCAACGTGAAAACGAGTCGCTCAAAACCGAACTCCGGAACGACAGGCTGCGCCAGGACGCGGCGCTCATGGGTTTGCGACGTGAGATGACCGCACTTGAGGCGAAGGTGGCCGCCGGGCGCTAAGGTGCGCGGGATGCGCCGCAAGGGCTGAAGCATCGCGGTTGAAACATCGCGCGTGGCGCCGCCGTACGCGCACGGTTGTGGAGGTTTCGTGAATCGAACGCGCGCGGCGGCCCTGGCCCTGGGCGCGACGCTTACCGTTTTTCCGTTGACCGTGCCGGCCGCGAGCGTTCCGATTGCGGCCGTTCCGGTGCTTGCGACGGCACCGTCAATGAATGGGACGATCGACGATTCGTGGGCGAAGGCCGCCGCGCTCTCGCTCGATACGGACTTCACGTTCAAGCGCGCCGCCGGAGAACCCACGCGCGTCTACGTCGCGCAGGACGGCGGATTTCTCGACGTCGCGTTTGCGGTCACCCAGAAGGAAGCCCGCAATGCATCCCAGGTGACCAACTCATCGAGCGTCCTGAGCGAGGACTACGTCGGCGTCTACCTCTATCCGCAAGGGACGACCGGCATCGCGTACGGGTTCTTTGCAAACCCCAACGGCGCGCGCTACCAAACGTCGAGCGAGAACAGCGCCTACTCACCCCAGTGGGCGGCCGCCGGAAAGAGCACGCCCGACGGCTACACGGTCACGATGCGCATTCCGCTCGACGTCATCCGGAGTGGCGGCTCGACGTCGTGGCGGGCGCAGTTCGTTCGCTCGACGGTCGCGACCGGCGGTGAGTCGGTGTGGAGCTACGACGGCCGCGCGCAAGGTCTGGCCGACCCGGCCTTTGCCGGAACGTTGGACGGCATCGGAGCGCAACCGCAGCAGAAGGCCGCCGCGCGGCCCCAGCCACGCGTTCAGATCTACGGTCTAGGGGAGGCAACCACGCCCGCCAACGGCGGAAATGCGTCGCGCGTGGGGGCGGACTTCTCGATCCCGGTAACGCCGACCGCCTCGTTCGTCGGGACGCTGCATCCGGACTATTCCAACGTCGAAGTGGACCAGCAGACGATCGCGCCGAGCGCGTTCGCTCGGCAATACGCCGAGGTCCGCCCGTTCTTTACGCAGTCGGCATCGTATTTCAACCAGCACCTGTCGTGCTCGAACTGCCCGCAGACGCTCTACACGCCGGCCATCCCCACCTTCGCGCAAGGGTACGCCCTCGAAGGAACTCAAGGCCACGTGCAGTTCGCGGCGTTCGACGCCATCGGCGATGCCCGCAGCGACAACGCTCAGACGATCAACTACAATTTCGAAGACCCGGCGACGATCTTTTCCGTCGACGTGCAGCGCGTGGGCGTGGAGGCGCCGGGCCTAAGCGACGTCACGACCACCGTGGCGACCGGCTACGACGATCAGAAGCTGCACGGGTTTGCGTACGTCAACGTCGGTCAGGACCGCGGAACGAACGTCACCGATCCCGCGCTCGGAAACTACTTCGAAGGCGGCGCCGGCTACTTGGATTCGACGACGACGGCGGTTCTGAACCTGCAATCGGTCGGCGAGCAGTTCGACCCCGTGGACGGCTACGTCGCCCAAACGGACATTGACGGATACGAGTTCTACGGTAACAAGCAACTGAATTTCTCGCCCAAAGCACTGCTGCACGACATCGACGCGGACGCGTTCTACGCCCGTTACGACAACCGATTGGGGCAACTCGCGCAGACCGGCGCGAACGCGCAAATCAACTTCGATTTCAAGAACTTGATGGCGGTGCACGTCTACGCCGGCAACAGCGGCATCCGCGTCTTCGACGGCGAGTTCTTGCCGTTTGCGAACAATGGGGCGATGCTCGGCTACAAGGTCGACACGCCGACGCCGACCTTTGTTGCCTATACGGGCGGCGGCTACTATCACGGCACGCTCGACGCGTGGACCTATCTCACGACGCTGCCGGTGATGCGGAAAGTGCGCCTTGGCCTGGAGCTGGACGAGAACCAGTACCTCACGTCTTGGAAGGGCGAAACCACGACCCGGCAGTGGCTCGAGCGCGCGAGCGTGGACTGGCAGCTCAGCTCCGGGGCTTCGTTCGACGCCGGCGTGCGCCGCATCATCGGACCGAACCTTCCCAACTCCTTCGAACCCCTGGTCTACGACGCTCCGGCCGTCTGCGCGGCCAACGCCTACAATCCCGGCTGCTACGTCAACGCCAGCAACGTTTCGCTGGCCTTCCACCTGCTCGCGTCCAAGAACGAATTTTACGTGGTCTACGGAGATGCCAACAATCTCTCGACCGAGCCCGCGCTCTTCCTGAAGTGGATCCGGTACATTGGGGCGGAGAAGGGAACGTAATGGCGATCGCGGCGGCTCTGGCCTTGGCCCTGATGCGCGACTCGACGGTCGCGTCGTGCGCGAGGCAGGCCGGCGGAACGCCGCAAGCGTACGTCGCGCACGCGTTCGGCCTGCGCGGCGTCACGCTGCGGACGGGCGAACGCATGACGGTCGCCGAGGCGACGGACCCGTGCCTGCTGCTCGGGCAGTCAACGCGGATCTTCGTTTTCAGGCGGACGGGTGCGGGATACGGCCGGGTCCTCGAGAGCGTCGCGATTCCCGGCGACGCGCTCGTGAGCGGCGACGGCACGGCGATGCTGCCGACCCACGAGACCATGGAGACGATCTTCGAGTCCGCCTACGTCTGGAACGGAAGCGCGTACGTTTTTTCCGCAACGCGTTCGCACGTGTACGACGTCGTGCTCGCCCAGCGCCGGCCTTATCAGGTACCGATCCGGTTCGCGGAGGGCGCGACGTCGGCGACGCTCGACGGAAGCGTCGCGCTTAACTTCGGGCAGGATTACGTCTTCAACGGCCGTGCCGGGCAAGAGGCGGCGATCCACGTGACGTTTAGCGGCCGCCGCCCCACGATCGTGCTCTACGCCGGCGACGGCGACGATGCGATCGCGGACTTGCTCCACGGACGCACGTGGAGCGGCGTCTTGCCGCGAACGGGGAGCTATCGCCTCACGGTCTACGGCGCCGACGACGGCGACGCGGCTCGCGTGTCGTCGTACGCGATCCGGCTTACGCTTCGCTGAGCGCGTTCGTTACGGTTGCGGGGAGCACTTGAACGTAAACCAGGTCGTGGCTTCGCCGACGTTGGGAATTCCGGAAGCCAAGGGAACGTACGCGGCCTCCTGATATGCGATCTGCCCGTTGGGGCAGCGCTGACGCCCCGCGACCAGGATCGTTACCGGCGACGCGTGCATGTGCCCCTGTGCGCAGTTGGGGGTGCAATCGTTCTTCTCGAGCGTGCCGTTGCCGGCGGCGAACTGCTCGCCCCAGCGACTCCAGCGCAGATTCGATGCGTAGACGCCGCCGTCTCCGCACGCAAACACCACGTTCGCCGGACGTTCGTGGGGGGCGCCTTGGCAGTCGGGCAGCGCCGTTATCGTCGTGGAAGACTGCGCTCCCGCACTCATCGGCACGAGCGCCAAACATTGCAAGGCAACGGCAAGAAACAATCGTATCATCTTCGGTCCCTTCAAGAGCCGGGCTTTTCGATCCGTCGTTGGCGCCGGCTAGCGATTCGTCGGTTTCATGGCCGGATCGGGGACGCCGTCCGGGCAAATCTTGGCCTGATCGGCGGCCGAAACGTAGTACGCGTGGAGGTCGTAGTGCGGAATCGGCAGTCCGGCGTGGCCGTGCGGCTCGAACTCGAAATCAACGTGATCGATGGCGTATCCCGGAAGCGGGCGAATGTCCGCCCAACTGAAGCCTTTCTCGAGCTGCGCCTGCGTGACCATAATCTCGGTGAAAACCGGTTTACCTTGCCAAACGCCGTAGATCGGTCCGGTCGGCATGTCTTTCGGATTGCCCCAATGCTCGCCCATCGTGGCGATGCACGGGGAGAGCATCACGGCATCGGCGGGAATCCCGGCCGGATGGGTCGCCGGCTGGGGCGGAAGCTGCATCGGCGGCGCGGCCGCCGCCGGAAGGGCGGCGAGCCAGCAAGCGAATGAAAAAGCGGCGACGGCGCGTAGCAACATCAAGATCGTCCTTTCAAAAGGCTCGGCTAGACGGGTCCCCACGCGACTATGACCCGTCGTCGCCGTTTTCCCCCGGCGAGCGAGCGCCCGGCGCCGATTTGGGCCGGCCGGCCGAGGGCGCGCCCGGCGCCGCCGAAGAAGCCTGAGTGCAGACTTGACACGCCTACGGTTAGGAGGCTCCGCCATGCCCCGTTCTCCTCGTTTCGCCTCAGTCGCCCTGGCGGTGGCGCTCGCGCTTCCCGCGATCGCGCTCTCGACGTGCGCAGGGGCGCGGGCCGCGACGGCCGACGCCGACATCGACGCCGCGTGTTCGACCATCTATCAGGCCGCCGCAGGCATGTCGCCCGTTCACGTCGCGCAGCAGGGCGGCAAATGGAGCGTGGTGAGCGATGCCGGGTTTTCCGCAGCGCAAGCATCGAACTCGACGAGCGTGCTCGCCGACGCGTACAGCCCGGGCAGCTACCTGTGGGTGCAAGGGCGAACCGCGTCGGGCGCGTTCCAGCTCTGCTACCGCGCGGACGGTTCTCTGCAGCGCGCGAAACAGGCGGCGACGCTCCCCGGTTTAGGCGCCGTTGAAGCCGCGGTGGGCTATTTCGGACCAGATGGAACGCTGCTCGATTCGGCCGGCGGCTTCGACTCCGGCTCCGCCATGGTCGCTAAGAAAGTCACCGATCTGCCGTTCTACGCAGTCCTGCCGTAACGTCCGCCGCTAAATCGAGCGCGTGGACCAGGGGCCCTGCGGGCCGGAATAGACTTCGATGAGGTTGTTCGGACGTAAGTAACGCTGCGCGACGCGCTGCACGTCGGCCGCCGTGACGTTCCCGAAGCGTTCGTTGAGCGTGGCGTAATAATCGAGCGGCAGGCGGTTGAGTCCGATGTCCATGAGCTGCTGCGCTTGGCCGTCGATCGAGGCTTCGTCGAGCAGCGCCGACGAAACGAGCCGCACTTTGGCTTCGGCCAGCTCGGTTTCCGATACCGGCTGGGTCTGCAGGCGTTTGAGCTCGGCGCGAACCAGGTTGATGGCGGGAATGACGTTACGCGGCGCGGCGCTGAGCTCGATCCGGTAATCGCCGCGATCGGGGTCGGCGTCCACCGAGGTGTCCACGCTGTAGACGAGTCCGCGCGTTTGGCGCAGCTCTTGCCAGAGGCGCGACTCGAACGCGCCGCTCGCGCCGAGGATTTGGTCGAGCACGAGCAACGCGTCGTAGTCCTTGTCGCTACGGCCGATCGCCGGCTGGCCGAGCCGGACGTAGACTTGAGACGAGTCGGTGCCGATGTAGTCGCGTCCGCCCGAGTCGGGCGGGAGCGCGGGAAGGCGGACGTCG
>Ga0182030_10007923_pt1 | contig 22098 bp, 19 predicted proteins | sample 812S3MmetaG_FD_121299 | JGI IMG/M metagenome (GOLD analysis project Ga0182030, IMG submission 121299) | Permafrost microbial communities from Stordalen Mire, Sweden - 812S3M metaG (Illumina Assembly) | ecosystem: Environmental > Terrestrial > Soil > Wetlands > Permafrost | place: Sweden... | reverse complement strand
CGCGATCCCGTTCGCCGGCGTGTAGCCGTGCTCGCCGTCGCGCAGCGCCTTGACCGCCGCCTCGACGATATGGGGCGCGGTTTTGAAATCGGGCTGTCCGATGCCGAGATTGACGATGTCGCGCCCCTGGCGCGCGAGCGCGGTCGCGCGCGCCAGCACCGCGAAGGCGTTCTCGTCGCCGATGCGCGAAAAAGCGGGAACGACGTCGAGCATGGCCGGCCTCCGGGCGGGGCGATTCCCCCCTTATTATCGGACGCGAACGCCGTGAGCGACGACAGCGGCGGCGACGGCGCCCAAAAGCATGAACGCACCCAAAACGAACCAACTCGCGCGGTGCGCGAAATTCAGCGTCCAACCCAGATTCGTGCGCTTGGGCACCCATAAACGTGGATCGCTCTCGTCGAAATAAAATACGACAAATCGCCAAGGCGACTGGGTGGTCATCAGAGTTCCCCTGATCTGGCGGACCGATGGGTTGGCGTCGATTCACACGCGCAGCCGTCGAAGGGCGATTCGGGATTACGGGACGCGATACGAATTGGCGAATTTCGCGCCCCGCAGGCGACGCCGCCCGATGCAGGCGATTCGCAACGGCGCTGCAAGCCTCGGATTGTCACCGCGCGGCCGGCTCTCCGTCCCCCGCGATCTCGGCCAGCCGCCTCTCCTCTTCCGGGGTCAACGGCGGGGGCGGCGGCGACGCGCGGCGGCGGGCGAGATAGACGCCGAACGCGCCGAGCGCGAGGGTCAGCGGCCCGCTCAGCCACAGTAGCGCGGTCGACAGCTCGAACGGCGGTTTCAGCAGGATGAAATCGCCGTAGCGCGAGACGAGGAAGGCGCGCACCTGCGCGTTGCTCTCGCCCTCGCCGATGCGCTCGCGGATCAGCAGGCGGATGTCGCGCGCCAGCGGCGCGTCGGAATCGTCGATCGACTGGTTCTGGCAGACGAGGCAGCGCAACTCCTCCGACAGCGTCCGCGCGCGCGCCTCCAGCGCGGGGTCCTTCATCACCTCGTCGGGCTGCACCGCGCCGGCGACGGAGGCCAGCAGGACGAAGGCGAAGACGAGCGGCGCGGCCAATCGCTTCATCTCAGCCCGCTCCCCGCGCCGCCGCCGCAGCCGACGATCGCGCCGGCGCCGGCGCGCCGAACCGCAGCCGCCGGTCGGCGAGCGACAGCGCGCCGCCGAGCGCCATGGCCATCGCGCCGAGCCAGATCAGCGTCACCAGCGGCTTCCAGTAGAGCCGCGCCGCCACCGCGCCGTCGTCGTTCGGGTCGCCGATCGCGACATAGACCTGGCCGAGGTCGAGGGTGACGATGCCCGCCTGGGTGGTCGACATTTCCCGCGCCGCGAACGCGCGGCGCGCCGGCTCGACGGTGGCGACGAACGCGCCGTCCTTGCGGATCGTCATCGTCGCGAAGGTCTCGCGATAGTTGGGGCCGGCGCGATTCGAGATCGCATCGAGCGTGATCTGATAGGGCCCGACCGACTGGGTCGCGCCGGCCTTCATCATCGCGATCGTCTCGGCGCCGAAGCCGACCGAAGCGAGGCCGAGCAGCGCGAGGCCGGCGCCGAAATGGGCGAGCGCCCCGCCCCAGAACGACAGCGGCAGACCGGCGAGGCGCGACAGCATGACGCCGATCGAGGCGCCGCGCCGCCAGGCTCGCGAAACGACCTCGGAGAGCGTGCCGAGCATGAGGAAAACGGCGAGCGCGGCGGCGATCGGCGCCAGCGTGGGCCCACGATGGGCGAAAGCGACGAGCGCGACCAGCACCACAATTCCGCCGGCGAAGGCGACCGTGAGCCTTTGCGCAACGCCCAGCAGATCGCCGCGCTTCCAGGCGAGCGAGAAGCCGAACGGCGTGACGAAGGCGATCGCCATCAGCAGCGCCCCGGCAGTGAGGTTGAAGAACGGCGCGCCGACCGTGATCTTCTCGCCGGTCAGCTGCTCGAGCGCGAGCGGATAGAGCGTGCCGAAGAAGACGATCGCGCAGACGGTGGTCAGCAGCAGGTTGTTGAGCACCAGCGCGCCCTCGCGCGAGATCGGCGCGAACAGCCCGCCCTGTTTGAGCATCGGCGCGCGCCAGGCGAACAACGCCAGCGGGCCGGCGATGAACACGCCGAGGATCAGCAGGATGAACACGCCGCGGCGCGGATCGCTGGCGAAGGCGTGGACGCTGGTCAGCACGCCCGAGCGGACGAGGAAGGTGCCCAGCAGCGAGAACGAGAAGGCGAGGATGGCGAGGAAGATCGTCCACACCTTCAGCGCGTCGCGTTTCTCCATCACCGCCGCCGAGTGGACGAAGGCGGTTCCGGCGAGCCACGGCATCAGCGAAGCGTTCTCGACCGGGTCCCAAAACCAGAATCCGCCCCAGCCGAGCGTGTAGTAGGCCCAGTAGGAGCCGACCGCGATGCCGAGGGTGAGGAAGCTCCAGGCGATCAGCGCGAACGGCCGCACGTAGCGCGCCCAGGCGGCGTCGATGCGGCCCTCGATCAGCGCCGCGGCGGCGAAGGAGAAGACGATCGAGAAGCCGACATAGCCGAGATAGAGCAGCGGCGGATGGATCGCCAGGCCGGGATCCTGGAGGATCGGGTTGAGGTCCTGGCCCTCGAACGGCGCCGGCGACAGGCGCTCGAACGGGTTCGAGGTCAGCAGGATGAAGGCGAGGAAGGCGGCGCCGATCATCCCCTGCACCGCCAGCGCGTCGGCGCGCAGTTTCTGCGGCAGCGAACGGCCGAACACGGCGACGCCGGCGCCGAACACCGACAGGATCAGCGACCACAACAGCATCGAGCCTTCGTGATTGCCCCACACGCCGGAGAACTTGTAGATCGCCGGCGCGGCGCTGTGCGAGTTCTCGGCGACGTTGAGCACCGAGAAGTCGGAGGCGAGGTGCGCCCAGGCGAGCGCGGCGAAGGCGAGCGCGACCAGGACGAACTGGCCGAGCGCGGCGCTGGCGCCCACCCCCATCAGCGCCGCGTCGCCGCGTCGCGCGCCGTAGAGCGGCGCGCTCGCCTGAACGAGCGACAGCGCGAACGCGAGGATGAGAGCGAAATGGCCGGCTTCGACGATCATGGCTTGACTGCGCCTTCCTGCCAGCGGCCTTCGCGCTTCAACTGCTCGACGACTTCGCGCGGCATGTAGCGCTCGTCGTGCTTGGCGAGGATCGACTCGGCGGTGAGCCGGTCGCCCGCCGCCAACGCGCCTTCGACGACCACCCCCTGCCCTTCGCGAAAGAGATCGGGGACGTTGGCGAAGCAGGCGGCGGCGCAATCGACGCCGACGCGCTTTGCGCCGTCGGTGACGACGAAGGTCATCGCGTCGGGGCCGCGCTTGACCGATCCCGTTTCGACCAGCCCGCCGAGCCTGAGCCGCGTGCCGGGTTCGAGCGCCTTGGCGACGACCTCGCTCGGCGTGAGGAACAGCGCGATGCTGTCGCCCATCGCATAGAGCCCCAGGCCGACCGCGACGCCGACGACGACGAGGGCGACGCCGATCAGCGTCAGTCTGCGGCCCTTGCGCGTCACGTCAGCCTCCGATCCCGAGTTCGTGCGCCAGCCCGTCGAGCTGCTGGGCGGCGGCGGCGTCGCCGGCGAGCGCCCTGCGCGCCGAAGCGAGCGCGTCCTTCGCCTTGTCGGTCTCGTGCAGCACCGTATAGGCGCGAATGAGCTTCTGCCACTCGCCGGCGTCGCCGCCGCTGGTCGCCAGGCGATTGGCCAGCCGTTCGACCATCCCGCGGATCATCGCGTCCTGCGCGGAATCGTCGGCAGCCGGGGCGGCCGGGCCGCCGCCCGCCAGCGCCGCCAGCCGCGCCTGCACCGCCGGCGCCCAGGCCGCCTGCGGCGGCGCGTCGGCGAGCAGGGCGCGATAGGCGGCGGTCGCCTTGGCGATGTCGCCGTCCTGCTCGGCGGCGAGGCCGAGATAGAAGCGCGCCGCCGGCAGGCCCGGCTCTTCCGCAAGCGCCTTGTCGAAGGCGGCGCGCGCGTCGGCGGTGACGACGCCACCCGCCGCGCCGACCAGCGCCTCGCCGTAGTCGGCGCGCATCCCCGCGCGCTCGCCGTTGAGGCGCAGCGACTGGCGGTAGGCTTCGGCGGCGTCGTCGAAACGGCCGAGCTTCATGTAGACCGGGGCGACCAGCGCCCATGCGGGTCCGTTGTCGGGGTTGGCGGCGATCTGCCGCTCGACACGGGCGAGCGCCGCCTCGACGCCGGCCACGCCGTGCGTTTCGACCTTGCGCTCGGCGAGCGGCGAATCGGCAAGGTCGGGCCGACCCAGGTCCGCATAAAGGGCCAGCGCAACCACCGGCGCCGCGACGACGATCGCGATCGCCGCCCAGCGCCGTCGTCCCGGCGCATCCGCGACGGCGCCCTCGCCCTCCTCCGCGCTGGCGGCGATCAGTCGCCGCGCCGTCTCGACGCGCGCGCCGGCCGCCTGGTCGGCCGGCAGCAGGCCCCGGGCGACGTCGCGCTCGATTTCGCCGAGCTGGGCCTTGTAGAAGGCGGCGTCGGACGAAACGGGGCCGCCGCGCCGCGCGCCGCGCAGGAGCGGCCAAACCGCGACAAGCGCGGCCAGCGCCGACATTCCCGCTAGCCCTGCCCATAACATGCGAATCTTGGCCCTTCGCGCCGAACGCGGCGGTTCTTAGAACAAGTCGGCCGCGCCCGAAATAGGCGCGCCGTCGATCCGCCGCGCCAGAGCGTCGGCCTTTGCCGGCCGCAGCGGGTCCGCACCTTGTCGCCGATCAAAGCCGCGGCAGCCGCAGCGTCGCCCTGAGGCCGCCGAGCGGGCTTAGATCGAGTTTGAGCGAGCCGCCATAGGCGGCTGCGAGATCGGCCACGATCGACAGGCCGAGGCCGGAGCCCGGCCGCGATTCGTCGAGCCGTCGGCCGCGCTCCAGCGCCGCGGCGCGCTCCTGCTCGTCGAGGCCGGGTCCGTCGTCGTCGATCGAGGCGGCGAAATAGCGCCGCCCCGAGGCTTCGGCGGCCGGTTCCGGCTCGGCGTGGATGACGATGCGCGAGTGCGCCCATTTGCCGGCGTTGTCGAGCAGATTGCCGATCAGGTCGGTGAGGTCCTGCGGCTCGCCGCGGAAGCGCAGTCCGTCCGGCGCCTCGGCGACGAAGGCGATTGCGCGGTCCCGGTAGATCTTCTCGAAGGTGCGAATCAACTGCTCGACGACCGGCTTCACCTCGGTCGCCGCGCCTGCCGCGCCGGCGCGCGCCGCGGCGCGGGCGCGATCGAGATAGAAGCTCACCTGCCGGCGCATCACGCCCGCCTGCTCGCGCACCTTCTCGGCGAGCCGCGGGCTGCTCGAATCGGCCTCGTTGACGATGACGCTGAGCGGCGTCTTCAGCGCGTGGGCGAGATTGCCGACCTGGGTGCGCGCGCGTTCGACCACGGCGCGGTTGGCTTCGAGCAGCAGGTTGACTTCGGCGGCGAGCGGCGCGACGTCCTGCGGGAAATCGCCGCTGATGCGCTCGGCCTCGCCGCGGCGGATCGCCGACAGACCCTGCTGCAGCACCCGCAGCGGCCTGAGGCCGAAGCGCACCGCCAGCGCCGTCGAGCCGATCAGCGCCACCGCCAGCGCCAGGAAGGTCGCGGCGAGCGCATATTCGAAGCGCTCGATCTGGGTCTGGATGACGTCGGCGTTGGCCGCCACCTGGATGAGATAGCGCCCCTCTTCGTCGTCGATCTCGCGCTCGATCATCCGCAGGGGCTTGTCGCCGGGGCCGACGACATAGCCGCTGCGGACCGCCCCGCGCGTGGCCGACGAACCGCCTTCGGCGAGGCTCGGCAATTGCGTCGCGAACAGCGAGCGCGAAGTGCGGATCTCGGGATGAGGCAGGTCGAGGCGAGTGATCTGCCAGTACCAGCCGGAGAAGGCGAGCTCGAACTGGGGGTCGATCAGCGGCGCCTGACCGCCCTCGAATTCGTCGCGCACCGAGGCGACGTTGGCGACCAGCGCCTTGAGATAGACGCCGAGCTGATCGTCGAAATTCGCCTCGGTCGAGCGCGCGTCGAGCGCCGACAGGCCGAGGCCGGCGACGACGAGAATCGACGAACTCCAGAAGGCGGCGGAGATGAACAGCCGCGAGGCGATCGACTGGGCGTTGAGCGCCTTGCGGACGGCCGTCAGCCCAAAGCCGAAGCGGCTCTGCGAGGCGGTCAGCGGGCGCTCCTGCGCTTGCCGCCGGCTTCCGCCTCGGGCTCGACGACGTAGCCGAGCCCGCGCGCGGTCTGGATGACGTCGACGCCGAGCTTCTTGCGCAGACGGCCGACGAAGACCTCGATGGTGTTGGAATCGCGGTCGAAATCCTGGTCGTAGAGATGCTCGACGATCTCGCTGCGCGAGACGATCCGCCCGGCGTGGTGCATCAGATAGGAGAGCAGGCGATATTCGTGGCTGGTCAGCTTGACGGCGACGCCGTTGACGGTGACGCGGCCGGCGCGCGCGTCGAGCCTGACGGGTCCGGCGACGAGTTCGCTCGAGGCGTGGCCGGCGGCGCGGCGCAGCAGGGCGCGAATGCGGGCCAGCACCTCCTCCATGTGGAACGGCTTGGCGACATAGTCGTCGGCGCCGGCGTCGAAGCCCTGCACCTTGTCGCTCCAGCGGTCGCGCGCGGTGAGGATCAGGACCGGCGTCGTCCGGCCCGCCTTGCGCCAGGATTCCAGCACCGCGACGCCGTCGCGCTTCGGCAGGCCGATGTCGAGCACGATCGCGTCGTAGGGCTCGGTGTCGCCGAGGAACCAGCCTTCCTCGCCGTCGAAAGCGCGGTCGACTGCGTAGCCCGCCCCTTCCAGCGCGGCGGCCACCTGGCGATTGAGATCGCGATCGTCTTCGACAACCAACAGACGCATGGCGTTCGGCGGCCCCTTCGCCCGCTTATTTCGCCGCAGGCTCGTGCGCGCTGCGCACGGCGATCAGCTTGCCGGTCACGGCGTTGGTGACGACGTGGACAAGCCGGCCGTCGCGATGCAGCAGGGCAATCTCATAGACCATTTCGTCGCCATTGCGGCAGAGCCTGGCCGACAGCGCTTCGGCCTTGAACTGGGCCGCCGCCGTCTTGAGCGCCACAAAGGGTTCGAGCAGGCGATGGGTCTTGATCTCTTCGCGCGTTTCGTTCGCCGGCAGGCAGCTGGACTTCAGGGCGACGCGCGCCTCGGGCTCGCCCGCGCGGCCCAAGCCGGCGCCGACGGCGGCAAGCGCCAGGGCGAGGACGATCGTCGACATACGCGGCATGTCGCACTCTTTCCCCGCGCCCCTGAATGAGCGATGAATGCGCGACTATAGTCGCAAGGCGCCCCGCGCGCCAATTCCGCCGTTCGGATACGCCCCGATGTTTCGCGATATTTTGACCCGAGGGACGCGGCGCGGCGTCCTCGTCGCCTTTCTCGCCGGCGTCGCTGCGGCGGCCCCGGCCGGGGCGGTGGTGGGGCCGAGCGAATCGGGCGCGCGCTTCGCCGACCATCTCGTCATGGTTTTGTCGCGCGGCGGCGACCGTGAAGGCTTCTGCACCGGGATCGTGCTCGGGCCACGCGCGGTGCTGACCGCCGCCCATTGTCTGCGGCCGACCCGCGACATGGCGGTCGTCTATCGCGACCCGGCGGGCAAGCCGACGCTGGTCGCCGTCGCCGCCACGGCGGCGCACCCGCTCTATCGCCCCAACGCGATCGCCGATCGGCAGGTGTCGATCGACCTTGCGCTGCTCGAAACCGAGACGCCGCTCGATCGGCGCTTGTCGCCCGCGCCGCTCGCCGACGGCGATGGCCCGGCGGTCGGCGACGAGACGATCGTGGCCGGTTACGGCGTGGCGCGCGAGGACGCGCCGGCGACCGGCGGAACGCTGCGCAGCGCGCGGCTCAAGGTGCGCGCGCCGCTGTCGCGCATCCTCCTGTGGGCCGAGGATTCGGCCGGCGGCGCCGGCGCCTGCGGCGGCGATTCCGGCGCGCCGCTGTTCCTGTCCGACGGCGAGACGGTGGCGGCGATCGTCGCCTGGACCTCCGGCGCGGAGCGCGGCAAGCGCTGCGGCGGGCTCACCCAGGGCCCGTTGATCGCCCCGCAGCGCGCGTGGATCGCCGCGACGCTGGAGCGGTGGCGCGAATAAGCCGCTAGCGCCGTGGCGGGCGCGGCGGGCGGTTCGGCCATTTGACGATCCGGTCCAGCCAGTCGTCCGACGGCGTGTCCTCCTCGCTCGCCGAGACGCGCCCGCGAACCGAGACGCCGGCCTGATGCACCGTTTCCGGCGTCCCCGACACCAACGGGTGCCACCAGGCGAGGCCGCGCCCCTCGGCGATGCGCCGATAGGCGCAGGTGACCGGCAGCCAGCTCAATGTCCGCACCGCTTCCGGGGTCAGCTTGACGCAATCGGCGACCCGGCTGCGCCGCCGGCGATAGTCGCGGCAGCGGCAGGTCTTGGCGTCGAGCAACTTGCATCCGATGTCGGTAAAGTGGATTTCGCCGCTGTCGACGTCCTCGAGCTTGACCAGGCAGCAGCGCCCGCAGCCGTCGCACAGGCTCTCCCACTCCTCGCGGGTCATCTCCTCGAGCGTCTTGACCTCCCAGAAGGGCGGCTCGTCGTCGGTGGTCGCTGCCATGGGGCCCCGGCTTGGCGCTCTCCGACCGGCGCGTCAAGTCGTTCAAATTGCGGTAGAACGTGTTAAGGATCGGAGCGGAGGCGAAGACGGAGTCGCAGGCGCGTGTCGGCCGGGGAAAAACTGTCGCAGTGGTGGCGGGGCGCAAAGCGCCGGCTGCTCGCCGTCGACGCCTTCATCGACTCGTCGATGTACGAGGGCGGCCGGTTCTCGCTGGCGACGCTCAAGACGATCGCCGCCTTCTCCGACGGCCTGCATGTCTCCGGCGTCCGCAAGGCGCTGATCGATTTCGCCTGCGAGGGCCTCAATCTCGGCATCGTCTTGCTGCTCGCCGTTCTGACGCTCGCCCAGCCGGCGTTCCGGTTGACCAGCGACCAGGATTGGCTGAAGCGCCAGGATCTCGCCGTGACCTTCCTCGACCGCTACGGCGTCGAGGTCGGCCAGCGCGGCATCAAGCACGACGACGCGGTCCCGTTCGACGAACTGCCTGATTTCTTCATCAAGGCCGTGTTGGCGACCGAGGACCGTCGCTTCTTCGACCATTTCGGCATCGATGTCGTCGGCACGCTGCGCGCGCTGACCGTCAACGCCCATGCCGGCGGCGTCGTGCAGGGCGGCTCGTCGATCACCCAGCAGCTCGCCAAGAACCTCTTCCTCACCAACGAGCGGTCGATCTCGCGCAAGATCAACGAAGCCTTCCTCGCGGTGTGGCTCGAGCATCACCTGACCAAGAAGCAGATCCTCAGCCTCTATCTCGACCGCGCCTACATGGGCGGCGGCGCCTTCGGCGTGCAGGCGGCGGCGCAGTACTATTTCGGCAAGTCGGCGCGCGACATCAATCTGCCCGAGGCGGCGATGCTCGCCGGCCTGTTCAAGGCGCCGACCAAGTTTTCGCCCGACGTCAATCTGCCGGCGGCGCGCGCGCGCGCCAACGACGTCTTGAGCAATCTCGTCGACGCCGGTTTCATGACCGAAGGCCAAGTCTACGCCGCGCGGCGCAATCCCGCGACACCGGTCACCCAGGACACCGAATCCAACCCAAACTGGTATCTCGACTTCGCCTTCGACGAGGTGAAAGCGCTCGCCGAGTCCGGCAAGCTCGGCCAGGAGCGCGTGCTGACGGTGCGCACCGGCCTCGACACGGGAATCCAGGACAAGGCCGATCAGACGATCGAGGACATGCTGCGGGTCAACGCGCCGGCCTACAACGCGCATCAGGCCGCGGTGGTGGTCGCCGACACCGACGGGCTGGTGCGCGCGATTGTCGGCGGCCGCGACTATGGCGCGAGCCAGTACAACCGCGCCACCGACGCGGCGCGCCAGCCCGGCTCGTCGTTCAAGATCTTCGTCTATATGACCGCGCTGATGACCGGCAAGTACCACAAGGACACGATTGTCGACGCCTCGCCGATCTGTATCGGCGACTATTGCGTCCACAATTTCGACGGCGAGAGCGGCGGGACGATGCCGTTGTACCGAGCGCTCGCGCTGTCGTTCAACACCGCCGCCATCTGGATGTCGGTGAAGATCGGCGAGGTCTACTGGCCGGAGAAAAAGCCTTACCACATGGGCAAGATCGCCGAGCTCGGGCGGTCGAAAATCATCGAGACGGCGCGCAAGATGGGGCTGACGACGCCGCTCATCGACACGGTGTCGTTGCCGGTCGGCGCCGACGAAGTGAAGATGATCGACATGGTGAGCGCCAACGCCCTGCTCGCCAACGGCGGCAAGCGCGCGACGGCTTACGCGGCGATCGAGATCAAGAATTCCCGGGGCAACGTCATCTACACCCACGAGGCGAACGGAACGCCGCCGGTCCAGGTGCTGCCGGCCGACAAGGTCGCCGAGATGAACAACATCATGACCCACGTCCTCACCGAGGGCACCGGGCGCGCGGCGCAGATCCCCGGCCTTGTCATTTCCGGCAAGACCGGCACGACAAATGGGCCGACCAACGCCTGGTTCAACGCCTTCACCGGCAACCTGGTGGGCAGCGTCTGGTTCGGCAACGACGACAACACGTCGATGACCGCTGGTATGCAGGGCGGCGCGCTGCCGGCGCAGACCTGGCGCGAGATCATGGCCTACGCCCACCAGGGGCTCGAGACCAAGCCGCCCTTTGGCGTGCCGCCCGCGACGAACGCCCAGATCGCCGCCGCGCCGGCGGGCAAGGGCGCCGCCGGGATCGTCGAGGCGCGGCGCGAGATCGGCCTGGCGCCGAAGTCGGCGCGCATCATCCTCGAGATCGGCGACTACGCGCGCGCGGCCGAGAAGCACGGCGCCATCGAGCCCACCCAGCGCTACGCCGCGGACGCCGGCGGCGGCATCGCGATCGTGCGCGCCGGCGCGACGGCGCACTAGACTCGCGCTTGACTTCACCGGGTGAGGCGCCGATTCTCCCGCCGCGCCTCGTCATCGATCGCAATGGGGCCGACGCAGGACTGCCGACGTGTCGATGGTCTTCAAAGCAATCGCGGTCGGCGCGATCGGCCTGGCGCTCGGAGTCGCGGCGAGCGGCTCGATCCTCGTCGACCCGCCGTTCGGCGGCGTGACGATCGGAGCCTGGCGCGTCGCCGCCAAGGCGGGTTCGATCGACGCCGATCCCTACACGCGCGCCGCGCTGGCGCGCAGCGGCGAGATTCCGCTCGCGCTCGGCGAGGGTCTCGAGCTCGTCGCCAGGGTCGACAGCTCCGGGCGCGCGCTCGATCGGCGCTGCGTCTATCGCGTCGGTTCGCACACCCCGGCGGCGCGCTACTGGACCCTCAGTCTCACCGACGCCGAAGGCTTTCCGGTCGACAACGCCGCCGGGCGCTACGGGTTCCGCTCCAGCGAAATCCTCCGCGACGGCGACGGCGGCTTTTCGGTCTATGTCTCGGAGGTCGTCCATTCCGGCAACTGGTTGCCGATCGGCCACGTCGACACGTTCACGCTGGCGCTGCGCCTCTACGACACGCCGCTCGCCGCCACCGCCGGCGCCGGCGGCATCGAGACGTCGAGCGTGCCGACGATCGTGCGGGAAGGCTGCGCATGAACCCCGGCGCGCGTCTCGGCGGCGCGGCTCTGTTCGTCGCGGCCGTCGCCGCGGCGGCGGCGCTGGTTCACTTCGCCATCGTGCTGCTGGTGCCGGTCGTCGCCTCGCATGACGCTTACGCGCGATTGGCCGAACTCGGACCTCCGGGCGCGACCGTGGCGCTGCCGCGCGGCGCTCCCGGCGAGAAGCGCTTTCCCTGGGCCGATCCGGCGATCGCCGCCTCGGTCTGCCGCTTCGACCTTTCCGCCGGACCGGTCAGGGTCAAGGCGCCGATCGGGCGCGCGGGCTTCGCCTCCATTTCCTTCCACACGCGGCGCGGCGCGGTGTTCTATGCGCTGACCGACCGCGCGGCGGCGCACGGATGGATGGAAGCGGTGGTCGTCACGCCGGCGCAATTGCGCGTCCTCGTCGCGCACGACGACGAGGACAATCCGACCCAGGACCTGCGCGTCCCCTCGCCGACCGTCGAGGGCTTCGTCGTCATGCGCGCGTTCAGCGAACTGCCCAGCCTCTACGAAGCGGCGTCGCAACAGGTCCAGATGATGACCTGCGCGACCGAGCCTCCGCCATGAAGCTCGATCCGCGGCTCGCCGCGTGTGGACATCGCCTGCGCTTCCGGCGATGCTCGGGCCCCAACGAAGCGCCCATGGGAGAAAGGCCCGCCCGTTGACGACCTTGCTGGTGACGCATCCGGCCTGCTCCGCGCACGAGATGGGCGAGGGCCATCCCGAGCGGCCGCAGCGTCTGCGCGCGGTCGATCAGGCGCTCGAAGACGAGGCCTTCCATTTCCTCGCGCGCGACATCGCGCCGCGCGCGACGATCGAGGCCTTGGCGCGCGTCCATTCCCGCGACTACGTCGAGGCGATCCAACGCGCGAGCCCGGCCCAGGGGCTGATCCAGCTCGATTCCGACACCGCCATGTCGCCCGGCACGCTCGAGGCGGCGTTGCGCTCGGCGGGCGGCGCGATCTTCGCGATCGACGAGGTCGTCGCGCGCAAGGTCGACAACGCCTTCGTCGCGACACGGCCGCCCGGCCATCACGCCGAAGCGGCGACGCCGATGGGTTTCTGCTTCTTCAACAACGCGGCGGTCGCGGCGCGCCACGCCCAGGCCGCGCATGGAATCGAGCGCGTGGCGATCGTCGATTTCGACGTCCACCACGGCAACGGCACCCAGGACATCTTCTGGTCCGACAGCAGCGTCATGTACGCCTCGACCCACCAGATGCCGCTCTATCCCGGCACCGGCGCGATGAGCGAAACCGGCGAGCACGGCCAGATCGTCAACGCACCCTTGCGCGCCGGCGACGGCGGCGACGCGTTCCGCGAGGCGCTGGAGACCGCGATCCTGCCGCGGCTGGAGGGCTTCGCTCCCGACCTGCTGATCGTTTCGGCCGGCTTCGACGCGCATTTCCGCGACCCGCTCGGCGGGCTCAACCTCAGCGAAGCCGATTTCGCCTGGGCGACCCAGCGCCTGCTGGCGATCGCCGACCGGCGCTGCGGCGGCCGCCTGGTTTCGCTTCTCGAAGGCGGCTACGACCTCGAAGCCCTCGCCCGCTGCGCCGCCGCCCACGTCTCCGCCCTGATGCGCGGGTGAGAGAGGCGCGGCGCGCCTCGGCGACGGCGCCGACAGCGCGGCGGCCGCTTACGGGTCAGATCGGCTCGATCGACGCCAGTTCGATGCCGAAGCCGGACAGGCCGACGTATTTGCGCGGATTGCCGGTGCGCAGACGGATCGAGCTGACGCCGAGGTCGCGCAGGATCTGCGCGCCCAGTCCGATCTCGCGCCATTGCGTCGCCCGCTCGCCTTCCGCGCCGGAGGGCGCCGCGCCGGCGAGATTGGCCGGCACGCCCGCCGCGCCGTCGCGCAGGTAGACCAGCACGCCGCAACCGTCGCGCTTGAAACCTTCCAGCACCTTGTCGATCGAGCCGCCGCCGAAGATGTCGCTGACGATGTCGGCGCGGTGCAGGCGCGCCGGCACGCTGCGGCCGTCGCCGACCGTGCCGAGGACGAAGGCGAAATGCAGCACGGTGTCGAAGGGCGTGCGATAGGCGTGAGCGGTCATCTCGCCGATCGGCGTCTTGACCGGGAAGCTCGCCACCCGCTCGACCAGATTCTCGCGTGACTGCCGATAGGCGATCAGCTCGGCGACCGAGATGCGCTTGAGGCCGTGCTTGGCGGCGAAAGCCTCGATCTGCGGCCCGACCATCACCGTGCCGTCGTCGTTGGCGAGTTCGCAGATCACCGCCACCGGCTTGAGGGCGGCGAGGCGGCAGAGATCGACCGCCGCCTCGGTGTGGCCGGAGCGCATCAGCACGCCGCCCTCGCGCGCGATCAGCGGGAAGACGTGGCCGGGGCGGACGAAGTCGCTCGCGCCCATGTTGGGATTGGCGAGCGCGCGCACGGTGTTGCAGCGCTGCTCGGCGGAAATGCCGGTCGTCATGCCGTGCTTGACGTCGACCGAAACGGTGAAGGCGGTGCCGAGCGGCGCGTCGTTCACCGCCACCATCGGCGAGAGCTGCAGGCGGCGCGCGTCCTCGGCGACGATCGGCGCGCAGACGATGCCGCAGCCGTAGCGGATGATGAACGCCATCTTTTCGGTCGTGCATAGCGAAGCCGCGACGATCATGTCGCCTTCGTTCTCGCGATCGTTGTCGTCGGTGACGACGACGATCTCGCCGCGCGCGATCGCCTCGATCGCCTGGCCGACTGGATTGGTCATGTCCGCTCCCCAATTGAACGCGCCGGCGCCGTCGAGAAAATCGATCGGCGTCACCGCGCCGCGCGTCTCGACGAGAATGCGCCGCGCGGTGTCGCGTGACAGCCACGCGCCCTCGCCGCGGCAGAACTGCGTCACCGCGCCGGGCGAGACGCCGATCCGCCGCGCGAAATCGGCGCGCTTCACCCCGGCGCGCGTCAGCCAGTCCGCGAGCTTCATCGCCTCAAGCTAGCCGCTCAGGCGATTAAGCACAAGTGGAAGAATAAGCCTGATTTAGTATTGCTAAACTAGTTTCACCAGCATCTTGCCGAAATTGCCGCCGTGCAGCAGGTCGACCAGCGCCTGGGGCGCGCTTTCCAGCCCCTGCCGCACCGTTTCCCGCCAGCGCAGCCGGCCGGCGGCGACGTGACCGGCGAGCTCGGCGAGCGCCTGCGGCCAGGCGTCGGGATGATCGGAAGCGATGAAGCCTTCGATCTTGATTCGCCGCACGAGGAAAATGCGCATATCGGGCAGCGGCGTCGTCGGGCCCTCGTAGGAGGCGATCAGGCCGCAGACCGCGATGCGGGCGAAATCGTTGAGCCGCCGCAGCGCCTGCAGGAACGGCTCGCCGCCGACATTCTCGAACACCCCGTCGATCCTCGGCCCCGCCGCGGCCTTCAGCTCTTCGGCGAAGCGCGCCGACTTGTGGTCGACGCAGGCGTCATAGCCGAGCGTCTCGGTGGCGTAGATGCATTTCTCGGCGCCGCCGGCGACGCCGACCGCCCGCGCGCCGGCAAGCTTGGCGAGTTGGCCGACGACCGAGCCGACCGCGCCGGTCGCGGCGGTCACGAGCACCGTCTCGCCCGCCTTGGGCGCGATGATCTTATTGAGACCCCACCACGCCGTGACGCCGGGCATGCCGAGCGGGCCGAGATAGGCCTGCAGGGGAATCGCCTTCGCGTCGACCTTGTTGAGGCCGCGTCCGTCGCTCAGTCCGTAGAGCTGCCAGCCGCCCATGCCGACGACGAAATCGCCGGGGCTGAAGCGCGGGTTCTCCGAGGCGACGACTTCGCCGACCGTGCCCCCGACCATCGTCTCGCCGATCGGCTGCGGCGCAGCGTAGGATTTGGCGTCGCTCAGCCGGCCGCGCATGTAGGGATCGAGAGACAGATAATGGTGGCGCACCAGGAGCTGCCCCGGCCCCGGGGTCGGCGCCGGCTCCTCGATCAGACGGAAGTTCGCCGGCGAAACCTTGTCGGCCGGGCGCGAGTCGAGAACGAACCTGAGATTGCGATCCATCGCGGCCTCCCCGCGCCGGACGACAAAACCTCGATCGTTCCGTCCGGCGCGCCTGCTTCGCACTTTCGCAGATCGTCGTGGGAAAGCCCAATCGAGACTCCTTGTCGAGCCGTCCGTCGCGGTCATGCGCGTTCGTGACGGCGACCCGGCCCAGCCGCGCGACGCGCTTCCCCGCGCATTTGCGATTCGGCGCCGGCGCAACGCGCAGCGACCGAACCGAGAGGTTCGTCAAACCGCGCAAAGAGACCGCAAACTCCGACCGGCGACAAAGCGGTTGCGCCAATCTGACGCACGGCGGCGCCAGCCGAAAATCGCACCGGCGCAGCACGGCTCCGGCGTGTTGCGTCCTTCGCGAGCAACCAGCGATTTCGGCGGCGTCGCGGCCCTTCGCCGCGCCGCCGACGCGCCGGACCGTCCGAACGATCTTTTGGTTCGAGCTCGCGCCGAGCTCGATCGAAGGACCAACGCGCCCGCGTTACACTGTTTATTAATCCACCTTTGCAATCGTGAAAAAGCAACGGGTCGTCGCGCTCCCCGTGAGGCGACGAAGGCATGAAGCCGCCCCGTCGCGTCGGCCGCGCGCCGACGTCCGCCTTTCCACTCGAGCGGAATCGGCTTGGCCCGGATACGGGCGATGCGCGGCGAATCGGACCGGCGGCGACCCGAAGCCGCGCTCGCGCGCCAACCCGGCGCCAGCGGCGCGCTTCGGCGTGATTTTGAGATCAAATGGGGCGGCATCAATGAATTTTCTCGACTTCCGCGGCGACGCAAAACCGATTCTCGACGCGGTGCGCCACCAACAGTCGTATCTCGAGCTGGCGCTCGACGGGACGATCCTCGCCGCCAATGAAGTCTACTGCGCGCTGATGCAGCGCGACCTCGCCACGATCAAGGGCCAGCACCACAGCGCGCTCGTCTCTCCCGCCCTCGCCGCCAGCCCGGAATACAAGGCGTTTCTCGGCAAGATCGCGCGCGGCGAAACCTTCACGGAGGAGACCAAGCGCGTCGACGCGAATGGCCGAGAGGTCTGGCTGCAAGTCTTCTACGCGCCGGTTCTCGGGCGAAACGGCGCGCCGCGCAAGGTCGTCGCCCTCGGCGTCGACGTCACCGCCGCCAAGCAGCAGTTCCAGGAAACCGCCGAGAAGTTCCAAGCCGTTTCGCAGGCGCAGCCGATCGTCGAATACGCCCTCGACGGAACGCTGATCGATTTGAACGACAACTTCGCCAAGCTGTCGGGCTATCCGCGCGACAAGGCGCTCGGCCTGAACCATCGCACTTTCGTCGACCCCGCCTACGCGCAGTCCAACGAGTATCGCGAATTTTGGAACCGGCTGAGAGCCGGCGAGCGCATCGTTCAGGTGAGCAAGCGAATCTCCGCCAGCGGCGAGGAGATGTGGACCGAGGCGGCCTACAATCCGATCCTCGGCCTCGACGGTCGCGTCGTGAAGGTGGTCAATTTCCTCACCAACGTCACCGACCGCGTCGGCGCCGTCACCCACCTCGGCGAAGCCCTCAGCCGCCTCGCCGACGGCGACCTTCGCCACCGCATCGAGACGGCGTTCGCGCCGGCGCTCGAGCCGGTGCGCGTCGACTTCAACAAGTCGATGGACTCGCTGGAGAAATCGATGGCGTCGGTCGCCGGCGGCGCGAAAGCGATCCTCGCCGCCGCCTCCGAGATCACCTCCGCCGCCGACGATCTGTCCCAGCGCACCGAACAGCAGGCTTCGAGTCTCGAGGAGACGGCCGCGGCGCTCGAGGAAATCACCACGACCGTCAAGAAGGCGGCGGAAGGCGCCGAACACGCGCGTCAGATCGTCTCCGCCGCCAAGCTCGACGCCGACAAGAGCGGCGCCGTCGTGCGCGACGCGATGGCGGCGATGACCAACATCGACAAGTCCTCCAAGGAGATCAACCAGATCATCAGCGTCATCGACGAGATCGCGTTCCAGACCAATCTGCTGGCGCTCAATGCCGGAGTCGAAGCGGCGCGCGCCGGCGAAGCGGGACGCGGCTTCGCGGTCGTCGCTTCCGAGGTGCGCGCGCTGGCGCAGCGCTCCGCCGAGGCGGCCAAGCAGATCAAGGGCCTGATCTCGACGTCGACTGGGCAGGTCGACCAGGGGGTGCTGCTGGTGACCCAGACGGGTCAGGCGCTCGAGCGCATCGTCGCCCAGGTTGTCGACATCAACACGGTCGTCACCGCCATCGCCGCCAGCGCCCAGGAGCAGGCGACCGGTCTGCAGCAGGTCAACACGGCCATCGCCACGATGGACCAGGTGACCCAGAAGAACGCCGCGATGGTCGAGGAGACGACGGCCGCCTCGCACGCGCTGGCCACCGAGGCGACCGAGCTTGCGCGGCAGATCGAGCATTACCAGATCCGCGAGGCCTCTGAGGATCCGCTGCGCCGCGAGTTGAAGCAGGTCGCGCCGCACGCCTTCCGCGAACGGCAGGCCAAGCCCGCGGCCAAGGCGGAGCTGCCGGCGCGCGCCAAGCCGGCGCCGACGCGCCGTCCGGCGTCCAAGGCCGTCGCCGGCGGCGGCGCTCGCGCCGTCGCCGACGGCCGGGAAAACGACTGGACGGAGTTCTGACTCGAAAGCCGCACGCCTCGCCGCGCAGTTTCGCGCGGCCTGCGCCGCTTCAACTGAACGGACGCGCTCATGAACAATCCAGCCAAGACCAAAACCGACGGCGTCAGCGAACTCATCGCCTTCAACATCGGCGAGCAGCAATTCTCCCTTCGCACCACCGCGGTGCGCGAGATTCGCGGCTGGACGCCGGCGACGCCGTTGCCGCACGCCCCGCCCTTCGTGCTCGGCGTCGTCAACCTGCGCGGCGCCGTGCTGCCGATCGTCGACCTCGCGGTGCGGCTCGGCTTTCCGCCGACCCAGCCGACGGCGCGCCATGCGATCGTCGTCGTCGAGGTCGGCGACCAGGTCGCCGGCCTGCTGGTCGACGGCGTCTCCGACATCTTCACCGCCGACGATGCGCAGATCCAGCCGACGCCGGAGATCGCCGCCGAGACGGCCAAGCTCTATCTGCGCGGCGTGATCGCGATGGAGGGCCGCCTGATCGGCGTCATCGACATCGCCAACCTGCTGCCGGCCGCCGAGCTCGTCGCGGCCTAAGTCGCCGCCGCCGCTCAGGTCGCGCCGAGCAGCCTTTCGATCAGGTTGCGCCCGTGCGACGGGCGCGGCGCCGGCGCGTCGCCGACATTGGGGATGGCGGCGGGCGGCACAGGCGCGTCCTCGTCGGCGGTCGGCGCCATCGGCCGGCCCGCAGGAACGATCGGCGTCGCCGCCGACATCGTCGGGTCTGCGGCGCCTTGCGCCGGGCGGCCGATCGCCAGAGGCTCGCCGACCGGCCCGGGCGGCGCGGTCGGCGGCGCGTCGGTCGCCGGCTGGTCGACGCTGCGCCAGACGCCCGAGGGCAGTTCGGCCGGCGGCACGCCGTCCAGCGCCGCCTTCATGAACCGGCTCCAGATCTCGACCGGCAGGTTGCCGCCCGAGACCCTTTTGGTCGGCGAATCGTCGTCGTTGCCGAGCCACACGCCGGCGACGAGCGCGCTGGTGTAGCCGACGAACCACGCGTCGCGCCAATCCTGACTGGTGCCGGTCTTGCCAGCCGCCTGCCAGCCCGGCAGCTCCGCCTTGCGCGCGGTGCCGCTGAGCAGCGTCTCTTCCATCATCGAATTCATCATCGCGACGTATTGCGGGTCGACGACGCGGCCGAAATTGGCGTTCTTGCGCGCGTAGAGCAGCTTGCCGTTGGCGGTGCGCACCCGGGCGATGACATGCGGCTGCACGCCGATGCCGCCGTTGGCGAAGGGGTCATAGGCCGCAACCAGTTCGAGCGGCGTCACCGCCGAGGTGCCCAGCGCGATCGAGGCGTTGGGCTCGAGTTCGGAGGTTACGCCGAGGCGATGGGCTGTGCGCACGATCGCCTGCGGCCCGACCTCGAGGGCGAGCCGCACAGCGACGGTGTTGAGCGACATCGCCAGCGCCTTGGTCAGCGTCACCGGGCCCAGATATTCTCGCGAGTAGTCCTCCGGGCGCCACCCTTTGACGGCGATCGGCGCATCCTCGCGCACCGTGTCGGGGGTGAGCCCCTTCTCCAGCGCCGCGAGATAGACGAACGGCTTGAACGTCGAGCCGGGCTGCCGCTTGGCGGCGACGGCGCGGTTGAACTGGCTGTCGGCGTAGTTGCGCCCGCCGACCATCGCCTTGACCGCGCCGTCGGGATCGAGCGCGACCAGCGCGCCCTGCTCGACGCCGAACTTGGCGCCCTTGGCGTTGAGCTCGTCGGTCAACGCGCGCTCGGCCGCCGTCTGCATGCGCGGGTCGAGCGTGGTGGTGACGACGATGTCCTCGTCGATCGCGCCGACCGTGTCGTCGAGCATGTCCATGACGTAATCGGCGGCGTAATTGATCGAGCCGGCGCTCTTGTCGTGCACGACCTGGGCGGGCGAAGCGAGCGCGAGCTTGGCCATCGCCTCGGTGATGCGGCCCTGCTCGGCCATTGCGGTGATCACCTCGGCGGCGCGCTCGTTGGCGGCGGTCAGGTTGCGGTTCGGCGCGAGCTTGGTCGGCGACTTCATCAGCCCGGCGAGCACCGCCGCTTCCGACAGCGTCACATTGCGCGCGCTCTTGCCGAAATATTTCTGCGCCGCCGCTTCGACGCCGAAGGCGCCGGAGCCGAAATAGACGCGGTTGAGATAGAGTTCGAGGATCTGGTCTTTCGAATATTTGCGCTCGAGCCACAAAGCCAGGATCGCCTCCTGGATCTTGCGCGACAGCGTGCGCTCCTGGGTGAGGAACAGGTTCTTGGCGAGCTGCTGCGTGATCGTCGAGCCGCCCTCCATGCCCCCGCGCCCGGTCACGTCGCGAAAGACCGCGCGGGCGATGCCGATCGGATCAATGCCGAAGTGCTGGTAGAAGCGGCGATCCTCGATCGCGACGAACGCGTTCGGCAGATACGACGGCAACTCGCTCAGGCGCACCGCCGCGCCCCCCGTGTCGCCGCGATTGGCGATCAGCGAGCCGTCGGCGGCGAGGATGGCGATGTTGGGCGGCCGCTTCGGCACCGCAAGCTGGTCGATCGGCGGCAATTGGCTGGCGTAATAGGCGAACAGACCGGCGACGGCGACGCCGCCCCACAGGCAGAGGACGAAGCCCCAGTAGACGAACCGGCCGAGAAACGACCGCCGCCGTCGGCTCCGCCCTCCTCCGTCGCCACGGCCGCCGCGGCCGCCGCGGCCGCGGCTCGGCCGGTCGGAGGGATCGACGCGCAGCTCGCCGCCGCGCCGACGCGGCGCGTCATCCAGTCGCGGTTCGATGCGTTCCGCGCTTCGCCTGCCGCCCCTGCCGAACATCGCGACCCCGCCCCGGCCTGAAAACAAACCTTCGCGCCGGGCTCGCCCGATGGCTTCGAAGCTAAAGGCGGCGATTTAAGGGCCAGTTAAGCCTGACGAAGCGCGAACGCCGCCCGCGGATTCCCTGGGGACCGCGGCGCCCGCGCCCTTGCGCGGAGGCTGGCGCCTTGGCACAGTCCGCCCCCCGCGCGACAACAAACCGAGGCGAACGGCCGTAGCGCGGCGGCGTGCGTAGATCCGGGAAGTTGCGATGAAGGTCACCATAGAGCGTACCGCCCTGCTCAAGGCTCTCGGCCACGTCCATCGCATTGTCGAGCGGCGCAACACCATCCCGATCCTCTCCAATGTGCTGATCGAGGCGCGTGACGGCCAATTGACGCTGAAAAGCACCGACCTCGACCTGGAGGCGACCGAATCGGCCCCCGCCGACGTCGCCCAGGCGGGCGCGACCACCGCGCCGGCGCACGTGATCTACGACATCGTGCGCAAGCTGCCCGAGGGCGCGCAGATCGGCCTCGAGACCAGCGGCGAATCGGGCCAGCTGCTCGTCCGCTCCGGCCGCTCGCGCTTCTTCCTCCAGTCCCTCCCGGCTTCCGACTTCCCCGACCTCACCGCCGGCGATTTCGCCCATCGCTTCACGCTGCCCGCGGCCGAGCTCAAGCGGCTGATCGACAACTCGCAATTCGCGATTTCGACCGAGGAGACTCGCTACTACTTGAACGGCATCTACTTTCACACGGTCGAATCGAACGGCGCGACGGTGCTGCGCGCGGTGGCGACCGACGGCCACCGCCTGGCGCGGGTCGAAACGCCGGCGCCGCAGGGGGCGGCCGGAATGCCGGGCGTGATCGCGCCGCGCAAGGCGGTCAACGAAGTGCTGAAGTTGCTCGAAGATATGAGCCAGGACGTCACGATCGAAATCTCGACCGCCAAGGCGCGGTTCCATTTCGGCGACGTCGTGCTGACGACCAAGCTGATCGACGGCACCTTCCCCGAATACGGCCGCGTCATCCCGTCCCACAACGACAAGCGCCTGACGGTCGAGAAGGAGGCTTTCGCCAAGGCGGTCGACCGCGTCTCGACCATCTCTTCGGAGCGCGGACGGGCGATCAAGCTG
>Ga0182030_10007922_pt1 | contig 22103 bp, 21 predicted proteins | sample 812S3MmetaG_FD_121299 | JGI IMG/M metagenome (GOLD analysis project Ga0182030, IMG submission 121299) | Permafrost microbial communities from Stordalen Mire, Sweden - 812S3M metaG (Illumina Assembly) | ecosystem: Environmental > Terrestrial > Soil > Wetlands > Permafrost | place: Sweden... | reverse complement strand
TTGCATCTACTAACTCGGCCTTGTTCACCGGTCGACTCCTTACTCTTCGTTGAATCGGACTGGGACTGTACCCAGCAACCAGGGACATCTTTATCGCAAAAGTGCCTAAATATAGGGATTTCTGGAAACTTTCCCTCAGCGACGTGATTTTTCCCAGTAATTAAAGGGTTTTCGCGTTGCTGCTTTTTGTCCCTTGGTTGAGAAATGGACATTTTTGGCTTATTTATTGGGTTTTTCATAATCATCTGGTCAATCGTCGGATGGCCGGTTTTGACGCCTCAGATGTCACGCGTAGGGAGAGAGCCTTTGGGATGCAAACGACTCAAATCTCGCGAGAATGCAGAATTTCGCGTCGTGAGAATTGGGCGGTAGCGCGCAAACTCACGAGCGGGGCCACAACATCAGTCAACGTGCGACGTGACGAGTAACACGCACGCACATTCTGTACTCATGCGTCACTTCAGTTCGTGCGTGACGCCGCGCTGATCACCTCGCGCAAGAAGTTGATGCACGTTAGTGTCCTAGCTGCGAAAGTCCCAACAAATAAGGCTTCTGAGCCTGTCTCGTAGAATGTGTGAGTGTCCAACTTCGTTGATGCCGCCCAACTGCACGCCAAGGCGGGCGATGGCGGGGCCGGCTGCGTCAGTTTTCGCCGTGAGGCCCACGTGGCCAAGGGCGGACCCGATGGCGGCGACGGTGGTAAGGGCGGCGATATTTGGATCGTGGCCGACCCGAATCAAGCCTCATTGCTGGGCTTTCGTGACCATCCCTATCGCCGAGCGACTGACGGCCAGCACGGCACCTCCAAACGTCAGCACGGCTCTCGCGGCAAAGACGTCATCGTCAGCGTGCCCGTGGGCACCGTGGTCTTTGACCAGAACGGCGAACAGCTGGTGGACCTGCTTGGCCCGGGAGATAAGTGGCTCTGTGCCGCCGGCGGACTAGGCGGAGCCGGCAACGCCCGATTCCTCTCTAATCAGCGCCGAGCTCCGGCCTTCGCCGAGCAGGGTGAAGTCGGCCAGGAGAGTTGGTACAACCTTGAACTAAAGCTGCAGGCCGACGTCGCCCTCATTGGTTTTCCCAATGTCGGCAAGTCAACGCTGATCTCGCGCGTGTCGGCCGCGCGTCCCAAGATCGCTGACTATCCCTTTACGACACTCGTGCCCAACCTGGGCGTTGTGCGTGTGGGCGCGCGCAGTGCGCGACCGGGTGACGCGACGGAGTTCGTGATGGCTGACATTCCCGGACTGATTGAGGGCGCGGCGTCCGGTCGCGGGCTCGGGCATGACTTCTTGCGTCACGTGGAGCGCGCGCGGGTGCTCTGTGTGCTGTTGGACCTTTCCCCGCTGGCCCCCTTCGGGCCCGAAGAGCAGCTCGCAATCTTGCTTCGCGAGCTCGAGCAGTATCAGTACGACCTCATTGATCGCCCGCGGATCGTCGTGGGCTCCAAGGGCGACGTCGCCGCCTTTGAGATGCCCGGCGTCGCCACGATTTCGTCGGTCACCGGCGAGGGCATCGACGACCTGGTCGCCCAACTCGCCGCGTTAGTCGTCCAGGTGCGTCACGACGACGCCGAACGCCTCGAGCACGCGGTGGTGGTCCATAAACCACTGCCCGACGAAATCAGCGTTGATCGATCGGGGCCCGAGGAGTGGCTCGTCAGCGGTCGACCGGTGCTGCGCGCCGTGCGTTTCCAGGACCTCACTGATGACGAAGCGCTGGCCGAAATCGTGCGACGACTTCGCGACCTCGGAGTGGACCGTCTCTTGGCGCGCGCCGGCGCGAAGGACGGTGACGTGGTCAACATCGGGCCGCTCTCGTTCGAGTGGTGGCGCGACGACATGGGCGCCGGACTCGACCGGGGCGATCACCACCGCGCGACGCGCCGAGAGCGCTTGGCCCGACACGGTCGACTGAACCTCGATGAGAGCGACGATGACTCGTAGCGTCGTCGTCAAGGTGGGCACGTCCTCCGTCACCGACGCGAGGGGCGGCGTGGACTACGGCGTCTTGGTCGATATTGCCAACGACGTCGTGAAACTGCGGAGTGAAGGCTGGACCGTCGTCGTCGTGACGTCGGGTGCGATCACCGCTGGCTGGGCCGAAGTGGGCCAGGGCCGGGCGCGGCCCAACGACGCCGTGACGTTACAGGCCGTGTCGGCGGTGGGCCAACCGCTCTTGATGCACGCGTGGCGAAACGCGTTTGGCGAACTGAACACCCCAGTGGGTCAGGTGCTGCTGGCGCCGCTCGACTTCTCGCACCGCGGTCAGTACCTGCACGCGCGCGGCACCTTGGAGGCACTGGAGTCGCTCGGCGTGGTCGCGATTGTCAACGAGAATGACGCGGTGGCCGACGAGGAGATACGTTTCGGCGACAATGACCGTCTGGCGGCGCTCGTCGCCAACCTCATTCGCTCGTCGCATCTGGTGCTGCTCACCGACACCGATGGACTACTTACCGCTGATCCACGCCTCGACCCCGCCGCGACCTTGATCGAAGAGGTGACGGCCATCGACGCCGAACTGTTGGGACTGGCCGGTTTCAGTCGCTCGAGCGTGGGTAGCGGGGGCATGGCCTCAAAGCTGGCGGCGGCGCGCATCGCCACCTGGTCGGGCATCACCACTGTCATCGCGTCGGCCCGGGCGCGCGAAGCGCTGGTGCGCGCCGTTAATCAGGCGCCGGGTTTCGGGACCATCTTCCACGCGCGCAGCGGCAGGCTGTCGGCGCGCAAGGCCTGGATTGCCTTCGCCGTTGCGAGTCGCGGATCGCTCAGCATCAACGAGGGCGCGTTGATGGCGCTCGAAAATAATGGACGCAGCCTCTTGCGCGTCGGCGTTGAGTTCCACGATGGCGTATTTGTTGAAGGCGACGCCGTTGAAATAAAAGGACCGGACGGTCAGATCGTCGCCAAGGGACTAGTACGGGTGAACGCCGAGTCCTTTGACGAGGGCGACGACGTGGTCGTGCACCGCGACGATCTGGTACTGCTCCGTAAGGTCTAAATGTCCTCCATTACGCTGAATACGTGAAGAACAGTCTTTTAGAGCAGGGCCAGGCCGTACGAGAGGCCGCTCGCGACATCGCCCAGTCGAGCGACGCCCAACGACGCGCGGTGCTGATGTACGTCGCGCAACAGCTCCAAGAGCGCCGCGAGGAGTTACTGGCGGTCAACGCTCGTGAAGTAGAGGACTACCAGGAGTCCGGACCGGGACGGGACCGACTGACGTTGACGAGCGAGCGAATTGCGGGGATGGCCAGCGCCCTCATTGAGATCGCGGATGCGCCCGATCCGCTGAACGAAACCGTCGACCACGACACGCGGCCCAATGGCCTGCGGGTCGAACGCGTGCGCGTGCCGCTCGGGGTCATTGGCGTGGTCTACGAGAATCGTCCCAACGTGACGAGCGACGTCGCGGGACTGTGCGTGCGTAGCGGCAACGCGGCGTACCTGCGCGGGTCGTCGTCGGCCCAGCAGACCAACCAGTTCATTGTGGACCTGTGGCGCGAGGCCCTGGAAAAAGAGGGCCTGCCCGCGGACTGCGTCGCCCTGGTCCAGGATTCCTCCCACCAGACCGCGACGGCCTTCATGCAGCTGACCGGCGTGCTGGACTGCCTCATCCCGCGCGGGGGACCGAGCCTGATTGGCGCGATGCGCGAGCACGCCCGAGTGCCCTACGTGCTCGATGGCGACGGCAACTGCCACATTTACGTCGACGAGTTCGCGGACGTGCCCAAGGCCGTGGCCATTGTTCGCAACGCCAAGACGTCGCGACCCGGCGTCTGCAACGCGGTCGAAACGGTGCTGGTGCACCGCGACGTGGCGCCGCGCTTTCTTCCCGAAATGGCCCTGTCGATGCCCGAAGTGGAGTTGCGCGCCGATGAGGAAGCCCGTGAGATCGTGCCGTCGGCGACGCCGGCGACGGAGTCGGACTTCGAGGACGAGTTCCTGGACTTGATTCTGGCCGTGAAGGTCGTGGACTCACTCGAAGCGGCAGTGGCGCACGTGGCCCGCTACGGCACGGGCCACAGCGAAGCAATTGTGACCGAAGACCTCGCGCGTGGCGAGTACTGGGTCCACCACGTTGACGCCGCCGCCGTGCTGGTGAACGCGTCCACGCGGTTCATCGATGGCGGCGAGCTCGGACTGGGCGGCGAGGTAGGGATTTCTACGCAGAAGCTGCACGCGAGGGGACCGATGGGACTTCGCGAATTGACGTGTCTCAAGTGGGTAGTTCGAGGAGAGGGACAGATCAGATGAGCGCACTCGATCCGCGCGAAGAGCTCGCCCAGCGCCTGGGACTTGACGGCGTGCCACCGCCGCGCTTCACGTCGCCGAGCGACGTGCGTGAACGGCTCGCCCAACACGACTACCTGAGCGACGACGCAATTGCGTCGGTGACGTTCTTGGCCGACCGCTTGGCCAAGCCCGTGCTCGTTGAAGGTCCGGCCGGCACCGGCAAGACGGCGCTCGCCAAGGCCGTCGCTGACGGCATCGGGGCGCGGCTCATTCGTTTGCAGTGCTACGAGGGGCTCGACGAATCCAAGGCCCTCTACGAGTGGAACTATCGCAAGCAGCTATTGCGCATCCAGGCCGGGCGTCCCGACGGGGCCGGCGCCGAAGACTGGAAGCACCTCGAAGAAGACATCTTCGCCGAGGAGTTCCTGCTCACGCGTCCCCTGCTCGAGGCAATATCGGCCACCGATCCGGTGGTGTTGCTCATCGACGAGGTGGACCGGGTTGAACTCGAGACCGAGGCGCTGCTCTTAGAGATTCTCTCGGAGTACCAGGTGTCCATTCCCGAGATGGGCACCGTGAGAGCCAAACAGATTCCGATGGTCTTCTTGACGTCCAACAACACCCGTGAGTTGTCCGAAGCACTGAAGCGACGCTGTCTCTACCTCTACGTGGCGTACCCCGATGTCCAGCGCGAGCGCGACATCATCTTGTCGCGCGTGCCCGGCATCTCCTCGGCCCTCGCCGAACAGATCGCTATGGTCGTACGCTCCTTGCGTTCGCTCGACCTCAAGAAGGCACCGTCGGTCGCCGAGACGCTCGACTGGGCGCGCACGCTGGTGGTGCTGGGTCGTAAGGAGATTGGTGACGAGGACGCCGCCGCGACCCTGCACATCTTGCTCAAGTACCAGACCGACATCGAGCGGGCCACCAAGGAACTCCTCGGTCGCTCGAAGCCCGTTGCTTGACCTGCTCGGCGATTTCATCGCCGAGCTGCGCGCCGCGGGGATCCCCGTGTCGATGAGTGAACACGTTGACGCCGCGCGCGCGATCGACGTCATAGATCTCAGCGACCGATCTATGGTTCGCGGTTCGCTCGCGGCGACGCTGGTCAAGGACGGCGACCACCTGCCGGTCTTCTACACCGCCTTTGACGTTTTCTTCGCGACGCGTTCCATGCAGAGCGTGGAGGACTTGCTCCGCGACGCGATGGATCAGGAGAACATGGAGATGAACCCCGAGGGGGCCGGGGGCGCGCAGGCCCCTGGCCAGCCCCGGGGCCTCGGCGGCGGGTCGTCGTCATCGCTCTCGGCCCAGGAGTTGGCGGAACTACTATTTCGCGCGCTGCGAGACGGAGACCAGGACGCGTTACGTGAGGCGGCAAGTGAAGCCGTCACGCGCTACGCCGGCATGGAGCCCGGACGGCCCGTCGGTGGCACCTACTACCTCTACCGCACGCTGCGCAGCCTGGACTTGGACAGCCTTGAACAGCGACTCAGTCAACTGTCGTTTGACAAGGGACCGACCAATGATGAGTTGGCGCAGCGAATATCGCGCGACGACGCGCATCACCTGGTGGAAAAACTCAAGGCCGAGATCGAGCGGGTGATTAGGGAACGATTGGTCGATGACCGCGGGGCCGAAGCGCTGGCCAAGTCAGTGCGCAAGCCGCTGCCCGAAGATCTCGACGTCATGCACGCCAATCGCGACGAGATGGCCCAATTAGAACGCGCCCTGCGGCCCCTCAGTCGCAAATTGGCCGTGCGCCTGGCGCGCAAGCGCCGCCGGCGTCATCGCGGACCGGTGGACCTGCGCCATACCGTGCGCCGCAGCCTCTCGACCGGGGGCGTGCCGATTGACCTGCGGTTCAAGCCCCCTCGCCCCACCAAGCCCGAGATCATGGTGATTGCCGACATTTCGGGTTCCGTGGCCTCCTTCGCCCGCTTCACCTTGCACCTCGTGCACGCCATCAGTTCGCAGTTTTCCAAGGTGCGCAGTTTTGTGTTTGTCGACGGCCTCGACGAGGTCACCCGGTTCTTCGACGAGGCCGACGATCCGGCGGACGCGGTCAGTCGCATTAACGCCGAAGCGGACGTCATTGCCTTCGACGGCCATTCGGACTACGGGCGGGCGCTCACGAGTTTTCACGAACGATTCGCCAACGACGTCACGATGCGAACCACCATTCTCATTTTGGGCGACGCGCGCAACAACTATCACCAGGCCCACGCCGAGGTGCTCGCCGACCTGCGTTACCGCGCCAAGGCCGTGTACTGGTTGAACCCCGAGCCCACCAGTTACTGGAACAGCGGTGACTCGATTGTCAATCAGTACGCGCCGTATTGTGACCGCGTCATTGAGTGTCGGACCCTGCGCCAGCTTGAGGCGTTCGTGGGGGAATTGGCGTGAGTGCCATGAGCCCACCCGAAGGGTTTCGCACCCGGGGCCACGAACCAACCGGCACGCGTTTGGTGCTCATTCGTCATGGCGAGGCGTACTGCAACGCGCGAGGCGTGGTGGGCGGACCAGTTGGTTGCGGCGGTCTGACCGAACTCGGTCGCGCGCAGGCAATGGAACTGCGCGACCGCTTGATAAAGAGCCAGGAGTTTGCTGATGCCGTCGCGCTCTACACCTCGGTGCTGCCGCGTTCCATCGAGACCGCGCGCATCATCAGTCCCGGTCTGCCCAGCTCGCTCGTCGCCACTCAAGACTGCAACCTCTGTGAACTGCATCCCGGTGAGGCCGACGGCTTGACGTGGGACGAAATGGTGGCCCAGTTCGGCGGTCCGGACTGGGACCGGGATCCTGACGCACCGTTCTCGCCGGGCGGCGAATCCTGGACCGGGTTCTACGAGCGTTGCCGTGGCGCGCTGAACGAGATCACGTCTCGCCATCCGGGCCAACTCGTGATTTTGGTCGTGCACGGCGGCGTGATCGAACAGGCAATGAAGATGGTCAAAGGGTCAAGTCCACAAACGCGACTGGGTCTGCGAACGGAGAACTGTTCGATGACCGAGGTCGAATTCGACGGCGAACGCCGTCGACTACTTCGTTACAACGACCTCGCGCCGTTGGCGGCGAGGTAGGACTGGAGAAACTCGGCCACGTGAAAGGCCATGTCCAAACTCTGCGTGGCGTTCAGTCGCGGATCACAGATGGTGGTGTAGTTCTCCGTGAGGTCGCCTTCGCCGAAGCGTGAGCCACCACCGAGACATTCCGTGACGTTGTCGCCCGTTAACTCGACGTGCAGACCACCGGGCCACGTGCCGAGCGCCTGATGAAGTTGGAAGAACTGACTCGTCTCGGACAAGATGTCGTCGAAGTGGCGGGTCTTCTGTCCGCCCTGGGCAATGAACGTGTTGCCGTGCATCGGGTCGCACGTCCACAGCACCTGCTGGCCTTCGTCGCGTACGGCTTCGACCAGCGGGGGCAGTAGTTCGCCGACGCGCTCGTGGCCCATTCTCGATATCAGCGTCAGTCGCCCGGGCACGTTGTCGGGGTTGAGCGTTTCGATCAGCGTGCGCAGTTCGTCGACACCCAGGTTGGGCCCGACCTTGAGGCCCAGGGGATTGGCGACGCCGCGCAAGAACTCCACGTGGGCGCCGTCAAGTTGGTGCGTGCGGTCGCCCACCCAGAGCATGTGCGCCGAGCAGTCGTACCAGTCTCCGGTTAACGAGTCGCGTCGGGTGAGGGCCTGCTCGTAGGGCAGGATGAGCGCTTCGTGACTGGTGTAGAACTCAACGCCCTGCAGCGCTCCGTCGTCGAGCAAGTCAATGCCGCAAGCCTTCATGAAGAGCAGGGCCCGCTCGATTTCGTCGGCGACCATTGAGTAACGCTTGCCCTCGAGCGAGTTGGCGACAAACTCCTGGTTCCACGCGTGCACCCGCGACAACGCGGCAAAGCCGCCGGTCGTAAAAGCGCGTAAGAGGTTAAGCGTCGCGACGCTCTGGTGATAGGCGCCGAGCAGGCGCTCCGGGTCAGGTCGACGAGCGTCGGCGTTGAATTCGTCGCCGTTAACGATATGGCCACGAAACGCGTCCAAACTTAAGCCGTCGCGTTCTTCGAAAGCGTCTGAACGGGGCTTGGCGAATTGACCCGCGATGCGACCGACCTTGATGACGGGCACCCCGGCCGCGTAGGTCAGCGCGACGGCCATCTGCAGGATGACCTTCAATTTGTCTCGGATTGAGTCGGCTGATCCCTCGTCGAAAGATTCCGCGCAGTCGCCGGCTTGGAGCAAAAAGGCCCTGCCTTCGCTCACCTGGCCGAGGTGCTCGCGCAAGCGGCGCACTTCGCCCGCGAAGACGAGAGGAGGCTTCGTCGCCAGTTGTGCTTCCACACGAGCGAGATGTTCGGCGTCGGGCCACGTGGGACTCTGCGTGATCGGGCGCGAGCGCCACGAGGTTGGTTCCCAGTTGTTGGTTGCTTCGGCCATCAGTTAATCGTAATTGCTTCATGGTGTGAGGACAATCGCCCCGTAGTCTGGCATCGTGACGATACGGCGACTAGGTCTCTTCGGCGGCACCTTCGATCCGCCGCACTTTGGTCACGTTGCCGCCCTCGAAGCGGCCGCGCGGACGGATATTTTTGATCTCATCGAAGTGACCGTGGCGGGGGACCCATATTTAAAAAGCGCGCACGTCGCGGTGCACCCCGCGGCGCTTCGCCTCGCGATGGCCGAGCTCGCCTTCGGTGGGCTGGAACTGGTTGAAGTGTCGGACCGTGAGATTAAACGGACTGGTCCGTCGTACACAATTGATACGGTTCGCGAACTTTTGGCGGTGGCCGACGATGTCGACGTGATCGTGGGCGCCGACCTCGCTCAGCAGATCGACACGTGGCACGACGCCGAAATACTGCGAACATTGGTTCGTGTGGGCGTGGTGCCGCGTCCCGGTGGCTCCACTGTTGTGCCTGATGGATGGCATAGCTACGAAATTCCGATGGATCCCGTGGACTTATCGAGTTCATTCATCCGAGAAGTGCCACCGACGTTCAAAAATTTGAAAAAATTTATTCCGGAGTCGGTTATTCCGCTCTACCAGAGTTCGCGAGGCTAGAGTTTGTCCAGCATGGCGGTTCGAATCTTCGACCTGACTGAAACGCAGTCCTCGCGACTGACGGTTTTGGAACCGGCGCCCCTAAGGCGCCGAGACTTACGACGCACGAAGCAGCGCTACGCCGCGCTCGGCATCGTGGCGCTACTCGCTCCGTTCGTTGCGGCACTCTGCGTGCTCGGGGCGACCCACTGAGTAAAACTCCGAATGGTGGCGGTTTCGCTTGAGTGAAACTACGGACAGTGGCGAGTTCGCTCGCAGTTCGTACTCGGAATTTGTCGCCACCCTCGTAACGGCCGCGCTGCGCGGTGCCGAGGAGAAGTTGGGCATCGATCCCGTGGTCTTGGACCTGCGCGAACTCGTCGACTCGTTCGACGCGCTCGTGGTGGCGTCGGGCCGTAACGATCGCCAGGTGCGTGCGATTGGCGAAGAGATAGAACGCGTCATAGAACTTGCGCTCGACATCAAGCCCACGCACGTCGAGGGTTGGGCAACGGGTGAGTGGATTGCGCTCGACTACGGCGACGTGATCGTGCACATCTTTGACGAGGACTCGCGCGACTATTACGACTTAGAACACCTCTGGAATGCCGCGCCGGCCTTCCGTTCGGAGCGCACCGGCTAAGGCTGCAGCAGAATCTCGCAGTCTTTTGCGGTAGCGATCGAAACGAACCTGTGATCGGGTAGCAGTGACAACTGGGCGGTAGCGCCTACCGAAATCTCAATGCCGTTCGTGGCGCCGGCGTAGTAGGCGGTAAAGACCAACTGGCCAACCGCCAAGACTTCTTTGGATCGAGGGAGCTTGGCCAAGGACTCCGAGATGTCGATGTAGGCGACCTTGCCTTTCACGGTTGCCTGGAGCACGAGGAGGTTTGACGGCAAATCGGACGCGTAGCCAGCGGACTTCTCGATCTTGGTGGGCCCGACGATGGCTTGATCGAGCACCGAGGTGAGCGAGGCCGGCGCGGTGACGATGCGACTAAATGGCGACAGGTGACCGGTAGCGTCCACGAGGTAGACGGGCTGGGTGATGAAGCGAACGCGGCCTTTGTTGGTGCCGGGGATGGTGCGACCAAGTAGTCCCGAGAGACCCTGACTGGCCGGGATAGCCACTGGTTTTGCGGACGTCGGAATAAGCGTGCAACTGCTGAGCACCACGGCGCCGAGCACGAGCCACAAGAGGGTGCGCACCCGTTTCATGTCGCGGCACCCTGATGCAGTGGCAACGTCATCTGAAAACGGGCGCCGCCCTCGGGACTTTCGAGGACGATGATCGTGCCGCCGAACGACTGCACGTGGTCGCGCACGAGGGCCAGCCCCAGCCCGGTACCTCGCGCGACACCGCGGTCGTGCGCCGCGCGCCCGCGAAAGAAACGCTGGAACACTTGCTCGCGCTCGTCGGGCGGCACGCCGAGACCGGCGTCGTCGACGTCAATCACGAGGTGCTCACCGTCAACACTGATGCGAATGGCGACCGCGTCGCCGGCGTAGTGGTGCGCATTATCGATGAGGTTCGACATCACCCGCTCGAAGCGTCGACGGTCAACGTTGACCATGGGATCTCCAACGTCGTCGGCGAATTCGACCGGCGTCGCGTTGAGACCGTGATGCTGAGCCGCGGAGCGAACGGATTGACGCACCAGTTCAACCGCCGAGACGGTTTCGATCACGACGGGAGAGGCGCCGGCGTCGCTGCGCGCAATTTCGAGCAGGTCTTCGACGAGGGACTGGAACACCGCGAGGTCGCCCACGAGCAGGTCAAGGCTCTGCTGGGCTACGGGCGAGAGGTCGCCGCGGTGTTGGGAGAGCACGGTGGCTGTCGTTGCCAGCGTTGTCAAGGGTGAACGCAATTCATGGCTGACGTCACTCGCGAATCGGGCGTCGCGCTCGAGTCGGTCGACCAACTGGCTCACCATGGCGTTAAAGGATTCGGTGAGCTGTTGGACTTCGCGGTCGGTGTTGCCCGTCACGAGGCGGGTCGTGAGTTCACCTCCGGCGATTAACGCCGCCGCGGCCGACACCCGTTCAAGTGGGCGCACGGTCCTTCTCGTTACCCAGAGTCCTCCGCCGGTTCCGATGAGCAACGTCATGATCGCCCCGGCGCCAATCACCAACAGCAACAGATTGAGCGTGTGTTCGAGCGGCGCGAGTTGAAAGACTTCGAAGTACTGGCTCTCCACCGAAGGTATCGGTATGCCAACCACGAAAATCTCTTGACCGTGGAAGTACGTCGTCTGCTCGGTTGCCTTGCCCCCGACGGCTTTCTTGATCATGTCGAGTGACACGGAGCCGGTCGAGGCGCCGCCACTGGTCGACAGCCACTGGTTGTGTGTCTGGATGAGGACGTTCGAATCAGTGGCCTTCTCAATGGAGTTGAGCACGTTGGGCAGTTCGGGTGGCGACGTGTAGAGCGTCGTGCGCACGAGCGCCGCGTTGACGTAACTCTGCTTCAGGTCGGTCTGTTGCTGGTCACTCACCAGGATGTGTTTGAGTCCCACGTAGGTGAGCGACGCGAAGAAGGCACTCAAGATGAAGGCGCCGAGACCGAACGTCACCAGCAGTCGAAGTCGCAGACTCCGACGATGCATCAGAGCACCAGCTTGTATCCGGCTCCTCGGACTGTGACGAGATAGAGCGGATTCGAGGGATCGGGTTCGATCTTGGTGCGCAGCCGGCGGATGTGTACGTCCACCAATCGACTGTCACCGAAATAGTCGTAGCCCCACACACGCTCGAGTAGATCCTCGCGTGAAAGGATTTTGCCGTTGGCCGAAGCGAGGTCGGTCAGCAGGCGAAACTCCGTCGAGGTCAGGTGCAGCTCGGTGCCGTCACTGTGACGCACGACACCCTCGTCGGGGATCACGTGCAGGCTGCCCAGCGCGAACGCCTTCGCGCTCTTTTCGGGACGTCGGCGTAGGTGCGCGCGCACGCGGGCGAGCAGCTCTTCGGGCACGAAGGGCTTGGTGACGTAGTCGTCGGCCCCGGACTCGAGGCCGAGCACGACGTCGGCGGTGTCGTCTCGGGCCGAGACAATGACGATCGGTACGTCACTCGTCGAGCGCAGCGCCTGGCAGGTCTCGAAACCGGTCATGGCGGGCAGCATGATGTCGACAATGGCGATGTCGGCCGTCATTCGATTAAACAGCGCCACACCGACCTCGCCGGAGGGCGCGTCGTCAACTACGAAGCCCTCGCTCTCGAACATCAGTCGCAGGGCAATGCGAATGCGGTCGTCATCTTCAACAATCAAAATGCGAGGCACAGCCCTCCTTTTGGAATCTTTGATAACACTACCGAGGTCACGATTAGGGCCAAGGTTGTCGTAGCCTTGCAACGTGCCGAAGGTTGAAAAAAAGGTCCTGGTCGCAGAATCGTGGAACCTGGAGGGTTTTTACGCGACCCTGCGAGCCCAGGACCGATCACCGTCAACACTGCGCGCCTATCGCAGCGACCTCGAGCAATTCGTCGCGTGGGCGGGCACGCACCACGCCGAGAGTCCCGAAAAGATCAACAAGCGTTTGTTGCGCGAGTACCTCGCCCACATGACCGAGCGCGGCGACGAACGCACGTCGATAATGCGCCGGCGCGCGTCGCTGCGCAGTTACTTCGTGTGGCTGGTCGAGCGCGGCCATCTGAGCGAGAGTCCGGCCGCTCGACTGTCCGCGCCACGACCCCACGCGCAGTTGCCAAAGATTGTGGTTCGCGAACAATTAGAGAGCCTGCTCGACGATGACTGGGGCGACGACGAGTACGCGACGCTCGATCGGGCAGTCTGCGAGGTCCTCTACGGCGCCGGACTTCGTGTCAGTGAGTTGTGCGGGCTCAACGTGAACAGCGTTGACTTCACGCGGGGGCTCTTGCGAGTTCTGGGTAAGGGCCGCAAGGAACGCATCGTGCCGCTGCACGCGCGCGGATTGGCGATCCTGCAAATCTGGCTGGACGGCGACCGCGACGAAGTCGCTCGGGCCAACTCGCCGCGCGACGCACTGTTCTATAACCGGCGCGGCAATCGACTGGGACCGCGCGACGTGCGCCGGATCCTCGACAGTCGAGTGTCGCGCGGGCACATTCATCCTCACGCCCTGCGCCACACCTACGCCACGCACTTGCTCGAAGGCGGAGCCGATCTTCGCGTGGTCCAAGAACTGCTCGGTCACGAGAGCCTCACCACCACCCAGCTCTACACCCACGTCTCGAAGTCTCGACTCCAAAAGGTCCACCACCAGACCCACCCTCGGGGCTAACTGCGCCGAGCGACTATCATGGTCTGGCTCTCCCACAGTGGGCGAGCAGACGAAATGTCCCTGTGGTTTCGTACGGTCGCCGTTCGCGGTGCACCGCAGGGATTGAGTAACCGAACGGAAGGAAAAGTACGTGGCACTTGTCACTTTGCAGGAATTGTTGGACTCGGGCGTGCACTTCGGGCACCAGACCCGCCGGTGGAACCCCAAAATGCGCCGTTTTATTCTGGGCGAACGCAACGGGATCTACCTGATTGACCTCCGCAAGACCCTCGCCGGCATCGAGACCAGTTACGCCTACGTGCGCGACCTCGTGGCCGACGGCGGCATCATCCTCTTTGTGGGTACCAAGAAGCAGACGCAGGGTCCGATTGAGGACTACGCCAAGGCCTGCGGCATGCCCTTCGTGAACCAGCGCTGGCTGGGCGGAATGCTCACCAACTTCGCCACCGTGGCCGGTCGCGTCAAGCGCATGGTCGAGCTGCGCGGCATGCAGCGTGCCGGCGACTTCGACAACATGCCCAAGCGCGAAGCGCTGCACCACAGCCGCGAGCTGGAGAAGTTGGACCGCAACCTGAGCGGTATCTCTAATCTCGACCGGGTGCCCGACGCCATCTTCGTCATCGACACCAAGAAGGAACACATCGCCGTCACTGAAGCGCGCAAGCTGGGACTGCCCGTGGTCGCGGTGGTGGACACCAACTGCGACCCCGACGTCATTGACTACGTCATCCCCGGCAACGACGACGCCATTCGTGCGGGCGCGCTGCTGTGCCGCTTGATGGCCGACGCCGTGACCGAAGGTCGTTTCATCCGCGCCAATCGTCCCGTGATTACGAAGGCACCTTCCGTGGGCACGACCTTTGTCCAGCCCGACGTCGCACCGGTTGAGACGCCCGCTGAACCGTCAGCCGCGGACGAAACACCAGTGGAGGACGCGGCGCCCGTGACCGCCGACGCGCCCGTCGCCGAGGACGCGACGACGGTTGAAGTAGCCGAGGATCCGTCACTCGACGCGATGGAGAACGAAGCTACGCCGGCGACTCAGCCCGTGGGCGACGTGACTGAAGCGGCCGCAACGCTCGACGACGCCCTAGACGCACCAGCCAACAATTAATTTGACCGTAGCGATTTAAAGAGGAGAACCAAGGTGGCATTCACCGCGAAAGACGTGCAGGCGCTACGCCAACTTACCGGCGTAGGAATGATGGACGCAAAGAAGGCGCTGGAAGAAAACGACGGCAACATGGAAGCGGCGGTGCAGTGGTTGCGCGTGCATGGCAAGGCGTCCGCGGCGAAACGGGCCGAGCGTGAAGCCAGCGAGGGAGCGGTCGCCGTGGTTCGCGACGGCAACGTTGCCGCGATTGCCGAACTTCGCTGCGAGACCGACTTCGTCGCCAAATCCGAAGATTTTGTGTCACTCGTCGACGAAATCGCCGCTCGCGTCGCCGCCGAGGGGGAGGGTGCGACACAGCAGTTCAGCGACCGCATCGAAGGCTTGCTCACGACACTCAAGGAAAACATTTCTCTGGGCCGTGTCTACCGCTTAGAAGCGGGCGCCGACGAAGTCATCGAGACCTATAACCACTATCAATCTGGTCGTGGTGTGAACGCCGTGGCAGTCGTTGTCAAGGGCGCGAGTCAAGAGGTCGCGCACGAGATCGCCGTGCACATCGCGTTCACGAAGCCGGCGTACTTGACGCGCGATGAAATCCCGGCCGAGGAGGTTGAGGCGGAGCGCAAGGTCGTCGAAGAGATTTCGCGCAACGAAGGCAAGCCCGAAGCCGCGCTACCCAAGATCATCGAGGGACGGCTCAACGGTTGGTTCAAGGACCGCGTGCTCGTAGAGCAGCCCTACGTGAAAGACGAGAAGCAGACGATTGCGCAGTTCTTGGGCAGCGCAACCATCACGGCCTACGCTCAAGCGTTCATCGGGAGATAGGTACCTGTGCGTCGTGTCGTGCTCAAGCTGTCCGGCGAGGCCCTCGCCTCGGCCTCGAGTGAGGAAACGATTGATGCGTCAACAGTGGACTTCCTGGCGCGTGAAATTTCCGGCGCCATGGAGCGCGGAGGACTAGAGCTGGCGGTCGTGGTCGGTGGCGGCAACATCTGGCGCGGTGCCACCGGCGCGATGGCGGGCATGAACCGGGCCAACTCGGACCTGATGGGCATGCTCGGCACGGTCATAAACGCGCTGGCGTTACAAGACGCCATCGAAAATCATGGACGGCCGACCAGGGTGATGTCCGCGATCGGCATGGATCAAGTTGCCGAGCCCTACATTCGTCGTCGCGCCGTGCGTCACTTGGAAAAAGGTCGCGTCGTCATCTTCGCGGCGGGAATGGGTAATCCGTACTTCACCACCGACACCCCCGCGGCCCAGCGGGCCGCCGAAATCGAGGCCGAGATTGTCTTAAAGGGCACCCACGGCGGCGTTGACGGCGTCTACAACGAAGACCCGCGCAAGAATCCCGACGCGGTCAAGTTTGAAGAGATCTCCTTTGATGAGGTGATCTCGCGCGACCTGCGGGTCATGGACATGACCGCCATCACCTTTTGCAAGGACAATCACTTGCTGTTACGGGTTTTTGACCTGATGGCAGAAGGAAACCTCGGACGCGCGCTCGACGGGTTCGCCGTCGGTACGCTAGTGAAGTAATGGAAAGCGAACTCGTCGAACTCGTGATGGACGATACCCGTGAGCGAATGGCGCGAGCAATTGAACACGTGAAGGTTGAGTTCGCGACGGTGCGCACCGGTAGGGCGTCGCCGTCGCTCGTGGAAAATTTGTTGATTGATTATTACGGCACCGAGACGCCGCTCAAGAGTCTGGCGAATTTTTCCGTACCCGAACCTCGATTGCTCGTGGTCTCGCCTTTTGACAAGGGAGCGATGGCCGCGATTGAGAAAGCCATCACCAACGCCGACCTGGGGCTTAACCCGTCCAACGACGGGATCGTGATCAGACTGACGTTTCCTTCATTGACCGAGGAGCGACGCAAAGGCTTCGTGAAGATTGTGCGAACAAAGGCCGAAGACGGCAAGGTTGCGTTGCGCGCTGTGCGTCGACACGGGCGCCAAGAACTCGAAAACTTAGAGAAGGATCACGATCTGTCCAAGGACGAGGTCGAGCGACTCGAGAAAATCCTCGACAAGATCACCCAGGATGCCGTTGCTGCCGTCGAGGGGTTGTTGCACCAAAAAGAGCAAGAACTGTTAGATGTCTGACGACGACACCTACTCGGGCGAGCCGACCGGCGAGCTGCCGTTGGTGAGCGCCACTGACTCTCGGGTCACCGTGACCGGCGCGGAGTTGGCGGCCGAAGCGTCAGACGATGCGCCGCTCATTGACGAAGAGACATTGTTGCCACACTGGACTGACGCGCCCACCGGACAGGTGCCGATTGTGGTCGCGCGCGAGGCCGCCGAAAGCGGCGACCCCTGGGCCGCGGTTCCGGCGCCGGCGTGGCGTGAAGGCGAAGCCGACTGGGTGGCGCACGAAGATCAATTCGACGCTTCCTTTCTGGCCGGTGCCGCCAAGGAAGAGGCCAATGCCCGCCCGTGGGAATTTGTCGAAGTTGACGAGGTAGCTGTTGAAGAAGAGGTGCAGCCCGAGGCGCCGCGCCCCGAACCCGGTCGCGCCAACCGTACCCGTCGCACTGTCTCGCAAAACCCTTTGGCTGGCCGCGCGGTTCGCCAAAGCTCGCAGAGCAGCATTTCCAAGGCCACGTTCACGGGCGTTGTACTGGCCGCCCTCGTGGCTGGCATCTTTCTCGCGGGCACCATTCCCGTAGCGGTACTGCTGCTGGTGGTGCTCGGTCTGGCGGCCGCCGAAGCGTACGCCGCGTTCCGCGCCGTGGGCGCGCATCCCGCGACGATCCTCGGCATCGTCGCGGTACTCACCTTGGGTGTTGCGGTCTATAACAAGGGGCAAAACGCCTTCGGTGCGGTGACGGTCCTGCTCTTGATATTCGGCTTCGTGTGGTACTTGAGCGCCGAACAGAAGATTGACGTGCTCGACGGACTCGGAGCGACGGTCTTTGTCTACGTGTGGATTGGGGTGCTCGGCGCGTATTCGCTGCTGCTCATCGCACCGAGTTCATTCGCGCACCATCACGGCTTGGCGTACCTGTTTGGCGCAATAATTTTGGCGATCGCCAACGACACGGGAGCACTATTCATTGGACGTTGGCTCGGTCGTCACTCGCTCAACCGATCACTGTCGCCCAACAAGACAATCGAAGGGACGATCGGCGGGACCGTCATCACGATCATCGTCGGGGCGATCGCACTGCCGTTGATCCACCCGTGGACGCTGACGCACGGCCTCGAAGCGTCCGTGGCCCTCGCGGTGGTCATCCCATTGGGTGACCTTTTCGAATCCTTGGTCAAGCGCACGCTGGGCGTGAAGGATATGGGCAGATTGTTGCCGGGACACGGGGGACTGCTGGACCGAATTGATGGACTGCTCTTTGCCATGCCCACCATGTTCTATCTGGCGCACATCCTCAAACTGGGTTAGCGGTGGCGTCTTCGCGCCCTAGCGTGGCGCTCTTGGGCGCGACGGGCTCCATCGGATCTCAAACGCTCGAGGTACTTCGTCGCGAAGAGGAACACTTTGAAGTGGTCGCAATTGCGGGCGCACGTCAACTTGAAGCCCTAGCGGCCATTGCCAAGGAGTTCCACGTGTCGCGCATCGGTGTCGCTGACGAGAGCGATCGCGACATCCTCGCGGGCATGGTCTCGAGCGACGTGGACATCGTGGTCGGCGAGCGTGGACTGAGCGAACTTGCCCAGTGCGCGGACATAATCGTCAACGCGGTCGTGGGTTTTGTCGGACTGCCCGTGACCATGTCGGCGCTGTCAGCGGGCAAGCGATTGGCACTCGCGAACAAGGAATCGCTGATCGCGGCCGCGCCGTTGGTGGCGGGAGTTCGCAACACTCCTGGCGCGACAATCCTGCCGATCGATTCAGAGCACTGCGCGATTCACCAGTGCCTCGCGGGTTCGAGGGCAGGCACGGGCCACCCCGACGTGAAGCGTCTCCTGCTCACCGCGTCGGGCGGTCCCTTTCGCGGTTGGACGAGTGAGCAGCTAAAGGTGGCCACCAAAGAAGACGCCCTACGACACCCGACGTGGAAGATGGGGCCCAAGATCACGATTGACTCGTCGACACTGATGAATAAGGGTCTCGAGGTGTTAGAGGCGTCGGCGCTCTTTCGCATCGAGGCAGACCGCGTTGATGTCGTGGTGCACCCGCAATCGGTCGTGCACTCAATGGTCGAGTACGTCGATGGATCGATCATTGCCCAACTCTCCCGGCCCGATATGCGACTGCCCATCGCGTACTGCCTCGGACTGCCCATTCGTTTCGATCACGGCTGGGGACTGATCGATTTTTCACAGCCCTTCGAGCTGAGCTTTGAACCTCCTGACACGGACGCCTTTCCTGCGCTAGCGCTCGCGTACGCGGCGGCGCGGCGAGGCGGCGCGGCGCCAGCGTGGCTGAGTGCGGCCAACGAAGTCGCGGTGGAAGCCTTCCTGGCAGACCGCCTCGCGTGGAGCCAGATTGTGTCGACGGTGGCTGCCGTGATGGACCAGTACGTCGACGATCCACTCAATTCGATTGATGATTTGTTGATGAATGACCTGACTGCTCGTCGACTTGCGCGCGGTATTCTCCAGAAATAGCCATGACCCCAAAATCATCGGAGCGTCGTTCCCTCATTCTGTTCCTGGTGGGAGTGGGCCTCCTTGCGACCCTGCTCGGAAGGTGGGGCGGTTGGGCGCTGCCCGTGGTGGTGGCCGCGGTTGTCCTCATGGTCATGGGCCACGAATTCGGTCACTTCCTCGTGGCCAAGAAGTCGGGAATGCAGGTCACCGATTTCTTCGTCGGATTCGGACCCGTCATTTGGTCAACCACGCGCGGAGAGACTCGCTACGGAGTTCGGGCGCTGCTGTTAGGCGGATACGTGAAGGTGCCCGGGATGTCCTGGGATGCCAACGTCGAGCCGGAACTCGAATCGCGCACGTACCGTTCAGCGTCCTATCCGCGCCAGGTGCTCTTTGCTTCGGCCGGTTCGATAATGCACGCGATCATGGCGCTGCTGATCGCGTACGCGTCGCTGACACTGATTGGCCTGCCGTCATCATCGCGCGTTGACGTGTCGGCCTTTACGAAGTGGGAGGGTCACGCGCACAACGCTGCACAGTTGGCCGGGATCAAACTTGGCGACGAGATCATCTCGGTTGACGGCCACGCAGTGACGATGAACAACATCGAAAATCTCATTGGTAAGAAAGCGGGCAAGAGTGTCACCTTGGTGGTGGTGCGCGCGGGCCACGACTTGACCCTGCACGCCACTCCGGTAAACGGCGCAACGATCACGGTGAATGGCAAGTTGGAATCCAAGAAGAGTGAGGGGTTCATCGGCGTCGGACTTTCGGCGGGCGAAGTGCGATCATCGTTCCTGGGCGCCGTGCCGGCGTCGTTCGCCAAGATCGGCGCGACCGTGTCGGCCGCCGTGCACGCGATGATCCACGTCTTTTCTCCGGGCGAATTCGCCAGCCTCTTTCATCAGATCGCATCGCCGGCGGCGGCGGAGAATCGGCATTCGCAACTCACCCGTCCCGTCTCGATCGTGGGTGCCGTGCGCCTGGGTGTCCAGGGGGCTCAAGCCGGCACCGGCGAGTTGTTGCTCATCTTGATGATCCTGAACATCTTCGTGGGCCTGCTCAACATGGTTCCGATGCTCCCGCTTGACGGGGGATTTGTGGCTATTGCGACCTACGAACGACTCCGTAGTCGTAAGAAAGTGCGCTACCACGCCGACGTCAATCGTCTGACGCCAGTGATCTACGCCTTCGTCAGCGTGCTGCTCGTGCTCTTTGCCTGCACGTTGTACCTCGATATTGCCTTTCCCATCGCCAATCCATTTCGCTAAGCGATTCGTAGGCGTGCCGCTCCGGGCAGAATGGAGGGGTGGATGTTACCGCCAGCGCCCTCAGCCCCCGACGCCCGACCCGCCAGATCTCGGTCGGCGCCGTCAAGGTAGGCGGCGACGCTCCGATCTCGGTCCAGTCCATGACCACGACCAAGACCGGCGACGTCGAAGGGACGCTGCAACAGATCTACGCGCTGGCGGGAGCCGGCGCGGACATTGTGCGCTGCACGTGCAACGACCAAGCGGCGGCCGAAGGGTTGGCCCAGATCGTGCCGCGTTCGCCGGTGCCGATAGTTGCCGACATTCATTTTCACGTGGAGATGGCCCTCGCGGCGCTAGAAGCGGGCGTCCAGGGACTGCGTCTTAACCCGGGCAACCTACGCAAGCCCGAAGAGATCAAATTGGTCGCGAGCGAGGCCCGCGATCGCGGCGTGCCAATTCGCATCGGTGTCAACGCCGGAAGCCTGCACCCGGCGATCTACGAAAAGTTTGGTGGTGCGACGCCCGAAGCACTCGTGGAGTCCGCGCGCCTCGAGTTGGCCTACTTCGAAGAGGTGGGATTTTCTGACGTGAAGATCTCGGTGAAGGCTTCGTCGGTCGCGACGATGATCGCCGCGTACCGATTGGCGTCCGAGACCTTCGATCACCCGCTGCACTTGGGCGTGACCGAGGCCGGTCCATTGCCCGGTGGGCTGTTAAAGGGCACCGCGGGCATCGCCACGCTGCTCGCCGAAGGTATTGGCGACACGCTGCGCTACTCGCTCACGGCCGATCCGGTCGAAGAGGCGAATGCCGGACGACAACTGCTTGAGGTGCTGGGACTGCGCGAGCGCAAGGGACTCGACCTCATTGCCTGTCCGAGTTGCGGGCGGGCCGAAGTTGACGTCATCAAGATCGCCAACGAAGCCCAGATCGCGCTGTCGGCGCTCGACGTGCCGATCCAGGTGGCGGTGATGGGTTGCGTCGTTAACGGTCCGGGCGAAGCTCGCCACGCGGACCTTGGCATTGCGGCGGGCAAGAAGCGAGGGCACCTTTTCATTCAGGGACAGATCATCCGCGTGGTGCCCGAGGACGAGATGGTCGAAGCGCTGGTCGAAGAGGCGAAGAAGATTGCCGTGGAAGGTGTTGAAGCGCGCCTCGCCGCACGTGACCAGTCGGCCGAGGCCGAAGCGGCCGCCGACCGCGCGCTCTTGCTCGACGACCGGGGCCGCGACGCGAACCATGACGGTGAGCGAATTGAGAAAATCCGCCGGCGCATCGCCGACTAAGCCTCGTTCGCTAATCTCTTTCAACCCCATAAAGGAGAACTGTGGCTTCGCAGAATGTCTTGACCCCTCAGGCTGATGACTTCCCGCGCTGGTATCAAGACGTCGTCGCCAAAGCCGAGATGGCCGACAACGGGCCGGTGCGCGGCACGATGGTCATTCGTCCGTACGGCTACGCCATATGGGAGCGCATCCAATCCGAGATCGACAGCCGCATCAAAGAGGCGGGCGCACAGAACGCCTATTTTCCACTCTTCATCCCGCAGAGCTACTTTGAGCGCGAGGCCGAGCATGTCGAGGGCTTCAAGCCCGAGTTAGCGGTCGTCACGTACGCGGGCGGCGAGGAGCTCGCCGAGCCCAT
>Ga0182030_10007921_pt1 | contig 22105 bp, 17 predicted proteins | sample 812S3MmetaG_FD_121299 | JGI IMG/M metagenome (GOLD analysis project Ga0182030, IMG submission 121299) | Permafrost microbial communities from Stordalen Mire, Sweden - 812S3M metaG (Illumina Assembly) | ecosystem: Environmental > Terrestrial > Soil > Wetlands > Permafrost | place: Sweden... | reverse complement strand
TCACCAACACGGCGACCGGGGCCACCGTGGCGACGGCCTCGGTCCTGGTGGGCAAGTGCAGCAGCGCCATCGCCCTGCCGAACACGAATTACACGGTGACCGAGACCTTCTCGGCACCGGATTACGTGGACTCGATCACGGTCGTCCCGACCACGGCCGTGGTCGGGTCCCCGTCCCTCAGCACCGGCTCGGTGACCGTCACCGTGTCGGCCGGGGCGACCACCACGGCCACGTTCACCAACGACACCCAGACCAACGGGTGGCTCGAGGTGTGCAAGAAGGCCGGCGATGCGTCGGTGGGGACGACCTCGTTCCAGTTCAGCATCAACGGGGGGGCACAGTTCACCGTGCAGGCCGGACAGTGCTCCCAGCCGTTCCAGGTGCCGGTCGGCACCGCCACCATCCAGGAATTCCAGACCGATCCGAACTTCACCCTGGCCAACGTCTCGACGGTGAGCGTCACGGATCCGGGTGGTAGCCGGCTGCTCGGATGGAACGCCCAGACGGGCGTGGCCACGGTGACGATCGTTCCGGGCACCGTCGTCAACGAGACGATCGCCACCTTCACCAATGCCACCCGCCTCGGCGCATTCAAGATCTGCACGGGCCAGACCTCGCCGGGCGCCGCGCTCGCCGGTGTCGTCTTCCCCTACCTGTGGTCCTACACCTCGAACGGGGTGACGAGCAGCGGGACGGTCCACCTCGCCGTGCAGACCCTGGGCCTGACCTGCTCGGCGATCAGTGCCTCCATCCCCGTGATCAACGCCGACGGCACGCCCGTCGACGTCTCGGTGACCGCCCAGGCCCCGTCGGTGTCCTCGGTGGATCTGGCCACCTTCCTCTACCAGGGAGCCGGAGTGATGCTCACCACGCCGAAGACGCCGGGGACCTTCCCGCAGACGGCGACGTTCTCACTCGGGGCGGGCATCAACATCACGACCTTCACCAACGGCGCCACGCACTGACCGACCTCCGGTGACCCGGCCACCCCGCACTCCGGAGCCGGACACCCGCTCGAAAGAGGACACATGTCTCCATCCAGGATCAGAAGCACCGCAGTGGCCTGCATCGCGGCGCTGGTGGTGTCCGGGGCCGGTGGGATGGTCGCCGCTCCCGCCGGTGCCAACCCACTCCTGCCTCCTCCGACCACGCTGAACGTCCGGTGCTGGCCGAGCGGGTTCTCGACCATCGGCGCGGCGGTGGCGTCGGCGCGGGCCGGGGACGTCGTCCGGGTGTGCGGTGGTACCTACCGCGAGGACGTGGTGCTCCCGCCGTCCAAGCCGCTGACCCTGCAGGGCGTGGGCAACCCGGTGATCGATGCGGCGGGCCTCGACAACGGCGTCACGGTCCTGGCGTCGAACAGCGTGGTCGAGGGGTTCACGGTCGAACAGGCGATCGGCGAGGGGATCCTGGTCCAGGGAGCGCCGGGTCTTCCGGTCCGGGGCGTGACCATCTCGGGCAATTCGGTCCAGTTCAACGATCAGGGCAATCTCACGGGGGCGCCACTGACGGACTCGAGCTACCCCGAGTGTGACGGATCGACCCAGGCACCAGGTGACTGCGGCGAGGGGATCCACCTGATGGTGGCGGACGATTCCTCGGTGGTCGGCAACGTGGTGACCGGCAATAGCGGGGGTGTCCTCCTCACCGACGAATTCGGCCCCACCTCCGGTGACACGATCGCCTCCAATGACGTCTTCGCCAACACGCTCGACTGCGGGATCACCCTGGCCGGCCACAATCCGACGGCCTTCGTCGACGGTCGCCCCCAGCCCACGGCGGGAGGTGTGTTCTCCAACCGGGTCCTGTTGAACTCGGTGTCGGACAACGGTGTCGCCGGCCAGGGGGCCGGGGTGCTGATGGCCACGCCGTTCCCCGGTGGCGCCGTCTACAACAATCTGGTCCAGGCCAACACCATCTGGGGCAACGGCCTGGCCGGTGTCACCGTGCACAGTCATGCGCCCGGTCAGGACGTCAATGGCAACTTCGTCGAGGGGAACCGGATCGGGACGAACAACCTCGATGGCGACCCCGACTTCTACCCGTCGGTCGACCCTGCGACCACCGGGGTGATCGTGGCGTCGGTGGCGCCGCTGACGATCGGCATCCAGAACAACATCATCACCAGCAACGTCTTCGGCATCTGGACGATGCCGGCCGTGACGCTCAACGGCGCCGGTTCCAACCAGTTCATCCAGGTCACGACGCCGCTGTTCGTGGGCTGACCGTTGACGGACCGCAGGGGGCCCCATCGGTCCGGCGCGGTCGGTCGGCGTCGGAGCCCACGCCGGCGACCGCCGGGGCGACGTGACCCTACGATGTCGACATGACGAAGAGGATGGCGGTCCTGGGGATGCTGGCCGGTGTGATGGTCGGGGGCGCGGCGGTCTCCGGCTGCGGGTCGTCGCCCTCGGTGTCGGCACCTCCGACGACACAGGCGAAGCCGCTCGAGGTCCACGTGACCTCGGTGACGGCGGGCGCCCTCCCCGCCACCGCGGAGGCGGGGGCCCTTCCCGCCGAGCAGGTCGACTTCACCGTCTACGGCGCATCCGGAACGTTCTCGTGCACGGTCGGGGTGCAGCACTCGGGCGCCGTGGTGGGCAGCTCCACCGCGGAGATGGGCGCCCCGCAGGGCGCCGTCGCCGCGATACCGGAGTCAGTTCAGGTCGGTGGCGTCCGCGGGGGAGCGTTCGCCGGCACGCCGTCGGATGCCCGCGTCGTCTGCCGCCGCCACTAGTCGGAGCCGGCTCCGGCACCGGTCCGTCCGGGGTGTGTCGATCGCCGGACCTACGTTCCGTGGCGGGTTCCGTGCGCGGAGTGACGATCATCCGACGGATCGGTGTGGGGTGATCCGGCGTCGGATCCGACACGCCGGAGGAGTGGTCGACCGCGTGGCGCCCACGCGTGGCCCCCGTGCGGGACGCGCGTGCACCACGACCACCGCGGACGCGGGTCACCCGACCTGCGTCGGGAGAATTCCTGGTCAGAGGCAGCAGGAGGAGCAGCACGGGCGATCCCGTCGTGCGGATGGCCACTCGCCGCCACACCACTGGACAGGCGTTCCGACGCGACGCGGCGGATCGTCCGTCCACGCGGGAAGGCCGGTGCATCACCGGGGTCCGGGGACCGCGTCCGGGTGCGATCTCGTCGACGGAACCGAAATCGGGCGTTGCTTCCGAAAGGGGCCAGGCTTACCATCACACCATGTCTCGGGTCGGCGGGATGGGAACATGGGTAGGGCGGCGTCCGGTAACGGGGCGCCGGGCCACCGGTGGGCGTCGTCGCCCATGGTCAGTCGCCGCGGCGACACTGATCGCGATCGTCACGGTCGCGGCGGTGCAGACGGGTTCCGTCGGCCGTGTCGGTGCCGAGGTGCCCGCCGCCCCCGACGGCTGGAAGGTGAGCGCGTCGTATCCCGCGCTCCCGCACGGCGCCGGTGTCGCCTGTCCCTCGGCCACGACCTGTCTGGTGGTCGGGTCGAACACGTCCGGCGGTGCCGCCATCATGGCCACCACCGACGGAGGGACGACGTGGACCGACCAGACGCCACCAACCGGCCTGAACGGCATCCTCGGAGTGGCGTGCGCGACGACCAGCGACTGCTTCGCGGTCGGATCGAACACGTCCGGGGGCGGCGCGATCCTGGCCACCACGGACGGTGGGTCGACCTGGACCGGACAGACCGTCCCTTCGGGCGTCGGCGGGCTCGACGCCATCGCCTGCCCGTCCGCCACGGTGTGCTTCGCCGTCGGGTCCGCCACCATCCTCGCCACCGCTGACGGGTCGACCTGGACGACCCAGTCGGTGCCCTCCGGCGTGGGCGGCCTCTTCGGCATCTCGTGCCCGTCGGTCAGCGACTGCGTCGCGGTCGGGACCGGTGGCGGCCTTGCGTCCATCCTGGACACCGTCGACGGCGGCACGACCTGGACTGCCCAGACGGTGCCGCCCGCGTGGACGTTCGTCCTCGACGGCGTGGCCTGTCCCTCGACGGACGACTGCTACGCGGTCGGGACCGGCTCGTCCGGAGGCGTCCTCGTGGCCACGACCGACGGCACGACCTGGAACACCGAGACGCTGCCCCCGTTCATCGGGGACCTCGACGGCGTGGCGTGCACCTCGACCGACGTCTGTGACGCCGTGGGCTTCGGGGCCGGCGAGTCCGCGGTCCTGGGCACGACGGACGGGACCACGTGGACCCAGCAGGACGTGCCCCCGGGCAGCAACTTCCTCTACGGCATCGCCTGCCCGACCGCCCAGTGCTACGCGGTGGGGGAGAACGGCGCCTCCGAGGCCGGAGTGGTCCTCGTCGATGCGGACGGGGGATCGACCTGGACCGCGCAGGCGGTGCCCCCGGGAACCCAGGCGTTCGCCGGCATCGCCTGCCCGTCGACGGCCGGTTGTGTGGCGGCCGGTGCCGGTGCGGGGGGCGGGTTCCTGGCCGACACGGTCGACGGGGGCACGTCGTGGAGCGAACCGTCGGTGCCACCGGGCGTGGCGAGACTCACCGGGATCACCTGTCCGGCGGTCGGCGTGTGCGTCGCCGTGGGCAGCGGAACGGGAGGGGTGGTGATCTCCACGGGCGACGGGGCGACCTGGACCACGCAGACGGTGCCCCCGGTGGTGACCAACCTCGACGGCGTGGCCTGCCCGTCGGTGACCGACTGCTTCGCCGTGGGGACCGCCTCGGGTGCGGGGGCCATCCTGTCGACCACGGACGGCACGACGTGGACCGCCCAGTCCGTGCCGGCCGGCGTGACCGCCCTCACCGGGATCGCCTGCGCCTCCGCCACCCAGTGCTTCGCCGTCGGGACCGCATCGGGCACCGGGGTCATCCTCTCGACCACGGACGGTTCGACCTGGACCAGCAGTCCGCTGGCCACCACCGACGTGAGCCTCTCCGGCATCAGCTGTCCCACCACCGCGGACTGCTTCGCGGTCGGTATGGACTTCCCGACGCTCAACGGGGCCGTGCTCGCCACCACGGACGGCGGGACGACCTGGACGAGCCAGTCCGTCCCGTCCGTGGCGCAGGGCCTGTCGGGCATCGACTGCCCGTCGGCGACGGAGTGCTACGCCGTGGGGTCCAACTTCACCTCGCACGCCGGGGTGGTCGTGGCCACCACCGACGGCGGAGTCACCTGGACGGACCAGGCGGTGCCGCCGGACGCGCAGGGCTTGTCGGGCGTCAGCTGCCCGTCGACGGACAACTGCTACGCCTCCGGAATCGGGGCCGGCCAGGAGGGGGCCCTGGTGCTCGAGCTGCCGGCGCTGTCCGTCACGCCGGGCTCGCTGCCGGACGCCACCCTCGGTCACGGGTACTCGGCCACACTCGTCGCCACCGGGGGCACCACGCCGTACACGTGGACGTTGGCGTCGGGGGCCCTTCCGCCGGGCCTCACCCTCGACCCCTCGACGGGGGCGGTCACCGGGACGCCGACCGCCGTCGGCACCTACCCCTCCACCGTCTCGGTGAGCGACTCCTCCTCGCCCGAGCTGCAGGGCACCTCGAGTCTGTCCATCACCGTGGTCCCGTCCCCGCTCGTCGTCACCACCACCGCGCTACCCGGCGGCCAGGTGGGACAGGCGTACTCGGCCGTGCTCGCCGCGTCGGGCGGCACGGCACCCTACGCGTGGTCGGTGACGTCGGGCGCACTGCCGGCCGGGCTCGGCCTCGATGCGGCGACGGGCGCCATCACCGGCACGCCGGGGACGCCGGGAACGTCACCGTTCACGGTGACGGCGACGGATGCCGACTCGACGTCGACCACGGCCGCCCTGTCCATCGTGGTCAGCGGCAGTGTGCCACCGCCTCCGCCGGGTCAGCTCCGGGGCTACACCATGATCGCCGCTGACGGGGGCACGTTCACCTTCGGGGGCGCCGGGTTCTTCGGCTCCATGGGCGGTGTTCCCCTGAATCGGCCGGTGGTGGGGATGGCGACGACACCCGACGGCCGGGGCTACTGGCTCGTGGCCGCCGACGGCGGGGTGTTCGCCTTCGGCGACGCCGGGTTCTTCGGCTCGCTGGGCGGCACGCACCTCGGCCGGCCGATCGTCGGCTTGGCCCGGACGCGGGACGGAGGCGGCTACTGGGAGGTGGCGGCCGACGGGAGGACGTACCCGTTCGGCGACGCCGGTTCCTTCGGCCCGTCCGCGGCCCTGACCCTCGCCCGCCCGATCGTGGGCGTGGCGGCGACGCCGGACGGCCGGGGCTACTGGGAGGTGGCCGCCGACGGCGGCGTGTTCGCCTTCGGTGACGCCAGGTACTACGGGTCGATGGGGGGTGCGGCACTCGTCGGGTCCATGGTGGGGATGGCCCCCACGTCCGACGGCGGGGGCTACTGGCTCGTGGCCGCCGACGGCGGGGTGTTCGCCTTCGGTGACGCCAGGTTCTTCGGGTCGATGGGCGCCGCCCGGCTCGGGGCACCGGTGGTGGGCATGACGTCGACGTCCGATGGGTCGGGGTACTGGCTGGCGGCCGCCGACGGCGGGGTGTTCGCCTTCGGCGACGGCAGGTTCTACGGATGGATGGTCCGCACACCGCTCAACATGCCGGTCGTGGGCATCGCCGCCGGTTGAGTCCGCGGCGCGACCCGGCCCGGCCGTCTACGGGTGGCGCAACGCGGCCTGGATGCCGGCCGTGACCTCGGGCTGCTCGGTCGGGTCGACCTTCTGGATCCACGCCCAGTAGGACCAGCCGACATCGTGTTGGGCGGTGTAGGCGAGGAACGCGGCGGTGTCGGCCGACCAATTCTGGTCGGGCTGCCGGTCACCGCTCTGGTTGCCGGTCGCATCGAAGGCATAGAACTCACCGACGTAGAGCGGCACGTTCCACTGCGCGGCCCGCTGCACATCGGCGGTGAGGGCCTCCTGGGCAGTCACGGCCGACGGGGTCTGCAGCGATGACGGTGCGGACCAGTAGTCCTCGTGCAGGTGGACGGAGAGCACCAGGTTCGGCACGGGTGGCAGCCGCGTGACGCGGAACGATCCGGGATCGTCCTCGTCCTCCACCATGAGGAGGAGGTCCGGGTTGGCCCGGTGCACCAGCGGGACGACGGACGCGTAGAACCCGGTGAGATCCGCGGAGGCGCGACCGCAGTTGGGCTCGTTGACGATGTCCTGGGCGACGACGGTGGGATCGCCGGCGTAGCGCGCGTCGAGGAACGCCTCGGCGGACGCGAAGTCCGCCCATGCCGAACCCGGGACACCCGGCTCGGTGCGACCCGAGTAGAAGTCGCACGCCGCGGACTGGGGGGTCTCGTCGGCGGCGTCGGGATCGAGCCAGACGGGCATGCCCGACCCCGGGCAGCCCGGCTTCTTGGCGATCGCCGGGGCGGTGAAGGCCGCACTCCAGTTCGACTGGTGCATGTCGAGGACCACCCGGAGGTGGGCGGCCCCGAGCAGCGCGATCTCGTGGTCCAGGGCGTCCAGGTAGGGGAGGTTCCAGTGGTGCTCGACCGACCCGTCCGCCGCCACGGTCGGCGGCGTCGGCTCGATGTTCCCCCACGCCACCGGAAGACGCACGGACGTGAATCCGTACCCGGCGATCTGGGCCACCTCGTCGGTGGTCAGCGGCTTCCACCCGTTGTTGCAGGTCCCCGGTACGTCGGTGCCCTCGGGATTGGTGCTCTCCATGCCGGTGACGTTGTACCCGGTGAGCTGGACCACGGCCCCGGACGAGTCCTCGATACGGGTGCCACTGGTGCGCAGGTAGCCCGGCGGCGTGGCCGCCGGCGACGTCGTCGTCGGGGTCGTCCTCGGCACCTCCGAGGTCGGTGGGCCACTCGTCGCCCGGGTGGGGGACGCCGCCAGCGAGGCGACCACCGCGGTGGCCACTGCGAGGGAGACGACGATCAGCACCACGATCCGAGCCCGCATGCCCACCAGAACGCCTTTCGCTCTGACGTGCTCGTGGGGAACCCCGATCCCCGACGAGCGGGAGGCTCCGCCACGGCACCACTGCCGAGAGGCAAGGTAACACCTGGATCGGGGGAAAACCGGACGCGTCGCCCGGGCCGGGGACGTCGTCTCCGGCGCGGCGAGGGTGCGGGCGCTACCGGACGGGGTGGCCGGTTCCGGACGAGCGCAGGTCGTCCACGCACTCGGTGCACATCCACCTCGGCGCCCGGCCGGCCGGACGGTGCAGTCGGCCGGGGGTCTTCACGAGGTCATCGGTCCACCCGCACCGGTGGCAGGTTCCCCGCCGGTGCCGCGACCGCCGATCCGTGGTGCGGTTGAAGAGAGTCACGGTGCCCCCACGATGTCCCATCCCGTGTCGTCGTGTCCACCGCTGCGGCCGTCCCGATCGCCGGACGGGTCCGATCGGGTCGGGCGACGGGCCGGCGGTCGTGACCCTCGCCCGACGCATCCCCGTCGCCGCCGGCCGTGGGATCCGAGGCGTAATTGTGCACTTCGCACAACGATCATTGTCCCAATTGTCCCCGGCTGCCCGGGGACATCACCGGTCGTGAAGGGGCGAACACGGCGGGCACCATTGTCCCAAATACGACCGGGTAATTGGGCACCTTGCACGATGCCTGGCCAGGGCATTCATGTGACAATGCCGCAGCGGAATGTTCGGGCGCTTCCGGGTCGGACGTGCGGAGCGGGGCGAGGAGCCACGCTCGGCGGCGGACCCGGGGGTGAGGGTGAAGGGACAAGGGGGTCGCGATGCTCGGGTCTCCGAGGCAGATGGCCAGGCGGATGGTGTCGGACCTGGAGCGGACGGGGACGCCGGCGTTCCGGGGTCCGGGGCATCGCCCGCAGGCGTTCCACGGCACGCGTACCGCCCACACGTCGGTAGCGCCGGTGCTGGTCGGTGACCACACCCATCGGCACCCACGGGCGCGCCGCCCCGAGCCCACGGTCAGTGTGATCATCCCGGCCAAGAACGAGGCGCGCAACCTCCCCGCCGTCCTCGGCGCGCTCCCGGCGGGCCTCCACGAGGTCATCCTGGTGGACGGCAACTCGACGGACGCCACGGTCGCCGTGGCCCGGTCCTGCCGTCCCGGCATCATCGTGGTCCAGCAGTCCCGGAAGGGCAAGGGCAACGCGCTCGCCTGCGGGTTCGCCGCCGCCACCGGTGACTTCCTGGTGATGCTGGACGCGGACGGCTCCACCGATCCGGAGGAGATCCCCCGGTTCGTCGCCGCCCTGGAGCAGGGCGCCGACTTCGCCAAGGGGTCGCGGTTCATGCCGGGCGCGGGCAGCAGCGACATCAGCCGCCTCCGCCAGGCCGGAAACTTCTGGCTCAGTACGATCGTCAACCTGCTGTACGGGACCCGCTACACCGACCTGTGCTACGGCTACAACGCCTTCCGTCGCGACTGCCTCGACAAGATCGACCTCGACGCGTCGGCGCGTACGGACGTCGATCCGACCGTGATGCTGTGGGGTGACGGCTTCGAGGTGGAGACCCTCATCAACGTACGCATCGCCAAGGCCGGTCTGCGCGTGATGGAGGTACCGAGCTTCGAGAGCCGACGCGTGTTCGGCAAGAGCAATCTCCACGCGTTCTCGGACGGACTGCGGGTGCTCCAGACCATCCGCATCGAGCACCGGTGGGGTGCCCGTCGGGCTGCCACCGGCAGCCAGAGGCCGTCCCGCCTCGACGACGTCGCCTGGTCGATCGTCTCGACGTCGACGCTCGAGGCCGGCTGACCCCGCCGTGGGCCGGACCGTGTCGTACCCGTTGGTGGGTTTCCGAGCGAGCCTGCCGGCCCACCCGGCCCCGGCGACGGGGGGACGGCTGCAGTTCACCGACACCGAGTGGCGCCTCGTGTTCCGTCCGCCGCGCCCGGGCGTCCGGTGCGGTCTGCTCCGGCTGCGGATCGAGGTCGAGCCGGAGGCCCGGCGCCGTTGCCGGGTGACGGTGCACGATCGCGACAGCGGCGACCTGCGGGGCTCGTTCGTCGTCCGGGCCCGGGCCCGACGGGTGCAGGCCGACATCGACCGCCGGCTGGCGGCGCTCGACCGCGCCGCCGACACCGTCGCCTCGGTCGACGCGGGGCGGTGGTGGATGGACGGGCGCGCCTTCGACGACCTCGGACGGTCCCGGACCGCGTCGGTCGCCGGCGTGAGGTGCCGGGGAGGGACGTGGGGTCCGGACGCGGTGGCGCCCTCCCGATGGACCAAGGTGCTCGACGTCGGGCCCCGCGGGGTGACCCTGCGGGGATGGCGGACCCGTGCCGTACTGCCCTGGGAGTCGGTCGACGACATCGAGGTGACCGTCGACCGGGACCCGTCCCGCAGACGAGGTGCCGGCCGGACGGGTGCGCACGGCCGGGTCGACGGTGGGACCGTCGTGCGCGTGCGGTCGCGCACGGGCGACGAGCTCGAGTTCCACACGGCGCTGTCGAGCGCGGCCGACATCGCCTTCCGACTGCACCCCGTGCAGGAGCAGCTCGCCGATCAGTGACCGGCGGGCCGCCGGGCACGCCGCTGCGGTGTTCAGTGGCCCGCGTCGGACACCGCCGTCGCCTCGGTGGCGATCCGGTGGGCGTTGGCCATGATGGTCAGGGTGAACGTCGTGGCCGGCACGGTGGGGAACACCGACGCGTCGACCAGGTGGATGTGGGGCCACGACCGGAGTCGGCCCACCCGGTCGGTCTGGAGCGGGGACGGCGTCGCGGCGGAGGGGAAGCTCCCCCCGAAGTGGTAGCTCTTGGCCGCCGGCGAGCAGGCCGTCGCCGCCAGGACGGGCCACAGGTCCAGCGTCGGGGCGTGCCTGACCAGGGCCCGGGCGATGACCCGGAGCATCCGGGGCCAGCCGTCGGGCGACCGGCCGTGCACGTCCAGATCCGGGAGGCCGGCCACCGACGGCCGACGGGCCACCACCTCGATGGGGGGCGACGCCCAGGACGGGAGGTAGCCGAGCCCGATCGACAGGCGGCGCAGCAGACCGGTCAGCACGGGTGCGCCGAGGCCGCGCCGGAGGAGCGGGGGGACCGAGTCCTCGACGGCCGGGTTGTACGGGTAGAAGTGGATCTGGCTGAGGTCGTGGCCCCCGCCCCCGGCGTCGAAGACCAGGTTGAACTGGTTGAGCGTGAAGTTCCGCTCCCCCCGCGGGTCCGGTGTGGGCCGGAGCGACAGGGCGGGAAGGAGGAATTGCACCGATTCCAGCAGCCGGACCGGGCGGTCGAAGTGCCCGAGTGATCCCAGCACCAGCCGGGTGGTGCCGACCCCGCCGCAGGCCACGAAGACGCGGTCGGCGGACCACCGGCTCACGGCACCCGAGGCCAGCGCCCGGGCCTCGACGACGGGGCGGCCGTACTCCTCGCCCAGGCGCACGGCCAGGACGCCGTCGCGGTAGTCGATCCGTCCCGAGGTGCGCAGCCGGTCGAAGGTGTCGGATGCGGAGTAGATCAGCCGGTAGGGGCACCCGGTCATGCACAGGCCGCACCGGGTGCATCCCTCGGCGTGGAGCGCCAGGCGGGCCCGGCCGATGGTCACGCCCGCGGACTGGAGCCGGCCCCGGTGGGCGTCGTACCGCGCCAGTACCGCCTCGGACCGTCGACCGAGGGGCGGCAGCGGCCGGGACGACGTGAGGAGCGGGAACAGGGCGGCGAGATCGTCCTCTTCGGCGGCCAGGCCCATCTCGTCGAGGGCCACCCGGTAGTGGGGCACCATCTCGTCGTAGGACACCGGCCAGTCGTCGAAGGTGGCCCGGCTGAAGGGCATGATCTGGGCACCCCACACGTTGGAGAACCCCCCGTAGGCACCGGAGACCACAGCGCCGTTGGCGTCCGGCCCGGCGTGGACGCCGGACAGCTGGCCGAGGTCCCGGAACGGGAAGTCCGAGCCGTAGGCCCGCTTCTCGGGCAGCCGACCGGTCCGGGTCCGCACCGCGTGGCGACTGACCAGGCGGAGGTCGGCCGACGACCACTCGGTCTCCGGCTGGCGCGCCATCGTCTGCCGTGCCGCGTCGTGCGGCGCCTCGAGGGTTCCCCCCACGTCCAGCACCGTGATGCGCTGCCTCGGGTCCCGGGCGAGCGCCAGCGCCGCACCGGCCGCCGCGGGTCCCGAGCCGAGGATCAGTGAGGTCGGCATGTCCCCGCGACGATCCGCCGGTCTGTGGACGCCCGGCGCCTCACGGCGTCACCTGGACGGTGAACTGTGTCGCTTCCGGGGGCGCCGAGCTACCCGCGGGCCGGGCGAAGACCCGGATGGTGCCGGTGCCGGAGTAGGGGTGCCGGAAGGGGATCGACTGGGAGAACGTGGCGCCGGCCACCGCCGTGTCGGTCACGCTGGCCAGGAGGCCGCCGGTCGAGTCGACCAGCTGCACGTCGTAGGTGCCGTTGATGGCCGTGAGGCCCGAGATGTGGAGCGAGCCGGACACACTGCCGCCCACCGCCGGGTCTTCCAGCAGGACCCCGGGGAGCGCGGCGGTGACCTGGCTCCGCCCGATCGGGCCGCTGGTGTCCACCCCGGCGAAGGTGGGGACCGGTGCCTTGGCCACCAGCAGGGTCACCCGCTCGACGTTCGGGAAGGCGGTCAGCGTGTAGACGACCTGGGCCAGACGGGCGGACAGGACCGCCGGTGGGCCCGCCGCCGCGAATTGGGGGCTGACGTTGACCGTGGCCACCCCGTCGCGTACCTGGAGCCCGCGCACCGCCGTTCCCGGGGGGATCCACGTGCCGAGCCCGGCGGCCGCCTCGGTCGGGGTCGGTCCGGCCACCAGGGCCTGCAGGGCGGCGACACGGGGATCGGTACTCGAGGCGATCGACCGGTCGGCCACGCCGAGTTCGGTCCCCCGGGCGAAGTAGAGACTCACGGAGAGGTGCGGCGGGACCGTCGTCGACGTCTTCGCCGGGACCGCCGACGTCGTGTCGGGCGCCGTCGTGGTGGTCGGTCGGACCGACGACGTCGACGCGCCGCAGGCGGTGAGGGCCAGGACCGACAGCGCGCAGGTCGCGGCGGACAACGCCGTCCGGCCGATCGTGCCGACCCGCGTCGGGCGTCTGGTGGTCGTCATGGTCCTCCGTCCGGACGGCGTGGCGCGGTCGGTGTGGGTGTGGCTGGCGGGTGGTGGGTGGTGGGTGGTGGGAGTCATCGATCAGGTGCGCAGGTAGTAGAAGCGGCCGGCGACGACCGCCGCCAGGAGCACGGCGAACACCGCCGTCGCCACGGCCAGGCGGCGGCGGGCCACGACGAACCGCCCGTCGGCTCCGGCGATGGCGGCGAGCAGCTCGTGGACGACGATCAGGACCACGACGACCGAGACCGTGCCGATCCCCACGATCGCATTGGCCACGACGGACTTCATGGGACCGTCCCCCGGACCGTGGTGTCCCGGACGAGGGCCAGCGCGTTGCCCGCCGCCGCGGCGACGAGCAGGCCCCCCGCGCTCCCCACCGGGTGCCACCACCCGATCTCGACGAACAGCAGGGCGACGAAGAAGCAGATCGAGAGGCCGGTGGCCAACGACACACCGACGGCGAAGGCGGCCTCGGGGAGATCCATCCAGTTGGTCGCCGCCCACCCGGTGCCGACCACCAGGGCCGCAGCCACGAGGCCCGGTCGGATCGGCGTACGGACGTCCGCCAGCACCAGGGTCGCCCCGACCGCGCACAGGACCAGTGCGATCGCGTCGGCGCCGAGTTTCACGTGCCGTTGCCGTTGGTTCATGGTCCGCTCCCCGTGGTCGTCGTGGTGGTCGATGGTGTCGTCGTGGTGGTGGTGGTGGTGGTGGTCGTCGTGGTGGTCGTGGTGGTGGTCGACTTCGGGCGGGTGGTGGTGGTCGACTTCGGCCGGGTGGTGGGGACGGGCTTCGGTCGGACGATGGGTACGGGCTTCGGTCGTGGGACCGGCACGGGCTTGGGCTTCGGGGCCGGCTTGGGCGCCGCCGGTGGGGTGTGTGACGGGGCATGGGGATGCTGGTCGGTGCGCGGCTGCTTCGCGGGAGGGTGCTTTTCGATGCGCAGGACGATCGCCGTCGAGTTCCGGAAGACGACGTGGACGTCGCCCGTCTTCAGCAGTTGGTCGATGAAGTCGGACATCCAACCGGTCCGGTAGCCCAGGAAGTCGACCCCGTAATTGTCCTGGCTCCGGGTCAGGTACACGTAGGTGGGGACGTGGGTGACGGGAAGGTGCGCGGTCAGCTCCGGACCGCGCAGCGCGACGAGTCCCCCGACCTGGACGAGCCGGTACGACCCGACCGCGGTGTACTCGAGCGGCTCGTCCCGGTTGGCGATGTAGATGTCCGCCCCGGTGGCCACGTGGGCGTGGATCCAGGTGGCCGCGGCCAGGTCGTCGGGGGAGATCGCCTCGAACGACTCGTTGCCGAACCGGACGAGGGGGAAGAGGATGAGCAGGGCGGCGGCGAGGGCCAGGCACACGGTCACGGCCGCGCGCCCGGGGACCCGGTGGTCGACCAGGCTGGCGATGAGCACCGCGGCCGGTGCCAGGCTGAACAGCAGCAACCGCAGGGCGACCTCACCGCCGTAACTGACCGCGCCGGCCACCGCCACCGGGAACACCGCCACGATCACCATCGTCCACAGCGTGCGCCCCCGCCGCCACAGGGCGACGAAGCCTCCCAGGGCCCCGAGCCAGACGATGGCTGCCGCCAGGACCCTTCCGCCCTGGACGAATGTCCGTTCCGGTGTCGATCCCTGTAGGCGTGCGGTCACCGTGGCGCTCAGCGTCGACCCGACGTTGCCCGCCGAACCGAACACCTTGGCGAGGTGGTCCGACCAGTAGGCGTGGCCCTCCCACGAGAGCCACGCCCAGACGAGACAGGCCATGAGGAGCCAGAGCAGGCGCAGGCCGGTCCGGCCCGTGACGGCCAGTCCGAAGAGTACCAGGCACAGGGCGGCCGGCGTGATCTGGTGGGACACCGCCGAGGCGCCGAGGACCACGAGGAGCACCACGAGCATGGCCACGCGCCGGCGTGGCGTGGTGGCGAGGTCGGGCTGCTCGCCCGCCACCGCCCCGTGGGGCAGCTTGCCGATCCGGAGGCCGGCCCGCTGGACGGCGGCCCACTGCCGGGTGCGGACGATCCAGGCGATCAGGCGCGGCGGGTACCCGCCGGCGCTGAAGATCCGGATGACTACGGCGACGGCCACCAGGAACAGGAACAGGTTCAGGCCCTGGGGGGAGAAGTAGTCCTGGTCGATCCAGTTGGCGGCCAGGAACAGGCCGAGGACGGCCCACCGGGCGCGCTCCGTGCGGAGGCAGGTGTTGGCGATCGCCTTGAGCGGGACGAGGTAGGCGAGGTTGAGCACGAGCGGGCACCAGCGGAGGAACCACAGGGTGCTGACCCCCATGGCCCGGGCCGCCATCCCGGCGGCCGCGAACATGGCCGGCCACGACATCCTCACGTCGAGGCGCGGCAGGGCCCGACCGGTGCGACCCAGGTACTCGCTGAACCCGGCGACGCTGTAGGCGGTGGAGAAGCGGGGCACGGCCTCGACGGCCGGGAGGGTCCCGTGCAGGACGAGGGCGAGCGCCGCCAGGCTGACCGCCATGCCCGGCCAGCGGGGGACGTCCCGTCGCAGCTCCCACACGACGGCGCCGGCGGTCAGCAGCAGGCCCAGCCACCAGAGGAACGACAGCTGGGGGAGGAGGCCGAGCGCGCTGGCCCGGTAGGGATGGATCGAACGGAGGGACCACCACCAGGAGGCGACCCCCGCGACGGTCAGGACGTAGGGAGCCACCGTGTCGCCGAGTCGCGCCCGTCCGGTGTGACGTCGCGGACGCACGGGAACCTCCGTCGGCTGCGACGGTCGCCCGACTTCCAACTCCTGTGTCGATGGTGTGCTCAATCGCCGACCGCCTCGCCCCGGTGAGTAGCTGCCGTCGTGACCGAACACGAGCCGACCCCTACGGATCCGTGAGCAACCAGAACTCCGGACCCGTCCCGATCGATATACTACGGCCAACGTTCGGGGGCGGGCCACCGGGTGTGATCCGTGATCGTCCGGCGCGCGCGTGCCGGTAGCCGGCAGGTTCCGTGGGGGCGCGCAGTCCGCTCAGCTCCGATCAGCCCGACCCGTCCATCCCGGTGGAGGCAACATGACAGAGACCGATGCGAACGACCTCGTACAGCACGCGGCGGCTGCGGCACCGTTCGAGCAGTACGAGGGTGATTCCACCACGCGCCCCAGACGGCGCGTGGTGGCGGTGGTGGCGGCGCTCGTCGTGGTGCTCGTGGTCGTCGCGACGCTCTTCGTGACGATGAACGACCGCATCGACTCGCTCGACCGCAAGGTCGCGACGCAGTCGCAGCAGATCCGGCACCTGCAGACGCAGGTCACCGTGGTCTCGTCGTCGTTGAGCGCCGCCGTGGCCTGCCTCCAGACGGTGGGCTCCCTCGAGGGGCTCTGCAGCAAGCTGGTCAAGTAGGTCGGCGGCCGTCCGCCCGTCAGCTGCCTCGACCCGCCGGCCCGAGCGACTCGACCCAGCCGACGGTGTAGCCCGTGCCGGCCAGGACGAGCCCGGCGATCAGCACCGCGGCGCGGGCCACGCCCGCCGGGTCCCCGTGGACCAGGTCGTGCCCGCTCTGCCGGAGGCCGCCGGTGAGGGCGCCACGGGCGAACCGACGCTCGGCGGCCAGGTTGCGGGCGGCGCCCATCTGCCGGAACGCACCGGCCTTCCCCCGGTTGACGCGGAAGCAGCGTCGCCAGAAGTAGCTCCAGGTGACCCGGTCGGGAGGCACGTGGTGTCGGACGACGGCACGCGGCTCGTACAGGATCACCCCTCGGGGCGAGTGGTGCAGCAACCGGTGGCACATGTCCATGTCGTCGTGGTCGTCGGAGTGGAAGTACCCGATCGCCGCCAGGTCCGACCGGCGTGCCGCCATGGCCGCCCCGATCACGCGCAGGACGGGTGCGGGGGACGGTGGGAGGCCGACGTAGGCGCAACCGAAGACCCAGTCGTACTCGGCCGGGAACCAGCGCGGTCGCGCCGTGGCGAACACCGGGAGCGGCCGCCCGCCGACGGCGACGACCGCCGGGTCCCCGAAGGGCGGCACCATGTGCTCCAGCCAGTCGGGCTCGGCGGCGGCGTCGTCGTCGAGGAAGGCGATGATGCGGCCGGTCGCCAGTTCCGACGCCGTGGTGCGGGCCGCGCCGAGGTGGCCCGGGTACCGGTTCTCGACGACGCGGATCGGTACTCCGCCGGCCGGGGGCCGGTCCCCCCACCGCTGCACGCACCGTTCGTAGAGGTCCCGGTTGTGGTCCACCGAGACGAGCAGCTCGAACGGCGGGCGGGTCTGTCCGAGCACCGAGTCCACGGCGGCGCACAGCTGCTCCCACCGGTCCGGGGTGTAGGTGCATATGACGACGGACACGTCGCCGCCCACCGCGTCGGCACCGGCGAGGGGGTGCTCGGAGCCGGTCACGGTGCCGCCGCCGAGAACGGTCGGGGACGGATCCCCAGGCGGGCCAGGGCATCGGGGCCGGGGACGTCGGGTGCCGGGTGGACGAGGCCCAGCAGGGAGTCGGCGCGGACCGGCAACGGCGCTCCCACCGCCTCGGCCGCCCGCAGCGCCCAGTGGAGGGGTCGCCACGGCACGGGCAGGAACCGGCACCGGACGCCCTGCCGGCGGGCGAACGTCTCGAGCACGGTCCGGAAGCGCACGGCCTCCGGACCGGCCACGCCGATCACCTGGGGAGCGAGGTCGGTCGTGGCGAGCGCCACCACCGCCTCCGACAGGTCGACGTCGCACACCAGGAACTGACCGGCGTGGCCGGCGACCAGCGGCACGACGCGATGGCGGCAGAGCCGGTCCAACGTCCCGGCCATCCCGCCGGGCCGGTCGCCCCAGACCAGGCCCGGCCGGACGACGTAGCCGCCGGCGGCCAGGGCGGCCGTCTCGATCGCCAGCTTCGCCCGGCCGTACACCTGCCGCGTCCCGTCGTACGCCGACATGCTCGAGAGCACGATGATCCGCCCGACCCCGGCGCGCCTCGCCGCGTCGAGCAGTCGCCGACTCCCGTCGACGTTGGTGCGCCAGACCTCGTCGGGTCGACGGGCCGTCAGGTCGTAGGCCGCGTGGACCAGTACGTCGATCGAATCGAACAGTGCAGGGTCGACCGCTTCCGTCAGGTCGTAGTGGCGCGCCGGGGCCACTGCCGACCCCGGTCGGCGCACCAGCGGGATGACGCGCCAGCCCGCCCGCTCGAACCGCTCACCGATCCGGCTGCCGAGGTACCCCGACGCGCCGGTGATGCCGACGCACCGGGGTTCCCGGTGGTCGGCGTGCGGACGGCCGGTGTCCGACCCGTCGGTCGGCGCGGCGGGGTCACGGGAGTGCCCGTCCGGTGCCCCGGCCCCGGAGTTCACCGGTCCGCTCGCCCCGGGACGGGCGCGGTGCCGCTGGTATGCTCGACGGACGGCATCCCGGCGGCGCCGTAGCGGCAGGCTGTCCTCCCCATGAGCTCCCTCCCCACCACACCCGGAACGCACCTGCGGGAACCGCTCATCACCCGCCCGCTCATCGTACTGGGAGCCCCGCGCTCGGGGACGACGATGATCTACCAGGCCCTGTCCACCCACCCCGACCTCTGGAGTCTCTACCGGGAGAGCCAGGCCGTCATCGGCACGTACTTCCCGGCGGAGATGACGCCGGGAAGCTCGATGGTCGTCGGCGCCGATGACGTGGACGACGACACGGCCACGGCCATCCGACGCGCCTTCTACGAGGCGGTCGGCAACGTCGAGGCATCGCACGGGGCCGTGGGCCGGCGCGTCCCGCTCATCGTCCGGTCGCGCCTGAGCGGGGTACTCACCCGGCTGGGCGCCGCCCGGAAGGCCCCGCCCATCCGCATGGTGGAGAAGACCCCGGACAACTGCTTCCGGATCCAGATGCTCCTCCGGGTCTTCCCCGACGCCCAGTTCGTGTACGTGGTCCGGGACCCCCGGGGTTCGATCGCCTCGATGTACCGGGGTTGGACCGAGGAGGCGCGCTTCCAACGGTTCGAGCTGCCCCCGGGGTTCGCGATCGCGGACTATCCGGGCACCCACTGGTGCTTCGGGCTCATCCCCGGGTGGGAGGAATTGGAGGGGGCCACGGTCATGGAGATCTGCGCCCACCAGTGGCGCCTGTACAACGACTACTGCGGGCGCGACCTCCCGGCGGATCCCGACCGGGTGCTCACCGTCCGCTACGAGGACATGGCCGCCGACCCGGGCCCGGTGCTGGCCCGACTGGCCGGGTGGGCGCACCTCGATCCGGGCCCCCTCGACCGCTACAGCCGGAAGCTGCCGGTGGTCAACACCTGGACGATGCCGAGTGCCGACAAGTGGCGGAAGGTCGAGCGGGAGCTGTCGGGGGTGCTGCCCCTGGTCGCGACCGAGTCCCGGCGCCTCGGCTATCCGGCCGCCTGAGCGGCGGCGCGCGGTCCATGGCCACCTCGACCCGTGTCCTCTTCATCGGGGGGGAGGGCCGATCCGGATCGACGGTGCTGGAACGCCTCATCGCGGCGCAGCCGGACACCGTTGCCGTGGGTGAGCTGAAGAACCTCTTCGAACGGGGTGTGGCCGACGCCGAATTGTGCGGCTGCGGCCAGGGCGTCCGGGACTGCGCGCTCTGGTCGGAGGTCGGCCGACGGCTCGTCGGGGGGTGGGACACCTCCGCGGGGCGCGAGCTCGTCACCTTCTTCACCCGGGTCAACGCCCGGCGGGAGCTGCCGGTGATCCTGGCGGGGCGGGGACCCCTGGTCGCCCGGGCCCGGTCGGTGCTGGCCGACCTGTACCCGATCATCGCCGACGTCTCGGGTTCGTCACTCGTCATCGACTCGTCCAAACATCCGGCGTGGGCCTACCTGCTGGCCGGCACCGCGGGCATCGACCTCCGGGTGGTGCACCTGGTCCGTCACCCGTCGGCCGTCGTGCACTCGTGGAGCCGGCCGGTCCGGCGCCCCCACTCGGCGACCGGAACGGGGGATCGGGTGATGGCCGCCCAGTCACCGGTCGAGGTGGGCGTGCGGTGGGACGTGTTCAACCTCCTGTACCGGCACCTGGTCCGCCGGGGGGTCCCCACCGAGGTCGTCCGGTACGAGGACTACGTCGACGACGTCGACCGCACCCTGCGCACCTGCATGGCCCTGGTCGGCCGTTCCTACCGGCCGGCTCCGGGCCTGGCCGTCGGTCACGGGATCGCCGGCAACCCGTCGAGGTTCGCCGTCGAGGGCGCGCCGGTCGAGCGGGACGACCGGTGGCTGCTCCAGATGGGAACGGCCCGGCACCTGCTGGTGTCCGGGCTCACCTGGCCGGTGCGGTCGACCTACGGCTACCGGTCCTCCCGGGCCGCACCGGTGGGGCCGCTCCCGCCACCCGCCGACCCGCCGGACCGGTCGCCCCTCCCGGGGTGATCCGTCAGGTCGACTGGAGCTCGCGGAGTGTGGCGACCGCCGTCACCACCGCCGCGGCGACGCCCGCGACCCGGACGACGAGCCAGGGTCCGTGGACCGGGAGCCGGCCGGAGGCCAGGACGACGGCCTCCGCCGCCAGCAGGGCCCCCCAGAGTCGGGCGGGGGGCCGGGCCAGGGGGAGCAGCAGCCGGCTCAGGGCGGCCATGGCCATGGCCAGGACCGTGTAGCTGACCGTCGTGGCCAGGGCCGACCCGTTGATCCCGAGGTGCGGCACCAGGGCGAGGTTCAGCGCCACGTTGACGCCGGCGGCCACGAGGGTGACCACGGCCACGACGGCGGACCGGCCTTCGGAGAGCAGCACCCGCGAGTGCACGAATGCGGTGCAGACCGGGATCGTCGCGGCGACCACGAGCACGATGACGGGCAGCAGCTGCTCGGTCCGGAAGGTCCGGGGCGCCCAGATCCGCAGCAGGATCGGCCCGGCGAGGGCGAGGCCGACGGTCACGGGGACGAGCAGTCGGTAGAGGCCGTCGCGACTGGCGGACAGCACCGCGGCCCGGGTGGTCCGGTCGGCGATCGAGAAGATGCGGGGGAGCCAGGCGAGGTTGAGGAAGGTGAGGAGGCTGATCCCGACGGCACCGAGCGTGTAGGCGACCTGGTACCGGCCGGTGGCGCCCGGCCCGAGGTCGCGCAGCACGATGAACCGGTCCGATGCCGACAGCACGAAGGTGGAGAGCTGCAGGGGGACGATCGGCAGCGAGAACCGCAGTGTCGCACCGACGGTGCGCACGTCCCACAGGCCGCGCCCATGGGGGGTCACGGTCGACAGGGACAACAGGACGGCCACCGCCTGGGTCGCGAGGGCGCACCACAGGACGTCGGTGGCCAGGTGCAGGTGGAGGAAGGCCACCACCGTGCCGATGCCGATGCCGACGATGGCCTGCAGGAGGCACACGACGGTGAACACGAGCAGCCGTTCGTGGCACCGGAGGACGGCCAGGCAGATCCACGTCATGGCGAAGAGCCCCGCCCAGACGACGGCGAGGCGGGTCGACAGCGGGAAGTCGCCGAAGCCGAGGACGGGGCTCCAGCGCGGCCCGGTGACGTACACCAGCGCGGTGACCGACGAGACCAGGACCAGGGACGCGGCCAGGAGGTTGCGACTCCGGCGCTCGCCGTCCTCCTGGCTGTACAGGCGCTGGATGCCGATGTTGAGGCCGAGGTTGGCGGTGTAGGAGAGGATGTAGAGGAGGGCCAGGTCGGCGGCGAAGATGCCGTACTGGTGCACCCCGAGGACCCGCGTCATGAACGGCGTGACGAGCACCCCGGAGAGCAGCTGCAGCGACGAGGCCGCCATGTACAGCGTGTCGCGGCGGAACATCACCCCCACCGTCTCGGTCACCCCGGACCGGTGGTCGGCCGGCCCGGTCCGGGCGTCCGGCACGGCGCCGACGGCCCCGTCGTCGGTGGCCGCCGGGGTCGGCTCGATCGCGGGCGTGTCCCGAGGAGGGAGGGGTTCCACCACCTACGATCATGCCGCCTGGCGGCCGCGGCGTGCGGGGAACCCCGGGTACCGGCCGTCGCTCCCGGGATCGGGGCGTACGGCCGGCGGTAGAATGGGGTGCATGTCCACCCCTCCGAGGCTCCCCGGCGTGCCGCCGGGCGACCGCCCCACCGGCACCTTCACCGTCAAGCGCGGCCTGGCCGAGATGCTGCGCGGCGGCGTGATCATGGACGTGGTCGACGCCGAGCAGGCCAAGGTGGCCGAGGACGCCGGCGCGGTGGCCGTCATG
>Ga0182030_10007920_pt1 | contig 22105 bp, 19 predicted proteins | sample 812S3MmetaG_FD_121299 | JGI IMG/M metagenome (GOLD analysis project Ga0182030, IMG submission 121299) | Permafrost microbial communities from Stordalen Mire, Sweden - 812S3M metaG (Illumina Assembly) | ecosystem: Environmental > Terrestrial > Soil > Wetlands > Permafrost | place: Sweden... | reverse complement strand
ACCGTCCACTTGTTCTCGTCGTAAGCCTTCAACACTCGCTGGCGTAAATCCAAGGAATAAGCTCGCATGGACCCAGAGCATACCTCATTGCCGTCATGTGCACAATACTTTAATATGCTCTAAGCGAACTAAGGCAAATCACGATGTCCTGTCACCGCAGGAGGCGCTGGATCATCTCCGCAATGCTCTCAAGATCGAAGCGGTACGCGGAACGTACATCGTCAAGGTGACCGTCTCCAGCGAGGTGCCACAGGAAGCCGCCGACATCGCCAATGCCGTTGTCGATCACTACAAGGCACAACGTGATCGGGATGAAGCAGAGCGTAATAAACGTGGCGAGGATGTCCTACGAGAGCAAATTGCCCAACAACAAAAAGTGGTGGATGATGCGAAGGCGGAGGTGGAGAAACAGCGGCAAAACCTTAACTTGAAAGGGCCCACCCTGCCTGACAATAACAAAGACCCATTGGTTCCGTTCCGCGATGCCCAACGTCAACTTGAGCAACAGCAAAGCCTCCTCGATGCCCTCAACGTTCGTCTAAAACAGTGCATTGCTGACAAGGCGTTACAGGAGAGTCCAGTGCGGATCATCTCCCGCGCAGTGGCGCCGCCCGAGTAGGTTGGAGACAATGAGGGCGACGGTCATAGACCGCCGCTACGACGAGAATCGCTTCCTGTTCGTCCCACAACGGCGGGACGAACCCGGACAACAAGTTGTCCGGGCCACCCGATTCACTACACGCTCAGGCCGCCTTCAGGCGCTTCGGGCTCGTCGGTCTCGGAGACAACGCGGGCGATGGCGGTGAGCTTGTCATTCGCCGTGAGATTGATGAGCTTGACGCCTTGGGTGTTGCGGCCGGTTTCGCGGATGTCCTTGACCGGAGTACGGACCATCTGGCCCTGCTGGGTAAGGAGCATGATTTCGTCGGCGTCGGTGACGGTCAACGCGCCGACGACCTTCCCCGTCTTTTCGTTGGTCTTCATCGTGATGATGCCTTTGCCGCCGCGGGTCTGGACGCGGTATTCGTCGAAGGCGGTGCGCTTGCCGATGCCGTGTTCACCGGCGACAAGGAGCGTCGCAGTCGAATCAACGACAGCGAGGGCGACGACATGGTCGTCCTTTTCGAGGTTGATGCCGCGCACGCCGGTGGCGGGACGGCCCATGGAGCGGACGTCCGATTCCTCGAAGCGGATGCTCATGCCTTCGCGGGTGATGATGACGGCCTCGCTCGATCCACTGGTCAACCGGGCCTCGATGAGGTTGTCATTCTGCTCGATACCGATGGCGATGATGCCGCCCTTGCGGCAGTTGGCAAAATCTTCCAGTGACGTTTTCTTCACCGTGCCGCGCTGTGTCGCGAAGAGGACGAAGCCGCCCGATTTCCAGGTGTTGTCATTGCCCGTGGCGTCCTTTTTCGATTCCACGCGAATGAGCGCGGCGACTTTTTCGCCCGGTTTCATTTCGAGGAGATTGGCGATGGAGCGGCCCTTGGAAGCGCGCCCCATGTCGGGAATTTCATGGACGCGCTCGACGTAGACGCGGCCGCTGTTGGTGAAGAACATCAGGTAATCGTGGGTCGAAGCGGTGAAGAGATGCTCGACGAAATCGTCGTCCTCGGTCCCGCCGCCCTCACGGGTGGTCATGCCGATAACGCCGCGTCCGCCGCGCCGCTGTGCGCGATAGCTGCTGATGTTGGTCCGCTTGATAAGCGAGTTGTGCGTGATGGTGATGATGACGCCTTCGTTGGCGATCAGGTCCTCAATGGCCATTTCGCCCTCGTCGGGAACGATCTGCGTGCGGCGTTCGTTGCCGTGCTTGTCGCGGATGGCGATGAGTTCCTTCTTGATGATCGTCAGCACGCGGATTTCCTTGGCCAGGATGTCGGTCAGGTCGCTGATCTTCTTGAGCAGTTCCTGATAATCCCCGATGATCTTGTCCCGCTCGAGGCCGGTGAGTTGATAGAGGCGCAGTTCGAGGATGGCGGTGACCTGCTCGGCGCTGATGAGGTAGCGGTTGTTGGTCAGGCGCTTTTCGTCGTGAATGCGGATGCCGAAGCGCTCGACCTGGACTTTGGTGAAATTATAGGCGGCGAGATTGACGCGGGCTTCCTCGCGGTCGGCGGCGGCGCGGATGATCTTGATGATCTCGTCGAGGTTCGCGAGCGCGATCAGGTAGCCTTCGAGGACTTCGGATTTGCGCCGGGCCTCGCGCAACTCGAAGCGGGTGCGACGCATCACGACTTCGCGCCGGTGCTCAATGTAACAATTGATCAGTTCCTTGAGGTTGAGCGTCTTGGGCCGGCCGCCGTCGATGGCGAGCTGGTTGACGGCGAAGGAGGTTTCCAGCGCGGTCATCTTGTAGAGCTTGTTGATGACGACCTTGGCGATGGCGTCGCGCTTGAGTTCAATGACGACGCGCGTGCTTTCATCCGATTCGTCGCGCACGTCGGTGATCTCGGTCAGTTCCTTTTCGTTGACGAGCGCGGCGATGCGGGAGACCAATTCGGCGCGGTTCACATTAAAGGGAATTTCCGTGACGATGATCTGTTCCTTGCCGCCCTTGGGCATCTCGGTGTGGAGCTTGGCGCGGACTTTGACGCCGCCTCGGCCGGTCTCAAAATAGCTCTTGATCCCTTCCATGCCGATCAGCGTGCAACCGGTGGGAAAGTCGGGGCCCTTGATGTGCTTCTTCATCAACTCGGCGATGGTGATGTCGGGCTTGTCGATCTGCGCGCAGATGCCGTCGATGACTTCCGTGAGATTATGGGGTGCGAGATTGGTCGCCATGCCGACCGCAATGCCTGTGCCGCCGTTGACGAGGAGATTGGGGAAAGCGGCGGGAAGCACGACCGGTTCCATGTTTTTCTCGTCGTAGGTGGTCTGGAAATCGACGGTGTCCTTGTCGATGTCCTCCATGAGGATGGCGCCGAGATGGGTCAGCCGCGCCTCGGTATAACGCATGGCGGCGGGCGCGTCGCCTTCAACGGACCCGAAATTGCCCTTGCCCTCGATCAGCCGTTCGCGCATGGACCACGGTTCGGCCATATGGACAAGCGTGGGGTAGATGGCCTGGTCGCCATGAGGATGGAATTTCTTCATCGTTTCGCCGACGATACCGGCGCACTTTGACGTGGAGCGTCCGGGCAGCAGGCCCAGCTCGTGCATGGCGTAAAGAATGCGGCGCTGGGAAGGCTTGAGGCCATCCCTTACGTCGGGCAGGGCCCGCGAGATGATGACCGACATCGAGTAATCGAGAAAAGATCGGCCAATTTCTTCCGCGACATTGATGCGGTCGATGCGTTCACCGGGGGAAAACAAATTATCAGGCATAGGTTATGATTCGGACGTTCCTCCTCGCTTCAGAATAGGAGGAAAGAGAAAGCGTAAACGCTTAAATTAGAAAGCCTGTGCGGGCGCAGCAAGAGAAAAACTGCTGCGGAGAGCGATAAGGTGTGAATGAATATTCGGGCAATGACAATTTTATGCTTGTAACGCGAAAAACTTTCGTTTAATGCTCTGGGCCTAATCCTTAACCAAAATATAAGCCCTAATAATCCACACCCTATGAATCGAATTCAATTTTTTGTGCTGACCGGCCTTAGTAGTCTGGTCGTATTACTCGTGATTGGCCAAATTTTTCTATTGCGCCAGGCCAATTACCAACAGAGCCTTTTTAATCAGGCCCAGCAGACGGTCACGATAGGCCAATCTGCCCAAGCGATGGTGAAACAGCTGGCTATACGCATTTTTAACGACAGCCAAAATCTGAAGGATCCAGGCCTCCAAGAGTTGCTCAAGCGGCAACAGATCAAATGGTCCCCCGGAGCAGATGGCACCAATGCAACCGAAACGCCTGCTCCTCCTGCTCCTCCCGTTTCAACCCACTAATTCAACCCACTAATTCAACCTTTTTCACTATACAACTATGTCTGACGAATTTGATCAAAATCCCGATAACAACTACTCCAGCTTTTGGCCGCTGCTCATTCTCATCGGTGGGTTATTCATTTGGTTTGCGATTGGAGATTACGAACTAAACCTCCAGCGCAGGTTTTACAACGACCAAGTCACGAGTGCAGCAGGCACAATTGACGCGGCCAAGGGTTGGCAGGGCCGGTACGCCGCCATAATGAAAGATCTGAACGATACCAGCACCAAGGGGGATACGAATGCGACCCCCATTCTACAGGCTGCCATCCAGGCTGGCCTCCAGGCTGGTTTGATTCACGTCCAGCCGGGAACCAACACCAATACGACTCCTGCTCCGCCTGCAGCGACCAAGTAATTAATGTAGCGTGGCGGCGGTCCATGACCGCCGCTTCTTTACAAGCCGTCCGCCCAAAACCGGGCGAAGGCGCTATCCCAGCGACGCTCGCTGCCCGCCTGTCGCGCCAAGGCGTGCTGTTCTTCCGCGGAAAGTGGTTTGGTCAGCATTTGCGCCAATCCCTCCACCCATGCGGTAACATCGCGGGCCGGTAGAACGCGGCCCATCTGCGAAGTTTTGACCAGTTCCCTCGGCCCCCCGATATCGGAAACGGCCACGGGCAAACCGGCCGCCATCGCTTCCACGACGACGTTGCCGTAGGTGTCGGTGGTGCTCGGAAAGACGAATAAATCGGCCGAAGCGTAGGCCACGCCAAGTTCACGTCCGCTGAGAATGCCGGTGAAAATGGCGTCAGGCAGAAGTTTTTCCAGTTCGGCGCGGTAGGGCCCCTCTCCGACGATGGCGAGAGTGATCGCGCTGGCCTTTTCGCGCAAGGCGGGCATGACATCGGCCAGGAGATTGAGATCCTTTTCCTTGGAAATGCGGCCGACATAAAGGAGCACCGGGCCCTTCGCGCCGCGGCTCGTCCAGAATTCGGGATCGCGCATGGAGGGATTAAAAAGTTCCGTGTCGAGCCCGCGCGGAAAGATGCGCAGCTTGTCGGGTACGATGCCCCGGTCGATCCAGCGGCGGCGATAGAACTCCGAGTTGACGTAAACGAGATCGGTCTGGCCGTAGAACCACTGCATGTAATTCCAGACCAGGGTTTCCATGAACGCGTCATCGCTGAGGAAGCGGGCGTACTGGGGAAAATCGGTGTGGTAGATGCCGGACGTGCGCAGGCCGAGCAGCTTGGCGCAACCAAGAGCGCAGAGGCCGATCGGCCCCGGCGTGCTGATAATCAGCTCGGTAAATCGCTCGCGCTGGATGTAATCGAGCATGTCGAGGAAGGGTGGAAAGCTGAGCTTCTGCAATTCGTACTCGGGGATTTCAAACTCGCCCACGGGCGGGAAATTCTTGATCGGGATGTCGGTGATCGAGAGCTTTGAGCGGGAGGTGACGACGGTGAGGTCGGCCCCGGCGTGGCGCGCGGCCAGGGTCATGGCGCGAATTGTCCGCGCGACGCCGTTGATGTCCTCGAGCGTATCGGTGAACCACGCGCGCTTTTCGTTGCGCAAAGGCTGGGGCACCGTGCCGGTGAAGCGGCGGGCAACGTGCGTCAGGAGCGGGCGATCAGGCGCCTGCTGGCCGAAGGCGACCACGTAAGGCACAACGCTGGCGCCGACCGGCAGCAAGCCGGTAAGAGATTGAAACGCGTCGATCAGGTTGCCTTTGCTTACCCTCTTTTGGAATTGGGTGATGAGGCGATAGGAAAGCTCGTTGGTGATGTGGGAGGCCATGCGGAACGAGCGCCGCTGCGCGTTTGGTTCCCCGGCGATGATTTGATCCAGCGCTCGTTTCAATTTCGCGTCGGAGAGAAACGCGCCGACCTCGCGGGCGAAAGTGATTTCACCCGGCTTGACGAAATCGAGCGCCTGGCCGGTGCGGATTGACTCGGTGAGGTGGCCGAAGCGTTCCGCAAACGAGAACGCAGTCGGATTCTGGCCCGCGAGAAAACGCTCCGCCATTTTGCCGAGGAGGCCGGCGCCTACCGGCGCGCCCCGCTTGATCTTGTCGCGGGCAAAGCTGAAAACGGTGGTGTAAAGGCTGCTGGAAAAAGTGAGAGGATCACCCATGGGCCCGTGCAGTGTCGCCGGGCCTTCTTCGACCGCCTGGAAAAAATCGTGCACGGTCGTCCCGCGCTCGACCTCAGTGAAGGTCGCGCCGGGATGAAGGCCGCTATGATCGTCGGAAGACGCGAAAAAGATTTTGCGGTGCGCGTCGGCGTGCGTTGGTTCGAGGTTATGGCGATTGGCCAACTCGCCGATTTTCTCCGGCGTCAGGACGGCCAGGCAGCGATTGCCCACTTCCTGGGCCAGCGGCTCACGATTACCGTTACGGGCCTCGAACCAGCGGAAGAGAAGCACAAGGCGCTCAAAGTGTTCGACGGTGAGAACCTTGTTGATGTTGACCAGTGGATGCGCAACGCCATGGGGCAATCTCTGCTGGCGCAAATAGCCGGCGAGTTCGTAGATGTTCGGCCGCAGGCTCTGGATTTCCTCGTGCTGCGCCTCGTTGAGATTCCAGACAAGGAGATGGATTTTGCAGCCGTCGGGGAAATAGGTGGTGACTTCTTCGCTGAGAAAGACATCGGGGTAATGGGCGATGGCCTTGCCGCCATCGAGCCGATTGTGATCGGTGATGGTCTTAAAGGTCATCCCGGCGGCGCTGAGCTGGCGATAGAGCGACTCGGGTTCGCTGTAACTTTGGGGCATCCCGAGCCGGCGCAAGATCCACTCGGTCGGGCGGTCCGAGAAGCGGGAATGGAGTTGAAGATCAACGCGCAACATAATCGCCGTAGGTGGTGGGTTGGAAGCCGCGCTTGATCGACGCGCGTACGATCTGATCAATCTGGCGGCGCATCAGCGGAAACTCAAGATCGCGCGGATGGAGGCTGAGCCGGACCAGATCGGTCCCGCGCAGACGGCCGTAGAGATTTTTGTTCCAGATGGCCGAGGCGAACCGCCGCCATCCGGCCCGTGTGCTGTAGCAGAGCGATTGGGAAGATTTCACACGATTGAGACCGGGACGCAGCGGAATAATTTCGCCAAGGCGCGTGGTGTACGCGAAACCCATCTCGGCGAGAAGGTTGGTGAGACCAATCGCCATAAGCCACGCCGGAGCCACAAAACCGGTCGCGCGCCAGCCGAGCGACTCGAAAAGCGCGCGGCCCCGTTCCAGCCGCATCCGGGCGTCTTCGCGCGCCAGGTCGAGAAATTCGGCCTCGCGGTTGGTGTAGAAGCGCGTCCAAAAAATGGTGGAAAGATTTTCAGGTGGTGATTCCAGGCGGTCGTGAAAATAACCGTGCAGGACGACTTCGTGTCCCTGGGCTTGCCACCCGGAAATGGTGTCGCAGAAGCTTCCGTCCCGCAGCAGCGATCCGCGATGATGGAATTCAGGCACGACGAGAATGCTGCTGCGCGTCACGCCCCGTTCGGCAAGAAAGGCCACCTGTTCCGCAATCTGTGCGTGCGAGCCGGGATGGGCATCGTGCAGGGAGACAATGAGCGATTTTTGGTCGGATGATTCCGTCACGCGGGCATCTTAACACGCGCCCTTCCAAGCTTGTCGAGGAATCGGTGCGGATCTTGTTTGAATCAAGATCGTCATTCTCAATCAATAATGGGTGCTTCCAGGAAAGGCTTTGAAATGCTTTTGATGGTGTCGGTTGGTGACTCTGTCTTTGGGTTTGGCTCAGTTGGAGTGAATCTGACATCGACTTTAATGCAGCGACAATGTCTGGAAACAAAACGCCGTTCATAGACGTTGGAAAGCCCCCCTTCTTCAGGGGTAAAAACTTTGGACAATTCCGCACGGGTCATTCCGGGCTTAAGTTTGGACCATTCCTTCAGGATTTCGTCTACTTGACTAGTAAGTTTCCGGTCGGCTGGAGTGTCGGCGTGGGACAACGGGGCCATCAGCGCCAATAGAAGAAATGAAACAAGTATTTTCATAAGCGAAAATAGAGGGCTGCGAACGGTTTTAGGCGGAAAATCGCTCCACGAAACGGTTGTAAAAAATATCCCATTCGTCCGGAGTCAAATCTCCCAGTTTACGCATGAGTTTTACCGTGCTGATGGTATTGACCTGCTGCAAGTGAAACGCTCCCTCTTTCAGGAACGGTTTTGGAATCGAAATTTCCCAGCGATTGCCTCTCAAGGCCGTGGTGTGATGGCAAACCGTGACAAGAGCCAACTCATCGTCGGCAGGTGGATCGGTAAGGACCAAACAGGGACGGACTTTGGCCACCATGCCCAAATCCGTTTGCCAGACCTCACCCTTGTATGCGGCGGGCATCGTCCTCTTCCATCCGATCAAGGGTTTGCAGCGCCTCGTCAGTAAGCTGATCGCACAGATCCAATGTTTCCCTTCCCGGCTCCAATTCCAAGAGCTTGTTTGCCAGCATTCTTCGCTCAAGCAAAGAAAGACGGGGGATTTCCTGCATGATCTCAGCCACGCTCATGTTGATACTTTAATGCTTCGGTTCGTCCGTTTCAATCTTGAACTCGATGGAAGCCGCGAAGAAATGACAAAAGGGGAAAGTGCGGCTGGCCGATTCAATCACAGCAATCGTCGCGAATCAGTCATACGGCGACCGTCCATGCCCGGTGTATAAAGTTTGCGGCACACCGTCAGCCCATCGGCCATGGGAATCAGGACGGACTGGACCCGCGTGTCCACGGCAAGCTTGCGGTTGAGTTGGTCGATGGCGCGGTTGGTCGGCGTGTTTTTTGCGACAGGGTGAACGAGTTCCCCGCCTCTCAGCATGTTGTCGAAAAGAATGAGTCCGCCTGTGCGTACGTAGGGAACCAGCGTTTCATAATAGAAGTCGTAGGCTTCCTTGTCTGCATCGATGAACACAAAATCAAGCAGGTTTTGGGGTTTATAATGCGGGAGCAGGCGGTGGGCGTCGCCAAGTCGCAGATCGATCCTGTCCTGGACGCCGGACCTGATCCAGTAGCGGCGCGCCATGCTGGTAAACTTGAAGTCCTGATCAAAACAGACGAGCTTTCCGCCGGGAGCCAAATGGCGCGCGATGCTGATGGAACTCATCCCTGTGAAAGTGCCCACCTCGACGGCCCACTTTGCCCCGATGAGGGCCACGAGCAGGCTGATCAGGGTCGACTGTTCGGGGCTGATCGCCATCCGGCTGATCTCGCCCAGATTTTCTGTCTCGATTTGCAGCGCGGTCAGGATGGGATCGTCCGCGTTTGATCGCTGCGCAATAGCATAATTGTAGATGGCATCAGTCAGCGGAGTATATTTGGCGGCCATAAAAGTCAGGTCGGTTGGGAAGACCGGTTCGGCGCAACGGAGCGAGGGAAGGGATGTTGCCGCAGATGGGCCGCGAGTTCGGCAAACCGGCGGAAGGCGCGCTCGCTCAAATGATGTTCGATGCCTTCGATGTCGGAAAGATGATCGCGGTGATCGAGTCCCATTAATTGAAAGAGATCGGCCAGCATGGCGTGACGTTTACGTATTTTTTCCGCCACCCGGCTCCCCTCAGGGGTCAGGGCAAAGCCGCGATAAGGCTCGTAGCGAAGAAATCCGAGCTTGCCAAGCCGCTTGACCATGATCGAGGTGCTGGCCCGGTTCAGGCGCAGGGCTTCGGCGACATCCGACACGCAGGCGTAGCCCTTGCTGTTTTCAAGATCGAAAATGCATTCAAGGTAATCCTCCATGCTTTCCGTCACCACCGCGCGATCATGGGCGCTGCGTTTGCGGGGCGCCACGGGGGTGGGACGAGCGGACGTTTTGGCGATCGATCTAGCCATGCAAAAAAGTTATTGGAGCATTGAACATGTGTAAAGCCGATAACGCTTGTTAGCTAAGACTAACTTTTATAAATGTCTCGCGACCTCCGCGCGCGAGCTTTCCCTGCCATTGCCTGCGTCCGCTGACTACCTCCAAACCGCGATTCGGATCGCTCCTGGCGTTCGCGAATCACGCTTGCGCCTTCGTCAAGCGCACGAGGCCGATTTCGGCGGGAGCGCCGATGCGGCAGGGAAACCAGTCGCCGCAGCCGTTGGAAACGATCATCGCGGTGGCGCCGCGTTGGAAGAGCCCGCTGCAGTATTTAAAGCGGAGTCGTCCCAAGCCGATGTTATCGCCAAACATGATCTGGCCGCCATGAGTGTGGCCGCTCAGAAGCAGGTCCGCATCCTGCGCGATGTCGAACAGGTGAGGATGGTGCGCCAGCAGGATGCGCACGTCGCCTTCCTGACGGGATGGAAAAAGGTCGCCAACCATTCCAGGATTAGCGTCCATCTGGTAGTATCTTCCCCAGGACAACCCGCCGAGGAGGAGTCTGGGGCCGTGAAGGGGAATGGCCGCGCATTTATTGAAGAGCATCCGGAGATGGTTGCGGTAGCACTCCGCCACCACCATGCAGGAACCGGGGATCGTATCGTGATTGCCTTCGCAAAGATAAGTGCCATAGCGGGATTCGATGCGCTGAATGGCGGCGAGCGCCGGAGGAAACTCATGCATCTCCCGGTTGATGATGTCGCCCGTGATCGCGACCAGGTCGGCCTTCAGGTCGTTGGTTGCGTCGCTGATGATCTTCAAACGGGCCGGACCAACAAAGAGGCCGGAATGGAGATCGCTGACGTGGGCGATGGTGAAGCCTTCCAGTTCGGACGGCAGGTTGACGATCGGCATCAGGTATTTGCTCACTCGCAGGTCATCGCGCGTCAAAGCACCGTGCACGCCCATGCCGATCGCGGTGGCTGGCAGGGCTCCGTACGAGAGGAGATAAAGAAATTTTCGCCGCGACATGCCTGCGATGGATATCGGCTTCGGATGCCTGATCCGGCTCCGAAGGCGCACAACCAACACCACGAGAATCATGACGAGAATAAGAACCTGCAGGAAAAGGACGTTCCAAACCATTTCCACCGCCATGGGCAGGTAGAGCCATTCACGCATGAATGGTTTCCACGCGAGCGGCTCAAAAGCCTCCAATACGAACAAGCCGCCCATCAAAAAAGCCCAGAGAAAGACGGCGGCCTCAAGCCATTTTGGCGAGGGCTGACGTCGCCGGAGCAACCATATCTGAAGCGCGGCGTAACCGACATTTTGCGCAACGACGTAAGTCGCGACGAACGTAATCCAAAAGGACATGCGAAGGTTGATTATGATTCAGCTGCCGCGTTTGGCAACCTAGCGATCATGACAACGAAGTAAGAACTCATTGATGCACCGCATCAGCCGCCCGCGCTGCCAGAGTGCCCATGCGACAAGGCCCCCGCCGGCAATACACCAATCGTCGATGGGATCAGACACTCCCTGGTGCAAAACGACCGGGCCAAACCATTCAAAGAAAACCATCCACACCACGACGTGAAGCACTACTTCCCACCATCGGGGCGGTTCGTCATCCGGACGAAAACCAATTCGCCGGTAGACGAAGAGGTAAATCGGCAACGCCACGGGCACGGTCATGGTGTCGTTGAGGTGGCCGTGAAAGAGCGGGGAATAATGATGCAGGTTGGGCTTGATCAACGTGCGATTAATGACGTAGATCGCAAGGCCGATCAGGAAAATCGGGTCGCGCCAGTAACCAAATCCTCCTCGCTTTTCAGCAGGCATAGAGGATGACCGCGTTTGCCACCGTCATGAATCCCATCGCAGCCACTGCTTTAAGGGCGAGGAGTATCCACGCGCCCGGGGCGCCGGTAAGCGTGGGCAAAAAAGGAATCATAGCCATTAAAGTTCCCGGTTAAGGCTCCACTGTCAAATCCGCGATCTATTGGCTGACGTCTTCCTATTGAATTTTTCACGGCCGATGCGGTCACCACACCGACGTCATCGACAGCCGATGACTGATCGGCTTTTGCTGCTCCGCCGGAATCACCGGCAGGCCGGGCAGGCTGGTGCGCTCATATTGGGCAAACTCTCCACGGCAGAGTTGTTGGAATTCTGTCCAGCGAGGCCACGATGCGTCCACGGTTGCCGCTGCGACCTGGCGCAGCAGGCTTTTCCATTCGATGAGCAGGCGATCGACATCGCCTCGATGCACATGGTCTTCGAGCCCCTCCATCGGCACATATTTTTTTGCGCAAAGTGAGCGGACAATTTCCGCGCCGCCTGCGCCATAATTAACCGGCATGCCGTCCATGAGAAAGCCCTCGCTCGCAAACCGCTTGTAGGCCTTTTGGCAGGCATGGGCCAGACGCCCGCCCCAACGCGGTTCGTTACCGCAAAAGCGGTCGCCAGCGACGAGATTCGCCATGTCTTCGAGCAAATCGTTGAGCGGATATTTCTCATCTTCGAGCCCAGCCAGGACGCCAAGTCCCTCCGCGCCGGAAAAGCAGGCCATGATCCGTCCGCGTCGCGTAAGCTGGAGCTGCTTGTCGAGAATCCCGACGCGATTCCAGAGCCAGATCAGTGCAGGCATGGGGTCGAGTTCAAGGCATTCAGCGCGATATTTACAGGGGAGACAAAACGGCGCGGGATCGTTGACGCGCCGCACCAGCCGCGCCCGGCCCGCATCGGTCTTAAGGCCGCAGGGTAGCGGCCCGGAAATCTTTTGCGTCGACTCAATGCCAAGCGGAATGAACTCGGTTGTGAAAAGTTTTTTCTGGAACGCGGCGCACACTCCCCCGATGGGACCGCCGTTGGCCAGCTCCTGCAAAAGCGGACGCCACGGCAGCGGCACATTGCGACGCAGATGTCCGGCCCGTGCCTGACTGAGTCGGGGCGAGCGTTCACCCACGAGAACATAGCCCTGGTCATCGAGGCCGCGCCGTCCCGCACGCCCGAACATTTGCAGCAGGTCGGAAGGCGTGACTTCGCGCGGAAATCCGCCTGCGGTGAAACTCGTCGCGGTTACCAACACCGAGCGAAGAGAAAAGTTGATGCCCGCGCTCAGGCCAAGCGTGGCCACCACGACACGCAACTGCCCACCCTTCGCCAGCGGCTCAATGAGTCCCGCGCGCTGGACGTAATCGAGCCCGCTATGATGAAACGCGACCCGCTGACTGAGCAGTTTCGCCAGGTCGGGCCCGGCGGCATTTTCCTGGTCCTTGGTGAGACGCAATGGTTGCGGGCACGGAATCCTCATTGCAACTTCGCGCGCGATTTTCTCCGCTTCGCGCCGGTGCGGAGCGAAAACCAGGATCGGGCCGAGATCGTCCCGCAACGCACCGGCCAGCCGCCGCGTCCAATAACCGGTGATGGAGTCGGGTACGTTGCGGGCAAGCGAATCGATTTCCGTTTCCTCCAGCGGCACGGGTCTCTCCCGCTGTTCGATCATCGTCACGTTGTGCCCACGTTCGAGCCGCCGCAGCCAATCGCGCACCGCGCCAGGGTTGGCCACGCTGCCGCTCAGGAGCAAAAGCTGTGTCTGCGCCGGGAGGGAGAGGATCGTGCCCTCGTAATGATTGCCGCGAAGCGGATCCGCCAGCCACTGGTACTCGTCGACAACGTAGAGCGCGGCGCGGTCGGGTGTCTGCTGGGCTTCGAGCGTCGCGACGACCAGCGGCGCATTGGGGTCATACGCAAGATCGCCGGTCGTGATGCCCACGCGCCAGCCAAGGCGGTTCCACTCGGCGAATTTATCATTGGCCAGCGCGCGCGTCGGCACAGTAAAGATGACCTGTCCCGGCCCACGCCGCTGCTGGAAATATTGCTCGAAGATGAAGGTCTTTCCCGCGCCGGTCGGGGCCTGGACAATCACGTCGTCGCCTGCAGCCAGGGCGCGAATCGCCTCCGCCTGCCATGCGTCTGGCAGGCGCAGTTGCTGCAGGGCTTCGAATCCGGTCATGCGAAAAATATAGCCGCAAAAGAACGCCGAGAACACAAGAGATGGGTAGGATACCAGACTCCTGCTCGTTCCAGTTCTTTGGGATATTTATGTTCCTTTGTGGCTAAGCCTCTTCTTTTAAGGTGTAAACCGCCGCGAACTGACGATGCGAAATTTGTAAGCCTTGAGTGGATAGCCCGCTGCCGGCGCAGCGACGGTCGGGTCGAGATAACGCTCGATCTCGTAGGAGCCGCGCCAGTCGCCCTGAACGAGATCGACACCCTCATTCCACACATTTTGATTCGGATCGTGCGGCAACTTTTGCAGGACTTGGACGCGAACATGGACCGTGTAGGAATTGGAACGCGCGGTCAGCCGCCCATAGAGCTGCGCGTAGGGCAACTCGCGGAGATTATCACCGGTGAGGCCACCGTTCGGGTTCGACGTCCCGCTCCAAAAAGCGAGGAGCGCAGCCTGGGTGGCGGCGACATTGGTCGAGAAGGGGCTGGGATTTAAACCGGGCACAAGCGGCACGGTACAGATTTCGCTTTCACTCAGGTAGGCATCAACACTATTACTCACGAAACGGTTTTCGATCTGCGCGATGGTCGCGTTTTCATCGACCGAATTCCAAATTGTCGAATTGGACGGCGTACCGGCGGATTTGTACGAGCTGGCCGTCGAAATGGGGATAGCCGGAATGCGCAGGTCATCGAGGAGTGCGCGAAGCGCGGTGTTGCGATGCAGATAGGTAAACGGAGCGATCTGGTCGTTGAGGTTGATTTTTCCCGCCGTGGCCATGCAGGTGCTGATCGCGTATGGTTCGACAACCGGCATCCAGAAATTATCGAGGATAAGGTGGTCGGGAGGACTGACGGAGCCGGGATGGACCGCATAGGGCGCGCTCGTATTATTCGACGGCGGATAGGGACAGAAGAGGAGCGTGCGCCACGGCGCAGAGTTCGTGGGCGTGTTCGGATTGATTCCAGCGGGCAACGAGCCGAAAATCACCGGCGAAGGGACGAGCGCGTTCGGTGTGCGCAGCGTGGGCGCTCCAACATTCCCTCCGGTCAGGGAAAAATAAGCCGCGCTAGGCGCGTTCGTTGTGCCGCTGTCAGGAAGATTGATTTGCGCGCCATCGGGCGCGATACCCGGGCCCGTGTCCCAATCGCCGTTCACGTTTTGCACCGGCATCATGGTGACGCCGTTCGTTCCAGTTGGCACGCTGCAAGGAGGACTGGAGAAGATATTGTAATAGACTTTAGTCGTGCCGTTGTGCCAATCGGTAGTGGTAAGCAACGTGGTTGGAGTCGTCGGGTAGCCGGCTGAAGTGATGGGACTGGTAATGCCGTAGGATGCGTTGGCGGGGGTTAAGTTGTTTGTGAGGGTATTTCCCGCGGCAAAACAAGCGCTTGTGCCATCAGCGAAGCGAAGATTGTGCGCGTGGGAACCATCTTGCGCGTTGAGCGCATTCAACTTGTAACCGGGATGCAGATGGAACATTGACGACGGCACATTGGTCAATCCCGCAATCACGCGTAGATCTGTGCCTGCCTCCACGCTGCGGCTGATGTCTCCGGCCTGAATCATCGTTGCGCGGCTGTTTTGCGTGGCTTGAAGGCGATGACGCAGGCTCATGTACCAGGATGGCGCGACCTGGCACGCCGAGTTGGTTGTCCAATCGGAGTGCGATGGCAATGGCGGCACGGCATCCGCGTGATCGCATTCGCCGTTAATCGTGGGCGCGTGGATGGTAAAGGACGGCAGGGCAACGGAGAGGGTCTGCAATATATTGCCGTTAATATCGCTGATCGTTACGGTATTGGTCACTCCGGCAAAGCTAAGGGGGCCGATCGGCGGCCAATTCTGACCACCCGTTTTAGGATCGAGTGCCGTGGAGGAACTATTCGTCATGGGCACAGCAAAAGCATTGCTGCCCGCAAACGGGTAGTTCATTGAGCTTCCATTGGCGAGTGCATCTCCAGCCTCGCGCCAAGCCATTGGACCTTCGTTACCGCCCCAGGCACGGTCGGCGGCAAGTACTTTCAACGAAGTGCCCAATGCCGCCGATGTAGCTGTGGGCGCAAAACCGAAACCGCCTGAATTCGTACTACTACTCACATTGATGTTGTTTAGACCCGATATCTGGACGGTGCACGCATCGCTTACCTCTGGATAAGCGCAACCGGGCTGAAAGGTACACGGCACAATGAATGCGCGGACACGTTCGCTCGTCACATTCTTCCACTGGGTTGATCCGGGCACGAAATTTGTGCTCCAACTCGATCCATCAGGGTCGGGTGTCTCGTCGTAGTCGATATACGTTCCTCCTTTTAAATTAAATCCGCACACGTAAAAAACGAGCGTAAGGCTGGAGAGCGTCGGACAGCGGCCCAGCCCGCGCAAGGTCACGGTGTTTGTGCTCGAAGAGCAAGTCGTTATCAAGGGGTCGATGAAGCCGCGGCCCACACCATTCGTGGAATTGCCTACCGCGTAGGGCACGAAAGGCGCGGGGCTTGGATCGACCGCATTCAAGCAATGAATAAAGTCGGTGATTTCGAGCATGATTTGCGTCCAGTTCGCACCCGGATATTTCGCGCTCAGCGTCTCGCCATAACCGGGTTGGGTGACCTGGCCCCGCGCCACCAGATCGTTGAAGAGTTTCAGGTTACTCATGGTGGACGCGGAATTCGTAGCCGCAGGATCAAAATCATCCTTGGGATTGAGCGGATCGTTCCGCTGAAAAAAATAGGTTCTGACGTTGGTGGTCCCACCGCCAAGCGTGGCGGCGCTCATGATGGCCCGGTCGGTCGCGGTGATCCGTGGCGCGGTGGCCGAAGTGGAGTCCGCCACCGGCCAGATGGCAACGCGCGGCTCACCCAGCAGAGTGGTTTCGGGCGCCTGGCTGTGGGCGGTGAGGACGAACCGCGCTTGGTCAATTTGCGTGGCGCTGATGGGGTTAACCTGGCGCTGACCACCGGCCATGTTCGTGGTGAAGCATAACTCGTCGAGAGAGCCATAGAGTCGATCCATTTTCGTCGGCACCGGAATATTATTCGTCGTCGCTTGCGAGCCGAACTGGGAGCCGCCCCATGCATAACGCGGGGTCAGGCCGAGCAGTTGCTGTGGCGAATAATTAGTGCCAAACACATTAGTCCCTAGCGAAGTCGTCGCAGGATGTCCCGGATAAGCGGAAAATTCCCCGGCGGCAGGCTGCGTTGTACTCCACGCCACATCATCGGTTGAGTTGACGCGCGGCGTATTCCATGGGGAACCGCAACCGGCGGTGTTGATGTTAAGCTTGCAGGTGTCGTCATCGGTCCAGAAGGCGATGCGCGCCACAATCGGATTGGCCGCTGTGCCATTGCTGGCGGGACCGAGCGTTCCATCCTGAAGCTGGTAAAGCCACGCCACCGGCATCTCGACACTATGGCCGGCATCGATGCTCACACCTTGCACCACCGTCACCGCCGCAGGATCAAGAATTGGGTAAATCGTCTTGCCCCCGAAGAGGCCCGGAGTCTGCGCCGGGGAATTCAAATCGGTGTATTGATTGGGTATGGAACTCCAATTGGAGGGAACGTCGTTGGTGAAAAAATTAAGGTTACCGGTGGTGTCGGTCATGCTGGCCAAGTTCGTGGTCGAATAGAGTTTGTAGCAGCCGGTGGGTGTTCGCACGGTGTTCGTGTTGTAGGCGCGGAGCAAACCGGGCTGGGAAATCCAGGCCTGCCCGTTTGTGTTCTGCGAGGTTGCCTGCTGGATCTGGCCGATCACCAGCGCCACGACGGAATCGGCCAGCATCTTTTCCCGCGCCAGCGAAGCATCGCTTTGCGCCCCGCGCATTTGATGGGAGGTGCCCGCAAACATCGCCAGAAGAAGAATCGTCATCACGGCTAGGGCGACCAGGGTCATGACGAGCACCATGCCCGACCGGTGCCGGCGAATTCGCGTGGAGAAGATCATGGGCGTCTATTGCGACGGCGCATTCGACCAGTTCGAGGCGGGAAGCTGAATCTCCCGCTGGAAAATACGATGACCGATTTTTTGAGCCGTGAGGGCAGTGTCCAGGGTTGCCAGATCGGCATCGAGTTGGGCAGCTTGCTGGAAAAGATTGGCGGAGACCAGCGGCGGCGGATTCGTGCCGTTCCGGCCAGCCAGACGCATGGCCGAGACCTGATCCATTGCGACCAAAATCAGGCGCAACCGCGGCGGCAATTGATGCAGAGTAAGCGGGTTGCCCGTGTCGCGGGAATCGTAGCTGAAAGCGGGAGCCAGCGCCGCTCCAGAATCGTTGGCCGCGCGCTCCGGCAGGACGATCAGCGTGATGATATTCTCTGCCAGGATAGGAACAGGCGCGTTGGACGGCACAGTCTGTTGAATCCAGGCAGATGAAGGCCACGCAGACGCAGGAGTCATCGCAAATATTTGCAGCGACTCAGCAGGCTGCATGACCTGTTTTAGCCGCCAGCGCCAGCAATGGGTTTGCGGCAGGATAAAGCCCGGCGTCGCGGAATCATCGCCAAATTCCACGAAGTATCCCATGGCGTTGAGCAGGTGTTCCATGCCCGCGTGTGCATAAGTTTGTGTGTAGCCAGTCGGCGCGAGAAAGAAGATGGCGCTGCCACTGGTAGTGCGCCCGGTCATCGTGGGCAGTCCATTCGCGCCCGCACCGGGCACGCAAACAAAATCCAAGTCGGAGCGACGCGCGAGATGATCCGGCACAAAGGCCGCATTGGTGCGAAACGCGCCGCTGCTGTCGGCGTAATCCTGATAAGGGGCGAGCGTGGCCGAGGCGAGATTTTTGGCGACGGTTTCAAAGGCATTTTGCGCCTCTGCGAAAGGATCGGTGGCTGCCGATTTCCAGGCCTGATCAACGCTGGCCATGAATTGCACAACGGCCACCAGAATCACCAATAGGATCGCGAGGGTGACCAGCACTTCGAGAAGAGTGAGGCCGCTATTACGGTGCCTGGTAAACGACGCCATAAATCCGCGCTCGATCCGGCGCGCCCAACGGCGTGACTCGAAGCGTCATCTGCGTGAGTGAGGCGTTCCCGAGGTAGGGCGTGACAGACGCATTCTGCACCGCGTAGACCGCCATCCGGGCAGAAGTGAGGACGTTGCCCTGAATATCCAGATAGAGAGTTCCCGTCGCAAGCGTCCCTTGCCTGGCTTCTTCGGTCAGCGTCCGGGCAATTTGCGCGGTGGCCCGGTCGTCCCTCGCCAGCCGGGACGTCTTCATGCCCAAGGCCAGCAACGGCACCAAGGTCAGAAATCCAAAGCTCATCAGGCCGATTGAAAATGTCGCCTCCACGAGGCTGAAACCGCCTCGTCGTTTTTTTTCGCCGGAACGGATGCGAAAAGAGTTCATTTTCGGAAAATTTTGCCAATTATAGATTATACCTACCAGCTAAAATTTACTAACAGCTTAGCTTATGTCGTCATCATATTTCTTAAAAATTTTGTTGGATAGGCGCCTTAAATCCGTTCCCCGTGTTCGTCGCGTAGGATGATCTCGGACGACGAGTCGGGTGTGGGAAGTAAGAGAGCGATCCAGCCGAGTACCTGGCCCACGGAGTAGGTCAGCGGTACAAGCGGCGCGATCAAACCGGCCACGATTCGTTGCCATACGTGCAGGAGAGAATTGCAGGTAAAAGCGACGACGGTGGAGGCGACCAGCCAGAGGACGACAAACTCTGCTTCCAAGCGCCAATGGAACAAGGCCGCAAACGTCGCGATGAGCATGACGGGCAGGAATTGATGAAACGTGGGACGCCAGCCGCTGACTCGAAATTGCCGCGTCCGGCCCATGCCATAGCGCAGAAGCGTGAGGCCCATTTGTCCCGGCGTGGTCCGTTGCGGACGAAATACCTGGAGGCTCGGTTCATAGTAGGCGTTCACTCCCATCGCATTGGCGCGGTCAAGCCACTCATTTTCCTCATTGGGATAAAGGTCGGTCGAAAGCCGGCCAATTTTCTCGAAGATAGACCGGCGCATGGCGAGATTGCAGAGGATAAGATCGGTCTGGGTTGCCTTGCGAAACTCGCCCATGGGCGCATATCGCGCGGAAACAGTCCCAACGATCAGCATGTGCGTCAGCAACGCGTGAAAAATCTCTTCCCACGCGGTGGCCTGTGGACGCAAGAGAGCCGGGCCGCCGACGATTTCCACTTCAGGCCGGGCCAGGGCAGTCTCGAGTTCTTTCCAATAGCCGGCGCTAATCGAACAATCGTTATCGAGAAAAACCAGGATGTTCCCCCGGGCCCGGGCCAGTGCGGCGTTCCGCTGACAGGCGGGATGTTCTCCTTCGGCCACAAGAATTTGCAACTCGCCCTTCGGGGGATGAGTTGCCCGCAAACTCACCAGCGCCGGTTCGTCGGCGCGGAAACGGGACATCGGCACAATGACGGTATAGCGGGTAGAATCCATGAAAGACAGATGCCGGGATAATAGGCTCTAAACTAGCTTGATGGCTTCAACAAAACTATTGAGCATGAGGAAACGAGCCGGCGTCGCATCCAAGATCAATTCGACGAAATGGGGCACAGGCCGGTCAACACAGGAAACCTTGATATGTCGATAACTCCGGACCTGGAAGTAGCGTCGAAGATCCAGAGAATTTGTGAGCACCGTCGCATCGTCATCCGGCATCGGATCAGGTCGGACGATCGGAGTCATTTTTTCGAAAACAATGGTATTTCCATCGAGGGAATAACGTTTTTTTCGGGCCAGAAGGACTTTCCAATTTTTCCATTTTTGACCGATCCCCCGCATTCGAGGATGATAATCCTTCCAACCCAGGACCCTGAGGAAGTTTGGACTGGAAACAATCATTCGGCCACCCGGGCGAAGGACGCGGCTCATTTCGTCCAGAAAAGAAACGGGGTCTTCCACATGCTCCAGCACGTTGAATGCTCCCACGGCTTGAAAGGTCTCGTTGGGAAATGGAATCTGGTGTCCGTCGTAAACCTGGCAAGTCTCCGAATAAATGCGCGCAAGCTCGATGCTGGTTTCCGAGACGTCGATCCCATGAGCGCAAAAACCTTGATTTTTGAGGGCTTGGACAACTTGTCCAACGCCACAACCAACATCCAAAAGGAGACCCCTTGGAGGACAGTCGGTCGATAGTCGTCGGGCATATTTGGCGTAGAACGTTTGGGTTGGACAAAGGGAAGGCAGGGATTGATGTCGCCTTGGATCCATATCGCGGAGATTTTCCGAATAGCTCTGATTGGATTTATAAAATTCGATTTTCATGCAGGCATCGAGAGGCTGTCCGAAAAGTCAACCTCAGTCACGCTGAAAGGTGCTGTGCACGGCTGTAATACTGCGCCAAAAAAATATTGCCGTGCGCGGGACCATTCTTCTTTTGACCAGATGATAACATCCCAACGATGCTTTTAAATTGCTTCTTTGATGCAAGTCTCAATGATCGAGTGATTATGGCGTCTACTTTTGTACATTGGGTTGATCGCCAGTCTTGGTTTCATGCTTTGGTGAAAATATTGAAGCTGCGCGATCTGGCCTCGTGGTTTTTGCGGCTGTGGCCCATTACCCGCTCATTTTCTTCGGGCACTGTTGTGGAAGTGTCCGGTCTGGAATCGCTCTTTCTCTGCGACGAAATTTTTCAACGAGAAACTTATAAGAGAGCCTTATCGCTGTCTGGAGAGGTGAAAACGGTGGGAGATTTGGGCTGTAATACCGGTTTTTTTTGTTGTTACCTTCGACATTATTTCGACCGGACAAATTTTCGCGGCATCGGCATCGACGCCAATCCGGCGATATTGAAGAATGCCGAACGGAATCTGGAACTCAACAATCTAAAAGACATTCGATTGCTCAATGGTTTGGTGGGAGGCGCAAAAGGGACGTCGCAAAAATTTTACGTTTACGCTTCACACCTGGGAAGTTCCCAATTTCTTCAGACTGAGACAGGGAGACTTCAGAAAGGTGCCTGGAAAGAGATTGAAGTTCCCATTCTCACGTTGAGCGAAATCTGGAAAACCAGTTATGGCGCCGAGGCTGTTGATTTACTTAAAATTGATATCGAAGGGTCAGAGGGGAAGCTCTTACTCGCCGATCCAGCCTTGTTCCAGATGACAAAGTGCCTTGTGCTGGAGTGGCACAAGTGGTTGGTTAAAGAGGAAGAACTTTTTCCTGCTTTGCTTAACTTGGGTTTCACTCATCAGGTGGCCTTGGATAAGGGGAATACGGCGGAACTTTGGTTTTTTTCTCGCTAGATTTAGCGACCGGCTTGTTTGCGCCTGATCAGTTTAAATAAAAGATACCTGCGTAACCGAAAGACCCCATGTCCAGAATGGCACTAAGATAAGGCGGTTTTGGGACGAGGAGCGCGGTATTTTTCGCGGTGGGCGATGACCTTCATTTCGCGCCGGGGTTGGGTGAGAAGTTGATAGGTTTTAGGTCGTCTTTTT
>Ga0182030_10007919_pt1 | contig 22106 bp, 26 predicted proteins | sample 812S3MmetaG_FD_121299 | JGI IMG/M metagenome (GOLD analysis project Ga0182030, IMG submission 121299) | Permafrost microbial communities from Stordalen Mire, Sweden - 812S3M metaG (Illumina Assembly) | ecosystem: Environmental > Terrestrial > Soil > Wetlands > Permafrost | place: Sweden... | reverse complement strand
TAAACAAATATAAATTAAAGCTAAAAATTATTAAATTAAGTCTAAAGACTTTAATAAAAGTATAGATCTTAGTTTTGTATTATCTTATATAACTATAAGAGAATAAAAAAGTTATTATAGTTGAAAGTGAGGAGTGGTAAGCTAAGCGAGGTGGTCGACTTCCAGGAGTGGTCGACTACTATAGGGTCCGACTTAAACAAGTGATATAAGATACGTATCCATTGTCTTGTGTCCTTAAAAGCTGACCGAAGCTTCTTGAAGTTTGATAACATAAATAGATCAAGAATAGACAATTCATGAGCCTGAAGGTCACTTGCATTAGAGGTATATATGCATCAATTTTATTATTTCATTGTCCCCCACAAGTTCTGCCCATATTAGAGGTGTCCAATTCCGTCGATCCTTCTTTTTCTATAGAATCAACCTTGCCATTCTCTAACAGAATTTTTAAGATCCTTATAAGCTTTCTATTAATACCTTATTATCGAATGCTGTATTTAAACTACTGTAGATATTTAAAATTTTACGATAGCTAGAAAATCTATGGTAGATTTGAAAACCACAGTACTAATACTGTACTTTTTAAAATCTACTATAGATTTTCCAGCTACAATAAATTTAAAAATCTACCGTAGTAGATTTTTCAGCTCCCATAGATTTTCGCTTATTATCCAAAATTGCGCCATTGTCTCAGCCGTTGCGATTGAATTTCATCGCTTGATAAATGTGTGAGTAGTGGAATTTTACGAAGTCATATATGTACTTGGGTTGCCTCATCCCCCCACATGGTGGTCGAGAGCCAGAATAAGTGTCTGATTTCTCAGCACTGTGAAGTTTCTGAAAATAGTAGCAGAAGATTGTGTCTTCTGATGTCTTTATCGAATAGTATGAGGAAAGTTTGCCGCTGGCCTTGCTGCTCCGTGAGCGTTAGTACGTCCAATCCCACATCTTCATTTGTCAGTTCCTTGTATTTATATCATCGAAACACATCGTGCCTAATCTACATTTGGTGTCTTGGATCATGGAGTGAAACCTGCTTCAGATGCTATCGACAAAAAGCTGGCGGGATAGTTTCGACGGGAAGAACATCCAGTTTCGGTTGAGCAATATCTTGTATAATCTCAGTGTAAGGCTCCTGCGGATTAAGAGTGTCTTGTGGGACTTCAGCAGGAGGCATCTACAGTTTAGGAGTCTCAGGGGGGAGGATATTTGGTTCGGATGCGTTGTCAGATGAGGCAGGGCGACGTCCGAACACTGTTCTCAACACCCGTTTCATCTCCGGCAGTCGAAAGAGTTTGAAAAGGGTTTGGAGCGGGAAACGTAAGCTTGACCGAGACGAACATTTTGAATGTTTTCTTCTTAGTATGAAACATACTTCGCTAGCTAGTTCAAGGAAAGTAAATGATAACTCCCAGAGAAATCCTTCTCCGGAAGATCGAGAGCCAGGAGCTACCCGAATTCTCGTCGTGGAAACGACAAAGAAATGCATTGATCAGGTTGCGCACCATATTCTCTTGTGGAACCGTTCGGTTCCGTTGGCAATAACTGTATCAGTAAAGTTGGACTTCTCTCCGTAGAGGAAAGTATATATTTCAGGATGATTGTTTCGGGAAGCTAGCGAGTATCTATATATGGATCTAGTGCGATCACCTGACACGAATGCGGCGTTGGTGGCTCAGTACAGTCAGCACACACCTCAGTTGCACACTTGGCAAGAACATGGCTCCAACCTTTCCTTTACCTTCTCGTGCGCATCATGTCGAAGTTATCCGTAATTTACGTTCGAAGCTCTAAAAGCCATTACTTTCTCTTCCTTCTTTTGCTTCTTTCTGTTTCAGCGAGCTTTCAAGATTTGATAGTTTCAGGAGGGCACTCCCTCAACCGAGTGTCTGTCCTGTTTTCAAATTTAGGGTGCTACATATCGGGAGATCAGGATGTCGTGATCGATACTAGACATAATTCCCCGACGCTCCGTATCAATATCGTGGATGGTTTGGAAAACTTTTGGTCGTTTGTGCCAACTTGCAATGAGGTTCACGATGGTATTGGCAATTTCTGTGTATATACAAGGCAGAAATTCAGCAATGGAAGAGGGATATCAATCTTTACGAGGCCTCACATAGCAGAGAAGTTTGCCTCACTTGCTCCTCTGTATGATCCGAGCACTCTCAACGGCATCAATAACGCTGATGGGCCATGGTACACTAAGTCACTACCAGGCAAGGGAACTGGGATGTTAGCGAAGCACGATCTCAAACGAGGAGATCTCATTACCGCCTTTACACCGGTTCTACTTGTCCACCCCGAGAAATACCTCTCGACGTTAGCAAGGGAAGCACTTTTACGGAAAGCAATAGGTCAGCTTCCTGTCGCTACCAGAGACGCATATCTCAATCTCGCAACTATCTATGGAGATCCAACAACCATTGTTCAAGATGTACTCAAAGCCAATACTTTCGAGGTACAGGTTGGTGGAGAAATGCATCTTGCTATTTTCCCCGAGACGGCGAGGATGAACCATGATTGTGCCCCAAAGTAAGAGCCAATCACCCATAGTGAAATGATATTTGCTGACTTTGGTGACCTATAAGCTCGCAATATTACATTGATCATGACCGGCTCACACACTACGTACACGCAACACGCCCAATCGCCAAAGATGAAGAAATCACCATCTCCTGTATTTCCCCCTTCTGCTGCACTCATTTTAGCACTAACATGAGGCAGACATCAATCCAATCATGGGCCATGATCAACGCCAACAGCAGCTTGAAGATACCTTCCACTTTGCTTGCAACTGCGCTCGTTGTCAAAGTGGTCGCGACGACGATCTTGTTCTCGATAAAATCCAAACACTCCAAGAAATTCTTGGCGTTTGGGCCCCCACCAGCCACGAGATCATAGGCGCAGCAGAGAAAATGGTCTCGCTATATAAGGAGATAAAATTGGATGCGTTCCTCGACATGGCATATGGACACGCTGCTCTAGCTTACCTCTCTTTTGGTGATGCAGAGGGAGCGAGGAAGTATGCAGGGTTGGCAGCTGAGGCTGTATTGTTGAAAAATGGGAAAGATGCAGCGGATTACAGATTGTGGCGAGAAGTAATGAATGAACCGGAGGGGCATTGGAGTTGGAAATATAGGCTGCAGGGACCTGGTTTTCAGCAATAACTACAAAGGAAATTCCAGCAAACTAACACTTAACCCGTGGAACATGATATTCTATAATAGCGTTAATCCTAGCCTGTGATAGTGAAATCATCTTTTTCTTCCTTCTTTCAACCATAAATAAAGCATCAATGAAAGCTTCCCTAACGTAATTACTATTGGGAAAAGCTCTAGACCTAGTCGAGACTAGAAATATTCTAGCTTACCTTATCTGAGGGTTCCGGTCACAAGGCCAAGGGAATTGTAGGATAACAAATACGACATGGCTACTCGCATCGAAGAAAAGGGATGCAATGCAAATTGACTTAAGTACATGTAACCAAATACCCCCACTGGCCATATATTCTCTTAATCGAGGTAAGAATCTAGGACAAATAAAATGATCTAAATATCGTATCCTTACTATGTAATATTCCTTGTCGACACTGAGACACGATTTTATGCCACGTCGAAGGATTACGCGAGGTTCTTGAGATTTCCGTCTTCGAACATTTGTTAATTTTGATCGATAGCCTTTTACTCATCTAGCTTTATTTCATGTTAAATAATAGATTGGAAATTCCTGGCAGTTGTATTTGAATTTCAGAGATCTCATCTCATTGGAAATAGACACAGGGTATCTGGACAAGAATACAGGTGGGTGCAAAGCCAACGCTGGCATTAAATTTCGTAAAGAATAACAAATGAGGGCAAGAACCACTGTATGACAACATGTGGCTGAAATTAAGGACTCATGCTTGGATAGAGGCTCCCCGGCACTGGGAATCCTAGCCAAGGTGCACTCTATCCTATGCTATAGCTCGCTGAACTTACACTCCTTCAACATTCCAAAATGAAATCGATCTAATACTCCGACCAAAGTTCCATGTTCTACCTGTACTTACGATAACTTGAACCATCAAGATGAGTTCAAATATATGTCATAACGAGTCTCTACTCACATTTAAGAATAAAAGATAATCAACGATCTGAGAACAGATAGACGGACGAGGGGTCCCATACGCTTCGCTTCCTACCCTGAACGCACCCTCGGTAAAAATGGCCAACCCTTCACTACATTCTACGCTGCAGATATACCCGGCCCCCACCAAATTGCTGTCATATCCCCTAGTTCTCAAAGTTTCCTTGAGGCGTGTGCTGCTTGGAATGAGGAGGTGGTGTAGAATGCGGCGAAGAATTGTAAAGGCGCGGCATTTGTGCTGAGCTGGCACAACGCTAAGATGGTAGCAGCGAGCGATGCGGCTGGGGGTTGCTTTTTGAAAAAGTGGGGGTTACGGTGGAGAGTTTGATTGGCGAGCACGGGTATCCTGTTGATGCTGCGAATGCGTTGTAATATTTAGGGGGTACGTAGAATGTTAGGAAGGTTCTGGCAACTTCACTTGAAGCTTGCCATTGTACTGCGAGTTACTGGAAAGTGTATGACAGCTTTTTGGCTTCTAAGACTTCGTCCATACGAACATCAACCACGCATTATTGCTAAAGTCGCTGGGCTCTAGCCAGACTATGGTCTTGGAGAGAGTCTCATGTGATACGCCTGAATGTAAGGAGTATGGCCAACCACGAAGACAACAGAAATCTCTATACTTCAGATCGCAAACTAAATAGGGTATAAGAAGCGCACACAAACATAAATGCAAAATATGACTCCACCTGCAAACAAAAATCCCCATCGAACACAAGACCAAAACCCGAACCACAGTCGTGGTCGTATACATCATTCACCACAAACCAAAAGATATCAAACAGCATCCCCCTCTTCCTCCGTATACGTCCGTCTCTTCCCCGACCTTCCATACTCATACGCCTCTTCATTCTCCCCCTCATCCAGCTCACCAAACACTAAGCTAGACCCGACCTTTATTAGTCCCTCACCCGGTCTATCCACCTGAATCGCAAGCGTAACCTGTTTGGGATTGCCAAAATCGGGGACGGAAACTAGAAGCAAGCCACTATCCAAAAACACCCCAATCAGCCCTCCTTCAAAACACGAACAACATAAGAGAAAAAGACGACTCACAAAACAATAAACCCCAACACAACCCCCGCCTCCACCCTTCCCCCAGCGCGCCCCATATCTACCTCCCTCGCATTGACTGCCAAACTAACAAGTAGCCCTACTAATATAATCCCATCCACAACCGCACCAAGAGTATTCTTAAACCAGCGCTCCTGTGCCCGTGCTTTCAACGCTTGTAGGCGTTCATGTACAATTTCGATGTGTATTTTTATCAGGTGGGACGAGAAGAGGAAAAGCAGGATCCTAATCTGCCGGAAGAGGACGAAGGAGAGGAAGGTTATGGCGGGGGAGTAGTGGGAGCCGGAGACGATTAGGAGGATGAAAGGGGGGAGGGCGAGGATGAGGGCCAGGGTGCGGGTGTAGACCGTGGGGTGGATAGTGAGGTTGAGGGGGAGGGTTGGTGTTGGGAAGCGGGCGTTGATTTTGGGGATTTTGAAGTTGGAGGTTTTGGGGAGGTGGAAGGTGGGGAGGGCGGGGAATTTAGAGAGGTAGGAGGAGGGTTCGGTGTCGATGCCCGTGTCGTTGTGGTGGGATGAGGTGGTCGAGTTGGAGGCGCGGCGGTCGGAGAGGAGGGGCGTTTCTGAGGTTGCCATGTTGTGCGTTTGCAGTGGAAGGGAGTTCCAATTGGCGGTCGTTGGGGGTTCTAGGGAAACATCGAAAGATATTTTAAAGGGATCGGTTGGAGGTGGTCAGTTATTAGGCGCAGGACGCGCGCGATAAGTCTGCTTAATTTTGGGTAATCTGCCAGCTAAAGCCACTAACAGGGGTATGTTGCGCCCCGCCATGTAGCTTCCGCTTTAGTAATGGACCCCAACCCCTGATCTAAACAATTCATTTGACTAACTAGTAGCTGCAAAGTGATTTGAAGCTGATGCATCAGAAACCCATTAAATCTTCGCAGACAGATATTTCAAATTCATAGATGCCTATCAAACGTCTCCTCTTGCCCCTGTGGTATACCTACTCATGTCCCTTCGCAGTACTCCAACACCAATTCTCCTTGCACCTCGTACAATACATATGATCACACCCACCATCCTTTTCAATCGGCACCTTGCACTTCGGACACGGTTTCGTGTCTTTCTTAATCTTCTTTCTCGACCTCTCATCTTTTTTCCACTCCACCAACCTCTTCCCCTTCAACCCGGGATCAGGAAACTCAAATTCGGCGCATGTCTTCCCTTCATGCCACGGAACACGATGTTTGAAGCATGTTACAGCTGAACATTTACTGCATTCCATTTTTGGGGAGCGTTTCCCGCCAGTATGGATTTGCCCCGATGAGCAAGCTGGTGCAGAGCATCCCATGAAGAAAGGGTGTTTGCGGATGGGGTGGGTTTGTATGTAGTTCGTGTACCTACCTTACCTTCAGTACTCCAGCTTCACAGGGAAAGGAATTACATACGCTTCAAGCCTTTCCGGCGCAATATACTTCCTCACGAAGTTCGGCGGCAATGGCATACCACAATAGCAACAACTGAGCCTCACCCAATCCGCAAAGCGTATCTGTCTTGCGATATCATTTTTGATACACAGGATACAAACCGGTTTCTCGTGATGCATGCAAAACTGGCTCATCTTTCCTTGGTGGAAATTCCGAGCTTCGGATGTTTGGACGCAGATAGCACATGTTTGATCGGGTTTCTGTTTCAACTCTTCTTCATCTACTTCGATATCCTCTTCTTCTTCGGCTTGGAGACCATCTTGGATAGACTGTTTAGTGATAGGTGACCCGAGCCGGAGAAGTTGAGAGATAGTTTGAACTTCATAGAGAGGTTTCTTTGCTTCTAGTTCTGCGAGCCGAGTAAGAAGATTACTTTTGAGCTCTCGTGGTTTGGGTCGCTGATTTGAAAGATGAAGAATTCTTCTGATATTAGGAATAGAAAGCTGCGAGGGAGGCTGGCCGAATATGGTTTCGGGGAAGACGAGGAGATCTCGCTTAGGCGGTACAGCCTTCTCCTTGACTTTTCGAACCATCTTTGTTTGAGTGTTGGAGATCTGGAGAGATAATCACGGGAGTGATGTTCTTAATAGAATCAGACGTAGTGAGTCATTCACTATTCTTAGGAGGTAGTTGCCTAGGTGTGAAAGTCAAGTCGCGAATAGAAAGGCTGTGTGATTTAGGCTGCAGGCGCCCCGCTTATGTAATCTCAGTTCTTATGATTTTGGACTCTATCCGGTTTTGAACAATTTGGATTATATATAATGCTTTGGGATGGACGAAAGGCCATTTAATGAGGGCGGAATTGTTTTAAAAATAATTGGGGTTTCGATATCAAGGTAGGGGATGAAACGATATATTGGACGAGGCTTTTGGGCCAAATTGAAGCTGCGCAAGGGCTATGACCATCTCTCATCTTATGACTTCTAATGCCTATACTTCTTCGCACTCTCCTCGACCCGCTTGACCTCCCTCCCTACCTCCTTCCTCCACCTCGCATATCTCAACTCAAACTCCGATTTCTCGCTCAACGCCCTGCCTTCCTCATATTCCCCCACCCCATAACCAAAGATCCATTCAAAAAGCCACTCGTAGAACTCTCTCTCTTCATCGATGAGAGCCGAGTCCAGTATCCATCGCGCAACTTCCTTCTGTAACTCAACTGATGATCTTCGGAGGGATGAGGCTGTGTCCAAAGAGGTTGGAGGCACATGGCTTGAAGCTAGATGTGTAATTTGGGCTGAGAGAATCATGATTGTCCGTGGGATGTGTCTGAGCGGTACGCCGGCGAGTCTAAGTGCTTCTTTGGTGACTACGGGCGTTCCTTGGGAGTATGTTTGAGTGAGGTGCGAAGGGAGACTGATTCTGAGGAATTCGCGGAGGACTTTGATGAAGAGTTGAGGGGTATCCGCGTGAATATGCATGGCGAATACTACTGTGTGAAACCTGGTGATTGAAAGGAAGTTTCTAAGGTTTGGAATGCGTTGAGATAATGATGACGAAGATTTTGATGACTGTTGTGGGGTCTTGGAAAGACTCACCGAGTAATTATTTCAAGATCACAGTATCAAACTCAAACGAATTTGGAAGGTGCCATTCGATTCCAGGCAAAGGCAAAGGGGGGGAAAAACATTTGATACCCATTGTTATATCCAATCTTTGATATCTTTTTGAACTTTTTCCCATGCAATTTTCCCTCTTCTTGCATGCTCTTTTGGAACATCCTCTCCAGGCTCATTCATCGTCCTCGAGAACAGCTCCATGCTGACCCATCCTTTGTATCCCAACCCCTCGATGATCGCTTTCGTGACATCCATGACTGGTAGATATCCTCCCTCTTCTCCAGCGAAAAGTCGGGCATTACGACTCCAACTCATCCTGGCCGGTTGTCCTTCGCTATAGAAAGCGTGCCCCTCCACCAATGGGTTTCGCATCTTTTCTGCATCCACAACCTGTATATAGAAAACTTTCTTGATATCAACCTTTTTAACCATATTCACCAAGCTGAGCTTTAGATCCTCAGGTCCGTTCGGCGTGAGTCCATTAGGCGACGCAGGATCAGCATAAACCCTCCCAGCAATATTGAAGGTATCCAAGCAGACACCAAAATTCTCTCGATCAACATTCTCAACCAGTTCCCATACCTTCTCCCACGTGTCAAAGTATGTACTCCAGCAAAGATTCTCGTATGCAAACTTGACGATCGGTGTTTGCTGCTGTCCCATGTCTGCCACTTCTTGTAAATCCTTCACGACGATGTCCAAATCGCCTGTGATCTGTTCCTTGGGTAGGAAATTTCCTGGTATTTGGATGATGTCCGTCCCTAACGCTTTCACGATCTTGAACCAGAGTTTCAGCTTCTCAATCCTCCCTGCGTGCTCTTTCCGGTCTACCAACCCTTCGTAGTGTAGAAATGGCTGCAGACCAATGATCGTCAGGCTTCGCTCATCGCATAGCTTCTTAATTGTTTGCGCAGCAGCAATTTGGGCCTCAGCAGATGGTGTTTCGGAGGATGGGATGGAAGATTGTTCGCGAGCGAGGTATTCGAGGTCTTCGTAGAATACTTCGATGCCTTCAAATCCGTTTGCTGCCGCGGCATCGAGTTTAGGAACAAGCTTGTGGACCCATGCGCGTCCGAGGGACATGGATGCAATTGCTAGCTTATAAGACATCTTGGGCTTCTAGGTGCGATCGTCTCCTAATGCGTTAATTGTTCTTGGACAGCGGGAAGTAGAAAAGATGAACATGGAAAGATTCTGGCTGGTTGGCCTTATACTTGCTGGGGACGCATCTTCAGAATCCTCATGGTATGTATACCAAGGATCCCCACATTCAAACCTACCTTGGTCCTTGGCATCCTGCGCACGAGATGCGCAAGGCGTAAGTTCGTCATCTATCCTCGTTGATGCCGGAAAAGAGTTCTCGCGGTGTTGCGGGAGTTTGGCGCGGCGCAAGTTTATCAAGTTCGGAGGGTGTGATTAGAAGTACATTGACCCCGCCCCCTTTTCAAGAGACTCTAGCGAAACAAATGTTCTCTTTTAGCTTCCCCGGATCTTGCTCGCATGCCAGGAAAATCGGACGAGACGTTTTCTTATTATGCACAGCAACAGAGCAGTAATCGTTCAAGATTGTACGTCGATAGAGTAAACTGTTTTCAGCTTGATCAACCATTATTGCACCGATTTCTCTGATAGGGAATTACGCGTTCGGAGCTTCTAGCAACCCATCACCTTTGCTTACCATTAGTGAGACCATATCTTAAAAGCTCCTTGGTTGTTTCTTTTTCAATTGATTGCGCGTGAATGAGGAAGTCTGACCACGCAGGTATGAAGTCACGTCTCCGAATCTTGTGACTGGGGTTGAAATAATCTCTGCTCCCATGACTTTGATCTCCCGACACTATGAAGCAAATAGAATGCAAACCAACTTCCTAAGTTATCTTATGGATGCATCTTCGCCAAATATATAGTAGGTCCTGCATAGAGGGCATCTAGGGAAGCTTTTCGAGTGCTACCAGTGTCTACCTTTACATATCTATCCCGAAAAGTGTTGGCCTTTTGGATTATATAGTCGCTACCTTCGAACTATATAAACCCAGTAGTATATGTAGCGAATTCCTACAAGTCCAACAAGTGAATCTTTAGACCCAGTCAGAAGTCGCGACTCGCGACTAGAGGAGCTAGTGCAATGAGATATAAATCATTCTCCCACCAGACCTTGCTTCCACTTTCTTTTTATTTTACATCAGAAATCATTGGCTACAGTCTAAGCTCCTTTTATCATTGTTCGGATTCTTGGCCGCCATGCCTAGAGAGACAGAGATCCCAGAGAAGGTCTTCGGCCGACCTATCCACGAATATGCTGATAGCTTAATTCTGCATCTACTCTGGCTATACAAGGAAGACGTACCATACGAAGAGGCCCTGCGCCCCAGGCTTCTTCAAAAGCTCGTACTCCTCGAAATCAGCCTGGTCAATGCGGAAAGAAAGGCCATTACACAACTGCTGTCGGAGGAAGAAGACGAATGGCTTACAACTAAAGCTATTCGACAATTAGCTAACACCGAAGCTCTATACAACATAGAAACAGAATTAGAGCATGAATACGATTGGCCAATTAAAAGAGAAGGCCGTGCTGGCCCACCATATAAGAACTGCCAAGCATGTTTGGATATCAAACCACGATATCAATTTCCAAGCAAGAAAGTGACGCCAACCTGTCGGCACAATCCAGAATGCTGCAGTCAATGCCTCGGAGATGCGATTATCACTGAATTCAAGTCTAAACAGTGGCAACGGCTGCATTGTCCACAGTGCGAGATGCCTCTCCCAGCGGATGTCATAAGAGACAACATCAGTCCCGAAGAATTCCAAAGGTATTGTCTCCTATCCTTCTTTCATTACCATGTGCTAATTGATCATTTCGCAGTTACCAAGAGTACATGGCTACATACCGTATCATGCACCTGAAGGATTTCGCCTGGTGTCGGCACCCAGGATGCGAGTCTGGTCAGATTCATCTTCGCGGATCCAACGACGGCGGCAACAAAATGGTTTGTCACAAATGCGGAAATCTCACATGCGTCGACTGCGACACTTTATATTTCCCTCTTCATAGAACGAAAGACTGTGCAACTATTACCGCAGGACTGAAGAAGAAAGAAGAGGCTGAAGATCAAGGAACTGCTGAGATAATAGCGGAGACCAGCAATATATGTCCTACCTGCGGGGCCTCAATTCAAAAGATTTCAGGATGCGATTTCATGGAATGTAAGTTGATTTCTTATCCTCAGTCGCCTTGGTGTTTACTAACTTTATTTCCTCAGGCGGAGCATGCCCTGGAACGTTTACATGGAAAAGGATCACGTCGGAAGAAAGAGAAGACACTCAGATGAACGATCCTGAAGATGCGGAGGTAGAACAGTCCGAACAGGAGAGTACCGAATGGGGCGGTGATGGAGCATGGGTAGGCAATTCTGATTAGACAAAAAAGAAGGTAGTAAGCGCCGGTTGGATATTAGAAAGTTTTGGAAGGAGCAGAAGAAACTATCTAATTAAAAAATGCCATTGGTACCTCGGTTTCCAGCTTCTCTAGGCAAAGTAGTCCACCTTCCACCCCAAAATACACATGTACCACACAGAACAATTCGTTCTGCAATTTTGAATGAGTCCAAGTGTGTATGCGCACCTCTGATCTGCCATTGACAACGCTCGTCTATTCACGCTGTCGAATTATTGAAATACTTGAGATTCATGACACCGGATTTAACTCTAGATGCCAGCTTCTAAAGCGAAAATAGTGCCAAGAAACTGCTTTCTTCGTCCATCGTTGATTGATAGGTATCAAAAGTCCCTAGTTTAGCAGTTCACTGAGTATACAAAGATCCAGCGAAAAAAAAACCAACCCTGAAAGAACTTCGAAAACCACCCCGAACACTCCCAAAATACATGCACACTTCGCTTCCAGCTTAGGTATTATCTTCTCACATCAGCCTTCTATCTTCTACCAACAGTTGTCCCTGCTGCAAAATAACCCTTCTTAAAGAAGAGGGTTGCAATCATATTGCTTGTGAGTTCATCTATTTCTGCCGTATAATATATCTAGCCGACGTATTTATACGAAAGCACAGGATGCAACAAGGGATTTAACTGGAGAGATTCGCTGAGAAAAAGCCGGGACTTTAGAAAGAGAGTAGAGATCAAGAACGGTATGATTTTTAACGAATGTGGCAAAGTTTATAAGCTTTGGCTATAATTACAAGCCTTCGAATTTATTGATAATAGATCTAATCGTAAGAAGATGGGTAGATTAGTAATAAGGGTAGCAAATTAGCTGGATCTTATATTAGTAACGTAGTAAAGTTATGTGAATTGTTATTATTTTGTATTTTTATACATAAAAACTATTACTTTTATCTAAAACCAAAACCCGATGGACCTCGTAACATGGCGGAAAGTTGATAGTATACTTTTTCTCTTCTATTATTACGCACGTTACCATGGGAATGGCGTTAATTGTTTCGAGACACGCCTTCTAGACTGCATCGGAGACATGTTCCCACGAAGATCATCTTGACAAGTGCCGCGACAAGCGAGGCTTTTGTCCGAGAGAATTCGAGTATGGATTGCAGCCTTACGTTGCTGACCTTTTAGAGAGGAGGCATGGCTGGCTTAGAGATGGCGGATTGGAAGAACTGTTGAGCTAAAATCTGTCAACTATAAATCAAAATTCTGATGTTCACTTTTCGAAAGACACTGTCCTCGGGCTTTTGGAAAAGAGCGCAAATCCGAACAGAACAGCTAGAGAAGTGTCAGCCTAGTACGCATTTCTGTACTTTATTTGTAAAGACCATGATATATTACGTCGGGACTCACTACTAAGAGTGATAACGAGCCCTGTGGATCGCCAAGTCGATCCAGATCTAGTGGTTTGTATGATCTGGATAGATTTAGCTGTTGACATGAAAAAGAAGCTGGGGGTCACTAAGGAAGAAGATGACGAAGTGAATCTAACAGTATCAGAGGTAATCGAACTGGTCATTGCAGGGAACGAAGCACTGCAGGTTGAGCAGGATTTACAGTCGCTACGGAAAAATAGTCGAATTAGAATCCGTGTTAGGAGAATGGACAACAATGTGGTCATTTTGGTAGATTGACGAGAATACAGGGCGCTCAGGGTATGTCTTAAGTATTCCCTAGAGTCAAATCCATCCTGGGGTTAAATTATAGTCATTGCTTAGTTTTAAACTCCGTATGGTCATGTTCAAAACCAGAATACGCTCTACAGCCCACCGTTCCGTGCTATACCATGCCATTCTCTTCCCCTTCCTGATACCCTTTCTGTGGAAAAGCCTCCGCATCAATGCTAACCTTCGTGCATAAAGATCCACTACAGCTGGTACTGTCCATCTCTAGCCTGTCAAGCAGGAACGAATATCGTCCATCGATGATTATTCAGGAGATCCTGCTTCCGGTCTATAACTGGCCGTGGATAGAGGGTTCCATCCCAGCAAGGCCCTTAAGAGTGCGGCCGCGTACACGTGGCACGAATCGGCAAAAGTGCATCTTTCGCAAATTTCATCCCCGCATATGTAGTCAGTACATCTCGCCTAGGCAGACATAGCAAACTCTCGTCTCTGCATTTGTCTCTCTTCGACGCCGATTTTGATAGCCGTTCTGTCGCCAACAGAACATCAGTCTCCATAGTCAGTAACTCATCGCGATACATTGTGATACTCTGCCGAGAAGATGGAGCCACTTATTGTCGATCCCGAAAAGCTGAAAAAAGGCGCCGACTACCGAAGATTAGCTGGACTGCTAAGACTTTGCAGCGTCACTCATGTGGATGAACAGACTGGATATTTCTGGCCCACCAAATTGCTCTCCCGAATAATGACAAACGAGCGAGTAATCGAAGCTTTGGCGAACGAATGTCGTGGCACTCCCTCAGCTCGCGCCGATCTTGAGGTCCTAGCAGAAGTGATCCATGCGGTAATTGGCAACACTCTCATAGCTCTTTGTGGGGCTGACTTTACTATAGGAATATCTCAAGATGTTTGCGCTGTTACTCCTTGCCTCGCGTGGCGGCGACATTGTCAAGTTCATTGAATTCGGCCTTCGTGATACGATCCTCCCGCTACACTCTCAGATTGTGATGGGCGAGCCTCGGCTCGACTTGCATGAGATTGTGATGGGCAATCCTGAGCCCTACTTGCATGATGGTGACAAAGATCCTATGGAGTGTTTCAATCTCTGCGGGTGGATGTCACACGAGATAGACTTCTTCTACCGCACGCAATGGCGTCTGATCGTTCCGTATTTTCAGTGGCCCGGGAAGACGGCTACCGTCGAGCATCACAATCTCCCGCCGCAAACTATTCTGCCTTGGTGTCGCACAATTTCAGCCGATGGAGGCGAGACAACAACGTTCGCGGGCGGGTTTGGGAGTGTCAAGCGAGTCCGAATCGACCCGTCTTGTCACGGCTTCACCGATTGCCTAGAAAAGGTACAATCTCCGTGGCTTTTACCAAGAGATGCACCCTAATTTGTATCTAGCTTTTTCAGCAGGATCAATATTTCGCTGTCAAATCCATACTACGTCAGGATCAAGGATACTTCGAGTCCGAAGTTGAGTTGCTCAAACGTGTTGCACCATTCCGCCATCGTCACTTGATCACTATCTTGGCAACGTTCAGCTTAAACAGAGTTGACCATATAATGCTCCCTTACGCGGATTACAATTTATGGGACTTCTGGAAAGCCCATGATGGCCCACTCACTCCTAATCCCAAAAACGAGATGTTGTGGATTGCATCTCAGATTCTTGGTATTGTTGACGCCGTTGCTCTACTTCACAACGAAAACCTCCGGCACGGTGATATCAAGCCCGAAAATATCCTATGCTTCCAGTCCATCACTGATTCTAGCATGAATTTGGTCCTGGCGGACTTCGGTCTCGGTAGGGCTCACGATCGAGCTACTGAATTAAGGGCTCGGACTACTGTGACTGTGGCGGTCACCATGGCATATCGGGCCCCTGAGAGCGATATGCGCGGCATAGTTCGGTCAAGACTCTACGACATATGGTGCCTTGGATGTTTGTTTCTCGAAATGGCAGGATGGATTCTAGGGAGATTGGATGAGTTACAAAGGGCCAGAAGGAAGGGAGGGGTTGAGGAGGCTTTTTTTGACGTTGATACCGCTGATCAGTTGATTCTTGACCTGGATCGGACTCACGATCGCCAACGTCTGTTCAGCATCAAACCGGAAGTCACACGCGTAAGCGGAGTACTCATTTCTTACCACTCATCAATCACACAGAAAATATACTAACCGCTTGCAAGTACATCTCAGAGTTGCATAGTCACGACCGCTGCGTTGGGTACATGCATGAATTTCTTGACATTATCGAGCACGATATGCTTTTGGTCGATCCGTTGCAGAGGGCGACATCTCAAAAACTACTGATAAAGCTCAAGCAACTACAAGACCACGCAATTGACGACCCCGCTTTCTTGAATAGTTCGAAGCCTCGTCTGGACGATTTGGGCGACCTGGGCAGGCTGCCTGCCAGGGTGAGAGCTCTACCCGTTCAAGCTGACTACATAGATCCAAATGAGTGGATGATACGGAATGGGTACCGCGTGCCTCAATCTTCATCGAGATTTTCAGGGAATTATAGGTCTTCCGTCAGATCCAAACGCGTTACAGAGCGCAAGCCAAAGATAGGGCAAGATCAGGGGAACCATGAGGCCGAAACGACGAACCACTCAAGAATCCTTCAAATCGTGCCCGAGACCGATGAGGCGGGAAACGATAAGTCCCGTATGCTGGATATTTCGGATATGCTAGTTACGCCCGATGGGCCAGTTTACGTTCGTCGACCGCCCCTAAATTTAGCGCAAGAGATCGATGAATCAGTTAGCCGAGCGTTTTCAGATCGCTCCAGCCGCAACAAGCATGAAATAACCATCGAAGTCAACTGGCATCTACAACAATGTATTCAGGATGAGCTAGAAGGAAGTTTCGATCTCGGCTCAGTTCTCACTATTTCGGGCAGTGCTTCGCACTCTTGGGCTGTTTCATGCCTTGAATATGTCGAGGAGACGTGGGCCCACCTCGGGGTGCTGTTTCTCCAAGACCTTGTGACTCATTTACGCAGGAGAGGTTAGTAATTAGAATGCTGAGCAAAATTTACCACGCACATAGATGCTAATGGTCTCACAGCCGGCGAAGAAATCGATGAAGCGGCAAAAACGGCAATGGTGTGTGAAATTTCTCCGGTCGAAGCGGAGGCGACGCGTCCCCAGAACATAAAGTTCAAGGGTACGGTTGAAGAGATATCAACACTCAGTCAAATCTTATCTTGGATTGCAGCGACATTCCGACTACCCGTTGAAGATCAACTCTCCGGCTCTTCAATCGACTTTGCCCTTGTCTCAAACGAGGAACAACTAGTTACATTTCGGATCACTCTAAAAGATCTCGATCTCCTCGAAAGCGACGAGCCTGGAACATGCTGGAAGGTTCTTTTCCCCAGTACTATCATAGCAATCAATTTCCCGGTGCCGCAAACCGCAAACGCCTATGGGTTACAGATTCCGTTCGATGCAATGCTGGAAACGGCCAACGTCTTGGACGAAGTCAACCTCGAGGACGAAGATGGAAATCAAACCGGAGTCTACTTCGACGGAGTCTCCTACGTCCTCTATGCTACTGGCTACATCAAAGACGAAAACACTGTCCAGTGGCACGTGAAGAGTAAATCAACGGGCCAGGGACCAGGCCAAGCAGTGGCACCAGATTATGACTCGCCTCAAAAATGGGTGAGATGGCTTAGCATCGACATTCTAACAAGTGCTAAAGCTGTGCTTGGTTATTGTGGCGAAGTAGAAATGCATCTTGGGACCAAATCACTCAAAAGCAGGTTCAAGAAATATCGCTCTTCTAGGGCACCAGACGAAGAGCCGGCTGTCGATATCGCCTTCACCGGGCTCACAGCCGGAGCGAACACGCATGGCGCAAATACTGCGGCAACTTTCACGGTAACAAAGCGGAAAGCCTTTCGAATAGCACAAGAAGACTTAAAACAGAGAGAATATGACGAGGTTATAGGCGCAGCGGAAGGCAAATGGGTTATTCTCCTCGAGACGTCACCGAGCGAAGGAAGGGCCTGGATGGTCCCTAAATTATCAATGATCCTTGAACTGTACAACTACTGGGCGTTGAAGAAAGGCTTGTCCGGTATTCGCTACGCCGCCTCCAGTCCAAATGGTCATCCCACAGCAAAGGAAATTTTTGATGATATTGAGTACGTCGGCCAAGTCGTGGTTCCCAAAATAGGCAGCGATGCGCAACTCTGTATGAGCGACATCGTCAAGCGAATTGGCAACAGAGTCGATAGGCGCGTGATTGAAAACAAAGGCGAAAACCTAGCCAGGTCAGCAATTCGCCTCACGTTTGGTGGTCGGCGCGTTACCGGTTGGGATTGGCTCGATCTTGCCTTTGATCTTCCAATTTCTGACAGAAAAAAGCTCCCAAAGTTCCCAAGAAGGCCTAATTGGTTCCCATTCACCAAGGAAATGCCCGTATTTTTTGGTCAGAATCTGGGGCAGCTAGTTACCCCCGCCAAACCGGATGAGTTATGCTTGCATTGGCGTACGATCCCTGGAGGTGACAAGAATCCCTACCTTGTTGCCAGTGTTGCAGCCATCATAGCATTGCCAACATACAAGAATGATCAGTTCTCCTTGGGCGACCAGATATGGGAGTTGAAGGACCGGCTTCTGTTCCTTCCCTGCGAGCGGAGATGCATTATTGACCCAATAGAATGCCGCAAGCTGCCACAGATCTTGGTCAAAAAGGGGACGGAGACGGGAAGAATGATTAACATTGAAAAATTAATTCCTTCAATTCTTAGAGGGCAGCGATCTGGTCGTAGTTTGGGCAGAACAACTACGAGTCGAAGTAGGTTACTAGCGACAAAGAAAAACGGAGCCATGGTATTCGCGAACGAACTAAAAGAACAGAATGGACAAGCTGCCGAGGAATCTGATGCCGACGAGACCGGTGCCGACGAACCTAATGTCGAGGCAGTCGATATCCACAAGGCTGATGCTCAGGGCGTCCAGGTCCACGACGCTGCTGCCCAAGAAGCTAATGTCCACAAGGTCAACGTCCAGGATGCTGATGCTCGGGAAGTCCATGACGAAACACCAGTTGCCGAAAGGGTAATTATCCAGGAAGCTAATATGCAGAGGATAATGATGGTACTTGGGGCGGTGTCAGTGCTTGTTCACATCGTTTTGGTCGCTTGGTGGAACCACCATTGAGTCTGGCACTCATTCAATGTTCCTCCGGGTTTCTCGGTATACAATCAAGAAACCAAAAATCTACAGCTGTTAGTTGTTGCTGCTGCTAGTTCACTTATTAATTGACTCAGCGAAGCTGCAGGGCAACCATAGCAGCTCAACCTTACTCTCGAATAACGCAGAGTGATAGACGGTGCTACATTGGAGCAGGAATTCCGGGGCCCCTTTTGGGGAGGGTGTGGGAATCCTCAGCGGAGCGCCGACGGAGCAGTGCCTTTGTTCTCGGGTAGCACCAAGGCGGCAGCGGCAGTCAGTAGCAGCAGCCAAAAAATGACAGAGCGATAAAGGAACCTCCCTGTCAAGCCATACACTGGTGGTACGTTGACTGAGTTTTGGGGAAATTAGATGAAACAGACCATCGCTCTATATCATGGATAGCTTTCCCGGATCGCAGTTTCGACACTCTCATCTCTAGGATTGCGATCCTGAGGGCGATGGCGATGACTATTCGGTTGGCCGCTTTTCGGTTGCTTTCTTTCTGCATTCCGAGTTCTTGTAATTGTTGGGGGCTATGACAGATGCTGTCAATAGTCAAACCCATGGTGCATGCCCCTGCGGCTCGACATTGAGCTTTGAAACTCTCTCAAATAGTGATTTCTCTGCTGCTGCGACTCTCGGGAAGAATGTACCTATCAATATAGTCGGTCCGCAGAATAGGTCGGAACTAATGTTGAGAGTAACAGTGTGTTCAATGCAATTCTTCGGGATGGCCTTCTTGTCCACGGGTGTGTAAAGCTAATATCTTGGTGAAGATGATCTTGGCGAAAGTTTGAAGGTTCCGGGCTGAGAGCAGAAAAAGCATGCCCCAAATGGCAGTATGCCGAGGGCTGCTAGTTGGTCAAGATCGTTAAGACGGCAAAGTTCTAGTTTACAAGGTCTGGGTCACAGATTTGTAATTTGGCGGACTTGCAATTCAAAATGCGCTCCAGGAGTCATCTATCGCTGATGGCCCACAATTGTGCAGGGTGCATCCCCGAATCTACTATCTGTTTCCATTACTGCGCATTATGCGCAGAAGCGCTGGGCTCTGCTTTAGCGAATCTGTTTGGGCAGTAAGTAGCTATTATGGCGCGGTATACTTACTCTCTTATTAGGCCAGTTTTCGGTCGTGCATTCTCTGCTTCTCATCCTCGATCTCTGTTGATTAGAGCAAGTAGCACATCTCCGCCTCTCTCTCGAGCTTGATGAAATGATTTTTTTGTTCTGGGCATTGCACCACTGGACATGATTGTGTTTCGCCCAGCCGCTTGGATCAGCGGCGTAATGGAAATGCTCTCTTGGTAAGTTCATCCCCGTGAGTTCCAGGTGGAACTGTCAAAAAATCCTGAATCGTCCAGGAAATATCAGTATTGGTAGGCGATAGTGAGCCCAGTTGTTTGAAGAAATCCTTCGTACCGGTCTCAACGAGAACGTCTGTGGTCTTCCCCAGACGTAGCTAAGCGTCATGTATTCTTATTTTGGTAGTAGTGCGTCAATCTAGCATCCATCTTTGATATAGACCACTCTCATAAACACGGGCAAGTGACCATGCGGTCTCTTCCTGAAGGTATGGGCGTCTTGCAGGATTTAATCCACAGTTGCGCGAGTGAAGGATCGAAATCCGGCCACAACCTTCGTCTTTTCACGCCACGCGTGTCGAGTCGAGATTTAAGGCATCCCTCGGATAGAAATCCCGCCATGGGATGACGGAGTCTGGTTTTATGAAGCAGCTTGGCTTTTCTATCAATGAGGTCTTCCAGAGGAGGCTCAGTCGTAACGAGTATGCAGCCAAACGATGCATTGACCTTCCAATCCAGTTCCAGCTTCTCGTAGCTGTCGGAATTGTACTTTTCGGCCTGATGCAGAAGGAATTTTAAGATGTAGACGCGGTCACAGACCTCGCAGATTCGATCCGTCTTGTTCGTGAACCTCGGAAGGAGATGACACCCCTGCACCAAGAGCCCCCTTCCAAATCCTCGTCGTCGGCCTCGTCCGAGGGCCGCGGTACTTGTACCTCATTCATTTCCAGATTAGTGGTCTTGTTTATTTGAATAATGTTTAAGGAATACGACTTTAGGAGCTAGAAGTTATGAGGAAGATAGCGTTAGTAATGGATAAACTAAAGTTTTAGAAGGCAGCCGTAACCCACGCAATTTAACTAAACCGACGTAGAAAAAGAAAACATGCATACTCGCTTCGTAGTTAAGAATAGAATCGTAGAGGGGTGCACGAAGTATCACCATCATGTTCTTTAATCTATAAAAATAGACTAGAATCTCCCCTTGCTTGTGATCATTCTAGTCTACTTCTATAATATATTCGTTAGTGCTAGTTATCACGTCTGCTTCAATATACCAACTACTTCAAAGGCCGCGTTAAGATCTGATCATCCTGGGTTAAGAGTGATAACACATTAATGGTCTTATTCAGTTGGAACATATTCTGATTACTGTGAAAGAGGTACCCTTCCAAGAGCAGAAGAGAGATATCCAGCTATATAGCTCCGATCGAACATGAATGGAAACCTTACGCCCCTTTTACCCTTTCCAATCACATAGAATCCAAAATCAGCCCCGGCAGAGATCTTTGCAGGAGAGTGAGAACGGATACCCTCACAATATCGTGAAAGGTTAGGAAAGGTGGCTGTGTTCTAGGCATCAAGATTATTTTAGAAACCATGGAAACTGTAACCGATTCTTTAAGAAGCCAGAAGAGGACCCCCGTGAGCAAATCCAGCTGACTTATCAGCGTGCTCACGGCTCAGGGCTCGGCTCGGGTTAGAGCAGCGACTGCTCAGGTCCAAAGATGGAGGTGGACTTTGGAGAGGTCCAGTTTCGGCGCTAATTATATCGGTTATCGCGGTTGGGAATAATTGGATCTACAATATGTAACACGTGGAAATCCGAACAGTTGGTTCTCATACGCCTGTGAGAATGCAATCAAGGAAAGCCATAATTGGGCGGTATGTGCCTACAAGGTTGACAGTGGCGCTTTGCCAAATCTCTGTACAGTGAGGCGGAAGGTCTCCTCGACTGTCCTAGTCATCCACCGACTTGAGGACTGTCCTCTATTTATTCTTCCCGAAATTCGATGGGGCTAACTAGGGAAGTATTCATGAGATGGAAAAGGGTTCCAGCCTGGTTTATAACCTGAAACAAGACACCGTGTCTGGAACAAAGGAATTTCAACTACAATGCATACTTTCCATCTTGTCTTTGCTAGACTTTGAGGGCAAAAGAATGTTCGCCAACTTTATGTCGCGTTCGTCTATCTGACGAGCGCCTAGTTTCTTATTTATTCTTCACTCACAGAGTTTTTCTTTTAAATCTACATCCTCAACACAACAAAATCTACCACCAATATGGCGTCAACGAAAAATAAGGCCGCGAAGGGAGAAAAAACAACCCCAAAGTCTCGTATCACTCCCAAAGCTCAGACCATCTTCGGTCAGTCTCACGCATCTTTCCGAGTGCCTATCCTCAAAAATATCCTCAGCACCCTAGGTCAACAAGTGCCACCCCGCGAGAAGCGCCAAGAGCTCTTATATCGAGTCCAGCTTCTTGAGCCCAGCCGTAGCGAAGGCGAACGACAGACCATCGCGCATCTCTTGGAAACCGGAGGTCAGATCAACTG
>Ga0182030_10007917_pt1 | contig 22108 bp, 19 predicted proteins | sample 812S3MmetaG_FD_121299 | JGI IMG/M metagenome (GOLD analysis project Ga0182030, IMG submission 121299) | Permafrost microbial communities from Stordalen Mire, Sweden - 812S3M metaG (Illumina Assembly) | ecosystem: Environmental > Terrestrial > Soil > Wetlands > Permafrost | place: Sweden... | reverse complement strand
CACCCGGTCCCAGCAACTCAGCACTCCAGCAATCTGAGTCGCATACCGCTCGGTCAGAAGTTCGATGTCCACCAAAAAATGATAAACAACGCCCTGTTTGGTTCCGGCTACGCCGGGTTAGGTCCTGGTGATTCGATTTGGATCGGATGCTCAACCGAGCAGGCTAGACTGCAGGCCGATGCTCGACAGCATCCAGCGATGAAGGCTCCGCCCTTCAAGCTACCGTCCTTCGTCGAAAAGCTCTTCATGGGACATATCAGGAAGCTTCTCATCAATCCTGCCGCTTTCGAAAAGCCGGAAGACGCGGCGCGGCTTCAGCAGGCGTTTAACACGTACAACGAAAATAAGTGCCGAACGCTCGCGGCGCGATTCGCCGAGAATGACACATGGCATGTGCCTACTCTGGTGCGTCTTCGTACGCAGGAGCTGGCCGATGCCCCTGAATACCAGAGTGATCCTGCTCTGCACTCTATAAAGCCAGGTGCGGTGAAGGAATGGCGCGAGGTAAATGAGAGGTTCAGCAAGTTGCCACGTCCCATGCGAGCCACGTTTCTTGGAGCTTATTCGCGCCAGCTTGCACTCACGAAACTGTTGGATGAGACTGGCGTCCGCATGATGTCGGGGACGGACGGGGGTGGACAGGTACCGGGTCAGTCGCTCCATCAGGAATTCGATGAACTCGCCAAAGCGGGGCTTTCGTCCCTGAAGATTCTCCAGATGACGACGCTAAACCCGGCGGAATACCTGGGTCGAAGTGCAACGATGGGAACCATCGATGTAGGGAAGGACGCCGATATGGTCATTCTCGACGCCAGCCCGATCGAAAGCGTTCAGAACATGCAGCGCATCTTTGGAGTCATACGAGCGGGCTTTTACTACTCTAGTGCGGATCTCAACTCATTGAAAGCTCACATCGAGGCCGGACACGGGGAATTTCGCTGGGCGGCGAAATTGCGTAAACAGATGCGAGATCGGTCCTGTAAAGTACGGCCAGTCTCCGGGAAACGTAAGCCGCCTCCCGGCTACAAAACGGAAACTGTAGGGTCCAGGATTTCTGGAATCCGGGCGCCGGTGGCTTTTGGAAATGGCAATATCTTCTGTAGAATGAATCCCGGAGAAGAGCCCGAGTAGGAACTTATTCCGGAGGACCAATGAAGAAGAACTCCTACCATCTTTATTGGGTGACAGACGCGGATGGGGCGGAAGACTGGTTTGTAGCGGCCCGGACGCCGCAGTCGGCTTCCCGTTTCTATGAAGATTACATTGGCATGGACAAGAACGATGCAACAGCCGAGCTGGTCCTGAGCAACATCGAGCTGCCGGAGTTCGAATGCGGCAGTCCCCCATGCTGGTTAAGCCTCAATGACCTCCAGGCCCTCGGCTTTACGGTTCTGAACCCCGAGCCAGGCCTCTCGACGGTGACCCTTGGGAACAGAACCTTCAGTGAAGGATATTTCGAGATGCTGCTCAGGGAAGGTGACAGAATCGCCGCAGCAGCGCGGGCGAAGATTGAGCCGATGCGGATTAGATGTTCAGGAAAACCCCACGTTTGGTGTTCGCCGGCAAGCCGCATGGAGAAGAAGTGGGTGAGTTGATCGTAATGCCGCAGATGCCTTCGAGCCTTTCCAGGAGACAAATTTGGCTCGCTGAGACGCTCAGCCGCCTCACACCCAGGTAATCGGCGCTCATGAGCATGAATCTGTAAACTATTGAAACTACAAATTATACGTGCAGTTTTGCAGCCGTTGGCCTGCAACTTTTTCTGCGAGCCTTGATTGTCTCTACTCGCATGTCCAAATGTCCGTGCAAATAGCGGATATATGGACTTTTTATATTCTACTGTTATGTTGACATATCCGCACATAATGCGGATAATAAATCATGATGCACTATGGGCGCTGAACTCTCTTCTCATCTGTCGGAACTGCTTGCGCGTGGCGAGGTCTTCTTCTCCAGCCAGGAAGCGGAGCAGAGCCTTGGGCTTGGCCACGGTGCATTTCTCGATGCCGCAGAACGGCTTCAAAAGCAGAAAAAACTTGCTCGCCTACGGCGCGGCAATTACCTGGTCGTTCCGCCGCAATTCGGTCGGTGGGGCGCGCCTCCGCCATCATGGTACATTGATGCCCTAATGCGGCATGAGTCGTCGGCCTATTATGTTGGCCTGCTGAAAGCCGCGGAAATCCACGGCGCCACTCATCAGGCAGTGCTCGAGTTCCAAATCGTTGCGGAGAAACGAGTGCCAAATATGCAAGTTGGCCGCTCGTTGCTCTCCTTCTACTATCGGAAGCAGATTGCCCCTGTCTCGCAAGCAATAGCAGACCACAAGACCGATACTGGATCGATGAAAGTCTCCTCCGCCGAACTAACCGCCCTGGACCTGTTGCGATACCCACAGGCATCCGCCGGCCTCGACAATATCGTCACGATCCTTGCCGACCTTGGAGAGAAGATCGACTGTGAAAAGCTGGCATCTGTCTCGGTATCGTTTCCAAAATCTGTTGTCCAGCGCCTGGGCCATCTGTTGGATCAACTTGGCTATGCGAACGCTACGCAGCCGATGCTGCGCGAACTCCTCCGAGATCAATTGCCTCCTTGGGTTGAACTCGATCCAGAGGAAGTTGCCGAGCCTCAACTTGCGCCAAAATGCATTGAGAGAGATAAACGGTGGAACGTCGTCGTTCGCCGCAAGCCGGAGGTCGATGAATGATTCCGATGATGAACATCATCGCCTGGAGCCATCGAGCTCCTTGGCCGGAGATGCGTCAGGTCGAGCAGGATCTAATTATCAGCCGGGCTATCGTGGCGATTTTCTCCGACCAGCATCTTCGGAAACAACTTCGCTTCCGCGGTGGAACGGCTCTCAACAAGTTGCACTTTCCTCAGCCCTTTCGTTATTCCGAAGATATCGATCTTGTTCGAACCGAATCCGGCCCCATAGGCCCAGTTCTTGACAGCCTGCGCGATGTTCTGGAGCCCTGGCTCGGCAGAGCGAACTTCGACCAAAGTCCCATCGCGCCGAAACTGCGCTTCAAGGCTACTGCCGAAGATGCAGCATCAACCGCGCCGATACGCCTCAAACTGGAAATCAATACTGCGGAGACGAAGGCATACGATCCGCCTCGCAGCGTTCCCTTTCGCATCGAGAATCCCTGGTTCACCGGTTCGGCAGAGGTCATGACGTTTACAACGGAAGAGATGCTGGCGACAAAACTTCGCGCGCTGCTGCAGAGGGAAAAGGGGCGCGACCTCTTCGACCTTGCCCATGCGCTGGACGTTTTCAAAGACCTGAACCTGGCGCGCCTGCTTGAATGCTTCAACCTCTATCTGGAAAGAACCAACGTGAAGATCCCGCGGGCTGAGCAACGAATGTTGGCGAAGCTGCGACGGCCACGCCTCCTCGATGATATGAGGCCTCTGCTGCCAGCCGCTGCCCTGCATCACCTTGGAGACGAGTCGACACGACAGGCTTTCCTGAACGTATTCAAGCAGCTCGTCATAAACATTCCGGGAGAGCCGTGGGCAAAAACAGAGGAGATTCTGAAGGGACATGGAATGCTTTGAGGTTTCATCCCCACTTGATTGCAATCGCTTCAACGGGCATATTCAAACATCGAGATTCTGAATGCCTTGCGAAGCCGCACGATCTTGAGTCAAACGCACAACGACATAACCGGATCGATCATGAGTCAACCGCACATTGACATAACGGGACCGATTATTGGTCAAGTGTCCATTGACTAAAATGCGGCCCCATTTGTCAACCGCACAACGACACAACGGGACCGGCAATTGGTCGAGTGATCCCGAAAAACCGTGCAGATCGTATCTGAACCGTGCCGGGCACAACGTACGGAAGTTGCTTCCCGGCGGCTGCAATAAACGGCCGCGCCAATTCGCAGGCACACAAGAACATGCCCCGGTTCTGACGCCGGGGCATTGATAGAAACTCGCGCTTGCCTATTGGCCAGCCACTCTGTGCAACCCAGCCAGGCTTTCCTCATGCCTGGTGAAGACAACGTAGATCTTCGTATCGGCCGGGACCGAGACTACGATACGGCTGGTGAGATTCAGGCTCATCAATTCGGAGTCGCCTGCATCGCCGATGTTCTCGGATACTCTTTCGCGCAGCAGATCCCCTTCTGAGAACGCGGCATTCGAGTTGTTACCAACCAGCGTCGCGGCCAAGGAGCCGATACCAGACGCCGCGCGGATCAGGAAGTTCTTCCCTGTGTTCTTCCCGTACACCGTACCTTTGATCGGCCCGAGATCAAGCCCCGCACCAATGGCCTCGATTTTCTCCCGTTGCCCGTCCAGCAACTCGATTTCATCGAACTTGACTCCGACAAAGCCGGATCTGTCTGCTTGTTGCAATTGGCCATAAACGCGAGCGCCGGCCGGCACAACGATCCGGTCGCCGATCGCGTAGGTATATTCGACAACGGCCACAACCGGAGCCTGGACCGCACTCGAAATCTGCGTTTCGAGCTTCGCTTCAATCCGCGACCCGGGCGTCATCTCCAGCACCGGCGCTGCATCCGAGGTAGCGTGATTTGCGGTGTTTGAAGCCTGCGACTGGGCCGGGGCGCGCACAAATACCAGCGATGCTTCCTTCAGAGCATTTTGGGATTGCTGCGTCTGAACGGAAGAAGCGCGATTGGCGTCGCCATACGGTTGTGGCTCCTCCCACTTCTGCTGCGTGTCGGAAAACGAAGGTATGCCGCCCAAGGTGTTGGAGGCTGACGCGCCCCCAGCGCGGGGCTTTCGAGGCAACGCCGCTCCCGCGCTTTCCCCTGCGCCCGGTGCCGGAGTACTCGTGCGCTTAATGTCGCCTGGATGAACCTGCCCGCTGGTATTTTCCTGAACGTCATTGCGTACGGTCTCCATCAGGGGTGTAATGCTCCCCTTGGATTGGCTTGAGGCTTGCTCCTGTGCTTGATTGTTGGCCTTTTTCCCGGTCGCATTCTTCGTCGATGAAGAATGGTTGACCAAGGATGTAAAGGCAAAGAAGAGCACGGCAACCAGCAACCCGCCGCCCAGCAGGACCAGTTTGTTCTTTTCGATACCGGGTTTGCCGTTGATGCCTTCCCTGGTTGAATGGGCTTCGCTTTGTGTCGCATCCACGCGGGCTTCATTCAGCGCGGGCTCAGTTGGAAGCGGAGGCAGTTGACGAGGGAATTCCGTCGTCGGTCCTTCTTGAGACTCCTCGAATTGTACGGGGACGATCCTCGATCCATTCGTTTCGTTGCTGTTCATAGCGTCTCCTTTCTGTCGGACCAGGGTCTAGCGTGCTCCACTGGCGATGGGCGGAGTAAAGGGCAGACGGATCAGTATCGGCCGGTCCACCTGGTCTGCCTGGGCAATTTGAAGGAAGAGCTTCTCTGTTGATTGCTTGAAGTTCGGACGGTCGAAGACGACGACTCCGTCAGCGCGCGCACCCGCCTCGATCCTCGTCGCGCTCAGTCGGTAGTCGCGAATCAATCGTTGATCGGCTGTAAGGCTCTTCCCCTCCTTTTTCTTCTTCTTGACCGCACGGCCGCTGATTTGGATCTGCGGCTGAACCACCTCCACGGGCTGATCGGATGGATTGAGAATCGAGAACGAAATCACCGTCTCGTTGCTCCATTGACGGATGTCGCCGAGCGAGGTTTCAATCTGCTTGCCCTCCCATTTCGTCCAACCTGGCGCGTTGATGCGCATCTGCTGTTCATACTCTTGGTCCACCGCCGAAAGCGGTTTCTCTGCAGCGGGGATTCGTGGCGAAGCAGGGGATGGCGTAGTTCCTGTGAGTTCGACTTTCACATGTTCCGCGCCTCCGCCGGCAGGGATCAGGAAGCTCCTGGAGGTGCGATATTCAAGCAAGAAGTCGACAGGCAGAGCAGATCCGCCACCGCCAACTCCGTCGCTGATCAACTCGATCGATACATGCTGGCCAGACCTGGTCGCGATTAGGAGATTCGATTGGGCAGCCTCTTTGGTGATCGGCTTGACGTACACATAATCCGGCTCGCCCTCGTTGTGTTCCGCCTTGAAGGACCCTGGACTGCCGAGAATCACCGACGTGATTTCCTCCGGCATGCGAATCGCCGACTCGAACTCCGGCCGCAGGTATAGCGTCGTCACTTCAGACGGGTTGATAGTGATCGTTGCGACATGCGGCTTGACGGCGTTGTCGACCGCTATCAGACGCAGTGGAAAGAGCATTGCGATAGGGATTAACCAACGAACTCTCAACTCGGTTTACCTCCTGGGTAGTGAACTTGTCGCGGACTTGCGCGCAAGGTAGTGGAGTCGAACCGACTCGACGTAAGCGATGACATCCGGGTTGTTGTAGTCGAGCTGCCTCTTTCCAACCCATCGATCTCCGGCGTAATAGGCCGCGACCACAAGCCTCAGATCGCCGTGGAACTCCCACATCAGCGTGGTCACATAACGCGTTCCCGCCGCAATGTTCTTTTCCGTGTCGAAGGGCTTAAACGCGCCAAAACGCCGCGCTGTTGCGGGCATCAACTGCATCAATCCCATTGCGCCGCTACTCGAAACGGCCCGTGGATTCCATCGCGATTCGACATCAATCAGCGCAGCAACCAACTCCGCAGACACGCCGTAATGGCGCGCATATTGCTCAATCCAGCCCTCGGCCTGCGACCTGTTCACCTGTTCCCAGGCAGCCTGCGGAGCCATCAGAAGAACCACAAGAAGCCATTTCATACCGCGCCTCCTTGGAGCCCAAGGTCCCGCGCATAACGCGCCCCATCGACAAGCAGGCTTTGAAATCCCTCGCGCAGAAGCAGATGGCGACGGTCTTTTTCGGTCTTGGCCAGGAAGGGCAACAGCACGTCCCGTTGCTCCTCCGTTACGTGATCGGCGCCCAGCAGCTGCAACGCATTGGCAAAGTCGATCATCTCCGAGACCGACGGCGGCTTCTCCAGCGAATAGTTGCGGAACGAACGCGCAATGCCGGCAATCTCGCGGTGGAAGCCCATGGTCGCTTCCGGTGTCCGGCTGGCGATGATCTCCGCCTCCCGCTCCGGCGTCGGATGCTCGACCCGCACATACAAGCTTCGCCGCCGGATCGGATCGCCCAAGCGCCGCTCTTCATTGCTGGTGAGGACCACGAACGGAATGCTCCTGGCCTCAACCGTCCCAAACTCGGGAATCGAGAGCTGCCAGGCCGAAAGGATCTCAAGCAGCAAAGCCTCAAAACCTTCGTCCACCTTGTCAATTTCATCGATGAGCAACACGCAAGGCTTCTCGCATTCGAGAGCCCGCATGAGCGGGCCGGGCCGAAAGAAATCGCGGCCCTTGAGGTTGGCCTGCAACTCGCGCCAGCTCCCCGCCTTTCCATTCGTGTCCTGCCCCTTCGAGAACTCCATATAGAGCCGCTGAAGGCTCTCATCGAAGCGGCCGATGGCCTTATCCTCGGTGACGCCGCGGTAGCATTGCAGCCGCTCGATATGGGTTCCGGCCGCCTTCGCAACGGAGACCGCCAGTTGCGTTTTCCCACTCCCCGCAGGTCCCTCAAGCAGTAGCGGTTTTTGCAATTTGGCTGCCAGGAAGACAATCCGGGTCATCACCGGGTCGATGAAGTAGCCGGTTGCCTTGAGCCGATCCATCAGATCGTCGAACGACTCAAACATCGCTGTTCCTCCTCAGTGCGCAGAGCAAGAATCCGTCGAATCGAGGATTGGGTCAAATCTGTGGATTGAGAACCCGCTTCGTAGGGGAGAAGTGGTTGAAAGCGACGGAGGATGAGCCGCATCCCCTTGATGCACTGATGTTCTGAATTGTGAGGTGAGAATCTCAAGGGCGCCTCCTTCCTTGCCTCGAAAGCCTCATTTTCACCGTACTTGACCGAACACAAGACATGGCTTAAAACCAATTACATTCCGCGCTCCTCAGAGCGCTCCTGAACGGGGAGGACATATGCCACGCTCATCACTAGCCCCAAATCCTGGCCTGATGGGGATTCCGCGAGCAGCATCGAAGGACTACGCCAAGACGACTCCACCCGTCATGCTGGAGAGGCCCGCTCGGAACGGACGGCCACCAACAAGCTCTCTGGCCGAAGTGGAGATGATAGGAAGCGCGAGGCCGGAAACACTGATTGAAAAGCTGAGCCGCCGGGAAGAATTGCTTGATTCAAAACAGGTCGTTGGATTGCTCGGGGTTCACATCACCACGCTCCAGCTTTGGACACGCCGCGGAGATATTCCGTTCCTGAAAGTTGGCCATTCTGTCCGTTTTGATCCGGCGCAGCTCGCGCAATGGCTTGGGAAACGGCAGGTTGGAGTCTGATGAGTGGCATGACTGGGGCTCACCTACGGCGAATGAGCCCCAGTTGTGTTAATCCAGCATCTCCCACGTTTTATCAACCTGTATGCGGGTCTGTTCAGAACTCGGGTCTGCGGCGGCGAGATAGCGGATGGTAGTTTCGAGGTCCGCATGCCCCAACCAACTCATGAGCGTCCTAATCGGCACACCAGTTTCATGGTGGAGCGTTGCATAGGTTCGCCTGAATTTGTGAAGGCCCAGTTGTTTGCAGCAGGCTGCCACCTTGCAGGATCTTCCACTTTTCGTGCGGCAGTCCCCGCAGTTCAGCTTGGCGCGAAGACCTAAGTTCTGCAATTTCCGCAGCATATGACCGTCGGGCTGCCCGCGCTCAGTGGGGAATATCCACCGTTCATGCGCCCGCTTCTGATATCGCTTCTTGAGTTGCTCCAGGAGCCCTGACGGAATCGGGATGAGCCTCTCTTCTTTGTCCTTGATCGTGAAGCCCGCGTCAAGCTTCTCTGTGACATAAAAAAGCCCGCGTTCAAATTCGAGGTCCCTCCAAGACGCAAACATGACTTCTCGCTCCCGCATACCCATTCCCAGGAAGAAACGAAAGAGGATTTCTTCCTCGGCAGTAGCAGATTTGAAGATCGCCTTCAGGTCCGCGGCGGAATACGCGCACACCTTCTTCTCTGTTGGTTTTGGGACGAATCGCTTCTTGACCCTGTCCTTGTAGTCGTAGCGCCGCAAGAAGGCGTTTAACGTGGCGCAGTAGTTTGCAATAGTGCGTAGAGACAGATTTCGCTCCCTGAGTTTCGCAACGTATGCGATTACGTCATCGTCGTCGATCTCATCGAGATAGGTCTTCTTGAACGTCTTCAGGAATAGGCCGAGTTGGAGGCGGCACCCATACGCCCTCCCGCGGCTTCGAATCGCGGTCATTTCGCGGACGAACTTATCGATCGTCGGCGCCATGGCAAGACGATTGCTCGATGCGTTCGCGGGAGGTGCCTGAGGGTTGACGAGCGGAGCGACAGAAGGAGGCTCCAAGGCAAGGACCTTCTTCGGCCGGGCGGCTGGCGGTGGGTCGACTGCCGGCAGGCCCATCTCCTCCCCAGCGATGACATGCTGGCGTTGCAACTGCATGACGCGAACCTGCTTTGGATCGGTGCCGGCAAATTGGTAATGCCGCTTTCCAGTTTTGTCCCGGTAGCGGATGTAGTAGACGCCGTCCGGGCGGCATTGAGGTTTGCCTCCAATAAGCGCGTAGAAGGGTTTGATGGAGCCGTTGCCGGCAACGACTGCCCGATAATAGGGCTGGTTACCGTGGCCCTGATTGACACGGAGCATAATGCTGACAGTTCGCTGGTGCATGGAGTCCCTCCACAATCATGCCGGAAGGTACCCCGGATTTTCGGGTAACGCAAAGGGTAACGGGGCGAACACGCCCAGTTAAGTCCTTTATGCTGAGAGAGAGGATATTCTTCCCACTCTCTCCGCCAAACTAAGATGTTTAGACTCAATACTTTATACGCGCTCAGCTCCTCCATGGAGCAATGAGATCATCTCTTTGCACCCTCTCTGTCAAAGTACCTGGTATTTCGGTGTCATCTAGCGCAATTGTGAAACCGCTGTAAACCTGCGATGTCGTGCGGCGAGAATTGGTGGAACACCCGATCCGTCGCCGAATAACTCGGAGGATTCTCCTACAATTGAGGCATTGGACCGGCTCGCGGCCTGAATCGCAAAACACTCACCGCGAATGCCGTTTCCTCCTATGTGTGCGTCGCCCGTACTGTTTTTCCACGGTTCGGACTTTTTGCACCGCTTTTGCACAACCGCGTTTTCGAAGAGCGGGCAAAGCCTGGCGTTTAGACTGTCTTTGACCTCTTATCCCATGCCGCGAAAACAAGACAAGAAAAATCGCCGAGCGTCAGGCGCCGCTTCCAATGTGGGGGCCTCTCAACTTTTGCCGGAAGAAATCGAGCGGGTACGGGAGCTGATCGCCGGCCGCCACTCCAAGGCCGCTCTGCAGCTTGCCAAGGATATCTACAAACGCAGCGCGACGTTGGAGTCCGAAGCCCTGTTGACGGATGCCTACAAGGCTCGGATCGACGATCTACTCAAACTGGGAATGACCGTCGAGGCCAAGACCCTGTTGGCGATTGTAAAGGAGCGGTTCCCTTCGGCACTGCCGCGACTGACGGAACTCGGCCGGGAAATATGCGCGCAGGATGGCAAACTGGAGGAAGTCGTCGCACCGCTCGCCGATCCAGAGCTTCGGACCGAAGAGCGCGACCGCATTGAATCCTTCATCCGGCAGCGGATCTGGGACCTGTCCGCTCTGGGCGCGGTGTCGTCCCTGCCTCCGGAGCACTCCCTGCGCAAGGCTGCATCGGCGCTGGCGGCTGCGTTCAACGCAGCGACCACGGGGCCGGGGGAGGACTCGGCTCTCCACCCCAGCGACCACCTGTCGCCGGGGAACCCGGTTCTGGCGCTTCCTGAAGTGTCGCGGCGCAGCCCGCTGGCTTCGTGGAAGGCTCTGATCCGGGCGATTGCCTGCTACCACCGGCGCGAAGATGCAGAGTGCAGCAAGTGGCTCCAGACGATTCCGGGCGATTCTGTTCCAGCGCGCCTGATTCCCGCATTCACTGTCATGCTGAAGTCGAAGCCCGCGGCCGAAACCGATGCCAAGCTAAGCGCGGCTGGACAACGGCTCGTTGCCTTGGCTGGTGACCATGCAGCGGCTTTGCGTTCCGCCTTGAGAGATGTGGAAGATGCACTGCAGGCAAAAAAGGTGAGGCGAATTCTGGATGCGGCGCGCACCGCGATGAGCGCGAGCGATCACTGCAATGCGGCGATGCGGGAACGCCTGCGCCAGCTCATTGCGGTCCGCTGTGGAATGCTGGACATGCAGCTATCTGCGGTCAACGCGGCCCTGGGCGGTTCTCCACGGTGGGACGCCTACTACTTCCGACTTCTTGCAAGGTCACTGGAGGACCGGCACAATGTGGATGACTATGCGGAAGCGGTATCGATCTGGGCGGACTTTCGTCGCGAGGCAATCAAGGAGAACTGGTTTGTCTCCGGAGGCCTTGAGGATGGCGTCCTCTCGCTGCACATGGCGCAGTTGATCGAGAGAGTACCCGAGGAAATCATCGAAGATCTGAAGGCCGAGATGGCCGATTACCGGAAGCCCGGCCAATGGAAAAAGGATGAAGGAGGGGTGCCATCCGCGAAGACGCTCTATGAACGCGCCTGCAACGCAGACCCTCATCCGGAGGCATTCCAGGCGTGGCTTAGCTGGGCCCGAAAGCACGCAACCTGGCAAGAGGCGGACCAGGCGGCCGAGCGCTGGCGAGAAGCCGGGGCCGCGGATATTCAGCCCCTGCTTTATCTGATGGAGTCCGCCGAAAAGCGCAACGCATTCAAGAAATCGTTGAAATATCTTGAGGAGGCTGAACGGCTCGACCGGCTCAATCCCGAGGTGCGCCGGGCAAGGCTGCGCCTGTTGCTTGCAGCAGCCTTGCGGCATCTGCGAGAGCGCAAGGCTCACCTGGCGCTTGTCGAAATCGAACAGATTGAGGCAGTGCCCGATGTGCGCTCAGGAGAGATCGCAGAACTGGCCGCGGCGCTCCGCTGGTGTGCAGCCGAGGTTAGCCACGACAAGGCCGTCCAGAACGAGCAGGAAGCGAAGCTGAACACGATGGTGGGCAGCGTGGCAACGCATCTGCTTATAGCAACCTTCCTCAAAGAAGCGAATGTTAGCGCCACGAGCTCTCCGCCGCCGTTGAAGGTCTCCACGCTTCCTGCCGCGGAACTTATTGGCGCTGTGGCCAGTGCCCGCACTCTGGGAGAGTGGGCCGGCCTTCGCATTCCGCTGCCGCGCGAATGGAATGGTCCAATGCTTGCCGCGCTGAAGAAGGCCAACTGCCCGGCGGACGCCGCGCAAATGCTGGCTCTTGGCGAGGCTGCCTTGGACGGCTATTCAGCGGAAGTCGGATACGCCGTATCGACAGCAGGAATGGCAAAGGGCGGGGCGAATGCCGAGTTCCTGTTCCTGCGCGCCCGCTCTCTGCCACTCCAGGCCTCCTTCAGGCGAGAGGGCTGCATAACAGCGGCGCTCGAATTAGCAAGACGGGAGCGCAACACCGCACTGGCAGGAAGGATTCTGGATCATTTGAACGGGAACAAAGAAAACGATCGCAAGCGCTGGAGGCTCGGCTCCGGAATGGGAGACGACCCAGGAATTGCCAGCCGGCCTGTATCACCGGAGCTGCTCGGCAAAATCCTGGACGAAGAGCAGACGATGGACAAGTTCCCCAGCTACAACATCGGCCTGGAGCCGAAGTATGCAGAGGAGCTTGGCTATTCCGCCTGCGACTGCCCAAAATGCCGAGCGAGACGGGGCGAGACGGTGGACGATGGCCCCGCGTACATGGATGACGATGAGGAGGAGGATGATTTCGACGATGACGATGAAGATGAATTCGACGGGCCGCCTATGTCCTTCCCGGACTTCGCGAAGAACCTGATGAAGATCTTCGAGGAGTTCATCGACAAGCTTCCTCCCGCCTTGGCGCAACAGGCGAAAAAAGACATTGCTGCCGGAGAGAGCCCGATCACCGTCATTGAAAGAATCAAGGGCAACATGCCGCCTAAGGCCGAGTTGCCGCGGAATCCAAAGAAGGAGAGAGTTGCCAGGGTTCCGCCACCGGAACAAGGCAGTCTGTTTTAGGGTGAAACCATGAACCTGGACGCGTTGCCAATTCCCGACCCCTATGCCGTGCTGGGCCTTGGACCCGGTGCGGACTACGAGCAGATTCGAGCCGCCTATCTGACCAAGCTCAAGCAGTTTCCGCCGGACCGTTCGCCGGTCGAGTTCGAGCAGGTTCGCGATGGATACGAGCTTCTCCGCGACCGGCGCAGGCGCACGCAGCACACGCTGTTTTCGTTCAATCCGGAGGTGCGTCTGGAGTCCCTGCTGGATGACGTGGACAACGATCGAAAATTCGCAGGCCCCGGCCCGTGGATGGCGGTACTCAAGGAAAGATAAATGGAAATGGAAGAAGACAAATCCTCGGCAGGGTCTTCACCCGAAGTGCGGGAACGGATCGTACGTGGATTCGAGGCATGGCTCGACCGAAATCTCGATCACGCGCTGGACGGAGAGCAACCTCCGCAAGGATTGACCGCGGAGTTGCTCGCCGCGCTTGAGAACGGAGATCCGCTTCCGGCGCTGGACGGCGAACAGCCCGGCAGTGGTTGCGACCTTTATTCTCTGTGGGCCGCCATGACCGCGCTCACTCAGGAAGTCCGTCTTCAAGGCCGCACGTTCAAGCAATTGAATGAGACTCTCAGCCAGAGCGCGCAGAGCCTGGAGGTTTCCGCCGCTGAAGCAAGCGGCAGGAAGGAAGATGCACCAACCGAGCAGCCAAGGAAGCCGGAGATTCATTTGCCCCTCAATGTCCTGCTCGATCTGCGCGACCGTGTGGAGCGGGGAGGAAACACCGCGCGCAACGCCTCCGAGGAGTTGGCTCCAAAACGGTTGCCGCGATTGGCGCGCTTGCTGGGTGTGGGTGCCGGATACGCGGGCCACGCGCAAGAGATTCTTGCCGCTCTCTCCCACGGATACAGTCTCACGCTGAACAGTCTGGACGAGGCGCTTGTGGATGCGGGCGTGAGCCGCATTGCGTGCCAGAGCCAGATTTTCGATCCGCATTGCATGACGGCTGTCGACATTGAAGAAACAAGCTCCGTGCCCGAGGGAACTGTTGTTGAGGTCTACCGCAACGGATACGAATGGAACGGAGAAGTCCACCGCACCGCACAGGTCAAGGTGGCGCGCAGTCCCGATATGAGCAATCCGGGGAGGAAATCCGAATGAGCGACTTGATTGTAGGCATCGATCTCGGTACGACTAACTCCGAGATAGCGGCATTTGTCGATGGCAAAGTGACAATTCTCGGCTCGGGCAACAAAAATATGCTGCCCTCGGTGGTCGGCCTTTCCCCGTCCGGAGACCTGCTGGTAGGAGAGGCGGCGCGCAATCAATTGGCGCTCTATCCCGGTCGCACGGTTCGCAGCATCAAGCGCAAAATGGGCAGCGGCGAGACCGTTACGCTGGGAGACCGCCAGTTTACGCCGCCCGAAATCTCGGCACTGATCCTGCGCGAGCTTGCCTCCTGGGCCAGCCTGCAACTCGATCGGCCCGTACAAAAGGCGGTCATTACCGTTCCCGCGTATTTCTCCGATGCGCAGCGCCAGGCCACGCGCGAGGCCGCAACTCTGGCCGGTCTTGAGGCCGTTCGCATTCTGAATGAGCCTACAGCCGCAAGCCTGGCATATGGCGAAGGTAGCCGTCATACCGCCATGGTCTACGATCTGGGCGGAGGAACCTTCGACGTCTCGATTGTCTCGCTCGAAGGTGACATCACCGAAGTGCTTTCGAGCCATGGCAACAATCGCCTGGGCGGGGACGACTTCAACGACCTGCTTGCCGAGCATCTGCTCAGCGAGTTTCAGGCGCAACACGGAATCGATCTGCGCAGCGGCCATCCGCAAGCCCGCGCGCGAATCTGGTGGGCCGCCGAGGAGGCCAAGCGCCGCTTGAGCTTCGATCCGGAGGTGACCATTCGCGAGGAGGCGCTGGCCACGGTCGACGGGAAACCGCTGCATCTGGAACTGGAAATCGAGCGCGAGGAGTATGAGGACATGATCCGCCCCCTCGTAGAACAGACGCTGGAGCATATGTCCAAAGCGCTTGCCGACGCCGGCAAAGGTCCGTCGGATCTGGATGCCATCCTCCTGGTTGGTGGCTCGACGCGCACGCCGCTGGTGGCGCGCATGATTCAGGAACGCACCGGATTGCCCCCCCGCGAAGAGATTCATCCGGACCTGTGCGTTGCATTGGGCGCGGGGGTAATGGCCTCGCGGATCGCCGGCCACCAGGTCGAACGGGTGCTGGTCGATGTGACTCCGTACTCATTCGGCGTGTCCTTCCTGGGCGAGCGGGGCGGCATCTCTTATCCGCACTGCTACAAGCCCATCGTGCGACGCAACACGCCTCTGCCCATCACCCGTAGTGAGCGATTCTTCACCAGTCATCCATACCAGGAAGAAGTGGATGTCCGCGTGTATGAAGGCGAGGATGAGGATGCGCTACGCAATATCTTGGTCGGCGACTTCAGGGTCAAAGGCCTGACTCCCACGCGCGATTTCAATGAAGTGATTTGCCGCATGAGCCTCGATCTCGACGGCATCCTCAAGGTAACCGCGATCGAGAAGAAGTCGGGACTGTCCAAGAACATCACCATCGCCCGCGCTCTCGAAGCCATGAGCGAAGCCGAAATTGCCGCCGCCCGCAAGCGTCTTGAAACCTTGTACGCCACCCGGCAAGACGACGATTTCGACGATGAGCGGGATGAAGACAACGATCTCGCCATGCTCGACGGCCACGATGCGCATGTGATCGAAGGCGAGGTCGATTCCGCGGAGCCGCGTGAAACGGCCGAGGACGACTGGAGCGCTGCCGAGGAAGAGGGCCGGAAGATGATCGAGCGCTCCCGGCTCATGCTCGACAAAATCCACGATGAAGACCGCGAGGAAACCATCGACTTGAATCAGGCGATCGAATCCGCAATCGAAGATCGCGATGCCACCGCACTCAAGAAGGCCGTTCACGATCTGCGCGAAATGTTGTTCTTTGTCGAGGGCCGCGCATGAGCGGCAATCTTCCCAGCCCCGCCTATTGTCCTGTCTGCGGAGCTCGTTTTCGCGGCTCGTCGCAGTGCTCCCGTTGCGGCGCCGGCCTTACCGCGCTGATGCTGCTGGCCGCTCATGCCTACGTCTTGCGCCAGGCTGCCCGGCAATCTCTGCGGCAAGGCGATTGGCAAGCTGCGCTGGACTCCGCTCAAGCGGCCCAGCGATTGCATTCCACCGAAGAAGGCAGCCATCTCACCGTCATCTCGACAGCGGCGGCCTACCCAAGTTCGGGACGGCCTCAGAAACCAGCTTGAGCCATTGCCGATCCGCTTTGCGTAGAAAGTCCGGTCCCCCGGAAAATGAGCTGACGCTCCTCCTCGCTCAACCATGCCGACTGCAGCCGCACCGGATCGCTCGAGAGACCCGCCAGCAGCAGATCGCCCCTGCCCAGTAAATGCTCCGCTCCGGGCTGATCGATCAGCACCCCGGAGTCAATCCGATTGGAAACTCTCATCGCAATCTTTCCAGGGAGGTTCGCCTTCAGATTTCCGCTGACCACCTGACGGCTGGGCCGCTGTGTGGCGAGGATCAAATGGACTCCGGCAGCTCGTCCCACTGCGGCAATCCGAATGAAGCTCTGCTCAAACTCATCGCGCTGCTTCTTTCCCCCGGACAGCAATAGCTCGGCGAACTCGTCGACCGCAATGACCACACGCGGAATTGTTAGACCAGTTCGTTGCCTGTATTGCATCAGGTCGTCCGCAGCCGCGTCTCTGAGTAATCCATTACGGCGTGACATCTCTTCGATCAAATCTTCCAACAAAGAGAGCACGGAGCTATCCGGCGAGTCAACCAGCGCATTCGGACGCCACAGAAATGGCGACCCGGCCAACTCCGGAAAAGCGTTCCTCTTCGGGTCCACGACAGCCAACCGCAAGGTCTCCGGGGTATTCGTCACGATCAAGCTGGCCACGGCGGCGCGCAGCCACTCTGTCTTGCCGCTGCCTGTGCCGCCACCCACCAGAACATGTGGACATTCCCCGCTCAGTTCGAGGAAGTGGAGCCTTCCGCGCAGGTCCACACCTGCAAGCACCTTGGCCGTTCCATTTTCCGGGCTTGCCGAGCCAAGCTGTGCGCGCAAACTACCGAATGAAACGTACTCGCGGTTCCGCCTCTGCACATCCACGGCAATCCTGCCTTCGACGCGGTGAATGATCGGCTCCTGGTCGAGTCCCAGCCGCATCTGCAATTCGGCGCCGCGCCTTTCGATTTTGCTAACGGTGATGCAGCGCTGCGGCTCCAGAAGAAAACGCACGAATGTGGGGCCCATTTGCGGATCGCCAGCCAACTGAGCCTCCGCACCGTACTCCCGCAAGGTCCGTTCCAACTTCCTCCCCATCTCGATTTCCGCCTCGCCCGGCTTTCGAGGCCATGCTTCAGCTCCCTGCACCGCCTCGGACCCGATGTCTCCGAGTTTGATCGAGGAGACTCTGGCGAGAGCCCCAATGAGAGCAATCAGTGTTGGGCGAGCCTCTTGTAAGCTCGCCTGCTGGAACAGAAGCTCTTCCTCCTTCGGACCATTGCCGAAATGCAGAAGTGCCGCGGTGCCGTTACCTCCCAGCAGTTCGTGATAGAGGCAAACCTGCACGGCGTCAGCTTCGGGATGGCCACCACCCAGCTTGAACTCCACCACGCACCACCGATCCGGCCCGATGCGAACAAACTGATCCAATCGCCCGGAGACTACTACGGGACGGGCCCAGCCCGGCAAGCAAAACACCTTCTCCGCTTCGTATTCAGCCTGGATCAGCGATTCGGCGCCAGCCCATTCTTCCCGCCGCTCGCCGTAATGAATCGCGCCGCGTTCGATAGCCTCGCGTAGCAAGCCGCAGAACCAGTGAACGAACTGCTGCGCGGCGTTCCACAGCTTCAGGACGTCCTCGCCGCTGTCGGCCAGCAACGGTTGCAGCCGCATCAAGCCCGGACCCAGAACGCTATCGTAGAGAGCAGCTAGCCACTGTTGCTCGTCCAGTGTGGAAGTCAGAACACTCTTCCAGCAAGCGGGGTGTCCATCGGTCAGAGCGCAACTGGCTGTTTCATGGAAGAGCCCGCCGGCAAGGCTACCCGCGCCCTCAGCCGGGCGGCCCGAGATCTTGAAAATCTCCTGCCTGATCTCACTGACGGTGAGCCGTACCGGCCTATCCGGCATCGTCGGTCTCCGTTGTCGAGGCCGAAGCGACCGCCAGGCAGACCACAGGGCAAGAGCCCCCAAACCAGCGAATATCAAGCGGGTGCGTGCGCGCATAGCCTTCGATCTTCTCCTTCGGCCACGAGGTCGCCTGCGCGGCCTCATCGACGGAAACTAGCTTACGCCTGCCGACCAGTTCCAGAAGAGCTTCCGCACGAGCGTCTAGCTGTGGCGCGGCCGCTTCGCCGAGCAGCTCGGCGGCAAGCCGTTCGACCTCAGGCGGCAGATTCTTCGCCAGCCACTCACGAACCGTCTTCGCTTCAACCGTTTCTCCATTTGAACTCAGGTCGCCGCTAGTGGCCGCCGTCAACAGTTTGCGCATCGCGTCTAGTGCGGCCAGCGCATCCTTCTCGACGCGTATGACGCGGCCACCGGCATCTTCGATCTTCTTCAAGAGCTCCCGAGTAACTTTGGCCCCGGCGGAGATCGGAAGCCGCTGGTCGCGAATGAGGCAGAGCTGGGTCCCTGGCGTCTTCTTTTTCAGGAGTCGCTTCAGGGTACTCGCCAAGCTGCTCAAGTTGGAATGGTTGATGAAAACTGCATCGACCCGAGATCCTCCATCCTCGATTGTGAGGCCAGTATCGGCGCTAGTCGCCTTTTTGCCCAACATCTCAAGAGCTGCCGGCAAAGCGTGATCCAGAATTGCATCTGCCATCTCCGGCGAAGTGCGGACCTCCGCGTTGGTCCAGAGACGCTCAAACTCTGTCCGAAGAAACTCCGGCGTTGAAACAAAAGGTGGCGGCGCACATCCCTGCCATTCAGTGAAAAGCCGCCGGGACTCGTGGATGAGCCTGCGCGCGTTGCAGCTTCCATGCTGCTGCTCGTAGATAGCACGTAGACCGTTTTCCGGGATCGGGTCTTCCGCTTGGAGTTCTGGAATGAGCCCGAGCCGGGAATCGATCAGCGCTCGGCCCTCTTTCAGGTTGAGGGGATGCAGGGCCGCTACAATCTTGCCAATTCTCTGGTAATCGGAGACCATCGAGCCGTTTTGTAAATCGACACGCGCGGTTTCGAGAATCGTCGAAATCACCAGCACATTTGGGCACCCATCGATCAGTGCGGTACCCATTCGACTGAATGGAGCAAAGCTGCTGTTCCCCTGCTGCGCGATGCCGAGGGCTTCCACCTGATCGAAGCAGAAAACGACGGGCGAAGGCGCGCTCATGCGCGTGATAGCCAGAACCATGCGTCTGGCATTTGCCTCGGCAATCTCCTCCTCCACTTCCTCCGGGCGAACCAGAGGCAGATTCAGGAGCTGCAGGTCCGCGTCCGAGAGTCCGTCGCCAGCTAGCCATGCGCGACATAGCCGTCGTTGGTTGCCCGCTCCAAACTGGACGAGTACCTTCGTGAGATCGAGTCCGAGGTCGTTGATTTCCGCATCTTCCAGCGCCCTCCGCAAATTCCCGGAGTGCAGCGCGGCAAAACGGACCAATATCACGTCCAGCGCACACTTTCCATCTGCCGATCTCCGTGTTAGATCCTCCGCGAAACGCTGCCGGATGTACCTCCAGATTTGACTCGGGGCCGTTTCCATGCGGATCGCTATCAAACTCGCGGGAGCAAGAAAGGGCGGCCTATCCATCTCGCCGGATAACCAACGCCGAAACCGGCTCAGCAAGTGCGTCTTGCCGCACCCCGCGTCGCCGGAAAGCAGCACGGAGAGTGAGGAGCGCTCTCGGACCACCAAGTCATAGGCTTGCCGGCAAAGTTCGAAGGACTCCCGATGTATCTCCGGTACGTCTGCCGGAACCGCCTGCACAGGGCTGGTGACAATAGAGCTGTTAAACGGATTCGAAAGCGACTTTCGGTCTATCACCCGCTAATCCCCCGCTCACGCGCAAGCGCAACGCCTATGAACAATTCGCCCGCTTCATCCTCGACATAGATCCACTTATTCTCCTCAGGTACAGGACGCGGACCGTCATAGCGCGACAGTGCCAGCTCTCCCGCGTCGGCTAGCCCAATCAGAGTTCTATTCAGGACTGCGCAGAGCTCAGGTGCATTTCTCAGATGATCGATCCTTACGTAGGTGCCTGAGATTGACTGGAGGCGAGCAATTACCTGGCGAATCAAGGATGTGAGCGCACTAACGCCCCCATCCACTTTTCCCTTGTCGGCCATCCAGTTGCGCGAAAGATAGATCGCCGACTGGCCAACCGGAAGCCGAATAACGACACCGGATTGCGTCTGGCGCGGTAGCAGCACCTTGATCTCCTTCACAATGTGTTTCTCGGGAACCTTCCGCAACGCCTTTTTCACTGCTAGGACCGCCTTTGCTACGGTCAACGGCTCTTCATCCAATGCCTTCAGGAGAGCTTCCTCGACGCACGCGGCGAGAGGCCGGCTGCAAAACAGAGGAGAGCGCCTGAACTCGGGCCAGACGTAGATGCCTTCACTCCCCGGAAGACTCTCTTTTGTCTCCGCGGAAAAGCGGTCCTTGCCGGGGACGCTCATCTCTCTTTTCACCGCGGCCCAGATTTGGCTGGTGGTCATCGGACCGGCGCCGCGCTGAACCGCAGCCTTCGTCGCCTCCAGCAATTCGCTTGTCATAATCGATCCTGGCCTCGGAGAGAACATGCCCATTCTACCCCCTACACACCCGCCTACGATGAGTGCGCTTCTTAGTGCTGCTGTGAGGTTGATCGGCTGGCCGCGCCTGGTTTTTGTTTTACTGAAGTAAATTCCAGTGAAACATAGAGGTCAAGCTCGTCGATCTGGATGAGATTTCCTTTTCGTCTGGGTGCTGATAATGAATGGCTTATACCTGAGAAAAAAGGGCCTGAAGCGTCTCGTTGCGCCGATCCATCCCAGCTTGGAGCAATATGGGGCAAGGAGCGACGGGAGCGATGGGAAATACGGGAAGGGTGGCATTGTATTCTCTGTAAGTTACAGATTCTACAAGACTAATAAGTGTTCGAATCCCACTCTCTCCGCCATACCGTCAAGCAAAATCTTTAGAATCTTGTAAATACAGCAAAATACATAACTTACGTAGACGCTAAAAAGTCTCCATTGTCTCTACAGTGCCCTTTGTAGCTAGAATTCTCCCAATTTTTCGAGCTAAGCGGGGATTTTCGAGCTAAGAATTTGGCGTGACCGTCACAGTAGCCGGGGAGCGAATCCCCGGCTTTGTTGTGCAGAAGAATAGAACAGGCGACGTAGTCTTCCGAGGTCATATTGTGGTACTTTGGAGTCGGTGTGGAGTAGGCGTGGTAGCCTGCCATTTTAGCACCCGATTTAGCACCCAAGTTAGCGCCCCTTGCATAAGCAAGCAGCTAACGTCCGAGTATCACGACTTGGTCCGACCATCAAGCCGTCAGTGTTGGAACTTATTGCTGCTAGTCGAATGCTTACGCTTCGATAATTTCTCCGGTCGGGGAGAGAGATTCGGAGTGTTTTGCATTGACTACCGCGCCTGATTTCGCCAATCTCCACGAATATCCGATTCTTGCCACCCTCGTTGTCATCGGCGTTATCTGCGCCATTGGCATCGTTATAACCTACTTGTTCCGAGTCATGGGGGATGTGGTTGACTCCTATTATGACTTTCGGGCAAAGTGCGCTCTGGCAAGGGAGCGTTTTCGGCAGTCGATGAAGGAACGAGCGAAAGACACTGGATAGTAAATCAGATAGGAGACGCCATGGCAACCCGAAAGAAAGCTAATGCAGTCGAACCTGCAATCGAACAGACGCGGGAACAACCTGTCATCGCAAATGATGCTCCGACTCTTCCAGTCCCGTCCTTGAATTTCGCTCCGGCCAGCTTGGAACGCCCCATTGTTTCCAGCGTCAGACCTTCTTCCAAGGGGAGCAAGGGTGGGGCGAAATCTGGCGGTGGCAAGGGGGCATCAGGTAAGACCGTCAGGGTCGGTGGGGGCGGTCACT
>Ga0182030_10007916_pt1 | contig 22108 bp, 26 predicted proteins | sample 812S3MmetaG_FD_121299 | JGI IMG/M metagenome (GOLD analysis project Ga0182030, IMG submission 121299) | Permafrost microbial communities from Stordalen Mire, Sweden - 812S3M metaG (Illumina Assembly) | ecosystem: Environmental > Terrestrial > Soil > Wetlands > Permafrost | place: Sweden... | reverse complement strand
TCTCTCATAGCTGCGCGGACAACCGTACACCTACGCAATGAGGCCGACCGTCTCTATCCTGACCACGGGGGTGGGGCCAAATCAAGCGAGCGGGGTGGGGCCAGTTCCGCTTGACAAACCCATGGGCGACAGCGCTGGTGGGGGCCTGGCCGCCGCCGTTGCCCTGATAGCCAGAGATCGAGGAGGACCGCCTCTGTCCGCTCAAATCCTCGTCTACCCCATGCTCGACGACCGCAACACCACTCCCGACCCCGAGATCGCCCCCTTCGCCGTGTGGAGCTACGACGACAACATCACCGGCTGGGGCGCACTTCTGGGCGACGCCATCGGCGGCCCCAATGTTCCGGCCTACGCCGCACCCGCTCGCGCCACCAGCCTCTCTGGCCTACCCGCGTGCTACATGGAGGTCGGCCAACTCGACATCTTCCGCGATGAGGACTTCGCCTACGCCGAGCGGCTCAGTCGAGCCGGCGTGACCGTCGAGTTCCACCTCCGCCCGGGCGTGCCACACGAGTTCGAGACCTATGCCCACGCCAGCGATGTCGCACGTCGCTCGATCGCCGATCGACTCCGCGCGCTACAAGGGATCTAGCGAAGCTCGCGGAGGATCCACCCGTCCCGAAAAGGAGCAGACCATGACAGACCCGGCAACGCCACCGCAGTCGTCGATACCGTCGGATGACCCGCACCGACACCTCACCGTCGCAAGACCAGATGACGACGAGACTCTCACGCACTTCGGCCTTGTCGGCGACACTTACACGATCCTGGTGACCGGCGAAGACACCGCCGGCAAGTACACCCTCATCGACATGCACGTCCCACCCGGCGGCGGCCCTCCTCCGCACCGGCACGACTTCGAGGAGATGTTCACTGTTCTCGAGGGCGAGGTCGAGCTCAACTTTCGCGACGAACACATCGTGGCGAAAGCCGGTGAGACCATCAACGTTCCCGCCAACGCGCCCCACGCGTTCCGAAACGCCTCCAGCGAAGCAGCTCGGCTGCTCTGCATGTGCACCCCACCCGGGCAGGAGGTGTTCTTTAGCGAAGTAGGTGCCCCTGTGGTATCACGGACCGAGGCGCCACCTCCGCTCGACGAGGCTGCTCAGACTGCGTTCGTTGCTAAATCGAAAGCATATGCGCCCAAATACCGCACCGAGCTCCTCCTTCCATAGGGGTCAAGGATTGAGGGCTTCCATAGATTGGTGGGCTGATACGCGAACGACCTTGGGGTCTCCAACCCAAAGGTCGACTTCAAGCGGGCGGCGGGAACTTGTCCGCTGGGTCTTCTCGTCGAAGCTGAACACGACGACCTTCTCGGGAGGGTTCAGGTAGAGCCCGACCACGTCGACCAGCTTCTTCTCGAAGTCGGGGTCGTTGGAGATCTTGAAGGTGTCGACCTTCCAGGGCTTCAGGTGCTGGTCCTTCCAGATGCGGGCGACGGTGTCCTTGCCGATGCCGAACCGCTTGGCCATCAGTCGCGTCGTCCAGTGGGTCGAACCGTCATCGGGGACGGCATGGAGCGTGTCGTGCACCACCGCCTCCACGGTTCCCTCCGGGAGCCACGACCGTCGACCCCGGCCCGGGGGCGATGCGGCCGACCCCGTCCACCCCTTCGGCCTCGAACCGACGTCTCAAGGCCCGCACCGACTCGTTGGAGGTGTGGCAACGCCTGGCCACCTCGTTGTTCCCCACGCCGTCGGCGGCCAACAACAGGGCCTTGGCCTGGACCACATTGCGATGCCCGAGCGTCGTGGAGCGGGCGATCACCGAGAGGGCGGCTCGTTGTTCGTCGGTCATGGCCAGCGGGGTGCGGTCACCACGTTCATCGTGCCACCTTAGCCATCCAAGCTATTTCAACGACGGACCACTAGCTAACCGGGTCGGCAGGGTGAGCGCGTCCGAGGGGTGACAGTTCCGGGATTCGGCCGCGATGCTCTCGGTCCGAGTTGCCCTCTGGGGTGTTCGGCATGCTCAGGGCAAGGCCGGTTTGCAGGTCTGCGCCCTGGAACGACCACGTGGCGATTTGGCTTATGCGCCGTGCTCCATGATGTGGTAGCCGACGCCTGGGATGGTTTCGATGACGGGGGGTTCGCCGAGTTTTCGTCGTAGTCGGCTGATGGTGGTGAAGACCACGTTGGTGAACGGGTCGGCATGCTCGTCCCATGCTTGTTCGAGGAGATCCTCGGTGCTGAGGTAGGCGGGGGCTGCTCGAAGGAGCACTTCGAGGACGGCGAACTCTTTCACGGAAAGCTCCAGAGCCGTGCCGCTGCGTATAACGGTACGGCGTCCAGGGTCGAGTTCGAGTCCCGCCACTCGGAGGATCCTCGTTCTGGCGGTGGGCTGCCGTCGGGCGAGGGCCCGGACGCGCAACACGAGTTCGGGAAAGTGGAAGGGCTTGGTGAGGTAGTCGTCGGCGCCAATGCCTAGACCGCTGACTCGGTCCTCGGTCGCATCTGCCGCGGTGAGCATGAGGACCATGGTCGGCTTATCGTTCTCGGTGATCATCCGGCACAGCGTGTCTCCACTGAGGCCGGGGAGGTCCCGGTCGAGTACGGCGACGTGGTAGCTGGTGATGTCGATCTTGGTCGCCGCGTCGAGACCGTCGTAGGCGACGTCAACGGCGAACCCTTGGTCTCGGAGTCCTTCGGCAATGTCGTCGGCCAGGCTTGGCACGTCTTCGACGACGAGGATCCTCATGCTGGGACCGCAGTGGGGAGTTGGGCGAGAGGCAGGGTGACGACGACACGGAGCCCGCCGGTGGAGCGAGCTTGGAGGTCGAGGTTTCCGTGGTGGGCGACGACGACGGCTGCCACGATGGACAGGCCAAGGCCGACTCCGTTGTCCGATCCGGTGCGTTCTGCTCCAAGGCGCCGAAACGGCTCGGCCAGCGCGCTGACCTCGTGTTGGTCGAGAACGGGGCCACCGCTTTCAACGACGAGCGTGGCGAGCGCGCCGTCGGCCTCGGTCACGATTCGGATCCAGCCCCCTGGATGGTTATGGCGGATGGCGTTCTCGATGAGGTTTCCGACCATCTGCGCAAGGAGTGCCTCGTTTCCCCGGATCGGAGCCGAGCCCAACGCGTGTTCGACGGCCAGTCCTTTGGTGGCGATCGCCTCGCTCCGTGCGGCGAGCGCAGCGGCAGCCATGTAATCGACGTCGATGGTGATGTCCTCGGCCAGCGGCGCATGCTCAGCGCGGGCAAGCAGGAGAAAGCTCTCCAGGAGCAGGTCGGCCTGGTCGAGGCCACGCCGGATTTTGGTGGCAAGCGCTTCGACCTCGGGAGTTGGTGGTCGGGGTTTCCCGGTCGCCACATCGAGCGCGGTGCGCATCATCGTAAGCGGGGTCCGCAGTTCGTGGGAGGCGTTGGCCACGAAGCGGCGCTGGGCCTCGAACGATGCTTCTAGGCGGGCGAGGAGGTCGTCGAAGGTCATCCCGAGCGCCTTGAGTTCGTCGTCAGGACCGCCAAGAGCGAGGCGCCGATGCAGGTTGGTGGCGGAGATCTGCTGCACCGTCGTGGTGATGGTGTGCAGTGGTCGGAGCACTCTGCCGGCTACCAACCAACCCAACAGGATCGATGCTGCTGCCATGACGGCCAGGGCGATACCCGATTGAATGAGGAGCTGGTGAAGCAGAGCGGAGTGCTCTACGGCGGTAGCGCCCGCTTGCGCGGTGTGCCCCCTGGGCTGACCACCACCGGGCGCCACTGACACCGATGGGGACGCGCCGGGCAATTTGGTGATAGCGATGACGCCGTTCGATCCCTTCGGCAAGGCAGTACGACGACGGACCAACACGTTGGTGATCGCCAACAGGCCGGCACCGCAGAGGAGGAACAGAGCGCCGTACAGAGCGGTCAGGCGTAGCCGCACCGAGGGTGGAGGAACGTGACATAGACGAGTAATACGTCGGCGCACTGCTTTGAACACGTCAGGATCCTCCATTCGAGCACCGGCGGCCGGCCAGGGCGCATGAGGAGGACGGCAAGTGGCCACCTGCGCCCGCTGGATCGTGTTGTTGCTCCATATCGTTACGTTCGTCTCACAGGACCGTAGTGCCAGGTGGCGGGCAGCGTCGGGCAGCTCCTCTCCCCGCCACATGATGGCGAAGGGGACCTCACACCAGCCTTACAGCACCTGTAAAGCCCCTGTAAGCAGGTATGTCGTACAACAACTCCGAGGCAGGACCCGAGCCAAGGAGAACGACATGCACCACACCCAGGTACCCGATGACCGGACTCGGCGACGTCCGCGACGGTCGCTGACGCGGGCGGTGGCGGTCGCGACCGCGTTGGTTGGATTTGGCCTGCTGGTGGCGGCGTGCGGCGGTTCGGGCGGTTCGGCCAACCCTGGCGTCGCCAGCGCGGGCTCGTCGGGCGGCGGCCACAAGGCGTCGACTGGCACCAAGCCGAGCACGTTGGCCTACGCCAAGTGCATCCAGTCTCACGGTTTCCCGAGCTTCCCCGAACCCGGCGCCAATGGCAGCCTGTCCATCGGGCCGGGGCAGTCGCTGCCTGACGTGAACTCGCCGAAGTTCCAGGCTGCCGCAAAGACGTGCGCTTCCTTGAATCCCAACGGGCAGGCCCCCAGCTCTTCGCAGCAGACGCAGTACCTGGCAGCCGAGCTGAAGTTCGCCCAGTGCATGCGATCACACGGTGTGGCGAACTTCCCTGATCCCACGAGCTCGGGCAGCTTCAATCTCCAGGGGATCGACGTCAACTCCCCGCAGGTGCAAGCGGCGAACTCGGCGTGCGCCACCCCCTCGGCCGGGATCGGGATCGGTTCGGGCCGGGCCGGGCAATGACGGACCAGACCGACGTGGCCACGGCCGCTCCAACCGACGCGCCCGTCGCGAGATCGGCGGGGCGGCACCGAGGGCGTCGCGTTTTGATCGCCGTCGGGCTGGCTGTGGTCGTCGCCGTAGCCGTACTTGCAGCCACCGGTACGTTCGCCGCCGTCGGTAAGCCAAACTCCGCCGCCACCGACAACAACTCGCCGTCCAGCCTGACCACGCTCCACCGGCAGGATCTGTCGGCGCAGACGGACGTGAGTGCCACGTTGAGCTACGCCGGCAACACAAGCATCGTGAACCAGGCCCAGGGCACGATCACGGCTCTGCCGTCGATAGGCCAGGTGATTGGACAGGACCAGGTGCTCTACGAGGTGAACGGCGAACCCGTCGTCCTCATTTACGGTTCGACGCCTGCCTACCGCACCTTGTCCGAGGGCGCCTACGCGTCGGACGTGACCGGACCCGACGTTGCCGAGCTCAACGCCGACCTGGTGACGCTGGGCTACGCCACGACCTCGGAGATCCCGGCGAACTCTGACGAGTTCACGTGGGAGACCAAGGATGCCCTGGAGAAGTTGCAGGCTCACTTTGGCGTCGCCCAAACCGGCACCTTGACCCTCGGTCAGGCGGTCTTCCTGCCCGCCGCCGTGCGAATTGCCGCGGTCTCGGCGACCCTCGGCGCTGCGGCACCCCCTGGCCAGGCCGTTCTCACGGCGACCAGCGACAGCCGCCAGGTGACCATCGCCCTCGACGCATCTCAGGAGAGTGAAGTTGCCGTCGGCGACAAGGTGACCATCACTCTTCCAAACAACGAGGCGACGCCCGGGGTGGTCACCTCCGTAGGCAACGTGGCCAGCACCCCGTCCGGGGGCGGCAACCCCACCATCACCGTCGAAGTCACGCCAAGCGACCCGGCAGCCACCGGCACCCTCGATCAGGCTCCCGTCGAGGTCGCCATCACCACCGGCAGCGTGACGAACACCCTCGTCGTGCCAGTCGACGCCCTTCTGGCGCTGTCGAGCGGCGGGTACGCCGTCGAAGTGGTCACGGCCGGCGTCCATCACCTCGTTCCGGTGTCGTTAGGGCTCTTCGACGACGCCGACGGCCTGGTCCAGATCACCGGATCAGGGCTCTCGGCCGGCCAGCGCATCGTGGTCCCGGCGCCATGACCCCTCTTGAGCCAGTTCTCGACCAAGAAGTCGGCCACGCTCGTGCTACTGCGCCTGTGCTCGAAGTCGACGCGGTCACCAAGACCTACCCCAGCCACCCCCCGGTCGAAGCGCTACGAGGTGTGAGCTTCACCGTCGGCCAAGGCGAGCTGGTAGCGATCGTCGGCCCGTCCGGGTCGGGCAAAACCACCTTGCTCCACTTGATCGGCACCCTCGACCTGCCGACCACCGGCACCGTGCGCCTCACCGGGCTCGACGTGGCCGATCTCTCGGACCGGGATCTCGCTGCGCTGCGGGCCACCCGAATCGGCTTCGTCTTCCAGCAGTTCTTCCTCTCCGAACACCAGAGCGTGCTGGACAACGTGGCCGACGGCCTCCTCTACGCCGGAGTACGCCAGGTGGAACGACGCGAGCGAGCACTCGAAGCCCTCTCGCTCGTGGGCTTGGATCAACGCCCCACGGCCCGGCCGACGCAGCTGTCAGGCGGACAACGCCAACGTGTTGCCATCGCCCGTGCCCTCGTCGGCCAACCGACGGTGGTGCTGGCCGACGAGCCCACCGGCAACCTCGACTCCGCCACCGGCCAATCGATCCTGGCGCTGTTCCAACAGCTCCACGACCATGGCGTCACCATCGTTGTCATCACCCACGACCAGAGCGTCGCCGAACGCATGCCGCGACGGATCGAGATGCTCGACGGGATCATCGTTGCCGACACCTCACGGGAACCGTCGGGAGGCGACCTACTTACCGGTGCCGCCGAGGTCCACGCGGAGGCACAGCCATGAGCACTGCCAGCATCTCCGTGCCGGGGAGCCTCCGGCCCTCCGACCTGGGCCGGGTAGCCGGCGTCGGATTACGCACCCGCAAGCTTCGCGCCGCTCTGTCCGCGCTCGGCATCGCCATTGGTGTGGCCGCCATCGTGGCTGTCCTCGGGCTGTCGTCGTCGTCGTCGGCCGGGCTCCTGGCCGAGATCGACCAGCTCGGGACCAACCTGCTCACCGTCACCCCCGGCCAGAGCCTGGTCGGCCAGACGGTTGATCTGCCCAAGGCGGCCCCAGGCATGATCGCCCGGATCGGCCCGGTCACCCAGGTACAAGACACCGGCGCCATCGCGAACGTGAACGTCTACCGCAACCCGCTCATCCCTGCCAACCAGACCAACGCCCTGGGAGTCCAAGCCGCCAGCCTGGGCCTGCTCCCCGTCGTGAGAACCAGTGTGGCCGTCGGTCACTACCTCAACGCCGCCACTGAACGAGAGCCTGTAGCCGTGCTCGGCGCCGCGGCCGCCCAGCGGCTCGGCATCGACCGGGTGTTCTCCGGTGAACGAATCTGGCTCGGCGACCAGTGGTTCTACGTCGCCGGCATCCTCCGACCGGCTGTGCTCGCTCCCGACATCGACAACTCCGTCCTTGTCGGATTCCCCGCCGCCCAGCGATACCTCGGCTTCGGTGGCCACCCCTCCACCATCTACGTCCGGGCCCAAACCGACGAGGTCAACGCGGTCCACAACGTGTTGGCCGCCACGGCCAACCCGGAAAACCCAAGCGGTGTTGACGTCAGTCAACCCTCCGCCGCCCTCGTCGCTCGCGCCGACGCCCAGAGCGCCCTCAACGACCTGTTCCTCGGACTCGGGGCAGTTGCCCTGCTGGTCGGCGCCGTGGGGGTCGCCAACATCATGGTCATATCCGTTCTCGAACGCCGAAGCGAGATTGGATTACGCCGGGCGTTGGGCGCCACCAAGGGCCACATCCGCATCCAATTCCTCGCCGAGGCCATCATCCTCTCCTTGCTCGGGGGCATCGTCGGAGTCGGTCTCGGTATCGCCTCCACTGCCATCTACGCCGCCACCAAGGGCTGGGCTACTACCATCCCCACCCTCGCCTGGGCGGGAGGACTCGGTGCCGCCGTCATCATCGGGGCCACTGCCGGATTACTCCCCGCGCTGCGCGCCGCTCGCATGTCGCCAACCGAAGCGCTATGGACCGTATGAGTTGGCCGGGAGGAACGTACCCCTTCGTTGCCCTCGTCGCCGGGCGTTGGACCCTTGCCATATTTGCCGAACTTTCGTTAGCGGGTCGCCGCTACCAAGACCTCCACGACGCTTTGGATGGAATCTCCTACAAGATGTTGACCGAGACGCTTCGCCGAGCCGAGCGCGACGGGCTGATCAGCCGCCATCTTGACCCCGGCCGAATCGAGACTGGAACCCTTTACGAACTGACGGAACTCGGTCGATCTCTCGATGTACCTCTTGCGGCGATGGCTCGGTGGACCGATAACAACTGGCAGTCAGTCGAAACAGCTCGCCGACGCTGGGATCGGCTTCGTAGGGCGAGCCGGCAAGCGGAGTCATCCTCGGGTCGAGAATTCGAAGGTGGATGACCGTGGCGGGTTTCTTGGGACTCCGGGCTGCAAGTGCCGACATTGACTCAGTGCAGCGGCTGGGCCGCTGCGTATGCACGGCCGAGCTACCAGCGGCTTCGCGTCCGGAGGGCACATCGCCCGCCCCGCACCTCTCGTCGCAACACCTCGTGCGCGGCGCCGTGCTCCGTCGGGGGTCACGGTTGTGCGCCTACAGGCGTGAGGCGAACCAATCGGAGATGTAGTCGGCGGCGATTGCGCGGTTGTCGACCTGGCAGTGCTCTGCGCCGCCCTCGCTGGAGGTGAAGATCTTGAGTGTCTTGTCCGCGGCGATGGCCCGTTCGAAGGTGCGTGTTGCGTGTGCGAGTGGAACTTGGCGGTCGAGTTCGCCGTGCACGACAAGGAGCGGACAGGCGATCTGCTCGACGACGCCATCGAGATCCATCTTGGTGAACACGACTGCGAGTTCTTCGATCGTGTTGGCTCCGAAGACCCAGAGCGCATGGTTCAGCGGTGACGGAACAGACGGAGCGGAGGTGTCGCCGTCACGCCGTGCTGGTATGGCGAGCTCGATGGCGTTGTGCAGTGCACCCCACGCCGCCACGGCCTTTACGCGAGGTTCGAAGGCTGCAGCTCGCGGAGCGAAGTAGCCACCCATGCTGAGCCCGCACAGCCCGATGCGGTTAGTCGCGATATCGGCACGTGCCGTAATCCAGTCGATGATCGTCGCGACGTAATCCTCGGAGTCGTAGCGCGCGGTGAGGCCGTGGAGGCGCAGCGCACCGCCGGCCCCGGGCTGGTCGACGATCAGAAGGGATAGCCCGCGGCGCCGGTACTCCTGCAGCATCGGGAACTGCGTCTCCTTAATAGAGTCGAAGCCTTGGATGTGCACGACGATCGGCGGAGTGTCCGTTCCGTTCCACGCTCGGACGAGCAACGCCGGCATGAAACCGTCGCCGAAGGGGATCTCCACGAACTCGACGCCGTCACGGCCGAGTTCCCGGGCCTTTCGGTAGTCGATGAGCATGCGGCGGTAGGCGACCAACTGTCGGGGATCGTCGTGGGGGATGATCCGGTCGGCACGCGAGTAGTAGGTCGCGGCACGATGAAACTTCCGGCTCGAGGTGAGCTCGTTCCCGGCCGCGAGGTCAGTCTCGGCCAGTGCTTCCATACGTTCGGCCATCTCGACCATTGCGTCGTACCAGGCGGCGCCCGACACTGCGATCGGCTGGTCCTCGATGGCCTTCACCGAAGCGAACACCTCGCACGGTTGCGAGACGGTGCCGATCTCGTCCATGAGCGAGATCGCCGTCAGGTTCCAGGCGTAGTTGCTGTCGAAGTACTCGAACATCGGGTCGTCTCCCTGTCACCTCGGCTCGTGGCGTTTCAGCCCGAGGATCTCACGTGCCTGGTCCGGCGTCGCGATCTCTGCGTCCATCTCGCCCAGCAGGTGGACCGCCTTGGCCACAAGGGCGGCGTTGTCCGGGGCGAGTACACCCTTGGCCAGGTAGATGTTGTCCTCGAGTCCCACGCGCACGTGGCCCCCGAGGATCCACGCTTGGACCAGCATGGGGTACTCGGCCCGTCCGATCCCGAACGACGCCCAGCGCGAGCCTGCTGGCAGAAGCGAGTGGAGGTAGTCCATCGTCGCGTGAGTGGCGCTCGCTCCGTACTTGGCGCCGAGCACGATCTGGAACAGCGCTGGGGACTCAAGGGTTCCGTCGGCGATGAGGTCCCGTGCGAGGTGGATGTCGCCGGAGTCGAACACCTCGAGTTCCGGGAGCGTGCCGGCCTCACGCGCGAGTTGCGCCATCACGCGAACGTTACGAGGCGTGTTGATGACCACTGACGTCCCCGAATACATGGTGTTCAGGTCGAGGCTGCAGATCTCCGGTCGCAACGTCACGACGTGCTCCATGCGTCGCTCGGGGGTCGTGAGCGTGGTGCCGCGTGCGGCGACTGACGGATCGTCCTCGCTTGGGACGAAGCGCTGTCCAGGGCCGGTGGTCAGGTTGATGATGATGTCGGTGTCGCTGTCTCGGATGCGCTGCACCACCTCGCGGTAGTGGTCCAACTCCATGCTCGGACGGCCGTCGGGGTACCGGACGTGGATGTGAGCGATCGCGGCGCCGGCCTCGGCCGCTCCGATGCAGGCGTCGGCGATCTGCTGCGGCGTGCAGGGGAGGCCTGGGTGCTGCTGAACCGTCGTGATGTTGCCGGTCACGGCGCAGCCTATGATCGTCGGGTTCGGCATGTGAGCCATCAGCTCCTACAGGATGGCGAGCGGGTTGGCAGGTGAGCCGACTGCGCCAGTGACCGGAAGGGCAGGGGCGACGAAGAGGAACTCGTATTGGCTTTCGGAGGCACACTCGACGGCGAGTTCGGCCAGGTAGAAGATCTCGCCCATCGTCAAGCCGAGGATCGGTATGCACAGCCAGTGCCAGGGTTGGTTGATGCCGGCCGCCTGCGACTGGTTGGGCCGGACCTCGGCTCCCCAGGTGTCGGTGGCCACCGCAGCGATCTCCATTCGGTGGAGCCAGTCGAGCGTGTCGAAGGCCAAGCCTGGTGCGTCGCCGCCGCTGAAGTGGTCCCAGTTGCCCTGGGCGAGCTTGGCCTCCATCTGCCCGGTGCGGATCAGCAGGTAGTCACCCCGCTGGACCTCCACGCTCTGAGCGGCTGAGACCTCATCGAGCAGCGCGGCATTGATTCCGAACCCGTCAGGGAGCCAGTCCACGCCGACGTGGCGGGCGATGTCGAGGAGCACGCCCCGGCCCACCATCTTGTTGGCGGTCTTCTCGATGCCACACTTCTCGGCCCCGAACGAGCTCACCAGGCGACAGTCGTAGCCGTTCCACATCTGATCACCGTAGAAGACGTGTCCCAGCCCATCCCACTGGGTACCGCACTGCATCGGCATGATCACGATGTCGTCGGCGGAGCGAATGCCGCGCCTGTCGAGCACCCCGGAGTAGGCGTCGGTTCCGGTGCGGAGCATGAGGTGGATCGGATTGAAGCGCCCGACCGGGGGGAAGTCCGTCTTGCCGCCTTGGGGTCCGGCCGAATCGAACTTCAGTGCTAGCGAGATGACGCGTCCCCGCCGTACGAGGCCGGCGGCGCGCACGATGTCCTCGGGGGTCGTGAAGTTCAATGTGCCGATCTCGTCATCGGGTCCCCAGCGACCCCAGTTGCTCACCCGCGATGCGGCGTAGTTCACGTCCTTTTGAGTGACTGTGGGAAGGGATGGAAGCGGGGGCTTCATGGCGATCGTGCGACTCCTGAGCGAGGATGCCGAACCCTATATCAAACACTCGCTTGATTCAAGCGTATGCTTGAATCAAGCGTATGCTTGAATAGTGCGCCACGACTGAGTATGGTTCCGTCCGTGGAACACCTCACCGCGTCGAACCCGGCCCGCAGTGCAGGACGTGGCGCCGAGACGCGTCGGCGCATCCTCGGGGCCGCAGAGGAACTCTTCGCCGAGCGAGGCATCGACGGCGTCAGCCTTCGAGAGATCACTTCAGCTGCCGGCGCGAACTCCGCGGCCGCGCACTACCACTTCGGCTCCAAGGACGCCGTCCTCGCCGAACTCTTCGATGAGCGCGCTCGAGCAATCGTCGACCGTCGGCTCGAGATGTTGCGGGACGTCAGCCGTGACGAGGCGGGGGTTCCCGGGGTCGAGGACGTGCTCCGCGCCTTCCTCCGACCAGCGCTCGACGCCGCCGTTGCGCCCGGCGGCAAGGCGTTCATGCGGCTTCGCGCCCTTCTTGCCTTCGAGGCCGCAGCCTTGCGCCGCGACGTGCTGTCCAAGGCGTTCGACGCATCGAGCCGCCAGTTCCTCGAAGAGCTGCACCTGGCCCTGCCCGATGTCCCAGTCGAGGATCTGCGCTGGCGTTTTCATTTCATGCTTGGCGCCATGACCTACACGATGGCCACGCCTGGCCGTATCGAATCGATCACCTACGGCGCGCTCGATAGCTCCGAGAACGCAGCGGCTCTGGAGCAACTCGTTCGATTCGCGACCGCAGGCCTGCGTGCACCCTGACGCCCTCCGCCCACCCGACGAGCAAGGAACTGCCCAGATGGACCAGATCACAGAACTTGAGCTCCAAGGACTCCTTGACCGGGATCGCATCGTGGCACTCATGAACCATTACTTCGCCGCGATCGACGATGCGAGCAGGCTCGATGCCGAGTGGGCGCGCTCGATCTTCAGCGAGGATGTTCACGTTGAGCACCGGGGCTTCACGCTCGAGGGCATCGAGGACTTAGCTGTCGGTAACCGCTTGGTCCGGGACGGCTGGGACCGCACCTTCCACATCAGCACCAACGCTCAGGTCGAGCTCGCCGGCGACCAGGCCCACCTCCGTGCTCAGCTCCTGGCCATCCACGTACACCCGGAGTCGACCCCGCCCGAGCCGTACATCATCGCCAACGTGTTCGAAGCCGATGCTCTACGCACCTTCGATGGGTGGCGGTTCCAGACGCTGAACCTCCGACCGGTGTGGTCGAGCGGACAGTCCCACTTCGACATCGACGCGAGCGAACAGTGAGCGCCGCACTGCCCGAAGAGCTGCGAGATCTGGTCGAATCGGGTCCGCTCACGTACGTCTCAACCATCAACGCCGACGGTAGCCCCCATGTGACCGCCATCTGGATCGGGCTCGACGGAGACAGCCTGATCAGCACCCACATGCGGTACAACGCGAAGCTCCGGAACATGCAACGCGACCCCCGCGTGGTGCTTTCGTTCGCCCCGCCCCAGCGGCCTGGTGACTGGATGAGCCCATACGCCATCATCCACGCAACCGCCACGATCGGCCCCCTCGGCCCAACCGGGCCACTGCTGACACGACTCGCCAAGGCCTACGTCGGACGAGATGCCGAGTACCCGGACGAGTCTCAGACGGGGTACATCGTGCGGTACTCCATCGACCGGATCGGCGGCGTGGGACCATGGGCCGGTGGTGCCAAATGACGGTCGATCCTGCAGATCCATGCCGCGGGCCATCGAGGCAAGCTCCTTGCACACCTCAGCGAGCTCCTGGTCGCCGAAGTCGAGGTCGCTGCAGTGGGCAAGAGTCTTGTCTTGGATCATCTCGGACAAGATCAGTTGGTTCACATGCTGCGCGCCCAAGCTGAACACACCGGTCGTCCAACGGATGGCTGGGTGCGCTTAGCGACGATGGCATCGGTGCCGCGCTTCGCTCCATGCACGCGGACGTGGCGCACCGTTGGACGCTCAAGGAGTTCGCCACCGTGAGCTGCATGTCACGCTCGGCCCTCTGTGCCAACCTCGCGTGAGGCAGACCGAGCTGCCGATTCATTGAGCCGAGAGGGCGGGGAAGGAACTCCCCGAAATGACGATCACGACCAACCACGCCGCAGATACGCGCCACGATGTTGCGGTGACGAACGAGACCGATCCGGACCCGGAGGTCCCCGAGCGGGCGACGGGACCACGGCGGTTCCCGGCTTCGTACAAGGCGAGGATCCTCGCCGAGTACGAGACGCTGTCGAAAGCCGAGAAGGGTGCGCTGTTGCGCCGCGAGGGCCTCTATAGCTCGCTCGTCACCGAGTGGCGCCGCCAGCGGGATCACGGTGCCGAAGAGGCGCTCGCCCGCAACCCCGGTCGCCAAGCGGCCGATCCGCGCGACCAGAAGATCGCCAGGCTCGAGAAGGAGAAGGCGCGCCTCGCGAGCGAGCTCGACAAGGCCCGCAAGGTGATCGAGGTCCAGGGAAAACTCTCGGCGGTGTTGGAGCAGCTCGCCACCGACAGCGCGCCGGACGAGAAGGGCGAGATCAAGTGATCGACGAGGCGATGGCCGAGCTCACACCGCTTGTCGGTGTGAAGGCGGCGTGTGCGGCGCTCGGCGAGCCCCGGGCCCGCCACTACCGCCGGCACCGCAAGTCCCCCGCGCCACCGCGTCCTGAACGCGTGCCGGCGCCCCAGCCGCGTGCGCTGTCCGAGTTCGAACGTAAGGAGGTCCGTGCCGTCCTCAACGGCGACGAGCACGTCGATGAGGCGCCGGCGAGCGTCTACGCGAAGCTGCTGGACGAGGGCGTCTACCTCGACTCGGTCTCGACCATGTACCGGGTGCTTCGCGAACACGGCGAGGTCGGCGACCGCCGGCGCCATGCCACCCATCCGGCTCGCGTAAAGCCTGAGCTTCTCGCGACGGCCCCGAACCAGGTCTTCGCCTGGGACATCACCAAGCTGCATGGTCCGACAAAGTGGTCGTACTACTACCTACACCGTGATCGACATCTTCAGTCGCTACGTGCCCGGCTGGATGCTCGCGCACGCAGAGAATGCCCAGCTCGCCGAGGCGCTTCTCGAGGAAACGATCCTGAAGCACGGCATCGGGCGGGGCCAACTCACGATCCACTCCGATCGCGGCTCGCCGATGATCGCGAAACCCGTCGCCCACCTCCTCGCCGATCTCGGCGTGACCAAGAGCCACAGCCGCCCGCACTGCTCGAACGACAACCCTCATATCGAAAGGGTGCGGCTCCCTTGGAGTGACTACGCGGCGTGCGGGATGACGCCTTGGTCGTAGCGGAGCTCGTGGACACGCCGACGTTCGTGGTCGAGGTGGAAGCGCCAGTAGTCGTCGAAGTCGTCGTTGGTCCGGACGGCTCGTAGTTTGAGGACCGCTTCTGCACCTTTGGTGCTCCAGCGTGCGCCGGTGATGTCCATCCGGTCGGCCACGAGGTAGCGACACGCCCCTTCGATCACCCCGGTCGCGATGGGCCATCCGGAGGAGAGCGCCCTCGGGTAGGCGAGGTGGGGCGCCTTGTTCTTGAGGTACTTGGCTGCCTCGTCGGCCTTCTTGCGCTTGGACGTCGCGAGTCTCTCGGCGGTCGCGCGCCTTCGGATCCCCGAGGCGACCTCACGGGCCCGTCCCTCGAGCACCGAGAGCGCCCGGTCACGGACCCACTCCTCTGCGGCCGTGTCGCCTTCGGCGAAGAAGCACCACGCAGCCGCCCAGAGGTATTCGATCACGTGGACGAAGTCGACCACGATGGTGACGTCTATCCCTCGTGCGTTCGCCTCGGCACCGATGCGGTCGATCTGGTGGTTGTTGCCGTCGACGAGTGCCACCCACCTGCGCTTGTGGTCCGGATCCCGGCGCTCCGCCTCGTCGAAGAGTCGTCCCACCACCTCTGCGGCGTCATCGACGACGCTTCCGGTCACCCACTTGTTCTTCGCCTTGGGCGCCTTCGGGGGAGGATCTTGGCCTGCGTTGGACGCCATGACGTCGCTCGGGCTGCGAGGCACGGGGGTCACGTCGTAGACGGCGCCGACCTCTGCCATGCGCTTCCTGTTGCGCTTCTCGCCCTTGGAAAGACGCGTGGTGAGCTTGTTCTGAGCCGCGGCGGCCGCCTTGGCGGTCTGGGCCCGGAGCGAGTCGGGGCGCATGACGATGCCCTTGCCGTCGGCCGAGATCACGAGGACATCGGTCGCGTCGACCTGCGTGCGGGCCATCGTGGCGTAGAACTCCTCGACGTCGGTGGCGCTGCGTGCCGAGAGGTTCTCCACCTGGCGCTTGCCCAGGTGTTGGCCGGTCGCCCGCTCGAGCGCCGCGGCGGCCTCCTCGAAGGACCCCCGGGACGCCTCGACCGCTGCGAGGCGGCGGAGCCCGTGAGAGTGGCGTTCGGTGGGCAGGTTCAACAGCGCATCGGCTGGACAAAGGTTCGGGTGGCCGCGGTGGCGGTAGGCGAGACGTTCGACTTCGACGGGGCCGAAGATCGTCGCGAGCGGGCGGCGGTGACCGGTCTCGACCGCGCCATGAGCCACGCCGTCGGAATCGACCACGCCCTCCATGCGCACCTCATTGACAGCCCGCAAACAAAGATGGTCCTGGAGCATCCTGCGCAGCAGCTCGCGGCCGCGGGCGTCGAGCTGGTCCTCCAGCTCAGCATGCGCGAGCGCCGCTGCCTCGGGCCCCTCGAGCCAGCTGACTATCTCCTCTGCGTGCTGGCGCGAAGCCTCGAAGTGCTCTGTCGCCGTCGCCACGCTCACCTGCGGCCGCCTCTCCGGCTGCGAAGCGCGGCGATCCCCCCCCTCGCGGCGTCCTCGAGCTCCTCGCGTGCCGACTCGTAGCGCGCAAGCGCCGCCCTCACCTCCGCCACTTCCCCGGCGCTCAACGTGAGGGTCTTGGTCCGGCCGTCCTCGGTGTAGGTCAACGCCGGACTCTCATGCGGCTCACCGGCCGCGCACCTACATGCCGGCTTGCCGCATCGGCGACGGAAGGTCGTCAAGGTGCCGTGGAGCACCAATGGTCGAACTCGGCGTGCGATGCAGGGCATCCTAGCTCCCGTCTGTAGCTATCCATCTCTACAGACAGGCAAGCCGACCGGACCCAGAAGGTGGTGGATGCTATGGACTACGAGCCCTCAGGCCGCCGGGATCAGAGCAGAGCGGGCGTCACTGCCGAGGAGCCGCACCCATATCGAAAGCCACTTCCGCACGCTCAAGTATCGGCCGGACTTCCCGAAGAGCTTCGGCTGCTACGAGGACGCACACGATCACTGCGGCCGTTTCTTCCGTTGGTCTAACGAGGATCATCGTCACTCGGGCATTGGGTTTCATACTCCCGCCGACGTCCACTACGGACGGCCTGAGACCGTCCGCGAGCAACGCGGCCGGGTACTCGATGCCGCCTACGCCGCGCACCCCGAGCGGTTCGTCCGCAAAGCCCCAGAGCCACCGAAGCTCCCAACGGTCGCGTGGATCAACGAGCCGAAGGAGGAGACGCCGACGAAGGAGTGATTCCCGAGACCATCTGCCTCGCAAAGGTTGACAGGCGCCGCCGGTACACGCTGCATCTGCTATGTCAGCGCCCGCTTGCCGAGCCGGCTGGGATACCGGCGTCCGCTGCCGGACGAGCCCACGGCAACCACCAGTTCCACCTCCCAAGTAGTGAGACCAAGCCAGGCACGAGCAGTGCCCGGACTACGGTGGCGTCGAGAAGGATGCCGACAGCCATGCCCGTGGCAAAGACCTTGATCGGCACGTTCGGTCCGGCGGCCAGGGCGGCGAAGGCGAAGAAGAGAATGATGGCTGCGCTGGTGACGAGACGCCCGGTGTGGCCGAGCCCGTCCACGATCGCTTCGTCGGTGGACTTTCCGGCATCGTGGGCCTCTTTGATGCGGGAAAGGATGAACACCTCGTAGTCCATCGACAGTCCGAACAGGAACGCGAAGAGCAGCAGCGGTACGAAGTTGACGACGACGCCGGTGGCGGGGATGCCCCAGATGGCCCGGGACCCGTAGCCGTGCTGCCAGATCAACACCAGTGCGCCATAGGCGGCGCCGACCGAGAGCACGTTGAGGACCACGGCCTTGATAGGGAGCACTAAGGACCGAAAGGCCCGGGCCAGGGCGAGCAGACTGAGGAGAGCCACGAGGGCAACGATGAAGGGGAACCGCGAGTAGAAAGCGTGTACCAGGTCGGCCTGTTGGGGTCCGTCGCCGGCTACCAGGGCGCCTGGGGCCAGGCGGGCTACGCTGGCGCGCACGGTGCTGACAGTGGCGTTGTCGGTCGCTGAGCTGGTGGATGCGCTCGGGACCACGTCAACGATGGCGGTGCCAGATCGACGCCACCCCGTTCCGGTCGGGGCGATGGCGGTGTCGACGCCGTGGATCGTGCCGAGTTGGGCCGCCAGGGCGACCGGATCGGTGCGGTCGGGGACGAGCACCTCGATCGGGGAGAGCACGCCGACCGGGAACCCGGCATGCTGGAGAGTCAACAATCCCTGTTCGGCCGAGCCGGAGCGAGCGAGGGCGGTGGGCTTGACTTCTCCGACTCGCAGGCCGAATGCCATCCCGCAGAGGATCCCGAGCACGGTCAGGGCGGCGACGACGGCAAGGACCCGGTGACGGATGACCCCTTTGGTCCACGCCGTCCACGCTCGGCTCGGCTGCCCGGCCTGACGCTGGTGACGGCGAGCGGCCCGGCGGCGCCTGCGGTCGAGGCGGGGTCCCCACGCAGAAAGCAGCACCGGTAGCAGGGTGAAGGCGGCGATGACGGTGACGAGGGGAATGAGCAACCCGCCGTAACCGAGGCTGCGTACGAACGCGAAGGGCACGACGATAAGGGCGCAGAGACCGACGGCAACCGTCATGCCGCTAAAGAGGACCGATCGCCCGGCGGTGGTCATGGCCATGATGACGGCCTCGTCGTTGGACCGGCCCCGGTCGCGTTCCTCGCGCCAGCGGGTGACGACGAGGAGGGAGTAGTCGATGGCCACACCGAGGCCGATCAAAGCGACGAGGTACTCGACCAGTTGGCTGACGCCGGTGACCGTGGTGATGGCGCCGAGGAGCAGGAAGGTGCCGAGGATGGATACCGCGGCCACGATGAGCGGGACCACGGCCAGGAAGGACCCGAAGACGAGGACCAAGACGACGAGAGCACCGATGGCCCCGATGATGAGCTCGCCCAATATGCCAAGCCCGCCGCTGCCCGGTGCGTTCTGCAGGTCGTTGATGCTGGTGGCGGCCACCGTGACCCCGGGTGGGGCACTCGCTCGCAACCAGCTGGCGACCTGGGCCGAGGTCGGTGGGTTGTTCCCGGCGAACACGAGTCCGAGGGCGGCGTGCCCGTTCGGAGAGATCAGGTGGGCGTCGTTCACCGCCGGGTAGGACAGGACGCGTAGCGCCCGCTGCGAGTCGAGGGTGGCAAACGTCGCGTCGATCGCCGCACGACCGGCGGGGCTGTCGACTCGCTCGCTGCCGGGCAGGGTAATGACAGCGACGATCGGGGTATTGTTGCCACCGTTGCCGTAGGTGTGCATGATGGCGAGGCCTGCTTGGTAGCTCGGCAATCCCGTAAGAACGTCACTCGAAGTGAGCCGACCGGCGATCGGGCCGACCAATGCGATGCCGACTATCGCTACCGTCAGCCAGAAGAGCCCGACCATCTTGCGGTGCCGGAGTAGCGCGCGAGCCAGGCGGCCCAGGCCGGTCTCAGGGCGATCCAGGGAGGCGGGTGATGGGCCACTATTCCGGTGAGCGATCATATGACCAACGGTACGGACAGCTCGTCGGCGTTTCGATGGAGCAGGGACCCGTATTCGGGGGGGAGTTACCTCTACCCCCCGGCTATCCTCAGGAGTTCAGGTAGGTGAGCACGGCCCGCACCCGACGATTGTCGTCGTCTGACGGAGGCAGGTCGAGCTTCATGAAGATGTTACCGATGTGCTTGCTGACCGCCTTCTCCGACACGATGAGCTCGGTGGCCACTGCGGCATTAGACCGGCCTTCGGCCATGAGCGCCAGCACCTCCCGCTCGCGCGGGGTGAGCTGACCCAAGGGCGCGTCCCTTGCCCGCTTGGCAAGCAGCTGGGAGACGACCTCGGGGTCCATAACCGTGCCGCCGGCCGCCACTCGGCGGACCGCGTCGACGAACTGGCCCACGTCCATCACCCGGTCCTTGAGCAGGTAGCCGACGCCGCCACGCTGGTCCGACAGCAGCTCGCGGGCGTAGAGCGGCTCGACGTACTGCGAGAGCACCAGGATCGGAAGGCCCGGCACGTGCTTTCGGGCTTCGATCGCTGCCAGCAGCCCTTCATTAGTGAACGTCGGCGGCAGTCTCACGTCGAGCACAGCTACGTCAGGTCGATGCTCCACCAACGCGCCAAGGACCGACGGCCCGTCTGCGATGGCTGCCACCACCTCGACGTCGTGAGCAGTCAGCAGCCGGATCAGACCGTCCCTCAGGAGGGCTAGGTCTTCGGCGATAACCGCGCGCACGGCACCTCCATGGTCACAACCGTCGGGCCTCCGGAAGGGCTCGAGATCTGCAGCGTGCCATCGAAGGCCCCCAGACGGTGCTCGATCCCCCGCAGACCGCTCCCACTGTGGGGATCGGCACCGCCCCGACCGTCGTCCTCAACCACCATCGAGAGCAGGCCGTCTATGTGGCGCACCCGCACCCAGGCGGACCGCGCTTCGCTGTGTTTGATCACGTTAGCGACCGCCTCGGCAACGGCGAAGTACGCCGCCGACTCAACGGGGGGTGGGAGCCGCTCGGCAGGAAGCTCGACCGTCATCTCGACTGGGATGGGGCTGGCGACCACGAGGGCCTGCACAGCGCCGGCCAGGCCGCGGTCGGCCAGGACGGGCGGCAGGATCCCCCGGACGACGGCGCGCAGATCGCCGAGGGCGTCACCGGCAGCGGTGCGCGCTTCGGCGAGCAGCCGACGCGCCTCGTCGGGATCCGAGTCCAAGAGCTCGTCGGCCATGCCCAAGCTCATGCCCAGTGACACCAGACGTGCCTGCGCCCCGTCGTGCAGGTCGCGCTCGACCCGACGCATCTCCGCGACCTGGACGTCGAGGGCGTCTTCGCGGGTACGAGTCAAGACGTCGACTCGCTCCGCCAACGCCTGCTCACGGCTGTTCGACGCCGAGGGCACGAACAGGGCATGTCCGGCGAACACCAGTACGAGCGCGAGGATCGGCCAGATGGGCCAGAAGTAGCGGTGGCTGGACAGGAGCCAAATGGCCACTAGGGACGCAGCGATCACGAGGGCGATGGCGGCGTGGACGGCCAGAGATCGGCGGATACTCGTGCGCAGCGCCCGGCGGACGGTCAGTCGGGTCGCGTCGGGGAGCACCAACAGGAACCAGATCCAGCCCGGCCAGAAGTAGCGCGCACCAGTCAAGGCCCAGATGACCGTCAAAACGAGCGCGCAGACGATGCCAAAGCTCGCAGCGCGCCGGGCAATCCGCGCCAACCTACTTTTCGGTGGTCTCTCCGACTTCGTGCCGAGCGCGCTACCGATGGATCGGAGAGCGAGGAGCGACCACCGTCCAACGCGATCTCTGACGCGACGGGACAAAGCAGCCTCTTGTCGGCCGGCCGGCTCGTTCATGACGAAGGCGACCCGGTGAGTCTGACCGGTGAGAGCGATCCTCGTAGCCTCCCTCGCGGGCGCCGGACGCCCGGACGTCGTTCCATCCCACCAGTGTGGCGCACGGACCCTCGCCAGAGCAGTAGAGCTACGTCTACTTCTGCTTTCATCGCGGGCCCTATTGGCGGGCCCAGTCGCGCTGAGCCGTTCGATCCGCAGTTAGCGCGGGTGCCGTCCCACGACCACAGGAGACCGGTCGGGCTTCCGTCCGGTAGCAGGGCGAGACGCACTGCGCCGCCGGCCGCCTCCGCAGGGTCGCCGCCGGGGCGGTCATCCCCGCCATCAGGTTGGTCTTGCGCAGCCCGGGGCGAGGGCGTTGACGAGGATCCCGTCCGCTTCGAGCCAGCGCAGGCAACGGCAGCGACAGGAAGACGATTTGGCCGGTGGCCACCGTAATGACAAGCGGCCCCAGGAGGGTGTGCCATTCCGTCATGGGAGGCCGATCGCCGGTAAGCAGCACGATCAGCGACCCCCGAGATGCCGACGACTCCGAGCGCCGTTGATCAGGGCAGCTGCATGGCGCTGCATGGGGCATGCCCTGTGCAGGCCTCCGACACCGCCCACGTCGAGGCGCGAACTCGCAGCGTGTCGCCCCGCTCGTGCCCTGGCGCGCCGCCTTTTTGCCCTATCCGGGAGTTGAGTAGGACCCCACAAACTCGCCCCATAAACGACAGGCCGCCGACCCAAACATGCTGGTCAGCGGCCTGTGCGTATGCAACAAGGCGCGAAAAACGCCTGTACCTGGTGGCGGGGGCTGGATTTGAACCAGCGACCTCTGGGTTATGAGCCCAACGAGCTACCTGACTGCTCCACCCCGCTAGGGCCCACCTTACCATCTGGCGACAAGAGCGCCACCCGGACGTGGGG
>Ga0182030_10007915_pt1 | contig 22110 bp, 15 predicted proteins | sample 812S3MmetaG_FD_121299 | JGI IMG/M metagenome (GOLD analysis project Ga0182030, IMG submission 121299) | Permafrost microbial communities from Stordalen Mire, Sweden - 812S3M metaG (Illumina Assembly) | ecosystem: Environmental > Terrestrial > Soil > Wetlands > Permafrost | place: Sweden... | reverse complement strand
TGGCGACACCCTCCAACAGCCGCACCGGCCGAAGATTGATGTACTGGTCAAAGCCCTGGCGAATGGGCAGAAGCATGCCCCAAAGTGTTAAGTGATCAGCAACGCGCGGATCGCCGACCGGGCAATGGCCTTCGGTATGCCGGCCGATCCTAAGTTGCTGTCGCACGGAGAGTCAACAACTTAACGCGGCAGGCGGATCCGGGATGAGTGGCTCGACGAGTACAATCCCCATTCCGGCAAGTACTGCTACGGTAAGACGCCGATACAGACCTTCTTGGATTCTTTGCCGTTGGCGAGGGAGAAAATGTTGGACTCAGCCTTCACTGGAGCGCCGGCGCCACAGCGGAGCCCCGAACAGCGTAGCGTAGGCGACGGATGTCCACCGCTGCAGTCGCTTGATCTTACGGCTTCCCGGCCGGAGCAAAACTCTTGGCGATGCCTACCTCTGAAGCGAAAGGGTCTCGCGAGCTGTTGTGGGTAGTCGCGGGTAAATTAGCAACTCGCTCCGCATCTTCGGTCAAACGGACCGCCTCCTTCATCTGTTGCAGGGAGACAACCATGGAGTTCTTTGAGACGCGGCGCACGATAGGATTGACCACCCAGCGTAGCGCAGTGGGAATGTCGCGACTTAAGGCAATCGCTTCGACTTCCACATAGGTGCCGCCGTCTCTTTGCTCAAACTTGGCAACGCTGTAAAGGCGCCAGATGTAGCCGCTGCCATGATCCGGCGGGAGTTCCTGCTCGTCCGGGCGGCCCTGGTGCCGGATCTCCCGCACCCGCGTGGTCTGCGTGGTGCTGTACCATCGCCGGTCGTCGATTTTGAAGTAGCAGGTCTCGTACTCCATATCGAGCGCCGTTTGGGCGACGACCTCCTTGTTCACGACGCGCATGGAGTACTTCTCACAGGGCCCGTCGCTGCTGAGCAACTTGGAATCAACAACCGTTGGCTTGTAAAACTCCTTGTAGTTGCTGTAATCACGCGCGGCCCCCAAAACATCTTTGATATTGGCGTTCGGGAAAAAGGCCGCACCCACCCAATCGTGGATCAAACCTGAGGCCACCGGTCTTGGGTTTTCCTTCCCGCCGGACCAGACCAGAATCTCACCTTCGCGGACACGCTGAAGGCGCTCGGGATTCTGGTCGACCCAGAGAAAGGGTGTTTGGGAGACCATCTGTGGACGGGCAGCATCGAGGTACTCGTTCCAGTAGACCAAAGTGTCTTGCCTCAACTCAGACCCATAGGAGAACGAGGGCGCGACGAGACAGCCCAAATATACGAGCATGACAATAAGCGCTCGGAGTGTGCGGAAGCTGTAACGACCGCCAATGCAGGTCTGCCTTGCTGTGGTCCCTTTCATGGTTGGCCACCTCTTGTCCTTTTGTCCTTCGCGCAAGCCACCGATTTGAACGGCAAAATGTCAACTTGCGGACTACTTGATCTGAGTAGCAAGGCAGATGCCAAGGCATGATCAATATAAGTGGCTGGAGATTCAACGCATTGACGAGCTGAAGCTGGACGGTTTGTCACAACTGTCGACCGCACATTGGCAGTAGTGACTTCCTTGCCCACATTTCGGCACTTTCGGAAGGGGCGCATCGCTTCCGAACAGCTATCCAGACGGCAGCCAACTCTGGCTGCCGAGGTCTGGGAGTCCTTGTTGCAGCCGGATTCGAAGATCGTCCAGAGGAAGACGCGCCGCCGTGGCAGATGCCCAATATCTCCAGGTGCCTGCCAATGGTCATTTCCGCGCAGCTTTGGATCAACCTGCCGGACTACTCAAATCCCCCAAGTTGTTTGTTCTCGGTTGAGAACCGCTCAGATCTTCAATGCCTCGACCTTGGCTGATGAGTTGCTCTACTCAAAGCGAGAGAGTTTGATCAACACGCAAGCAGCTCTTGTCCGCCTGTCTTTCAAACCTCTGTTGAAATGGAGGTAAAGGCTCTATGGAATCATGTGGAAAATCGCGTTTCGTGTTCTTATCAGCAGTTTGCATTTATTTCCTGGCGGCAATGACTGGGTTCTCGATGGCGGAGTGCAAATCCTCCACGAAAGGCCGTCATATAAAAGTGACGGGCCCGATTGTTGTGCACGAAGGCAACATCGTGCAGATGCTGAACGAGAAGGACGGCTCGCAACACCTCTTCAAAATCACAGACAAGACCACAATCAGATGCGACATGGGCTTCTTCCACGGCAACACAGTCATGAATACCTCGGCATTAGTGCCAGCCTTGACCGTCGAGGTGGAAGGGATAAGCGGTTCCCTAGACACGCCTGAAGCCAAGATTATTAGAGTAGATCCCGCCACATTCGCGCTCATCGTGGGCCAAGACAAGCAGGGTGGGAGATCGTGCCTGAAACCGACCGAAGATGCTGGACGGTATCACGGAATAAAGACTTTATTGACCAGCTTTCTCCCCCCGATCTAGTTGCGCGCTAAGCTCGGGCTAGCGTGACCAGGTCTGTATCAGGGCGAGTAGGATTCTTGTGGGCCGCTTCCTGCCCGGTCATCTTCCAAGAGGTAAATCACTGCCACCTGTCGTCCGTGCTAACTGGCAACTGCCTCAAGAGCAAGCTGGCACTTAAGGTTGGTAGCAAGATTCTCGAGCGCTCGAACCTTCGCCGCCATAATGTCACGAGCAGAAGGCCCAAGCAGCTGCGAGCATTCACGGTCCGAATAGCCTTCCAATATCGATAGGACGAAAACGAAACGCTCGAAGTTCTTGAGACGCATTACGGCTTGCAATGCGGGGTTGAGTCCCAGGTTCCCACTCACGGGTTGCTTATCGCCATCGATTGCGGGTCGCAGCATTGCAATCGCATTGTGCACAAGCACGTGCCGCGTCCAGCCGTATGTCCACTCCCTAACGGTGGGATTAATGCTCATACAATCCTCCAAACTGGAAACGAAGCAAGACTCTGCCGAATCTGCGTCCGCTGTGAGCATCAAGGAAAGGAGGAAAAGACTCTTCATGTGCCCCTTGAATAACCTGGAAAGGACACTTTGGAGAGGAATGTCCGTCAGTTTGTATAAATCGCTATAGTTTGGCCGCAGCATCTTCGCCCCCAGTCTGGCTGGCATAGCTGATTCAAATCAACTGTCAGCCCTGTATCAAGTTTGTGGGCATTTGCCAGAACCATCGTAAGACTTGCACGGCCATTGCCAAACAGTGCCAGCAACTATCCTTCTCACGGTTCTTTCACCTCCGGTATTTGTGAGGAATTACCGCTTATCACTGACTTCAGGCACGGCCTAATTCACCCCCGCAACGCAGACCCCAACCGAACATTTCTTGCGGACCGAATGAGGGCGTATCGACCTAATAAGGGCAGCTTCGCGGGCCGGCCCAACGCCGTTAACACGAGCTTCTGCGCTGTCTGACTTCCCGACCCAAGCTTATGCAGGAAGGATGGTTGCAACTCTCTAGCAAGGCTCGCGATTTCTGGTATTGCGGCCATGGCGCGGACGGAAACTGAAGTGCTTGTACAAAATGTCGGTTAAGAAATCGGCGGGTGAATGCGGATTCCTTTTGCATGGAGGGGCAGCATATGGCAATAAAGCACGCCTGTTTCATTGCTGTTTTGAGCTCATTGGTCTTCTTAAGCTTGACGACAGACGCAAGAGCCCAAAATCCAAGAACGGCACACGCGGCCATTCCATTTGAGTTCTGGGTTGAAGGTATCTGCCTTCCCGCTGGAGACTACATCATCCAGCCTGTCGAATCGACGTCATACTTGTTGTTCCGGAGCACGGACGGGAAGAGCGCCGCTGCTGTTTTTGCGCTTCCCGTGGATGAAGATTCAGCCAGGGGAGCCGATTCCATACTCATTTTCCGACTCGAAAAGGGCAGGCATTACTTGTATGGAGGCTGGGGACCATTTGGCAGGCGCGTGGTGGCTGTAGAGTCGGGTTGGGCCGCTCCATCAGAAGCAGCCAGAATAGAAGTACCCATTACATTTACGCAAGCAAGCCGCCAATGAGTTTCCTGCAGGGACGCCAACCGTGCGTTTCTCCGAGATCCTTCAATAGAGCGGTTGCTGGACAAGACGAGGCACTCGTGACGCCCTCCTTACAACTGACATATCCCGGCGTGCTCCTTGCGGTTTTTGCCCAACAACTCTGCCTGCCAATTCCGTCTGTGGTTTTCCTGATGGCTGCAGGTGCTCTTTCGGCGCGTGGTGAAATGCGAACCACCATCATTGTCTTTCTGGGTGTTTCGGGTTGTCTGGCAGCGGATGGGATATGGTTCTGGTTTGGCCGGCGTTGGGGATCTCAGAGCCTGCGGCTACTCTGCCGCTTGACTGCCGATCCGCGAAGATGCTCTGAGAACGCGCATGAAAAGTTCCGCCGTTATGGTCTCCCTGTGTTGTGTGTAGCCAAGTTTCTTCCCGGACTGGATCTTGTTATGCCGCCACTTGTCGGCGCGGAAGGGGTCTCGCTTACGGGTTTCCTTGCCCTTGATACGTTAGGTGGGTTCCTTTGGTCGGGCTTCTACGTAGGACTGGGCTATCTCTTCTCCCAGCAATTGGAGGTTGCAATCCATTGGGCCCAGCATTTTGGGACGGCCCTCGGTATAGCGATTGGGCTTCCGATTTTCCTCTACGCCGGCTGGCGGGCCCTGGCGCTGATGCGAATGATTCGTCGTCTACGGCTGCGCCGCGTTAGTCCGGCACTGCTCGCCCGCAAACTGAAATCCAATAGAAAGGTCGCAGTGCTTGACCTGTTGGACTTCGAAGCAGAGACCGACGGCGGAAGTTCGGAGGCTATTCCGGGTGCATTTAGGGTAGATCCCTCTCGTTTGCGGAAGTCTCCACATGTCACCGTTCCGGAGGGTGTCGACATCGTTCTCTATTCTTCCTCGGGAGGCGATACGGTAAGCGCGCGAGCAGCCGTGTCATTGAAGCGGATAGGAGTTGATAATGTATGGGTTCTCCAAGGTGGACTCAAGGCGTGGCGTGAACAGGGTTTCCCTGTTTCTCAATGCCCGGAAATGCCCGAAGTGTTTGCCAAGCGTGTTGGAGTTGAATTGCCAGAAGCTGCCAGTAGCTCGGATTAGGGCAGCGCGAAGAGTGGTCGCATTGTCGGGAGTTAGTTGGTGCTGGGGTTTCTGAGTGCTACCCAGCCTGGAACGTGGCTGTCGAAACTGTATTAGTGGTCCACTAGCTTAATTATCCCATTGAGGTCGGAGAAGCTCCTCTGGCCGAACTTTCCAAAATAATCAGATAGGTTCCAGGCTTTGGTCCGCCTGCTTGTCATGTCTGGCGACCACTGCGCTGCCCTTTCGAGGGCACTGTCTCGATACGGGCACATCTTCAAGGTAGCCGTTAAAGAGTAAGTGCCTAGAAAGATAGAGTTGACACTAGGAAGCTTTGGCGACATGAATGCAGTTTCATACGCTTGGAAAAGGTGCGATGAAGAAGCTGGCCCAATTAGCTAAGCCCTATCGAGTAGAAAATGGCATGCATTTCCGTCTCCAGGATTTCGATCCTAGGGATACGGGCGAGATCAGTTCGAAGCAGCAAGCCGCGGTGGACTTGCAACGAGGTGTTGACCAGTTGCGCGATTGGCAAGACAAACTCTACGCACAGCACCAGTGGGCAGTCCTTTTGATCTTTCAGGCCATGGACGCAGCCGGCAAGGATGGCACCATCAAGCACGTGATGTCCGGAGTGAACCCCGCAGGTTGCGAGGTTTACTCCTTCAAGGCGCCATCCGGACTAGAGTCGAACCACGATTATTTGTGGCGGACCACCTTGCGCCTACCTGAGTGCGGCCGCATTGGGATATTCAACCGCTCGTATTACGAAGAGGTGTTGGTCGTAAGGGTGCATGAGGCATTGTTGAAAGAGCGGAAGATCCCGCTATCGCTAATCGGCAAGCATATCTGGAAACAGCGCTTCGAGGACATTTGCGGTTTTGAGCGCTATCTCAGTCACAATGGCATCGTGATCCGCAAGTTCTTCCTGCATCTGTCCAAGGCCGAGCAATGCAAGCGGTTCCTGGCACGGCTGGAAGAGCCAGAGAAACACTGGAAATTTTCCGCTGCCGACATCAACGAACGTGAACACTGGAACGACTACATGGCGGCCTACGAGGACATGATCCGGCATACAGCAACTCCATGGGCCCCCTGGTACGTAGTTCCGGCAGATCACAAGTGGTTTACGCGAATCGTTGTTGCGGCGGCTATTGTCGACGCCTTGGAAGGATTGGACTTGTCCTATCCCAAGGTGGATCCGCAGAAACACAAACAGCTTGAAGAAGCCCGCTGGTTCCTGCAAAACGGGAAGTCCTAGTCATGGCCGAACACTTTTCTCAATTCTTGCCGCCGCCCGAGGCAGTAAAAATCCTGATCGTGCTCGTATTGTCCTTTCTGATTGGGCTCGAGCGAGAGGAGCATAAGGCAGACGGCGACTATTCGTTCGGCGGGGTGCGGACATTTCCGCTTATAGGACTGGTGGGATACGCAGTGGCTCTGCTGTCAAGAGACCAACTCCTGCCGCTCTCCATCGGTTTTGCCGTGATAGGTGCATTTCTCTTGACGGCATACCGGCACAAGCTGTCTGGAGCTCAGGCGCTCGTTGATTCGCCCGGCGTTACGACTGAAATCTCGGGTTTAACCACCTACGTCCTCGGTGCGCTGGTCTCGAACGGCTACTACTGGATTGCTGCAACCATTACCGTCCTTAGCTTGTTCTTGTTGGAACTCAAGGAAGTGCTCGAGGGTTTGTCAAAACGGCTTGCCCCGCACGAGATCCTGACGTTTACGAAATTTCTGCTGCTTACGGCCGTGATCCTGCCGACAGTGCCCAACACGCCATTGACTCAATTCGGGATTAACCCGTTCAAGACGTGGTTATTGGTTGTGGCCGTGTGCGGGATCTCCTATGGAAGCTACGTGCTCCTCGCTCTTACCCGGCAGGGGAACGGGGTGCTTCTGTCCGGAATACTGGGAGGTATCTATTCCTCTACCGCGACCACAGTTGCATTGGCGAAGAAAGCTTGTTTTCAAGGGGCCTCATACCTGTTTTCGGGTGGCATTCTCCTCGCCTCGGCAATGATGTACCTCCGTATGACAGTTCTGCTGATGCTCTTTAATCGCACACTCCTCCATATGCTGGCGGTGCCCCTTCTGGTCCTCGGGTGTGTAGCTGGTGTCACGGGATGGCTCTGGTCACATCTTCGGCGACAGAAATCCGCAGAAACAAGCGGCGAGGTCCAGCCGAGAAATCCGTTGGAATTGCGGTCTGCGCTCGTATTTGCAGTACTTTTTCTTGCAGTTCTGGTTATTTCTCGCCTCGTAATGGTCCATTTTGGCAACACAGGAATCTATGGTCTTGCGAGCCTTACGGGCCTTATCGACGTGGACGCTTTTATCCTGGGCATGACCCAGTCTGCCGGAGCCCTCACGCCAGGTTCTCTGGCGGCCAAAGGGATTTTGATTGCCATCGCCAGCAACAATGTGGCTAAGGGCTGCTATGCCTATGCGTTCGCTGATCGAAAAACTGGGTTGCAGAGCCTGGCCTTGCTGGCTGGCATGGCTGCACTAAGTCTCATCCCGTTGTGGCTGTTAGGTTGACGTGAGGGTCGCTATCGTAAATTATTGGGATTTCCATTCCGCTTCTGCCGCTTGGCTATCGGTTTTCCTGACACAAAGCCAGATCCCTCTGTGCGTTGTGGGCGAAGCGTCAGTTATTACCTACGCTTTCCGGACTCTTGGGATTGCTCCGCGGTGACACCTTAATCCCTAATCTGCCGGGAGTGCCGGTATTCGGGCACGCTGAACGCGCCAAGAGGGAGTGCAAAGCCTGCAAACCGGCTCAAAATAGGCAACTTAGCCCTAGCCGATCACATGGCGCTCGGGGTGCATCTCCTGATGGTCGGGTGCTTGAGGACAAAGAAGTGATGAAACTGGCGACAGTATTAGAGGAAATCAGGGGAGGCCACCGCTGTGCAACTACAGATGACATCCGCAAAATCTTTGGCGATTATCACAAGGTTCTGCGCTGGTTAGCCATCTTCCTGATCGACGACGAAAAGCTCGCAGACGCTTATATCGTCGATGCCTGCACGATTGCCGAAACTCAAACTCCAGACTTTCACGAATGGCTCGTACACTGGGCTGCGCGAGCCACGGTTGGATGGGCGCTCCAAGGGCAGCGTGCCCGCATCTCGGAGCTCACCCCGAAGTACGAACACAGGGAACCAGTCCACCTAACGCACCTTCCGCTTTCCCCCGAGCACTTTGTATCGCTGATCAAGAATTCCGAGGACATTCGTACTCGACTGGACGTGCTTTGCCGGTTCGTGCTCGTCTTGCGCGGCATTGGAAAGGACTCGTATGACGAAGTGGCCACGCAGCTCGGGATCGGCCGCAGCGCCGTCGAGCGGGCATATTGCGTCGCATATGACGCTATCGAACTCACCCCCGATGCGGCGCCAACAAGTGCAGAAGCTTCGGCGTGTCACGTTAACAATGAACATACGCTCGCCGACTCGACTACTTGACGATACCTTTCTCGCAGCGGCCAGGAGTCATGCTAATGAATAGCTTCCACACTTAGCCAGCGATTGTCACGCGATCTCGAGCACTCGACTGTTACGGCCCACTTTCGCCTGCACTATGCCCGGATACAAGCGGTGGCTCTCATGCCGTCAGGAGATTGGCAGCGAGCAGATCCTGCCCCCTGATGTCACCAAATCGTCGTGGCAACAGCTCTTAATTGGCGAACATGTGCGCGGCCACATGCCCAGCAATCCTGCTTGACGCTACCGCTCCCGTTTCACCGCTGCCCGAATCCGGGCAAAACGCCGAAGCTGTGCCGACGCTGAAGTTATTGTTGAAGAGTGACTTGTGTCAACTCGGCTCTGGTCTCCAGCGTGCAATCAAGAGGGATGGAAGCCGCGCAGACTTTCAAAGGAGGTGGAGCAGTGACCCGTCTAACGGTACATTGGCACTTGGTGCAGAAAGCTGATGGAAGAAAGTACCTCGACATGGCGTGGGAAGCGAGCCAGACTCGCACAATGCCAGGCCTTTCACGTTCCCAGACGCAACCAGGTGCAAGGCACAGATAGTCCTGCGGTCGGGAATCATCATTTCGTTTCCGGATCGGCACACAGCAGATGCGAGAATCCGGTGCGGACGGACAAGCCGTGGGCATTTGATATTGGAGCACCTGCCGCCGGTCGAGGACTGACCGGAATCACTGACAAGCGGCAATGAGAATGATACATTAGCGGGCAGATAACCAGCGTAGCAACTCAACGGGACTATACTGTCCGACGCTGTTCGGCTACGAACATGGGAAACCTAGCTCCTTCCCGACCGTTTCCGCTTCGTTTGAATGCGGCCCGCGGCGCGATTGCGGCCACGCTGGGCTCGGGTCTCACCTGCGTCTTGTTATTGGCAGGCACGATTCACGCCCTCGATCCGAACAAACGTCTCACTCAGTACATGCATACCTCCTGGCGAATACAAGACGGCTCTGCGCCGGCTGGTATCGAAGCGATTGCGCAGACCTTGGATGGCTATCTTTGGTTTTCATCTGATTCCCAGGGCATGTACAGATTTGACGGTGTTCGGTTTCTTCCGTGGACTTTGTCCTCCGACGGTAAAACGATCAACAGTATTGTGAACGTCTATGGAGACCATGCTGGTGGGCTATGGGCGTTAGGCGAGCGTGAGATCGTTCACCTGAAGGGTGGTGTCGTCACTTCTCACTTCAATTTGGATGGACTTCAGCAGTTTCAACAGGTCAGCGAGGACCCTGACGGCTCCTTGTGGGTCGTGCGAGGGGGGGGCGCTGGCTCAGACTCGCCCCTTTGCCGTATTACCGACCGAGCCGTCAAGTGTTTCGGAAAGTCTGATGGAGTCCCGATTTCCCCAGCCGATTCTCTACTGGCTGATGGAAAAGGAGGGTTTTGGCTGGGAGGGCAAACGGCGCTTGTCCACTGGCATGATGGCGTCTCGGAGATGTACCGGATCGAGGCCCTAAAATCCAACGCCGGACAGAACGGGATTGCAAGCCTGGCACATGGTCCCGGTGGGTCTCTGTGGGTCGGCATGCTTGCAGAAGGGCCAGGACTAGGGCTTGGACGTTTGATTGGGGGCAACGTCAAGCCATTTGTGACGCCCACTTTCGATGGGAGTAAGGTTGTCGTCAACGCTACGCTCTCTGACCGCGACGGCAATCTCTGGGTAGGTACCCTCGGCAAGGGAATCTTTCGTATCCATGGCAACGTTGTGGACCATTATCAGCGGACGGATGGGTTGTCCAGCGATACCGTCCTTACTCTTTTTGAAGACAGAGAAGGGATCGTATGGACTGGAACTACAAATGGAATCGACAGTTTCCGCGATCCGAGCGTCACCACTTTCTCGGCTCGGGAAGGCTTGGGGGCAGACGCAGCAACAGGCGTCATGGCCAGCAGAGATGGCACCATCTGGGTTGCAAACGCTGGCTCACTTGATCAGATAAAGGACGGGACAGTCTCGTCCATTCGCACAGGGAGTGGTCTTCCGGGTCATCAAGTCTCTTCCTTGCTCGAAGACCGTGCTGGGAACATGTGGGTGGGCGTGGATGACGGACTATATGTGTTCAAGAGCGGGCGCTTCCGCCGCCTCCCGGAACCCAATAACCAGCCGCTTGGAATGGTGGTTGGAATGACTGAGGACAATGATGGCGACATTTGGGCAGAGTGCCTAAGCAATCCGCGAAAACTTGTGCGTATCCGCGATTTCCAGGTGCGTGAAGAGTTCCCTGCGTCGCAAATCCCCCCTGGACACAGCCTCGCTTCGGACCCACACGGAGGAATTTGGATAGCTACTAAGAAAGGAGATATCACACTGCTCCGGAACGGCGTTTTGGAAACGAAGTTTCCGCTAAACGCCGGAGGCAATCCGTTTAATCGCCAGATTATGTCCAAGGCAGATGGTTCCGTTCTTGCCGGTTCCGAGAACGGACTTGTCGAATGGCGACAGGGTAAAGTGCACCGGATGACGACGAAGAACGGCCTGCCCTGCAACTCGGTAATTTCGTTCATCGAGGACAAAGAGAATCGCTGGTGGCTGTACACGGGCTGTGGCGTCTTGCAGATCCCAGATTCCGAGGTCGAGCGTTGGCGGGCCAACCCCGAAACGATCGTCCAGGCCCGTGTTTACGACGTCCTGGATGGAGCGCGGCCGGCAGGCGGGCCGTCTTTCGATGCTGCGGCGTACTCTTCGGATGGGCGCGTGTGGTTTGCGACGGGATTTGTTGTGCAGATGGTGGATCCGTCCAGGCTCTCGCAAAAAGCGCTCCCGGCACAGGCATACATCGAATCGCTCGTCGCTGACCGGAAGGAGTTCAAAGCAACACCCAACCTCAAGGTCCCGCCAAATCCGAGGGACTTGCAAATTGATTACACCTCGCCGACCTTTCTGATTCCACAAAGGGTGAAGTTTCGTTACCGGCTCGACAACTATGACCGTGATTGGCACGAGGCGGGTACGCGCCGGCAGGCGTTCTACACGGATTTGCCTCCCGGAAAATATTCGTTTCGCGTAATCGCAGCCAATAGCGACGGCGTGTGGAACGATAACGCCGCGACGCTGGATTTCTCTGTCGCTCCAGCGTACTACCAGACGAACTGGTTTCGCGCCCTCTGCGCAGTCTTCGTTTTGGCGCTGCTGGGGGCGGCGTATCAGTGGCGTATGCGCCATTTGCATCATCAGTTCGAAATGACGCTGGAGGCTCGTGTGGGCGAGCGCACCCGGATCGCGCGCGAGCTTCATGACACTCTGCTGCAGAGCTTCCACGGGTTGCTGCTCCGGTTCCAAACCGTTTCCCAATTACTGCCAGACCGCCCGATGGAGGCGAAAGAGAAGCTGGACAACGCCATCGACCAGGCCGCCGAGGCGGTCACCGAAGGTCGGGATGCAGTGCAGGGACTGCGCGATTCCACAGTCCAGGGCAACGATCTCGCACTAGCCATAAGCACCCTCGGAGAAGAACTTGCGACTGACTCCAGCAATTCCCGACCTGCATTCCGTGTAGCAGTTGAAGGCGAGTCCCGAAATCTGCACCCCATCCTTCGTGATGAAACCTACAAGATTGCGGCCGAAGCGTTGCGGAACGCCTTTCGGCATGCCCAGGCCCGACAGGTCGAGGTTGAAATCCGCTATGACGATGAACAATTCCGATTGCGTGTGCGGGACGATGGAAAAGGCATTGATCCAGCGGTCCTCTCGGCGCAGCGCACTGAGGGACACTACGGCTTGCCCGGCATGAGGGAACGCGCCAAAATTATGGGGGCTAAGCTGACAGTGTGGAGCGAGGTTGAGGCAGGGACGGAAGTGGAACTGCGCCTTCCTGCAAGCATCGCCTACAGCACTGGCCGGAAAGTATCCTGGTGGCGGGCCTCTACGGCGAAGGCAATAGTATGAACCAGGGACCAGTCATGAGCGCCGGCACCTCGCCAATTCGAATTCTCGCGGTCGACGATCATCCCCTCGTGCGGCAAGGCATCGCCGGCCTGATTGGCATCCAGCCGGACATGGCTTTAGTGGGTGAAGCGTCCACCGGCCGCGAGGCTATCCAGGAATTCCGGAAGCATCAGCCCGACGTCACGCTGATGGACTTGCAAATGCCGGAAATGAACGGACTCGACGCGCTGATCGCAATCCGGAATGAATTTCCCGACGCAAGGATTATTGTGCTGACGACCTACGCCGGCGACGTACAAATCGTCCGGGCGCTGAAAGCCGGTGCTCAGGCTTACTTGCTCAAGAACACCTTGCACAGGCAACTGATGGAGACGATCCGGGCAGTCCATGCGGGAAAGAAGGCCCTTTCGCCAGAGGCTTCGTACGAAATCGCCGAGCATGCGATCGATGATGCGCTGACGCCGGCGGAAACCGCAGTGTTGCGACTGATCGCAGCCGGTAATGCCAACAAGCAGATCGCGGATCAACTCTCCATCACCGAGGAAACCGTCAAGAGCCGAGTCAAGTCCATCCTTTCCAAGTTGGGCGCCAACGATCGGACCCACGCCGCCATGATCGGCCTGAAGCGCGGGATCATCGAGCTGTAGTTTCTGCCAGCCTGTCTCCCCGTCGCCCCCGCATGCCAAACTCGAAAGAGGGACAATCGCGACTCTCTTTGGGGTATCCATGAGCAGGAACAATGTGACACTCTGATCTGTACGAAAGGATACGTATTGCGACGTTTATACTCCACATTCGCTGGCGGCTGGCCCGGCACAGCGCTGCTTCTCCTGCGCTTGGTTGTCGGTTCTGCGCTGGTTTTCCAGGCGAGCTCGGCCCTGTGGAGCGGCCCGCCTATCGCTAAGACGACAACGTACGCATTATTAGGGGGATGCGGAATTCTCCTTATCCCAGGCCTTTGGACCCCGATCGCGGGGGCGTTAGCTGCTCTGATCGAAATCTGGCAGATACTGACGCGAACTGCAGGCTTATGGGACCTCCTTTTGCTGGGAACCATTGCTGGCGCCCTCGCCATGTTAGGACCAGGTCGATGGTCGATCGACGCTCGCCTGTTTGGGTGGAAGCGCGTCGAAGCTCCACCTCGACGTAGCTCCATCTCACAGTAAGACCCGCTCAAAACACCAAAATCTCGTGCCTCAGAAGAGGCTTCTCCTTGCCTCCCGAGAGTTTGCGATTTGTCCCGATGTGGGGCTGTGCGCAAATGGGGCCTGGTGGATAATTGCGTTCATGACAGGACCAACGGACTCAGTTCAAAGTTCAAGCCAAGGGGATTGAACAAGAGGCAGGAGGATGTATGGGACACATGGAGATTGCTTTTGCAGATCTGGGCGGGCTCGCAAATGCAAGCTTTCCCCAAGCAATGGGCATCGAAAACCAGCAGCTTTTTCCCGAATCAGAGATGACCGAGTACTGCTTCGAAGGCATCATCGGAAAGAGCCCTGCAATTCAAAAGGTGCTGGAGCAAGTTTCGATCGTTGCGCCAACGGATTCAACCGTACTACTTCACGGGGAGACGGGCACTGGAAAGGAGTTGGTTGCACGCGCTATTCACAACCTGAGCTCCCGCCGCCAGCGCGGCTTCGTACGCATGAACTGCGCGGCCATTCCTTCCGGCCTGCTGGAAAGCGAACTGTTCGGCCACGAGAAGGGAGCGTTTACTGGAGCCCTGATGCAAAAAAAGGGCAGATTCGAACTAGCCGATCACGGCTCCCTTTTTCTCGATGAAATCGGTGACATCAGCCTGGAATTGCAACCCAAGCTGTTGCGTGCGGTACAGGAACAGGAGTTCGAAAGGCTGGGCAGTGCAAAAACCATCCAGGTAGACGCGCGGATCATCGCTGCCACACACCGGGACCTTGCCACAATGATTTGCGAAGGCAAGTTCCGTGAGGACCTCTTCTATCGACTGAACGTGTTTCCCATTGAGATCCCGCCGCTGCGTGAGCGGCGAGAGGATATTCCGTTGCTGATTAACTATTTTGTATCCAAGCTGTCACGACGTATGGGGAAAAAAATCAAGTCGGTCTCGCAAGAAAATATGGACGTGCTGACGAATATCCCGTGGCCCGGGAATGTCCGGGAATTGGCGAACTTCATCGAGCGCGCCGTCATTCTCACCGAGGGAAGCGAGCTGTATATCCCGATTGCAGAGCTGAAGAACGCCATGCCGGCGCCTCGCACCAACTCCCCCTGTAGCTTTCACGACGCCGAACGGCGGGCGATCATCAATGCGCTCAAGACTGCTTCGGGCAAGGTCGCCGGGGCGGGCGGCGCAGCAGAACGCCTTGGCTTGAAACGTACGACCCTGCAAAATAAAATGCGCCGGCTGCAGGTTCGCCGTTCTGATTATGCAGCTCCTTCCGCCTAATCCGCGCCTGCACGAATTAGATGGTCTCAAACGACAGGCGCAGCAAGCGGACTATTGACCAGTCTGTGCGGACTTCGTCGGAATGCCGAGACGGCGCATTTTGTTCTGCAGAGTGGTGCGCTTGAGGCCGAGCTGTTCGGCGGCGCCTCCTTTGCCCGAGATCCGTCCAGAAGCGGCATGCAACGCCGCGATAATTGCATCGCGTTCCGCTTGCGCGAAGCTCGAGGTGGGGACCTCAGCGACACCAAGTCGGGTAGCACTTCTCAACTCCGAGAGCGGCACATGTAACTCCTCTCCCCGCGTGAGGATGACGGCGCGCTCGATGAAATTCGCGAGTTCCCGAACATTGCCTGGCCATGCGCTGTTCGTCAAAGCGTCCATCGCCTGCCTCGGAATCATCTTGATATCCTTCCGCATGCTTCGTGCTAACTTGGAAACGAAATAGTGGACGAGCAGGGGAATGTCCTCGCGCCGTTCGCGGAGCGGCGGGATCTCGATGGGAAACACGTTGAGGCGGTAGAACAGGTCTTCCCTGAAATGCCCGTCGCGAATCATCGCAGGCAGATCGCGATGCGTGGCGGCAATCATGCGTACATCGACCTGGATGGTCTTTGCACTGCCTAGGCGTTCGAACTCCTGTTCCTGAACTGCGCGCAGTAGTTTCGGCTGCAACTCCAGGCTGATGTCGCCGATTTCATCCAAAAACAGCGAGCCTTGGTCGGCCAGTTCGAATCTGCCCTTTTTTTGGATCAGCGCTCCGGTGAACGCCCCCTTCTCGTGCCCGAATAGTTCGCTTTCGAGTAGCCCCGATGGGATAGCGGCGCAATTCATTCTCACGAACGTGCGCTGGCGCCTGGAACTCAGGTTGTGAATCGCGCGTGCGATCAGTTCCTTTCCGGTTCCTGTCTCTCCGTGCAGCAAGACGGTGGAATCGGTAGGCGCCACGATTGAGACCTGTTGGAGCACCCGTTGGAACGTCGCGCTCTTCCCAATAATGTCCTCGAAGTTATATTCCGAGCTGATCTCCGATTGCAGGTATAGACGCTCTTCTTCTAGGCGGTCCCGCGCCGCCGTGACCCGTCCGTAAGCAACTGCATTCTCGACGGCAAGCGCGATCTGGGTGCTGATCTGCGATAAGAGATCCAGATCCTCCTGGCTAAAGCTGTGCGACCGGCGGCTGCCCAACGTGATTACACCCAAAGGGCCATTTGCGGTCACCAATGGGGTCAGCGCCATCGAAATGATTGACTCTGCTGTGAGCTTCTCAAGAATCGGCGCTGGAAGTTTCTCGATCTCCTCGATCGACCATAGTTCAGGCGTGTGGGCGGACATTCTTGCGTAATCGGGACCGCTAAACTCTGGCCTCTCGCCAGGCGCGAAGAAACCTTTGCCGCTGGGGAAATCCAATACGACGCATTCCAGTTGGTTCGACTGCTTGTCAATCAGCCAGAATCCCGTGGAGTCGTTGTGAAAATAACTGCGGATGGATGCCGATACCGACCGGAACAAATCGTTAATATCCAGCTTGGAAACGATGTGATTGTTGATCTCCAGAAGCAGCTTGAGACGATCGCGTTCCTTCGCCACTTGCCTCTGGTAACGCTCTGCGCTGTCCCTTGCTACGGCGCATTCCAGCGCAACTGCGAGATGCGAGGCCATGGAATGGAGCAGGTCGGCATCCTCGGGCAGAAATTCCTCGCCCCGGTCCTTGGTTACTGCAAAGAATCCGTATCGTTGCTGCGCCGTGGATACTGGAAACAAATAGCTGCTGCGGCCGACGGACTCAGCTGCGAATGGAGCTAACTCGGGGTGTTGAGACAATTCTTGCGCCAGGTCTGCGACGAAAATCGGCTGTTGCTCATCAAGTACTCGTGCTGCGGCGCTAATTCGTGCAATCTTAACGCCGGCGTTTAGAGGAGGCGCGTCCGCGGCTTGATCGAAATCCAATAGATGGAGGCTCTGCCCGTCAGCCCCCAGCACCCAGAGGTGGGCTCCATGCACGTTACAGCTGCTGGACAGAAGACCGCGCAGGCTTTGGATCATGGCCTTCACGGTGGGCTGATCGGCCAGAGCGCTGGACATGTCCAGCAACGTTCGATAGCGATCTTCGGCGCTCGCCATGGCACGCTCCGAGACGATTGCATTAGCGACGGAAGGGAGAACCGAAATCATCTTATCAAGGGACTCCAAGCAACTCCAAGGTTTGGCTGTGACAGGTAATGCGCCGGGGCATTGTTCATGATGCATTCGCTGGCCGAACTCCTCCTTCGTTTTCGACCAACCGGGTGATCAGCGCAAACAGCAGACTTATCGATATCCCGCACATCAGCACTCCCATCATGCTCTCCAGCGGCCCCAAGAGGCGCCACTGCGACGGGAGTAACACATCGCCATATCCAACCGTCGAATAACTGGCTGCTGAGAAGTAAAAGGCTGATTCCCATGATGAGAAGCAAAGCCAACGATAACAGCCGGCCCAAAGCAAAATTACAACACTCTGCAGGAAAACGACCGCTATTGTGGTTTCCATCACCAGCGCCGCAGAGCGAGAGATCGGAAGCTTTCGAATGTCCTTCACCGCAACCGTTCTTAGCCACTGTACAATCATGGCGACGCCGGCACACTGCAAACTCAACGTCGACAGTACGAGTAGAAGAGCTGCGGTAATTTGTTGAAGTAAGGTCATTATCTAAAGCGTTTTGTCCGGCGGCGACATGCCTTGCTCTGCCATGGGGCTTCACGCAGAACTGCTACGTACCCATCTAGCTCTGCCAACCGCCCCCCAGGTTCCTGTAGAGATCGACAAGCGCCAGAAGCTCATTCAGACGTGCCTGCGCCAGTCCTAATTCGGCATTGAAATAGTTGGTTTCATTGGTCAGCACTTCCAGATAGCTGGCGCGACCACCGCTGTAGCGCACCTCGGAAAGGCGCGCTGAATCCTGTGCAGCCACGGTCAGTTGATCCTGGTATTCACGGAAATCGCGGTCTTTTTGATACGCGACCAGCGAGTCCGAAACCCCGCGAAAAGCCTGCTGAATGGTCTGCCGGTAAACCAGCAGCATTTCCTGCTTTTGTGCTTCGCTATACCTCACGCCGGACTTGATCCTTCCGCCGGAAAAAATGGGTTGAATTAGAGTGCCTCCGAATGCCCACAATCCGGCCGGACCGGTAAACAGGCTCGTCAGGGCGGAGCTGGCGTATCCGGCGTTCCCGGTCAACGAGATGTTCGGGTAATACGCGGCTTTGGCGACGCCGATCTGTGCGTTCGCAGCGATGAGCTGCTGCTCGGCCTGGCGGATGTCGGGCCGCCGTTCCAGCACTTCGGAAGGAAGTCCGGCCGGCACCTCTGGCGCATGCGGTTGTTCGGTCAGCGGCAGGCCGCGCGCTATGGGCCCGGGGTTGTTTCCGAGCAACGTGCTGAGGTAGTTCTCCTGCTGCTCGATGCGCCGCTCCAGATCAGGAATGTTCTCGGCGGCGGTGGCTACCAACTGCTCCGCTTGGCGGACATCGATCATCGTCCCGGCGCCCCCGTCAGCCAGCGTCTGCGTCAGTTTCAGAGATTCCTGACGAGCCACCAGCGTTCGGCGCGAGATCTCCAGCTCCAGGTCCAGAGCGCGAAGCTGGAAGTACGACGCCGCGACATTACTGACCAGCGTGGAGGTGACGTATTCCCGCGCCCAGCGCGCCGCAAGCAGGTTTGCCCGCGCTGCTTCCGTTGCGCGGCGGTACTTGCCCCAGAAATCCAGCTGCCAATTGAAACTCGCCGCAGCCACGTTGAAGCTGGTATCCGTGTTGGGAGTAAGTGTAGTTCGCGGGATATCTGCATTGATGGCCGCAGCTCCGGCCGATAACGTGGGCAACTGGTCGGCGCGCGTGATCCCCAATTGCGCCTGGGCCTTCAGGATCCGCGCTGCCGCGATGTTCACATCGTAATTGTTCTTCAGCGCGGTCCGGATGAGCTCCTGCAGCTGCTGGTCTTGGAAAACCTCCCACCACTTTTCCTCGCCGAACGACTGGGCAGCAGACCGCTTGGTCTGTTCTTCGCTGGATTGGCTGGTAGCCTGTGGCGTCTCCTGCGAAGGTGCGGCGCCACGATACCCGCCGGGAACATCCACTGTTGGCCGTTTGTAATTAGGACCTACGGTACAGCCCACGGTTAACAGAGTCGCAATCAAAAGCGCGCTAAGTGCCTTCATTTAGTCTCCCTCCACAGGCGCCGGCAGCGCTATTGCGGGAAGCGGCTCTGTCTCATGCTTGCCGAACCCAGTCACGCGTTCCACAAGCACGTACAGCGCCGGGATGATAAAGATGGCGATGCCAGTAGCTGCCAGCATTCCGCCGATTACGGCAGTGCCCATGATTTGCCGTCCGACTGAACCCGCGCCCGTCGCGATGAACAAGGGCACGCAGCCAAGAACGAATGCGAACGATGTCATCAGGATGGGCCGCCATCTCAGTCGCGCGCCTTCCAACGCGGCGTCCACCACCGACTTGCCTTGAACTTCGTGTTGCTCCTTGGCAAACTCCACAATCAGGATTGCGTTTTTGGCCGCCAACCCGATCAGCATCACGAGTCCGATCTGCGAGTAAACGTCGTTGTCGATCTGCACCATGAAAGCTGGGAAGATCATCCCGAGCACGGTGCGGCGCAGCCACAGCAGTCCGAAGGCGCCGGCCACCGCGACGGGCGTGCTTAGCAGGACACTGAACGGTAGCGACCAGCTTTCATACAGTGCCGCAAGAATGAGGAAGACGAATAGCAGCGAAACCCCGAAAATAACTCCCGATGGGATACCCTCCCGTGCTTTTTGCTCTTGCCGGGACATGCCCATGTAATCGAAGCCCATCTCCGGCGGCATCGTCTGGTGGAACACATCTTCCAGCGCCGCGGTGGCCTGATCGGAGCTGTAGCCGGGAGCAGCGCTGCCGATGACTTGCGCCGCCGAATACTCGTTGAACCGCATCTTGAACTCGGGCCCGTAGCGCGACTCGAAGCGAGTCAGAGCGGATAGCGGCACCATCTCGCCCTTGTTGTTGCGCACATAGAACTGTCCTGCGTTGTCGAGGTTGGAGCGGTACGGAGCTTCTGCCTCCACGCGCACTTGCCAGGCGCGACCGAAGTCGTTGAAGTAGTTGACGAATAAACCGCCCATGAAAGCCTGAAGCGTGTCATAGACATCGCTGAGCTTGACGCCCTGCTTCAGCACTTTCTCCTTATCCACATTCACGAACTTCTGCGGCGTGCTTGGTATGTAGGTCGTGGTGACCATACCAATTTCAGGCCGTTTGCGGGCGGCTTCGAGAAACTTGTTCAGGTTGTTCACCAGGAATTCGGAATCCTTTCCCGCGCGGTCTTCCAGTACGAACTGGAATCCACCTGAGGTGCCGACTCCCGCGATCGCTGGTGGAGAGAAGGCGAACACAGTGCCTTGGGGCAGCGTGAGGAGCTTCAGGTTCAACTTCGCCTTGATCACCTGGAACTGCTCCTCCATTGTCTTGCGCTCTTCCCATGGCTGGAGCGTCACCCAGAAGAACGCGTTATAGCTGGTGCGGGTGAGGCTAAGGAGACTGAATCCCATAACCGTGCTCGTGTACTTGACCCCAGGCGTGGACTTCAGGACAGCTTCCACCTCGCGGGCTGCGTCCGACGTGGCTTGAAGCGACGACGCTTCGGGCAACTGCATCTGGATGTACATGTATCCCTGGTCTTCGTCGGGCAGGAAGCTGGAGGGCAGCACTTTCCCGCAGAAAACGGCGACCGCCGCAAACGCTGCTACTGCTACCAGAGCAACTGCGCCCTTCCGAATCAACCCGTGGCACGCCCGCACATACAGATTGGTGCCACTATCAAACTTACGGTTGAACCAGGCGAAGAACTTCGCCAGCGGGCCATGGGTCGTTTTATTGGGTCGGAGAAACAACGCTCCAAGCGCCGGGCTCAAGGTCAGGGCGTTGAAGGCTGAAATGATGACGGAGATCGCGATAGTCAGTGCAAATTGCTGATAGAGCCGCCCGGTAATACCCGGAATGAAGACCGTGGGCACGAACACCGCTGACAATACCAGGGCTATACCAATCACCGGCCCACTCAGCTCCTGCATTGCCTTGCGAGCAGCTTCCTTCGGGGTCAAGCCTTCTTCGATGTGGTGCTGTATGCCTTCGACTACGACTATGGCATCGTCCACCACCAGGCCGATTGCCAGCACCAATCCAAACAACGATAGGGTATTCACCGAGAAACCGAATAACGGAAACACGGCGAAGGTAGCGATCAGCGAGACCGGCACTGCGCACATGGGAATGATCGTCGCCCGCCAGTCTTGCAGGAAGATGTAGACGACGATGACTACCAGGACGAAAGCTTCCAGGAGAGTTTGCACGATCTCGTGCATGCCTGCCCTAACCGCGTCGGTCGTGTCCAATGTCACGGCGTAGTCCACGTCCGCCGGGAAGCGCTCTTTCATTTTGGTCATCAGCTTCCGCACGGCTTTGGCAGCTTCCACCGCGTTGGAACCGGGCAACTGATAGATGCCGAGAACCGCGGCCGGCTGACCATTCAGTCGCGTGACCCAGCTATAGTCCTGCGAGCCCAATTCGACCCGGGCCACGTCCTTCACCCGCACCACGCCGCCATCAGCGTTTTCACGCACAACGATATCGTCGAACTCCTCCGGCGTCCGAAGCCGGCCTTGCGCTCGTACCGCATACGTGAACTTTTGGCCGTCGGCGGCTGGCTCGCCGCCCACTTGGCCGGCGGGATTCACTGTGTTCTGCGATTGCACGGCATTGGCAACCTCGTTCACCGTAATGCCCAATTTCGCGAGCTGATCGGGTTTCACCCACAGGCGCATCGCATACTCGCCGATCCCGTAGATTTGTACCTGACCCACGCCGTAAGAGCGCGCAATCGGGTCTTTAAGGTTGATGTAGCCGTAGTTGGATAGGAATGTCGCGTCGTGACTGCCCTTCGGCGAATACAACGCGACCAGCATCATCGGCGAGGTCAGGGATTTCTTCACGTCGATGCCGATCTGGTTGACCACGGGAGGAAGCTGACCAATAGCCAATGCCTGGCGTGATTGGGTGAGGATGAGATCCATGTTGGCGTCGGTCTTGAGGTCAAAATCGACCATCAGCGTTGAACTTGAGTTGTTGGTCGAGTTCAGCGAGTACATGTAATCCATGTTGTCCACGCCATTGATCTGCTGCTCGATCGGCGTGGCTACGGCCTTCTCCATGGTCTCGGCGTCAGCACC
>Ga0182030_10007912_pt1 | contig 22119 bp, 18 predicted proteins | sample 812S3MmetaG_FD_121299 | JGI IMG/M metagenome (GOLD analysis project Ga0182030, IMG submission 121299) | Permafrost microbial communities from Stordalen Mire, Sweden - 812S3M metaG (Illumina Assembly) | ecosystem: Environmental > Terrestrial > Soil > Wetlands > Permafrost | place: Sweden... | reverse complement strand
GTATAATTGAGGAGCGGAGGCATAGCATGGTTGGCGAACACATCGAAGAACGTGAAGGAGTCTATTACATAAGGTCCACGCGTGTCTCACTAGACTCGATTGTGTATGCCTTTCGCGAAGGCTGTTTACCCGAGAGTATCCGCGAGGACTTTGAAGGGCCGAGCTTGGCGCAAGTTTATGGGGCAATTGCATTCTATCTGGATCACCAGGCCCAAGTCGACGCTTACCTTGCTCAACGCAAGGAAAGGTGGGCCGAATTGGAGCGACAGGGAACTCCCCCAAGTCCGGACTTGCTGGATCGGATTGAACGTGCCCGCGACAGCATCGCGTCGCCTCGGCAGTGAAGATCCGATATCAAGCGGACAACGATCTTAGAAAGGCTATCGTCCGCGGCGTGGTCCGGCGCGAGCCGCGCCTGGATTTCCGCAGTGCGCAACTGGCGCGGCTTGACGGTGTCCCTGACCCGGAGGCGCTGGCCATGGCTGCCGACGCCGGGCGGATCCTGGTGTCGCACGATTTTCAGACCATGCCAAGCCACTTTCTGGAGTTTACGCGGCGTCGGTGCAGTCCGGGTGTTTTCCTCGCCAGACAGGACCTCCCGGTCGGTCAGGCTGTCGACACCTTGCTGCTGATATGGGAAGCATCCGAGTTGGAGGAGTGGGCGAATCGCATCTGTCTCCTGCCGAGCTTGCGGCAGGCGGACTGAAGTCCGCCGCAGGCTGAAGCCTGCCCCACCGGAACGCACCGAGATGTCTGCTGAGTAAACAGCATTGGGGTTGGGCCAAATGCACGGCGACATTTCGCCCTGGCCTACGTCGAATGGAACAGGGGAAGCACGTAATCTTCTACCGCGATGAGCCTACAGGCATCCTGGTTTGCCGCATCCTGCAGCAGCGCATGATTCCGGAAACTCAGGACCTCGATGCGGACGATTGAGTGAGTTTTACAGCGCCGAAGGCACGATCGTCAGTTCGGCAATCACCGCGCGCGGCGGCAACTTCGCACACGCCAGCACCGCTTCGGCGACGTGCTCCGCCACGAGCGCTTGCGCCAGCATTTCGGCGGGTGGCTTGACCGGGCGCTTCTCCAGGATCTCAGTATCCACCAGCCCCGGATTGACCACCGTGGTGCGGATCCCGTTTTCCTTTTCCTCCAGCCGGACGGCGTGCGAGAGCCCGATCATGCCGCGCTTGCTGGCCTGGTATGCCGCGCCGGAAACGTCGGGCGTGTGGCCGGAAATCGACGAGATATAAATGATGTGGCCGAATTTCGCTTCGCGCATCGCCGGCACGACAGCTTGTGTGGCGTAGTACGCGCCGCTCAAATTCGTGCCGATGAGTTCGTTCCAGACGGCCGGATTCAGACGTTTCATGGCACGGTCGGGAGTGTTGGTCCCGGTGGCGTACACCAGAATCTGAATCGGTCCGAACTGCGCGCGCGTGGCCTCCGCGAGCGCATTCATTTGCGCGGGGTCGGTGGCGTCCGCCACGAAGGTGGCGACAGTGTGGCCTTCGGCGGTCATCTCCTGCCGCCACTGCTCGAGGCGGTCCTTGCGGCGCGCCGACGCCATCACTTTCGCGCCTTCACGCGCCATCAGCACCGCGGTCGCGCGTCCAATTCCGCTCGACGCGCCTACTACAACAACGACTTGGTCTTTGAGGGATACGGGCATTTCAAATCGAGGATAACAGAACCCATCGAACGCCGCAGAGAGGCGCTATACTTCCTCAAGAAGAGAGGAACTTTTCTCCATGTCCAAGAGAGTTTTCGCAATTCTGGCAGTAATCGTGCTGGCCGCCCTGCCCGCGTTGGCCAAACCGAATTTCACTGGCGATTGGAAGTTGAATACTTCCAAGAGCAACTTCGGCGAGGCGCCCGCTCCCGACTCGTGGACTTACAAGATCGACCACGCCGACCCCAAAGTCACCAGCGTCGCGAAGACGTCCGGCCCGATGGGCGAATTTGAGATGAAGAGCGCCTGCACCACCGACAGCAAAGAGTGCACCAATGAGGGCTTCCAAGGCTCTCCGATCAAGAGCGTGATGAAGTGGGACGGCGACACACTCGTGAACGACGCCAAGGGTCAGTTCGGCGAAATGGATTTCACCATGAACCAGAAGTGGACGCTCTCGGCAGACGGCAAAACCCTGACCATCGTGCAGACCACCAGCACATCCATGGGCGAATTCACGCAGACGTTAGTCTTCGATAAGCAGTGAAAATCCCGCAGATGCGCTGGGTGGTCGCGGCGCTGCTGTTTCTCGCTACCGCTATCAACTATGCGGACCGCCTGGCGCTCTCGGTGATTTCCACCGACCTGCGACGCGAGTTCTCCATGACGGAGACCGACTACTCGCAGGTCGTCGCTGTCTTCCTGATTGCTTACGCCGTGATGTACGCCTTCTCCGGCTACATCGTCGACCGGTTGGGCACGCGCCGCGGCTTTTCGGTTTTCATTTTCGTATGGTCGTGTGCGGCCATGCTGCATGGGTTCGCGACCGGGAAATGGTCGTTGGCGGCCTGCCGAGCGCTGCTCGGGCTGGGCGAGCCGGGTAACTGGCCGGCGGCGGCGCGCGCCGTGGCGGAGTGGTTCCCTGCGCGGCTGCGTGCCCTCGGGATCGGCATCTTCAATGCTGGGACGATGCTCGGATCGGCCGCGGCGCCCCCAGTCGTCAGCTTCCTCACGCTGAATTTCGGCTGGCGCTTCTCGTTCTATTTCACCGGATGTGTCGGTTTCCTGTGGCTCGCGGCGTGGCTGATTCTGTACCAGCCTCCACATTTGAATCGCTGGCTCCGGGCCTCCGAGTACGACGCCATGAAGCATGAGGTGCAGACTCCGGCGCAGTCGATGCCGGTAAATGCGGCGAAGCTGAGTTGGTGGGAAGTGTTCAAGACCCGCGAATGCTTGACTCTGACGCTGGCACGCTTCTTTACCGACCCGGTGATTTACTTCGTGATTTTCTGGCTGCCCGAATATCTGCGCAAGGAGCGCCATTTCGATCTCGCCATGGTGGGGCGATACGCGTCGGTGCCGTTTATCGCCGGCGGAGTGGCGTACCTCTTCGGCGGCTGGCTTTCGGGGAGGCTGATGCAGGCCGGTTGGCGGCTGCCGAGGGCGCGGAAGTTCGTCATGCTGCTGGGCGGTGCGATCATGCCGGTGGCGATTCTCGCGCCCATGGTGCCGACGGCCGCCCTGGCCATCGCCGCGATCTGCTTCGTCACCATGGGCCACGCACTTTGGATTTCCAACCTGCAAGCCCTGCCCACCGATATCTGCCGCGCGAGTGAGATCGGCACCGTGATGGGAATCTCGGGGATGGGGGGCACGGTCGGCGGCATTTTGGCGAATTTCGGTACGGCGTGGGTGGTGCAGCATTTTACTTACGCGCCGATTTTCGCGATGGCGGGACTCATGCACCCCCTGGGCGTGGGAATCATCTATTGGTTACTCCCGAACTGGCGATTCGGTCAGCGCGCAGGCGTGCAGTACTGAAAGGAGCTGTCAGCTCTCAGCTGGATCGCCGCGCGGGGCGCGGACCGTGGAAATAGGAAGCTCTTTGGCAAAATATTTCACCACGGAGCCAGGAGCTATAAGTCTTCCCCTGCGCGTCCGCGCGCTCGGGTTTCGAATGACGCGGCGGCAAACTGCCAGCTGACAGCCTCCCCCGCTTGATATATCCTAGTGATCCGGGGGACCATGTTCCGTTCCAGACGACTTTTCGCCTGCCTGCTGGCCGCCGCAGTCTTGCCGCTCCTGGCGCAGGAAGAAATGCCGCCCGCCGGCCGGGGCGCCGGCCGCGGTGCAGGCGGTGGTCGCGGAGGCACACGCGACTTCCTCGGACTCGGCCCCGCTCCCGATGCCGCCGCCTCTGCCCGCGGCGAGAAACTTTACGCCCCCAGTTGCGGATTCTGTCACGGCGACAAGGCCCGCGGTGCGTCCGGTCCGAATCTGGTGCGCTCCGAAGTGGTCCTGCACGACGAGAAGAGCGAACTCATCGGCCCTGTCATCTCGCAGGGCCGCGCGGACAAGGGGATGCCGGCATTCGCCTCGTTCACCAAGGACCAACTCTACGACCTCGCCGAGTTCCTTCACATGCAAGTGGAACTGGTCGCCAATCGCGGCAGCTACAAGCGCCTCAACGTGGTGACCGGCGATGCCCAGGCCGGGGAAGCCTACTTCAACGGCGCCGGTGGCTGCAAGAACTGTCATTCCCCCACGGGCGACTTGGCCAAGATCGGCTCCCGCATGCAGGCCGACCAACTCCAGACGCGTTTCATCTGGCCCGGCGCTGGCGGTTTCGGCGGCGGCCGCGGCGGCGCCAGCCCGCAGAAGGTGACGGTCACGTTGCCTTCCGGCGAGACGATCTCAGGCACCCTCAAGCGTCAGGACGATTTCGATATCTCCCTGTACGATGCGCAGGGCAACTACCATTCCTGGCCGCGCGACGCCGTCAAGATACAGCTTGAGGACAAGCTGGCGGGCCATCGAGAGTTACTTGCCAAGTACACCGATCGGGACATGCATAATCTCACGGCCTATCTGGTGACCCTGAAATGAAGCGCTATCCGATTGTGCTTACTCTAGCCGCAACCCTGCTGCCGGCGCAGAGCCTCGACCAGAAGTTACTCCTCAAGCCGCCCACCGACGCCTGGCCGACTTACAATGGCGATTACTCAGGGAAACGGTTTAGCCCTCTGAATCAGATTCATTCCAGTAACATCGCCAATCTCACGCTAGCCTGGATCTACCGCATTTCCAGTGTGGGTCCGCAGCGCGGGGTTGGCGATCCCCAGATCAAGTCGACGCCGCTGATGGTCAACGGAATCCTCTACTTTTCCATCCCCGACCACGTATGGGCGCTCGACGCCCGCACCGGCGAGGAAATCTGGCATTACGGCTGGGAAGATCACGGCGGCCACCTCGTGGGCAATCGCGGACTCGGTATGTATGGCGACTGGCTATATTTCATGACGCCCGATTGCTGGTTCCTCTCGCTCAACGCCAAGAATGGCAAGGAGCGCTGGCGCAAGAAGGTGGCCGACGAGAAGATGCAGTATTTCTGCACTATGTCACCCCTCGTGGTGAAGAATCACGTCCTGGTTGGCGTGGGCGGCGATGCCATGGACGTCCCCGGCTTTCTCGAATCGCGCGATCCGGAGACTGGCGACCTGCAATGGCGCTGGAACACCACGCCCCGCAAGGGCGAGCCTGGCGCCGATACGTGGCCGAATCCGCAAGCCATGGAGCATGGTGGCGGCATGACCTGGATGCCCGGCACGTACGATCCTGAACTCAATCTGATCTACTGGGGCACCGGCAATCCCAACCCTGTTTTTGCCGGACAGGGCCGGCTAGGCGCAAACCTCTGGACGGCGTCGATCGTGGCCCTCAATGCCGATACCGGGAAACTCGTCTGGTATCACCAGCCTTCGCCACACGACACCCACGATTGGGACAACGTGGAGACGCCCGTACTCTTCGACGCTCCCTTCAACGGTCAGCCGCGTAAGCTGCTGGCACAGGCGGCACGCAACGGGATCTTTTCCCTGCTTGACCGCACTAATGGCGAGAGCCTTGTCACCAAGGGGTACGTAGGCGTCAACTGGATGAAAGGAGTCGACTTCAAGGGGCAGCCTATTCCGGACCCCGCCAAGGAGCCTAAGGCCGATGGCTCTCTGGTAAATACTCCCGGCGGCGGAGGAACGAACTGGCCGCCTCCCAGTTACGATCCTGAGACGGGACTCTTCTATGTCAATGCCAAACAAGGTTATAGCGTAACTTACTTAACCGACGACGATCCTGAGCCGCAAGGCTATGGTGGCGGCGGGGGCGGCGGTATGTCTGAGCCGATCACCGAAGCGATCGACTATAAGACGGGTAACATCGCCTGGAAGCACATCTATCCTAGTGGCGGTTTCGGCAATGCCTTTGCCGGCATCTTGACCACTGCCGGCAAATTGCTGTTCACCGGCGATCCATCCGGCAACCTGATCGCTTACGACCCCGCAAACGGCAAGCCGCTATGGCACCTGCATCTCAATTCGCCGGTGAGCAATGGCCCGTCCACATTTCAGCTGGAGGGCAAGCAGTACCTGATCGTGGGTGCGGGCGATACTCTGTGGGCCTTCAAACTGGCCGGAAAATGAGGAAATTACTGTGATCACCAGAAGACAAATGCTGGCGGCGGCCGGATCGGCATCCGCTATGTGGACTCTCGACCGGATGTCGGCACAGACCGCGCCCGCTCAGTTGAAGAACATGGGTGGCGCGCCCGCCGGCTTTGGAGCGCATTCCAGCGGCGGACGCGGCGGTCTGGGTGCACCGGCGCGCGGCGCGACTCCGGGAGGAGGCCGGGGTGCGGGAGGTGGACGCGGCCCGGCCTTCGACTTTCTGGGCTACTTCCACGGTCTGGGCTTCGGCGTGGCCGAGGGCGCACGTCCGGCGTCCAACGATTCGGCCGACGTGACGGCCTTCCGCGCGCGGGCCGAGGAGTACGGCATGCGCGTCATCATGGACGTCGGATACCCGCGCGACGAGAACGGCGTGGAAGCTTTCGATGCCAATGTGAAGATGGCCAAGGACGCCGGCGCCATCGGATTGCATGCCGCCCTGACTGCGCGCCGCTACGAGGAGTTCAACGACTTCGCCACCTTCAAGGCAAGCTTTGAGCGCAACCAGAAGTCCATCGCCCTCGCCGAGCCCATCCTGCGCAAATACAAGATGCGCCTCGGCCTCGAAAATCACAAGGGCTGGCGCTCGGCCGAGCAGGCCGCCTGGCTCAGACGCGTCGGCAGCGAGTGGATCGGGGTGCATTTCGATTTCGGCAACAACTTGTCGCTCTGTGAAGACCCCAACGACACACTGAAGAATCTTCTGCCCTACACCTTCGCGTGCCATATAAAGGATATGGCGGTGGAGCCGTATGAAGACGGCTTCCTGCTCTCCGAAGTGCCACTCGGTGAAGGCTTCCTCGACATCGCAGGCATGGTCGCAACGCTGCAGAAGAAGGACTCCAACATGCCGTTCGATCTCGAAATGATCGTGCGCGAGCCGCTCAAAATCCCGGTCTTCACCGACAAATACTGGGTCACGTTCGACGACCAGTACAGTCCGCTGCCCGGCCGCGACCTCGCCCACACGCTCGCGCTGGTGCACAAGAACAAGCCCAAGGTCGCCCTCCCGCACACCGCCGGCATCACGCCCGAAGCTTTCTTGAAATTGGAAGACGAATGCGTCGCGAGATCGATCGATTGGGCGAGGAAAAATCTAAATCTCTAAGGGACCGTGAGGAAATAACCTGTTCAATCCGTGGCGACCGCTCCCTTTGGTCGCGGCTCAGTATCGGGATAGCGCGTTTCCGAGCCGCGACTGAAAGGAGCGGTTATTTCGTAACAGTTTCTAAGAGAAGAGTTTAGCCGCCGATGAACGCCGATAAAAACAGCCTTTCCGATCGGCGTTCATCGGCGTTTCATCGGCGGCTAACAATGTTTTATGCACATTCTCGGTGTTGGTGAAATCCTCTGGGACCTGATCGGCGACTCCGAATATCTCGGGGGCGCCGTCCTCAATTTCTCCGTCCAGTCGGCCCGCCTGGGCCATCGCGTCTCGTTCGTCAGCGCCGTCGGCGACGATCCGCGCGGCCGTCTGGCACTGTCCCGAGCGCGCGATCTGGGGCTTTCCACGCGATTCATCCGCACCGTCCCCGACCAGCCCACCGGCATCGTCACGGTCACCGTGGATCCCGGTGGGCAGCCCTCGTACGTGATTCACCGCCCCGCTGCGTACGATTTCGCCGCCCTCGACGGCACCGATTTCGCGGAACTCGCGTCCCCGCCACCCGATTGGATCGCTTTCGGCACACTGCACTCCATGCATCCGAACGCGCGGCAACTACTGCGCACCGTCATCCAGCGTTTTCCCCGCGCACGCCGCTTCTATGACATCAACCTGCGCCGCGACTCGTACACTCCCGAGCTCGTCAAGAGCCTCTGCGAACAGGCCCACGTGGTCAAACTCAACGACGCGGAAGTCGGCGCGGTGGGACAAATGTTCGGAACCTCAGAGAACGCGCTCGAAGCCTTCTGCCGCAACCACGCCGCCCGCTTCGGCTGGCAGGCCATCTGCGTGACCCGCGGCAGCGAGGGGTGCGCGCTCCTGCTCGGCAACGAATACCTCGAAGTTCCGGGATACCATGTCACTGTGGCCGATACCGTGGGTGCCGGCGACGCCTTCGCCGCCGCGCTGGTCCACGGAATTCAAGCCGGATGGCCGCCGCGTGAGGTCGCCGATTTCGCCAACCGCCTCGGCGCGCTGGTGGCCAGCCGCCCGGGAGGCGTGCCGGCGTGGACAGCGGACGAGCTGCGGGATCTGGCGCGAACTCATTGACAGTTCCCCATTCCGTACTAATTAGATATAATCAGGACTGAAGATCCTAATCATAGGAGGGCCACATGGCCAACGGTGTGAATCGACGAAGCTTGTTTCAATTGGCCGGAGCGGCCGCGCTCTTGCGAAGCCGCCTGGCAGGCGCACAGCAGACCAAGCCGCAATCGGACCCGCCTCCGGCGCCGCCCCGCCGCCCCATGAATTTCGGCGGACATCCGGAATCCTTCCCTGCGCCCGACTATCGGTCCACGGTGGCCATCGCGAACGGCGACGAGCGCCGCAAGAACGTTTATACCGCCCTCAAGTCCATCGACAAGGAACTCCAGGCGAAGATGAAGGCCAAGAAGTACGTGGTCATCAAGCCCAACTTCGTCAACACCACCAACCAGCTCGCCGCCAGCCACCCTGACTCCATGCGCGGCATCCTCGATTATCTTTCCGAGAGTTTCAAGGGTCCGGTGGTGATCGCCGAGTCCTCCGCCGGCGATACCAAGGACGGATACGACAACTTCAAGTACAGCAAGCTGACCTCCGAGTACCGCAAGCAACAGCTCAAACTCATCGACCTCAACGACGAGGGAAAGTTCGAGCGCGTCGCGCTGCTCGATAGCGACCTGCACATCGTCCCCTGCCGCATCGCCGCCCGCCTGGTCGATCCCGAGGCCTTCGTCATCTCCGCCTGCATGCTGAAGACGCACAATACCGTCATCGCGTCGCTATCCATTAAGAATATGGTGCTGGGCGCGCCGCTCCATCAGGCTACCGGCGAGTCGACTCGCTGGAATGACAAGCGCAAGTTCCACGTCGGCCTGCGCCAGACGCATTACAACATGATGGTGACGGCGCAGCGCCTGAACTGGGGCGCATCGCTGATCGACGGCTACGAAGGGATGGAAGGCAACGGCCCGAACTCCGGAACGCCGGTGGCATCGCGCATCGCCCTGGCGTCGGTGGACTACGTGGCTGCCGACCGCGTCGCCGCCGAGACCATGGGCATCGACCCGGAATGGCTCGGTTACGTGAAGTACTGCGGCGATCTCGGACTGGGGCAATTCGACGGTTCGAAGATCGACGTCATCGGCGCGAAGGTTGCCGATGTCAAGAAGGCGTACCGCATGCACCCCGATATCGAGCGCGAGCTCAAATGGCGCGGTCCGCTTACCGAGCTCCCGTTCAATCTCGGCTGGGTGCAGGCGTTGGGCTACACGCGCGAAGGCTAGGGCGGCGGTAGCTTTTGGCTGTTAGCGATTGGCTTTTGGCTGGCTTCGGCGTCGGTCTCGAAGATCGCCGTCTTGCGGACTGTTGCCCACGTGAACTGTAAGGGCTCGCAGGGAAATAGCCGCTTCCTTTGGTAGCGGCTCGGTAAGGTTTGCTGCCGATTCCGAGCCGTGACCAGAGGGAGCGGTTCTCATAGACTGGCGCGTTGGAAATTTCTTGCGGTCTCGGCGGCTGTCGGCTCGCATCCGTGGACTGTGGTGATGCCAGCCAATAGCTAAAAGCTAATCGCTGACGTTCGTCGGAGCCCCCGCGTACCGCACGCCTGGCAGCAGGTGCTCGTCCTTCATCACCACACTATGCGGCGCCACGTATGCCCCCGCGCCGATGTCCGACCCGTACAGCGGCACCGAGCCCATGCCCACCGTAGCCCCACGCCGCACGTGCACGTAGTCCATCTTCAGCACGCGATCTTCGAAAGTGTGTGCCTGGAACATCGCGCTGACCGTCGCCTCGTCTTCGATGATTGTCATGTCGGGGTCCACCACCTGCGCGAACCCCGGACCCAGCACCACGCGTTTCCCCAACTTCATCCCCATCGCGCGTAAATACCAGTTCAGCAGCAGTGTGCCTTCCAGGTGCACCAGCGCCGGACGCGCCCAATTCTCCCACGCCATATAGAGGAACTCCCACCGGCCGCACCAGCACGCCCAGAATGGATGCTGCCCCGGACGCACTCTGCCGAGCAGTGCCCATTTCACCGCGACAGCCATCCCGCAGAGCGCCGCTTCCGCCGCCAGCCCCGCCGCGCAAACCGCCAGCGGCCCTGACGTCGACGCCACCCGTACCCACCACAATCCGGCCATCACCGGGACCGTCGGCAGGGCGAACCGCACCGTTTCCCAGAACACCCGCGCCAGGTAGCGCGATGCCGGAGGCCTCAACGTGAGCTTTCGATCGCATGCCACCACTTCGCGCCGCGGCAGTTCGAACGGCGGATGTCCAAACCACGACCGCCCGTTCTCCATCGCTTCGCCCGCCACCGTGCACACGCCCAGCAGCACGTTGTCCGGCAAGCTTCGTCCCGCGGGAACCACCACGTGATTGCCCAGAAACACGCTGCTCCCGATGCGCGTGCGCTCCACCGTGACCGTGCCGCGATCGATCCGCGGCCCGCCGATGTAAATGCCGTCCGCCAGGAAGGTCTCCGCGCCGACTTCCACGGACTCGGGCAATGTGTCGTGAATGGTACTGATCTCGCAGCCGCGCCCCAGGTTCATCCCCGCGCACCGCAGCCACATCATCCAGTACAGCGACCCCGCCAGCCACTCGCCCGCCGCCTCCAGTAGTTCCGTCTTCATGCGCAGCCGAATGTAGGCCAGACTCCATCGCCCGATCGCGCCTTCCGGCACACGCCCCATGGCGCGCACCATCAACGCCTCGATCGCCAGTGTCATCGGCAAACTCACCGTCAACAGCGCCATCCCCGCGACCAGGATGCCAGCCGGGATCGCCGGACTCTCCAGCCACCCCGCGATTCGCTCCGCGTCCAATCCCAACAACTGCACCATCAACGCCGCCAGGGCCGTCAGAATCGCCGCCGGCAACGAGCCGCAGATGCACCGCGACGTCACCATCAGCACGTCGTGGAACGCCGGCGAAATTCCCGCGCCCGTTTCCGGCAGCGCGGGCGCGAATCCCGCGGCCTTCGCCGGTATGCCGTCCCATCGTTCGCCCGCTGGAATCCGCGCACCCGGCGCCAGCCAGGACAGCGCCGTCAATTGCGCGCCATCTTCTATCCGCGCGCCTCCACTCACGCCCGCCCGTGTCTCCAACGTGCAGCCGTTGCCGAGACGCACCGGCCGCACCAGGATGTCGCCATCCTCCAGTTCCACCAACCCCAACATGGCGTCCTGTCCCACCGTCACGTTGTCGCCGATCTCCAACAGATCCCAGCCGCCATGCACCAGCTCGACGCCGCGATGAATGTGCACCCGTCGACCGATGCGCGCACCCAACGCCCGTAGCGCCATCGCCTGAAAGCCCGTGCCCTCCATCAGCCACCACGGAATCGCGCGGACCGCTTGCTGCACCATCCAGTTCCGCAAATAGAAGCTGCCCCAAACCGGCGCGCGCAGGGGGCGATATCGCCCGATCAAGCAGCGCTTCACTAAAACCGCCAGGGCCACGGCGATCGGTGCCCAAGCCACGACTCCCGCATAAAACAGCAACGGACTCAGCACCAGCGATGCCGCCAGCCCTAACGCATGCACCAGTGACGGAGCCACATCGAACACGCCCCAGTACCCCGCCAGCGCCGCCATCGAAAATGTCGCCACCAGCCAGACTGCCTGAATCGCCGTGGCGAGGGTTGCCGACGGCCTTCCGGACCGTTCCCTTTCGACGGGCGCCGCAAACGCGACCGGACGCGTGCGCTCCGAAAGCGCCTCCACCGTGCGCGCTTCATACACGTCGCGAACCGTCACCGGCGTCGACGCGTCCTGCTCGCGCAGCCGGGTCACGAGTTGCGCCGCGCGCAGCGAGTTGCCGCCGAGCTCGGTGAAGAAATCCGCGTCCACCGGTGCAAGAGCGTCGAGCCCCAGCACGTCGCGGAAAGCCTCGGCCAGCTGCACCTCTCGCGCATTCCGCGGCGCCATTCCTGCCTTCGCATGCGCTTGCCCCGCCAACCGTGGCAATGCCGCGCGGTCCAGCTTACCGCCGGGCGTCAGCGGCAATTCTCGCAGGTTTGCGAAGCGGCTCGGGACCATGTGCTCCGGCAGCACCTTTCGCAGTTCCGCCTCCAACTCTTCCACTCGCCCCTGCGCCCACGCGCTCGCCGGCACGACGAAAGCCGCCAGCGCGCCATCCTGCACCGCACACGCGGCCGACCGTACGCCTTCCACTGCGGCCAGCCGCATCTCAATCTCTTCCAACTCGATGCGGTACCCGCGAATCTTCACTTGCGTGTCGGCCCGCCCGTGATAGTAGAGTCTGCCGTCCGGTCCGCGATGCACCAGATCGCCGGTGCGATAGATGCGTCCCAATCGCGGATGCGCCACGAACTTTTCAGCCGTCTGCTCGGACCGATTCAGATACCCGCGCGCCAGGCGCGATCCGCCGGCACACAGTTCGCCCCACTCGCCGTCCGCCACTTCCTCCAGCGCTTCATCGAGAACGTGGGCATCGAGACCCGCCACCGGCCGTCCGATAGAAACCGCCGAGCCCGGATGGAGATCCCCAAACGTGGCCACCACTGTACATTCGGTCGGTCCGTATCCGTTGGCCATGCGCCGGCCCTTTGACCAGCGATCCGCCAGGTCCTGCGGAATCGCCTCTCCGCCCACCAGCACCAGTTGCAGATCCGGTAATTCCACGTCCGGCCGCTGGCAGCCCGTCGAGCGAAGTAACGTGGGGGTCGGCGATATCGACGTGATTCGTTCGCGCCACAGCCATGGCACCAAGTCCGGCCCTAGCCTCACCGCATCGTCGTCAGCCACCACCAGTGTGGCGCCCGCCGCGAAGGCCAGCCAGATCTCTTCGAGTGACGAATCGTACACGGACGACGATGTCTGCGCCACGCGATCGTCGGGCGTCAGCCGAAATTCCGCGCAATAGAACGCGATCAGTTCGACGATACTGCGATGCTCGATCGCCACGCCTTTGGGCCGCCCGGTGGTGCCTGAGGTGTAGATGATATACGCCAGGTTGTCAGGGTCGGGGGAGGGAAGCGCGGCCGGTGAAGCGCTGGGGAGTTCGGCCGCCAAAAGGATGCGTCCCGCAAACCCCACGCTGAGGGCGCGCGTCGCACCGGCACGGTCGGTGACGATCGCCGTCGCGTTCGAGTCTTCCAGGATTTCGCGCATGCGCCCGTCGGGAGATGACGGCTCGATGGAGACGTAGGCTCCGCCCGCTCGCAGCACACCCAATTGCGCGCTGTAGATGCGCTCGGAATTCCGCGGCAGCAGAATCGCGACGATGGCGTCTCGCTCGACTCTGCCGAGCGCCGCAGCCACCGCATCCGACTGGCGGGCTAACTCTGCATAAGTAGTGCGACGCCGAAGCGGCCGTCCATGCCCGGGTGGCACGTCGACCGCAATGCGATCCGGCCAATTGCGGGCGGAATTCTCGAAGAAGTGGTGCAAAAGGGCAGGAGCGCTTTGCGGAAGTTCTTCGATGACGGTGGAAAGGGGCCCCGGAATCATGACTGCATGCGTCTTTTGATACAAACCCGCGCGCGGAGGTCAAGTTCCGCCTACACCTATTGTTCCAAGAAACGGCGTTTTGGTTCGATATTATTTGCGGGTCCCGCGTCATCCCCTCACGCGCGGGGGCTGTTCATTTAGGAATCGCCGGCGGCGCTCCGGGACTCTGGCAGTTGGTCCCTTGCGCGCTCATGCACGATTGATAATTGTTGCGGTGTACCGCCCACTGCGTCTGGGCCTCGTGGAATACGGCGCTACTCTTGAACGCGATTAGAAACCTGTCACGCTCGTCGGAGCTCTTGAAGGTCACGCCCGCGGGATCGCCCCCCAGAAAATCGCCCGCATAATGCAGGCGATCCATCACGTAATTGTGCTCAGTGTTGTTGCGGAAGCCGATAAAATTAGTCGGCTCCTTGAGCCACTTGGCGAAGTAAGCCGCCTGGTCGTTTCCCTGTCCCCCGGCACGCTGGAACCATTGGATCGCCAGCGCCCGATCCTGCGGAACGCCCATTCCGAATTCATAGCAGCGGCCGAGCGCGAATTCGCCGTCCGGCGATCCCTGCGCGGCGCTCTTTTGGTATAACTGCGCCGCCAGCGTCCAATTCTCCGGCGCGCCTTGGCCGGTCTCGTACATCTGGCCGAGATTCTTCAGGGCGGTCGGCTCGCCGGCGGCGGCCGATTTGGCATACCACCGTACGGCCTCCGCATCGTTCTTGGCGACGCCTTCGCCGCGCTCGTACTGCGAACCGACTTGCAACTGTGCCAGCCTGTTGCCGGCGTCCGCGGCCTGCCGGAAAGTCGCCAGTGCCGCGGCGAAGTTGCCGGCTTTGTATTGCTGCACGCCGGTGTCGAAAAGGGTTTGCGCCGGCTCGGTGTGGCCCGGTATGGGCTGATTGCCTTCCGGCACGCCGTGCGCGTCGGCCTCCTTAAACCAACGCACGGCCTCGGCTTCATTGCGCGCGGTGCCGATGCCGTAACGGTAACAACGCGCCAGTTCATGCATGCCATCGCTGTTGCCCGCTTGCGCGGCCTGCCGGTAATATCCGAAGGCACGCGCCGGATCCGGCGCCACGCCGCGGCCTTTGTCGTAGATATAGCCGAGTAGTCCTAAAGCGGCGCCGCTCCCCTGAGCGCCCGCGCGATTCAGCGAATCGATCGCGCGGCTGTAATCCTTCTGTAGGAAAGGCCGCAGTCCGCCGCAGTATTGCACTTGCGTCTGGGTTGCATTTTGGGGCAACTTTTGGCAAGCTTCCCAGTCCTCATTGACGCCAGCCCGGCACAGGCCGACTATCGAGAGAAACAGCATCCATCTCGCCAACATAGAGGACAGTATATCGAAGGTCCGGCCCGACGCAAGCAGGCCGTGCTTACTTCCCGAATAGGCGAGCAGCCTCCGCCACCGGAACAACCAAAGTCATGGGATCGATCGGCGACGGTATAAATCCATAGCCTTCATAGAAGCGCTTCGCCGCGTCCGAAATGGCATGCACCAATATCCCGCGGATGCCTGCAATCTCGGCAGCCTGCAGCGTACGCAAAACAGCATCCCGCAGAAGCCCAGTGCCCAATCCCCGCCCTTGGTATACACGGTCAATCGCCAGGCGTGCGAGGATCATCACGGGAATGAGGTCCGGCATGTTGCGGCGGAGACGTCCGGAAGACGAAGCATGGGAGACTCCGCCGACCGCGAGGCTATAGTAGCCGACCACTCTACGGCCATCGCAGATCACATAGGTGCGTGACGCGCCTCCAGCTTCATTCTGCAACGCTCGCCGCCTGAGCCAATCGTCCAGAGCCGGTTCGCCGGAATCGAAGCTAGACAGGTCGTGTTCGGACGTGAGTTTGACCGGCGGTCCGCATCGTGGACCCTCGGTCATTCCCACGGCGGTCGTGTTTCCAGTAGACGCCGCAACTTGACATTGTTCTTCGGAGGCTTGTCCAGCATCGCGGAAAAGCGCCGGAATGCGCTATCTGAAAGCACAAAGTACCGCCGGTCGAGCAGTACCGATTCCGCTTCCCGGCAAACCGTATCCAGCATGAAATCCGAGCGGGTCCGGCCGAGCGCTTCCGCCGCTTGGTCAATCAGCGCTTTCTGGTTCTTGCTGGCGCGCAAGTTGATGGTTTCGCCTCTACCTTTCACTGACTCTGCGCGGCCGCCGGCCATCGATGTACTCCTCTTGCATATACAATATCACGAACCGCAGTGTGCGTACATTGTCATTACGAGGTGCCTCGCACCGCCTCCCCGATATCACCCAGCACGCTCCACATCGCGTCCCAGAGCGATTAAGGGCGCGCACATGAATAACCTCACAGCCACCGACGTGGCGCAGACTCTCAGTCTGCAGCGCCGAGACTCATCTCGGCGCTTCGAGAGGCTTCCTCCAGAGGGTCGAGAAGAGCAGGGGACGGTCCCTGGCGGGAACGTCTCTGGCGTGCAGAAACTAAGAACGCCGGCAAGAGTGCCGGCGCTGCAGACTGAAGTCCGCGCCACGTCGCTCGGCAGCGGTTTCAACAAGATACCGCGAGGTTTCTGGAAAGTCTCGACCCGGCAGGCACGAGTGCCTGCGCCACATCGCTACCTCCTGACAATGTGAAGTTATTCTTGCGCGGCTGCTAAAAACCCGCGATCTCCCGCACTTCGCGCCACACCGCCTCTTCCACCGGCACTCCGAGCTTCCGATTCTCCGCCCGCAGTTCGAACGCGCGCTGTCCCGGATAGTGCGACCCCGCCGACGCCACAATTTGATCCGCCATCTCCGTAGCCGCGCTCCGTGGCCCGAACGCCCCCGAGTTGATCGCCAGAAATATCTGCGACACTCCGACCTCCCGCTCCGGCTCCACGGGAATCTGGTGCGTCGCCAGGCCACCCGACAGGATCGCAGCGATCATATCGAGCATCAGCGCCAGTCCCGCGCCCTTCCAATACCCCACCGGCAGAACCCGCTGCGACTCTTCGATCGCCGCCGGATCGCGCGTCAGCCGCCCCGCCGTATCGAACCCTCCGTCCACCGGCAATTGCTCGCCGCGCTCCCGGTACGCCCCCAGTGCGCCATACGAGAACTGCGACATCGCCATATCGAACACCACGTGCGCCGGCGGACGCGGCACCGCGAACACAATCGGATTGTTGCCCAACCGAGTCTCCGACGACCCCCAGGGCGGCATGTTCGGCAGCGTATTCGTCCAGCACATGCCGATGCAGCCGGCCTCCGCGGCCTGCCATCCGTAACTGCCGGCGCGCATCCAGTGGTTGGTGTAAGCCAGCGCCACCGCGCCGATACCGTGCCGCCCCGCAATCTCGATCGCCCGGCCCATGGCGTGCTGCGCGTTCAGATTACCCACGCCTCGCTTGCCGTCCCATCGCTCCAGCGCGCCCTGGCTCGCCACTAGCTCCGGCACGGCATGAATGTCGATGCGCCCCGCGCGGATCATCCGCACCAAGCGCGGGAAGCGATTCATCCCGTGCGTGTACACGCCATCGCACGTGGTCTGCGCGAACAGGCGCGCGCACCGCAGCGCGCGCTCGTCCGCGAAACCGAGCTTACGGAACGCGTCGGCGACCGTCCGTTCGAGCTCCTCGTATGGAATCCTCAGCACCCTACTACTTTACGCTCGCGGGGATTTCCACCGGCTTGCCGGCCATCAATGCGCCGGCGCTATTCTTTTTCAGCAGATCGTTGATCTCCGGAATCTGCTTGTCGACGAACTTGTTGACGTCCCCCACGTCCGCCAGGAACTCCGCGCGCAGTTCGTTGAAGTGCTCCATCTGATACTGCGTCGGCGAATCCAGCACGCGGTCGATGGCATTCAGCAGTTGACCCAGCCGATCCACCAGCCGCGGCGCCATGCTGTATCCCGGAATGTCGCCGGGCCGCGCCAGCTTCAACTCCATAGTGGAAAGCTGCTGCAACCGCTCCGCCAGCAGCGACGCGAGCAGCTTCGCCGCCTGTGGATCGAGCGCGCGCACCGACTTCTGCGCGTTCTCGATCTGCCCTTTATAGCTGTCGATGCCGCGCAGCGCGTCGTTCACGCTCGATTGCATATCGCGCAGTTTCAGATTCACGTCGAGCTGCGTGTGCAACGCTTCGCTCGATACCGGAATCGTGGGGTCGACCTTCACCTCGAGCTCACGCGTCAGCGTCTTCCCGCCTGCCGTCAACCGCACCGTGTACTTGCCGGGTAGCACGAGCGGACCGCGCGCCGGGAATCCGAATCCTCCACCCGCCTCGGGATCGTCGCCGCCGCTCACAGCGCGGGCATGCGGCCCCTGATAGCGCAAGTCCCACACCACGCGATTGAGCCCCGCTTCTTCCGGCATGCGGGCGAGTTCGCGGACCACCTTGCCCGCCGCGTCGAGCACGTCTACTTTCGCCGCTCCGTGCTCCTTCAGGTAATACGTGATCGCCGCGCCGAACGGCGGATTCGGACCCGCGAACGGCTTGTTCCCGCCCTGCCCGACACCGCCGCCGCGTCCTCCACCGCCATCGAAGCGCAGCGCCGGCCGCATCGAAAACAGGTACGCACTCTCGCTCGTCACCTGCTCGTTGATCTCCTGCAGCGGCGTCGCGTCGTCGAGAATCCAGATGCTGCGCCCATGCGTGCCGAGAATCAAATCGTTGTCGCGCGGATGAATGGTGATGTCGCGCACCGCTACCGGCGGGAGATTTCCTAAGTGCATCCGCACCCACTTCGCGCCGCCATCGAACGACACATGCAGCCCCAACTCGCTGCCCACATAGAGCACTCTCGGATTCTTCGGGTCTTCCTTCACCACCCAGAGGTAACCGTCCTTGGGAAGGTCGCTGGTGATGTTCGTGAACGTCTTTCCGAAGTCGGTCGTCTTGAAAATGTACGGATGGAAATCGTCGAACCAGTGGTGTTCGAATGCGACGTACGCCGTGCCGGGCGCCGTGCGGCTCGGTTCCACCCACGCGATCTCGGCAAACTGCGGCACGCCCGCTGCGTTGCCCGTGACGTTCGACCAATTCTTCCCGCCATCGCGCGTCACCTGCAGATTGCCGTCGTCGGTGCCTGCCCAGATCACGCCCGCCTGCGCCGGACTCTCCGCAATTCGGATCACCGTGCAGTGATATTCGGCCGTGGTGTTCTCCGTCCACACCGTGCCCACGCTCTTCTGCTTCTCCGGATCGTTGGTCGTAAGGTCCGGCGAGATCGTCGTCCAAGTCTTGCCGAAATCGGTGGACTTGAAAACTACGTTGCTGCCGAAGTACACCGTGTTGTGGTCATGTGGCGAAAGCACGATCGGCGCATTCCAATTGAAGCGGTACTTCAGTTCGCCCACCGGCCCGCCATCGTTGCGCCGTGGTTGCGGACTCACATCCTGCTGCTCGCGCGTCCGCAAATCGGTGCGCACGATGCCGCCGCCCTGGCTCTCCGTGAGGTACAGCCACGGCTGGTCGAGATGGTTTACCGCGTGAAAGCCGTCGCCGCCGCTGACGTTGATCCAGTCGCTATTGAGGATCGACCCCTGATTGTTGCGGCTCGGGCCGGTCCAACTCCCGTTATCCTGTAACCCGCCCGAGAGGTAATAGAATGGCGCGCGATTGTCGGCGAACACTTGGTAGAACTGCCCGATTGGGAGGTTGAGAACCGATTCCCACGTCTCCGCGCGATCGTAGCTCACCGCAATGCCGCCGTCCTGGCCCTGCCACACGCGATTGGGATTCTTGGGGTCCACCCACACCGTGTGATAATCGCCGTGCGTTCCGCCGGAAATCGCGCGAATCGTCCGCCCGCCGTCGATCGACATCGAAAGCCGCATGCCGATGGTATAGATGCGATTCTCGTCCGTGGGGTCGATGGTGAGATGGCTGTAGTACAAGCCGCGCCCCACCACCGCCGGGTTCTTGGTCATCATGTGGAAGTGGTCGCCGCGGTCGTCGCTGCGATACAGCGTGCCCTCGTTCGACTCGCCGATGACGTACACCACATTCGAATTCGACGGCGCCACGCGTACGCCGATCCGTCCCCAACCCTTCGGCAGGCCGGTCTGTAGCTGCTTCCACGTGCGGCCGCCGTCGAGTGAGCGGAACACGCCGGTCTTGTCGCTGCCGGAAATGAACATCCACGGTTTGCGTTCGAAGCGCCACATGGTGGCGTAGAGCACGTTGGGATTCTGCGCGTCGATATCCAGGTCGGCGCAGCCATGTTGCGCGTCGATGTACAGTGTCTTCTTCCAGGTCTCGCCGCCATCGGTGGTCATGAAGACGCCGCGCTCTTCGTTCGGCCCGGTGTTGTGCCCCAGCGCGCACACGTAGGCGATGTTGGTATTCAGCGGATTGAGCGCCACGCGCGAAATGTGGTGGGTGTCCTTCAATCCCAAATTGCGCCATGTCTTGCCGCCGTCGAGAGTCTTGTAGACGCCGTCGCCGAAACTGACGCTGTTGCGCGCATTGGCCTCGCCCGAACCGAGCCAGACAACGTCCGAGTTGTGCGGGTCGACTGCGATGTTGCCGATCGAGATGGTGTTCTCGTGATCGAAGATCGGCGTCCAGGTGGTGCCGCCGTTGGTCGTCTTGAAGAGTCCGCCGGAAGCCGTCGCGACGTAGACCAGCTCCGGCCGCCCCGCGACGCCCTCCACGTCGGTGATGCGTCCGCCCATGGATGCCGGCCCTATGCTGCGGTATTCCAGACGTTCGAACAGCGAAGAATTGAGGTCGGCGCCCCACAGCGCCACCGAAAACGCGGCCGTCGCCGCCAGAACTCGACAGAACATCGCAGAAGTCTCCTATCGGGGCTAGTCGCGACCCGATCAGAGCATTCTACACTAGACCGCTGCTGTGCTCAGTGTGGGGCAGGATGGCATCCTGCGGCCGGATGGTATCCGGCCCGCGGCGCGGTTAGCGAATCTAACTGAGCTTTATCGGCGTTCATCGGCGTTTATCGGCGGCTAGAATCGACATAGCGTCCCAAATACGAAAGATCTCAAGAAGATTCCTTAGCCGCCGATGAACGCAGATAAACGCCGATCGATGGACGCTACCCAGGGAAACTGACCAAGACCGCGGACGCGACCATCCGCGGCTTTTGTACTCGGATTGAGGCCCTTCCCAAACCGGCTCGCGATCTCTGGGATGCCGCCAAACTTAGAGACCTCAATATCGGTGTCGAGGCCGGCACGCAGTTCCAGCCGCTCGAATTTGCCCTCGCCACCGATACATTAAAGAGGGCCCAGGAATTAGGCGCGCGGATTGCCTTACGGTCTACGGGCCTGAGTTGCCGGCGAAAGCAGCTGGCCGTTCACCTGCTCCCAGTTCGGGGCGCCCCTGACAATCAGACTTATCCCGGAACACAGGACTGTTGCTCAGCTTCTTCCTTTACAATTTCCTCAACACCAGGCCGGGGATCATCTGAAAGTGCCGCATGTTGGCCGTTGCGACAGAGGGGCCGAGTTCGAGGGCAGTGACTCCGATCAGCAGATCCGCCAGTGCAATGCGCGTTCCCGCCGCTTGCATCTGTCCATCGATCTGTCCGGCGCGCAGGGCGATCGGCACGGTCACCGCATGAATCGGCATTCCCACCAACAGATCGTCGAGGAACTGCTGCCGGCGCGCCCGCCGTTGTGGCGTGTCCGCGCAGGTGATGCCGTGCGCGAGCTCCAGCACGGTCACAACCGAGATGGCGATCTCGGAGTCGTCGCTTTGCAGACCGATGGTCTCCAGCATCTGGTATGCCGTCTGTCCCAGCCGCGCCGAGGCGATCACCACGGAAGAATCGAGGATCAGTCCCACGCCGGCGGTTCCAGGGGCTCGCGATGGCTTTCGATGGCGGCCTGCACATCCCGCGCGAAGTCGGCATCCATAGTGGCGGTCGAGTTCTTGGGCATCAGCGCCAGAACCTCGGAGATTTTGCGGCGGGGCGGAAGTGCGGAGCGCAGCACCGCAACCGGCTGCCGGTCGTGTTCCACAACCACATCGATGCCTTGGCGGACGACCTTTTCCAACACTGCCGCGAAGTCCTTCGCGACGTCGGCCTCGCTCATATGCAGTTCAGCCATATCTTCGATCATATGCCATCCGGCTTCCAGCTACTGCCGCCAGGTGAGCGTCTCCGAACGCATGACCGATTCGTTCGACAGCAGTTACAGCAGACCGATCTGCGTGTAACGCGCGAAGGCCAGCTTGCAGTCTCACGCGGTACCCGGTTCAGCCAGTCCCAGGCATCGGTGTCGTGGCATGCCCAGCAACGGAGAGGGCGAGCCAAACATTCAGATCAGGAAAAAACGAGGCCATGCGGATTCTCATCGACCGGGAATGCTGGGCCTAGTTTTCCTGGACCGGTAACAAGGGGGCC
>Ga0182030_10007911_pt1 | contig 22119 bp, 28 predicted proteins | sample 812S3MmetaG_FD_121299 | JGI IMG/M metagenome (GOLD analysis project Ga0182030, IMG submission 121299) | Permafrost microbial communities from Stordalen Mire, Sweden - 812S3M metaG (Illumina Assembly) | ecosystem: Environmental > Terrestrial > Soil > Wetlands > Permafrost | place: Sweden... | reverse complement strand
GTAAGCGCACGCCGGGGATGACGATGCCGGTTTCCGCGGCCAGCGCCCGGCGAACATCGCCGATGCGGTCGAGCAGCGCGTCGGCGTTCGGCGGCGCGAGCAACGCATAGAGTTCGGTTCCGACATCGATCGAGAGCGCATCGACTCCGACGAGCGCAAAGGCCGACTCCGGGCGGCGGATCGCATCTTTGCGGCGACGTTCCATCGCTGCTCGCGCTTGCTCGTCGGCACGGTTCCGGCGCGTCGTCGATACCGCGGCGATGCCGAACGCCGCGAGCGCGAGCGTGCCGAACACTGGTGCGGGCAGCGCGGGCACGAATGCGAGGACGCCCATGAGCACGCCGGCGGTGCGGAGCGCGTCCGGGCGGGCAATCAGCTGCGCGGCCAAATCGACGGCCAGCGCGCCTTCACCGGCAACGCGCGTGACCATCAGGCCCATCGACGTCGAGATGAGAAATGCGGGCAGCGTCGTGACCAGCGCATTGCCGATCGAGAGGATCGCGAAGGTTTGCAGCGCTTCCAGCGGGCCCATGCCGTGGTAGGCAACGCCGACCACGACGCCACCGGCGAGGTTGAGCCCGACGATCACCAGCGCGGCGATCGCGTCGCCCTTGACGAACTTGCCTGCGCCGTCCATGGCCGCATAGAAGTCCGCCTCGCGCTGCACGCGGACGCGCTTACGGCGCGCGCCCTCCGTATCGAGGACGCCGGCGTGGACGTCGGCGTCGATCGCCATCTGCTTGCCGGGCATCGCGTCGAGCGTGAAGCGAGCCGACACTTCGGCCACACGCTGCGCGCCGGTGGCGATGACGATGAACTGAATGGTGATCAGGATCGCGAACACGATCAAACCGACGACGATGTTGCCGCGGACGACGAAGGCGCCGAACGCGGGAATGATCGAGCCGACGCCGTCGGCGAGATGACCCTGGGTGAGGATAAGGCGCGTTGCGCTAACGTCCAATGAAAGACGAAACAACGTCGCGAGCAGCAGCGCCGGGGGAAAGCTCGAAAATTCGAGTGGCTCCTCGACGCGCAGGCTGATCAGCAGCACGAGCGCCGAACCGAAGATGTTCAGCGCGAGCAAGGCGTCGAGAATCGGCGGCGGCAACGGCACGATTAAGATGCCGACGATGGACAGGACCGCGGCGGCGAAGACGGCGTTGGGTTTCATGCGGCCGGCACGCCCGCGCGAAGGAGAGCCGCGATCGTGTAGGCGACGGCGACGAACGATTCGGCTGGGATCGGCCGCCCGGCCTCGCCGCTACGCCATAGCAGTCGCGCGAGCGCGATATCTTCGACAACCGGAATGTGCTCGCGTTCGGCTATTGCCCGCACGTCGAGCGCAACCGCATCGGCCGCGCGCACGATGATCTCCGGCACGGGAACCGCCGGCGGAGCGTAGCGGATCGCGATCGCAATGTGGGTCGGGTTGACGACAACAAACGACGCCTCACGCGTCCGCGCAATGCCGCCGCGAACGAGCGTGCGATGCAACTGCTTGCGGCGCGACTTGGCCTGCGGATCGCCGTCCTGCTCTTTCGCGTCGCGCTTGAACTCATCGAACGTCATGCGGAGCGAATGCAACCAGCGGCGACGCACGAGCGCGAAATCGCCCAGCGCGAACAATGCGCCGACGGCAGCGGCGGCAAAGCATGCCTGTAGCATTCCCGCGAACGCAACACTTGCCGCGCCCGACAAACTCGTGCTGGTACTCGCGGCGCTGACCGTACGGATGCCGATCGGCGCAACGAGGACCACCACTGCGACGAACGCAACGCCGGCCCGTGCCGCTGCGACGACGGCTTCCATACCGAACATCCGCTTGAGTCCCGGCAGCGGCGCGAGCTTGCCGAACGCAAACTTCACCGCACTCATCCGCAGCCCGCCCGTTTGCGCGAGCGACGCCGTGCTGCCGGCAATTGCCGCGCCGCCGGCGGGAACGAACGCCAGGGCCGCCAGCGCCAGCACGGGCAGCGGATCGAACATCAACGGATGCTTTGCCGCAGCGACGATCGCACTCGCTGCAGCGCCCGCCAGCAACGGCAAGCCGAGTGTTAGAGCCAGCAACGCACCGGCGAAAGCAGCGATGCTCGCGACCTCGTGCGAGCGCGCGGCGTTGCCTTCGCGTTTAGCACGGTCGCGCCGCGCCGGTGTGGCATCGAAGCGCTTCTCCGCACTTTCCTCGCTCACGGTCGTGGCCCGAAGGGCATCACCAGCCACGGATGTGCGGCCAGCGGAGCGAAGAACGGAATGCCGGCTAGCGTGACGATGATTGCGGCGGCAAAGACGATCGGAAACGACAGCGAAAAATTTGCCAGTCGCGGAACGACGCGCGCGACCGCCGCAAGCGCGACTTGTACGGTAAGTGCGACCGCCAGCGCCGGTGCGGCAATCAAAAGCGATGCGCGCACGATCGTCACGGGCAACGCAATCGCATACGTCGACCACGCGCCCGGCGCGATGATCCCGCCCGGTGCCACAGCATCGAAACTCCCGGCAAACGCGCGCACGACCGGGACGTATCCGTCGAACAAAAAGAAGCCGGCCAGAAACACCGACGACCAGAGCCGCCCAAATGCTTGCGCCGACGTGACGTTCGCATTGGGCACGCTGCCGCGTACGCCGACGTAGTCGTCGATCGTGCGACCGGCGTAATATGCCGCGTCGTAGAGCAGCGAGGCTCCGGTGCCGATCGCCGCACCGAGCAGCACTTCGCCTGCAACGGCCAGCGCAAACGTGGTGCCGTTGAACGAAACCGCGCGAACGTGCGGCGCAATCGCCAGGGCCAGCGCGAAAGCCAGTCCCGCACGCACCGGCGGCGGAACGCTGGGATGCGAGAAACCCGGTGCGCGAAAGACCATGCCGGCGCTGCGGGCAAACACGAGCAGCGCCGTCTGCGTCACCCGCGCACGAGCTGCGGAATGCGCGCGACGGCCTCGAGCAGCAACTGCTCGCACAACGAGAGGCCGAAGCGCCCGAACAACGCAGCTGCCAATCCGACCGCGATCACTTTCGGCAACAGCGTGAGCGTCTGTTCCTGAATTTGCGTCGCCGCTTGAAGGATCGCGATCAGCGCTCCAACCACCGTTGCCACGGCAAGAATCGGAATGGTCAGCAGCGCCGTAACGAGCAGCGCATCGCGCAGCAGACTCTCGAACTCGGCCACACCGGCATGGTCGCCGCACGGCGATTACCGGACGAGGACCGCGATGTTACCAAACGAACCCCGTATTCGTGAACACAACCGGCACGACCGCGGATATCTTTACCGCCCTGCTGCGCTCCATCCGGGTGCAGAGCAGCGTTTTCGCCCGGCCCGAATTGCGCGCGCCGTGGGGTTTTACGTTAGCCGACGAGGCGGCGGCGTTCCACATCGTAACGCGCGGCGCGTGCACGCTCGAGTTAACGGGAGCGGCGGTGTCCGTCGAGCTTTCGGAGGGTGACTTCGTCGTTTTGCCGCGGGGCGGTACGCACGTGTTGCGCGACGCGCCGACGACGGTACCGGTAAAACTCGACCGCACGCTCAAGACGCGTGGGCGCGAATCGGACGGCGTTTTTCGCGGCGGCGGCAACGGCGCGGCCACGACCCTCGTCTGCGGCAACATTCGCTTCGAGGACGTATCAACCGATTTGCTGCTCGCAATCTTGCCGCCGATCATTCACGTCCGCAGCCAGGGCACGCGGCTCACGTCGTGGCTGGGCGCGACGATGGATCACGTTCGATCCGAACTTACCACGGGCCACCCGGCAGCTGAAGTCGTCGTCGCCCGGATCGCCGATATTCTCTTCATTCAAGCGGTGGCGATGTATCTTGAAGACAACGCCGACATTGCCGAGTCCGGCTGGCTCGGCGCCTTGCGTGACCGCCAGATCGGTCCTGCCCTCGCGCTGATCCACCAGCATCCCGAACAAGCGTGGACGGTTGAATCCCTCGCCGAAACGCTCGCACAATCGCGATCGGCCTTCGCGGCCCGCTTCGCGCAGCTGGTCGGCGAACCGCCGCTGCGCTACCTCACCCGCGTGCGCCTGAACGCCGCCGGGACGCGCTTGAGTTCGAGCGACGACAAGATGGACACCATCGCGACCTCGCTGGGGTATTCATCCGCCTCGGGCTTCAACAAGGCGTTCAAACAGCGCTTCGGCATCACGCCGGGTGAGTACCGTGGACGATTTTCGTCCCGAACGGGTGTCTGAGACAAACACCGGCTGAGCGCGCCATGCTACGCTCGGCGCACGATGATCCTCATAACCGGCGCCACCGGACTGAACGGCAAGGAAGTCGTTCGCCAACTCTCGGCGCGCGGCGTTCCCGTGCGGGCGCTCGTGCGTAACATCGAGCGAGCCGCAGACATCGCGTCGCTACCAAACGTCGAGATCGTGGCGGGCGACTTGAGCAAACCCGAAACGCTCGCCGCTCCGCTGCGCGGCGTCGATCGCGCGCTGCTCATTTCCTCGTCGGATCCGGTGATGCTCGAAGTTCAATCAAACTTCATCGACGCGGCCAAAGCCGCGGGCGTCGCGCACGTCGTCAAACTCTCCGGCATCATGCCGGAACGCGACTCGGCGTTCCGCTTTGCCCGCATGCACGGCGATATCGAGGCGCACCTCGAGGCCTCTGGTCTAGCGTTTACGCATTTGCGTGCCGGCGAGTTCATGCCGGCCTACTTCCGCCAAGCCGCCGGGATCGCCGCGACGGGGTCGTTCATGTTGCCGATGGCGAACGCGCGGATCGCATCGATCGATATCGGCGACCTCGCAGAAATTGCCGTGCTCACGCTTACCGGCAGCGGACACGAAGGCAAAATTTATCGGCTAACGGGGCCCGAAGCGCTGACCATGACGGAGGTTGCGGAACGCCTCTCCGTCGCAACGGGCAAAACGATCCGCTATGTCGACGTGCGGCCCGAAGATTACCTCAGCGCCAACCTCAGCCGCGGCATGCCGCCGTACCTCGCCGATGCCCTGGTCGAACTGTATGCCGAACGGCGCAACGGTAAGGAGGGGACCGTCTTCGCGGACACGGCAGAACTGCTCGAGCGGCGACCGGTAAGCTTTGGCGAATTCGCCCAGCGCAACGCCGCGCTCTTCCGCGGCGAGTAGCCGAGAGCGAAGGTCTGACGCGATGAAGCACTTCATGATCAAGTACACGTTCAAACACGGCACGCGCGAAGCGTGGCATGCGGAAATCGCCCGCTTCATCGCGGCGCTGGAAAACGATCCGAAACTCAAAGGCCGGATCGCATACCGTTGCATGAACGTTCGCGATAGCGACGACTACTATCACCTAGCCGCGGCGCTCGACGACACAGCCCCGGCCGACCTCAATGAGGCCGCCTTCTTCAAGCATTACACGGAAGCGTCGGACGCCGCGTCAGGCGGAACCCTCGAAGTACTTCCGCTGGAAATTATTGCCGAGACGACGCTCCGCGCTTAACCGGCATCGGGGCGATGCAAGACCGGCCAGAGTGACGCGAACGACGCTTGCGTGCTGAGTGATTGCCACGTGGCAAACGTGTGGCGCGCGGTGACCAGGTCGAGCGTCGGCACGGCGCAATCGAGAAACTTCGCTTCGATCTGCTCCTTCGACATCGGCACTTGCGTACTGCCGATCGGGTTCTTAATGAGACTCTCAACGCGCTTGCCGTCGTTCAACACCGCGACGATTCGCGCCGGGTTGGGATCGACCGAGGTCGCGAACTCCGGATCCGGAGCGGCTGAAATCTTTGCCGCGAAAGCTTTCACGCGCGGATCGGCGACCGCCGCATCGGTAAACGTCGACAGACGTGGCGTACCATTCACAAATGAGGTCGCAATCACGTAGGGCACGCTGAACTTTGCGCGCTCGATCGTCGACGGATAGCTAGTCGAGACATACTTTGCGGCTTGATTGGTCACGCCCACGCGAACTTCAGCGATCTGGTCGATGTGGCCGCCGAGCATGGAACGCACCGCCAGCGCAGCGTCGATCGCGGTATGCGCGAGACCGCCGCACGCATATGGCTTGACCTTGAATCCGATCTCGACCAAATCATAGCGGTGACCGAGATCCCCGAACGGCGCAAACGACCAATCGAGGTCGCGGAAGAAATCGACGTAATAGCCGTTGGCGCCGCCCAGCGCGACCGCGCTCCCCGTAAAGCCGCGCGTCGCAAGGACCGCAGCCATCACGCCGTTGCGCGCGGCGGAACCCGCATGCAAGGGCTTCGTCATCGTGCCGAAGTTGACGGCTAAGCCCGCCGCCAGCGACGAACTGATACCGATTGCTTCCACGATGGCTTCGGGCTTTGCTTTCAAGAGTTTCGCGCACGCGACCGCCGCAGCGATCGTTCCGATCGTGCCGGTTGAATGCCAGCCGGTCTTCGACGTGAACGACGGGCACGCGCGCAGTAAGCGCAACGCAACTTCGAAGCCGATGATGTACGCGGCAAAGACCTCGGCCGGGGTCGAGTGATGCCCTTCGGCTATAGCCAGAAGCGCCGGAAACAACGCTGCGGTGGGCTGACCGGCAGTCGTCGTAACGTCGTAATCCAACGCGTGCAGCGCGACGCCGTTCGCCAGCGCGGCGAGTTGTGCCGACGACTTGAGCGATCGCCCGGCGATGGTCGTGCGCGGCGCAGCGCCTTCCTCGCGCACCATTTCCGTCATGATGTGCGCGGGTTCGCTGCGCGAACCGGCGAGCATCACGCCGAGCGAGTCGATGAACGCAAGGTTCGCGCGCTGCACCGCCAACGGCGAGAGCGAGCCGGCATCAAAGCCCGTGGCGAACGCGGCGATCGCGCGCGCCGGATCGATTGGCGGAACGGCCGCGCTCGGCGCTTGAGCGGGCGTGGATTCATCAGCTGCCACGAGTTGCATGCTCCCGAGCACACCCGTCGACGCGCTCGCGGCGAGAAACAGGCCACGACTCAGATCTCCCCGGCGCGAATCCGTCATCGGTGCACTCCATTTTTTTGTGGTATCCCCAACAGCGTCTTACCGGCACGCTCGAAGCCTCCTCTTATCGGAATGACGCAACGACGCCGTTGCAGACGAGCGCCCAGCCATCGACGAGAACGAATAACAGCAGTTTGCACGGCAGCGAAATCACCGGCGGACTGAGCATGAACATCCCAAGGCCCATCAGGACGGCGGCCACCGCAAGGTCGATCGCCACGAACGGCAGATAGAGCGCGACCCCGATCGCGAACGCGCTGCGCAACTCGCCGACGACGAACGCCGGGATCAGCACCGTGAGCGGCGCACGTTCTGCGGCTTCTTCCGCCGGCCGGTGGGCGATGCGCGCGAAGACGTCGATGTCGCGGCGTTTGGTTTGCCGCAACATGAACGCGCGCAACGGTTCGATCGCACGCTCGAGAAACTGCCGTTGTGTCATCGCTCCGGCGGCGTACGGTCGCAGGGCATCGCGATCGATGCACTCGAGGGTCGGCGTCATGATGACGAACGTCAGCACGAGCGCGAGCCCGGTCAGCACCGGGTTCGGCGGCAACGATGCCGCACCGATCGCCGAACGCACGAGCGAGAGTACGACGACGATGCGCACGAACGACGTCGAGAGCACCAGCACAAACGGCGCGATCGATAGAAACGTCAAACCCGCCAGTACGTCGAGCGGTAACCCCGCATGACCGCGCCCGGCGATCGAGAGCAACTCGTCCATGCGCCCACATTACGGGCCGCGCATGACCGATATGTTGCCCGCTATTTGTCATCCCGAGCGTGTCGAGGGATCGCCTCAATCGTCATCGCTACGTGGCTGTCCCTCGACTACGCTCGGGATGACAGAAAGGAGACGTTTTAGGGCTTTTCGATGAGCTCCGTTACGCGTACGCCGAAGTTTTCGTCGATGGCGACGACTTCACCGCGAGCAACCAAACGATCGTTGACGAGCAAATCGACCGGACCGCCGGCGAGGCGATCCAATTCAACGACGGAACCCGTGCCGAGTTTGAGTATGTCGCGCACGAGCATCTTCGCCGTCCCCAGCTCGGCCGTAACGGTGAGCGGGACGTTCATCAACAGGTCAAGATTATTGCCGTCCGGCGCGATCACCAGGGGTCTCCCCTCATCGTTTGGGCTCGAACCTCGAAAGCGGAGTGGCCATTGCGTGCCCCACACGTTCCGAGAGCGATCCTCTGGCCCGCGAGGTTCAATTCGCCCTGGCCGTCGACCTTGGTGCTCAGGGCCACAAGGCTCCCGACTCGAAGATCGAGCAAGCGCGGCGCCGACAGAACGGCATGCCCAACGATCACGCGGATGTCGACACCGAGGGCGCCGACGGTGGCCGGCGTCAGGGTCGCGGACGGTGGCGTCTCGGGCAGTTCCCGCAGGATCCCGACCCCGATGGTAAGCGCGACCGGGGCCGCTACCCGTACGTCAAAATACGCGACGGAGCGCGGCAACCGCGCGGCGTCGGCGGCGCTGGTCGGACCCCGGCGCTCGACGCACAGCGCGTCGCACGCGACGGCGCAACGGGCGACGATCCGTTCGATGGCCCCGGCCTCGAGCGCGCTCCAGGATCCGTCCTCGGCCGCAGCCTCTTCGCCGAAGGCGGCCTGCACGAGTCGCCGCGCATCGCGCGCCCCCACCACGAACACGACGTCGGTTGCGCGGCCGGGCGTTGCGAAGAGCAGCGCGTCGTGGGTGAGCTTACGCCAGGCGGCCGCATCGAGCGCCACCGGTTCCCCGATCGTCACCGTGCATGCCTCACCGAGCAGCGTGCGCAACGCCTCGCGCACGCCGTTCGCCACCACGCAGGCCGCATCGACCGGCAGGCTCGGACGCCGCACGAAGCGCGCCCGGCGTACGCGGTCACGGGCCGGTTCGAATGCCAGCGCGGCGATCACTTGAGCAGATCCATCACGACTTTGTTCCCGGCCCCCTGCGCCTTGTGGGCCGCTTGCAGCGCCGAGAACGCGACGTAGGCCTCGGAGAGGCGTTGCAGCCCCATATCGATATCGACGTTGCCGGCGTCACGCGCGCGCGTCGTCAGCGCGGCGAACCCGCCGTCGGCCGGCGCACCAAGATGCGGAACGACGCCGGCCACCGCGCCGAAGTGCGTTGCGTCGAGCCGTTGCGGGTTACCACCGGCTGGAAACCGCGCCAGCGCGACGCGACCGACGACCGCGCGTTCTTGCGAACGTTCGCGCGTGCGCGGATCGATCGACGTGCGCGTGTAGGCCAGCACGCCGTCGTCTTCGAGATGAATATCGCCGCCGCGGCCAAGCGTGCGATCCGGTTCGGGTAAGCGCAACGGCGCAAGTGCACCGCCCGCGACCGGCGTGCCGAGCACGCGCGCGCCATCGACCGTCTGCAGCGTTCCGTCGGTGCCGAGATGAAAGCCGCCGGCGCGCGTGTACGTGCGCGCGCCCCGGTCGTCGGCCGTGACGAACCACGCGCCCGGCGGTGCGGCAACGCTGAGCGGATCGTCGTTGGGCAAGGGCGGCAGCGTTCCGCTGACGTCGCCGTAGCGCGGCATCGCGCCCGGCGTGTACGCCGCGAGCACGTCGTTCGCGCGATCCGCAATGCGTTTGAGCGCGTCGAGCGACGCCGATGCGAGCATCACCGCGCGGTGGCCAGCGCGAAGCGCGCGCCCGCTAACGCGCGTTCCACCTGCACGCGCAGCGGGCGACTGCACAGTGCGACGATGCGCGTGGTAGGGCCGTCGGTGCGCACCAGCAGACGCACGCGTCCGCCGGCGACGTCGACCGTGTACGCGGCCGGTTCGTGCGGCGTTGCAGCCAGCGTCGCGACGGCACGCTCGATGCGGCGCGCCGTTTCCGTCGGCGGCCGGCGGCGCTCACTGGCCGGTGCGACCCGCGCGCTTTCGTCGCGCCGCGCACGCGGGGACATCGTCGCGACCGCGGTCCATGTTTCCGTATGCCCCGCCGGCTCGTGCGCGTCCGGCGTACGCGCAAATGGCGGCGCACCGTGTGCCGGCGCCGCACGCAACGGCACGGCGCTCCGCGTGAGGTGCAGGGCCGAGTACCAGGCTTCGCTGAGCGCGCGGCGGTCGGTTTGGGCCAGTTGCGTCGCGATCACCGCGACGCCGCCGGATGCGGTCGTCATCTCGAGTACCTCCGGCGTCAGCGTAGCTGCCGGGAGTGAGCGCGAGACTACGGCGTTGTTACCGTCCCGCGATCAACCCCTCGATCGCCAGCGAGGCGTCGTTCACGCGCCGATGCAACGCCGCCGCCACGTTGACGCCGATCGCCGGAAACGCGGTGAGCGCCGCGAGCACGTGGTCGCCGCCGGCAAACGCGATCCGCGATTCCTCGCAGCACACGGCCGACCACACGTGCCGCGTCGCCGGGTCCAAAAGTGCGCGCTCGCCGGTAAATTCGCCCGGTCCGAGCACCGCAACCGTCGTATCGACGTCGCCGCTTCGTTGCGTGACCGCAACGCTACCGCTCACGATCAGAAACACCCGTCGCGCCAGACATCCGCTGACGTAGAGCGGCGTATCGGCCGGCACCGTCACCAGGCTGAAGACCGAGAGCACGCGGGCGAGCGACGCTCCCTCGACCCCGCTGAAGAACGCGTTGTCGCGCAGCACTACCGCTCGGCGAGAAGTTTTTGCACGATCCGATCGACTTCATCGTCCTGTGAATCGCCGACGATCGTCGCGCGCAACTTCCCGGTGCGATCGAAGAACAGCTGCGTCGGCCACGCATCGATATTGTAGGCGTGCCAAATTGCGAACGAGTTGTCGATTGCGACAGGCCACGTGATGCCCTGGCGGCGCAAGTTCTCGACCACGTTCGCACGGTTCGTTTCGAACGGCGTCTCGGGGCTGTGAATGCCGACGATCACCAGATCGGCCGACTTCTTCGCGTCGAGCGCGCGCAAGTTCGGCACGACGTTCTTGCAATTGTAGCAATCGAACGTGAACACATCGACGATCACGACTTTGCCGGCGGTGTCGCGGGGCGTGAGCCGGCCGTTGAGCCAGCCTTGCGATGCGCCGTAAACCGGCGCCAGCGTCGCGGGGGTGCGCACGGGTCCGGCACCGACGAGCGCAGCGATTGTGGCTGCAAGAATCATGAGGCGACGCATGCGTTAGTCCTTCCGGGTGAGAACGGTGATGTAACCGCCCTCTTGTTTGATTTGCCCCGCCCGTACGAGGTGGTTCATTTCCAAACTCACCGTCTCGCGCGTGCTGCCGATGATCGACGCGATGTCTTGGTGCGTGAGACGTACGTCGAGAAACGTGCCGTCGTCGGTGGCGCGCCCCAATTCGCCGGCGAGCCGGTCGAAGAGGTTCACCAGACGGTCGCTGATCTTCGCGTAGGCCAAATCTTCGATCGTCGCCGACGCGTCGCCGAGCCGGTCGCTGAGCATCTGCGCGACGTTGAGCGCGAGGCCCGAGTTGCCGGTGAGCAGGCCGATCAGATCGTCGGCGTGCGCCTTGCAGATCAGCGTTTCTTCCATGCACGTCGCAACCGTCGTGCGTTCCATGCCGCCAAAAAGCGCGTCCTCGCCGAACATGTCGCCCGGACCGAGAATCGCAACGGTGACTTCCTTGCCGTCGGCAGTGTTGCGCGAGATGCGCACGCGGCCGGTCTTGATGAGGAACACGACCTTGTTGGCATCGCCTTGATCGAAGAATGTCGATCGCTTCGGCAAGAGCTGCATCGTGAAGATCTCCGCGCCCTCGACGACCGTTTCGTCGGGCGCGTTTGCGAAGAGCCGATTTTTCTTTAGGTACCAGACCTTGTTCTCGCCGATCGATTCCGGCGCGCCGGCATCGGGCGGTGTGTTTTCCATCAGAGCACGACCGGACGGCGGGCATCGGCGCGCCCCGCCGGTCCGCTCGCCGACACGTGAAGCACGCGTAGCGACGGCGCACTGCCGGCCGGGGGAACGAATGATATCTGGATCGTGCCCGTTCCGCTGCGAACCGGGAACGAGACGTGGAACGGCGCGCAGATGTGCGGCGTGCAGAACGACGCGATCCAGCCGCGCGGCACGTCGAGCGCGGTGAGGCGAACGACCGTCCCGGCCGGAGCGGCGACCCGCACGGCAAACGACTTCGCCCCGGGGTCGGCCACGGGGTGGCACGTTCCGGCCGCGAGGCCGCACGAGAGAATCGCCAATCCCAACATCACTTGCCGATGCTACGCCCACCGGCGCTGGGCGGCAATAAGCGCGCTTACATCCCGGCGTTGGGTTCGAGATATAACGCGTGGTTGGCGAAGTCGAAGGTGACGACGAACTTGCGCAGCAGCCCGAGGCCCACGTTGCCGGCATCGACGCGGTCGGCGAAGGCCCCGTTCTTAGCGACGATCACGTCGGCGTTTTGATTGCTGAACGTCGTCGAACCCAAGCCGAACGAATCGAGCCGCGTGCTGTACGTGTTGGCGGTACCGCCGACGCCGATATAGCTGCTCGGGCCCGAGCCGACGGCCGGTGCCAGGGCGGGGTGGCCGGCGAGGAAGGGGGCGTAGATCAGCAATCCGCCGCCGTTGCCGGTGTCGACGATGAACGGCGCGTCGACGCGCCCGTCGATGCTGAAGACGGCTTCGGGAATTTCGCGATCGGTATCGAGCTGGATGCGGTCGCCGGCCGGCACGAACGAACCCGGCGGCCCGAAGCGCATCATGTGGTGCGCGAAATCGAGTTGCACGAGGCTCGAGGCGAAGAACGGGTAGCCCAAAATACCGTCGATGGGCGTATGCCCGGCGGCGGCGCCGAGATCGATGGTCGAGACGACCAAATCATCGAGCGCCGCGGTACCGATCGACAATCGCGCCAGATGCGCGACGCGCATGCCGCCGGCGCGCACGGCGCCGCGCACTTCGAGCGCACCTTGTTCGCCGAGACCGGCGGCTTTTGCCACGCGCGAATCGAGCACCACGTTGCCCGAGCCGCTATCGATAAGGAACGCATACGATTGGCCTGCGATCGTGACGCGGCACGAAATGCGCGAGCCGTCGTCCAGCAGCGGAACGCTCTGCGCGCCTTCGGCGATCAAGCGTTTGCCTTCGAGCGGCGCGAACATCGCCGGATCGATCGGTTGACCGAGCTTCACCCACGCGACCTGTTCGATCGTGTCGAAGGCGTGGTCGCCGTCGGTGGTGACGGAATGAAACGCAAGGTTCATCCCGCCGACATCGCGCCAATCGGAGAGGTCGACGTACGTCGGCCCGTCGCCGTCGAGATATTGGGTGCGCAACGGTAAACCGTTCTGCGCGTCGATCCACAGCGTTTCGGGTTCGCCGCCGACCGCATTGACTTCCACGTTCCACGTGCGCCGGCCGGCGATCGTGCCGAAACCGGCGAAATGCACGCGCTCCGGCGCTTTTACGAACGCTCCCGAATCGACGAACTCCGAGGTGAGCGCGCGGCGGAGCAACACGCCGGTCAGTTCGTGCACGTTGCCGTTGCTGTTGCGCACCCACACCCGATCGCCCACGCGCAACGTCGTTTCCAGCCGCGGACCGAGGCTCTCGTCGTCGCGCTCGCGATCGCCGGAGCGCCAGCTGTGAACTTCGCCGGACAGGCCTTCGCCGCTGAGCGTGCCGGTGGTCTCGACCGTATCGACATCCGCACCGTGCGTCGCCCGCGCGTATGCAGCCAGAACGGTCGCGATCGACGGCGGATCATCGCCGGCGCGTGCGACCGCGCTCGTCGCACACGTGAGTGCGATCAGCGCCGAGGCGAGGAAGACGCGATTACGGCTGCGCGCGATATTGGTCGAGCGAACCGAGGACGTTCTTCACGTAGCTTTGCGTCTCGGCGTACGGCGGAACATCGCCATACTTTTCAACCGCGCCCGGTCCCGCGTTGTACGCGGCGACGGCGAGGCGCGTGTCGCCCTTGAAGCGATCGAGCAGCGAGCGCAAATAGCGCGTGCCGCCGGCGACGTTTTGGGCGGGGTCGAACGGGTTCTTGACGCCGAGCGACGCCGCGGTCTCGGGCATCAGTTGCATCAGACCTTGCGCGCCGACCGGCGATTGCGCGTTGGCGTTAAACGACGATTCGTTCGCGATGACGGACTTGATCAGCGCGGGATCGACCTGCCAAATGTCCGCGTTCTGCTGGACGAGTTGGTTGATCTGTTCGGGCGGTACGGGCGCCGGCGCGTTGGGATCGGCGGTCGCATCGGGCGGGGCGAGCTCCGGCAACAGCGCCTGCGCGAGGGCAGCGTTAAACCCGCCGGGCGCCGTCGTCTGAACGGCTCCGGCCGGGGGGGCTCCACTGATCTCAGCGATCCGGGTCTGGATCGCCGAGATATCACTGAAGATATCCATCGTCCAAACTATCGGCGATTTGGGTCATCTGCATGAGGGTTTCGCCCGGTTCTGCTGCGCCCCCCGGCTGGCGCAAGAACGCGGCGATGCGGCCTTCGGCGGCGATCGCCCGGGCGAGCAACGGGTCGCCGGCGCCGGGGTCAAGTCCGAGCGAGCGAGCGTCACGGGCCTCGTCGAGCGCCCCGGCGGCGGACCGCAATCGGCCGGCGGCCCGGCGGTGCTCGGGGCCGGCCACCTCGCTGAAGGTGCGGCTGACGCTCGCGGGCAGATCGATGGCGGGAAACCAGCCGGCGGCCGCCAGCCGGCCGTTGAGGACGACGTGACCATCGAGCGCGGCCCGAGCCGCTTCAGCCACCGGATCTTGCTGGAGCGGACCGTCGGAGAGCACGGTGGCCACGAGCGTGATGCTGCCGGTCGCCGTGGCCCCGGCGCATTCCAGCAGCCGTGCCTGTCGCGCGACGACGGAGGACGGAAAACCGGCGCGACCGACGGGTTCGCCCGCGGCGACGGCGAGGTCACGCGTTGCCGCCGCGACGCGCGCGAGGCTATCGAGGACCAGCAGCACGTGTAGTCCGCGGGCGCGTAGGGCGTCAGCCTGCGCGAATGCCAGGACGGCAGCCTCGAAGCGTTCGGCGGCCGGACGGTCGCTGGTCGCGCAGATGAGGGTCGTGCGCGGCCCGGTGCGCCGCAGCCAGCGCTCCGCTTCGCGCCCCCGCTCGCCGATCAGCGCCACGACGGTCGCGTCGGCGCGGCTGCCGGCGACGAGATCCTCCAACAGCGTCGACTTGCCCGCGCCGGGCGCCCCGAAAATTCCGATCCGCGCGCCGCGAGCAAACGTCAACGGACCATCGAGCGCGCGGATCCCGGTCCAGAACGGCTCCGTCACCGCGACGCGCTCACCCGGCGCGGGAATGCCGGCCGAGCATGCACGGCGCCGTCCGGCTGGTGCGGGGCCGCCGTCGAGAACGAGGCCGCCGGCGCCGATCGCGCGGCCGAGCAACGCCGTACCGAGCACCACGCGTGCGTTCACGTCGAGCGCTCGAGCAACGCAGCTAGCCGGATGCCGAGGCGTGCATCGATGGAACTGCCGGTGAATTCCAGGATCGCGTCGCCGGGAGCGAGCTCGGCATCGCCTACGATTGCCGGCAGCGCGTCGCAGCGCGCCAGCGTTACCGCATCGCTGGGCGCCACGCGCAGGCGTAACGGGTGTGCGCCGGCGTGTTCGGCGAGCACGCGCGCAGCGATCGTTGCAATATCAGGCGCTGCGAGTATCAGTTCGCGACCGAGCACGGCGTAAGCGAATTCGCGTAACAACGCATCGCAGGCTGCATCGTACGCGTCGGCCAGCCGCGCGCGAAACACGCGCACATCCCGCGCCAGTTCTACAACGTCCGGCAGCGGCGCCGACACCGGTATCGTTGCCGGCAACGCGATGGCCGGCGCGACACTCTCGCTCGCGGGCTCAGGCCGCAACAACTGCGCTAGCGACACGAACGCGCCGTCAGCCGCGGGCACGCAAGAGTTCCTCGGCGTGCGGCACCAAATCGTTCGCGGCGCGCGCTAAGCGGCGCACGATCTGCGCGCGCTCCTCCGGCGGATAGAGTTCGAGCACGGCCGCCGCCGTCGCCGCCGGCAACGCCGAGATCACGGCGGCCGCAACGTGCGGTGGTTCGCCGGCGAGCGCACCGCGAACGCGGGCGGGCGGGAGCCCGGCCGACTCGCGCGCCGCATCGCGCACGCCGGCCGCTTCGACGACGCGCACGAGAACGGCATACGCCGGTCGCGCGCCGAGAACCGCGAGCACGACCGCACCGGCGACGAGCGCGAGTTGCGGCACCATCCCGGCGAATAATCCGGCAATCGCCCACGCATCGATCCCGCGCGCGGCAGTTGGCGCAGACGACGCGAACCGCACGGCTTCGACGCGCAGCGTATCACCGCGCCGCTCATCGATGCCGGCGGCGGCCGCGGCCAGCGTGCGAATCGTGTCGAGGTCGATCGCGCGCGATCCGTCGACGAAGATGGCCACCGACAAGCGCGCCGTTGCATCCGCCGCCGCGGTGCGATGGAGGTCACGCGTCTCGCTGCCGCGTTCTTCGGTCGTCGTCGCTTTCTGATATTTCTTTTGCGCGCTCGCATAGCGTTCGTCGCCACTGGTGCGAGTGAGGTCACCGGCGAGTGGAAGGCGCTTGACGTCGCGTTCGTCGCGTGCCTCGCCGAACGGTTCGCGATGCACGCGCACGATCGTCGCACCGGCACCGAGCGCAGCATCGAGCGCCGACTGCAGCGAAGCTTGTACCGATGTGTCGTCGGGCGTGGTCGAACCGCCGTCGAGTGCGCCGCGATCGTCGAGAACCGTCACCCGCTCCGCATCGAGGCCCGGCACGCCGCCGGCGACGAACGCGCGAATGCCCGCGACCGTTGCCGGCGCCAAGTGCGTTCCCGGCGCGAGCGTAATGCGCACGCTCGCCGAGGCATCCCGCGCGGCTTCATCCGCGTATGCACCGGAACTCGCGGGTGCCACGATCACGCGCGCGTCGGCCACGCCGTCCAAACCGCGCAAACCTTGCGCCAGATCCGAGGCCAGCGCATCGCGTGTCTGCGCTTCGAGAATGCTCTGCGGCGTGAGCGCGTTCACCCGCGCAAACGTTTCATCCGATGTCGGCAGATGGCGATGCGGAATGCCGGCCAGCGAAAGCCGCAACAGTAACTCCGCACGCTTGCGCGGATCGACGCGCACGTTGTCCGCCAGCGGCGCAAACGGGACGCCCCACCCGGCCAACCGCGTCTGCACTTCGGTCAGCTGATCGGCGTACAACGGCGTCGCAAACAAAACCACTCGCACATCGCGCGTGAGGTTCACGCCCAGCCCGAGCGCAACGCCAACGAGCACCACACCGGCGAACAATCCGGCTTTGAAGCGCGGCGGCAGCGCGCCGAAACGCGCAAGAACGCGCCGGAACGACTCCATCGGCTAGATCTGCATCCCCAAGAGCGTCTGCAAACCCTGCGTAACACGTTGCGCGCCCGCAGCCGCGATCTGCAGCGCAATGTCGGCCCGCGCACGTTCCACAACCATCTCTTGCAAGCCGCCACGATGCGCCGCGAACGCACTTTCGGCGCTATCGGCCTTCGCGAGCACGCCACTCGCAGCATCCACCAGATTACCGAACGCACCACCGCCGGACGGCAACGCGGCGACGGACGGCGCATCAGGTGCAATATCCGGAACGAATTGCTCGACACGCATCAGCATACCGGTAGTTTGATCGATGCGTGTGAGCACAGTGTTTCCCCACGATGACGAACGCACACCGCTACCTCCCCCTTGTCATCCCGAGCGTAGTCGAGGGACAGCCACAGTCTGCCCCGATCACAGCTATCCCTCGACTACGCTCGGGATGACAAAGGGGGGACGTCAACCACATGCGGAGGCGCTTACAAGCAAACGTCGCGCCTACGACAACGGTGAACGGCTGCGGCAAACGTGGCCCTACTGTCATCCCGAGCTTGTCGAGGGACAGCGATAATCGGGCGAGATTGGGGCGGTCCCTCGACAAGCTCGGGATGACGAGTGGTAATGCCCGCATTAGCGTTCGATGTCCAGCGTTCGCTCGGCGAGTCGTTTGCCGATGTCGAAGATCGATGCGTCGGCTTCGTAGGCGCGTTGCGCGTCGAGCGTCGCGATCAACTCCGTCAATGCATCGCCCGTTCCGGTTTCGCTCGTCACCGCGACCGGGTTCGCAGCATCGTCTTCACCCTCGCCGTCGGGATCGGGCACGTCAAACGCATCCACTACGGGCGCAGCGACGAAGTGCGCGACTAAGCGCTGATAGGCATGTCCGGGCTGCGCGGCTTGCGCGGCGGCGACGTTGCGCGCGTCGATGTCGAGCAGCGTGCGCTGCGCCGACATTCCGCGCGCGGCCACGTCGAGCAATCCGAAGTCGGTCACTTCGCGACCAGCTTGAACTCGTTGACGCGCGCCTTGAGCGCTCCGAGCAAGGCTTCCGCAAAAACCGCCTCACGAGCGACGGCGCCCATCGTACGCTCGTTCGCGGTGCGACCGGCGGCCGTGAGAGCGTCGCGAGCACCGGCGGCTGCGGCGGCCGTGGCATCGCCGATATCGAGACTCATGGCGTTAGCCTATCCGCGATGCGTGAGCGGGTTGTTACGCCGATGTGAGGAAGCCGCCCTCAGCCTGTCTTGGCAGATTCTTTCGAAGCCGGAGACTATTCGTGAAACGTATACTCACCGCTGTCCTCATGCTACTGTTCGTGAGCGCCCCGGCGTTCGCGCAGCAATCGACACCGAGCATTCCATTCGACTCGGTGCCCCATCCACTGGTCCTGCCGGTCGGCTGGAACTTCGGCGAAGCCTCCGGCGTCGCGGTCAATTCCAAGGGCCACGTCTTCGTGTTCTCGCGCGGAAACACGAGTGGGCCCGCCTACGCCGCTACCGCAGCGCAGCTGCTGGAATTCGATCAGAACGGGAAGTACGTCCGCGAGATCGGCCGCGGTCTCTACGCGTGGTCGTTCGCGCATACAGTCAAGATCGATGCGTCCGACAACATCTGGGCAACGGACAAAGGCTCGGACATGGTCGTGAAGTTCACGCCGGACGGCCGCGTCGCGATGGTCTTCGGCCGCAAGCAAGAGGCCTCCGACGAAGGCACCGGCCCGCTCAAGCATCCGAATCCGCCGCTGCCCGCCGAGGCCGGCCGCTTCCGTCAGGTCACCGATATCGCGTGGGACAAGGCCGGCAACGGTTACATCAGCGACGGCTACATCAACTCGCGCATTGCCAAGGTCGACAAGAACGGCAAATGGCTCATGTCGTGGGGTGGCCCGGGTGACGGCCCGGGGCAATTCAACACGCCGCACACCATCGCAGTCGACGCAAAAGGCCTCGTCTACGTCGGCGACCGCGCCAACGGCCGCATCCAAGTCTTCGACGGCAGCGGCAACTTCATTCGTCAGATCGTGATCGACGTGCCGGTTCCGCCCAACGCCGTGATGGCGATCGGCAACCCGCCCAAACCCGATGCGACGCCGGGCCCGAACAAGACGCAGTCGTCGGGCTCGCCGTGGGCGATCTGCATCACGCCGCCGCCGCATCAAGTGCTCTATAGCGCCGATGCGTATCCCGGCCGCATCTACAAACTCTCGCTCGACGGGAACGTGCTCGGCGTGCTGGGCTCATCGGGCAAAGGGCTCAAGCAGTTCGGCTGGATCCACGAGATGGCGTGCCCCTCCGAAAACGTCCTCTACGTCGCCGAAGTCCTGAACTGGCGCGTCCAGAAGCTCATCTTGCACCCTCGGCCGTAGCTATTTCAGTTTAAGGGGTCGAAACTGCAAATTATTTCGTGACATTTCAGTTTCGATGCCTTAAACTGAGATACCGATGGATCGGTCTCAGTTTAAGGCCCCCTTTCCGGGTACCCTCGTCGCGGTAGTCGACGCAAATGGGGCGCCAGGCCATGCCTTCGTCCCGCTCGTGCTACCCCCTAAGGATATCGACCTCGGTCGAGCGGATCTCCGGCTCGCCCTTTCCGAAGCCGACCAGCATATTGCCCGGCTCGATGCCCTGGCGAGCCAGCTCGAAAAACCAGAGGATCTCTTCCATTCATACGTGCGGAGAGAAGCACAACTCTCGAGCGCTATCGAGGGAACGCATACGACGCTGGCGGGCCTAGCATTAGCTGAGGCGAGCCAAAAGGAACAGACCTCGGATGAACGCGAGGTCCTGAACTATGTCGAAGCATTCAGCTACGGCAGAACTCGCGTCGCAGAAACATCGGTGGGGACGACGTTGTTCAACGAACTCCACAGCATCCTTATGCGCGACGCCGACACGCGCGTGCGACCCGGTCAGTTTCGTGATTGCCTCGTTGTTCTCGGTCGCGACCTCGCAACGTCGCGCTTCGTACCGCCGCCGGAATACGAAGTTGGCCCGCTCATCGATAATCTTCAACACTACCTGAAAACGGAACGTGAAGCGGCCCTCGTCAAACTTGCGATCGCGCATTATCAATTCGAGACGATCCATCCATATCGGGACGGCAATGGCCGGCTAGGACGGATGATGATCTCGCTGTGGTTACAAGAACAGCGCATTCTTAGCGCTCCCGTTCTGTATATCAGCGCGTACTTCGAGCGCTACCGGCACGAATATTACGATGCGCTCTTCAACGTCAGCGCGACCGGCGCTTGGGAAGAGTGGATACTCTTCTTTCTTCGCGGCGTTGCACAGCAAGCGCGGGATGCTACACAACGCATGCGCCGCCTCGTCGCTCTGCGTCACGAATACCATCGTCGTGTTTCGGGTCCACGAGCATCACACGGACTCATCCAACTCATCGATGACCTGTTCATCATTCCGGCATGCTCTGTTCCCGGAGCGAGTCGGGTCTTGAACGTTTCGTATAATGCAGCGCGCGAAAGTGTTCGTAAGTTGGAGACCGCGGGCATCCTCGCCCGCTCGGAACCCTACGCCGGAAAGAACTATTGGGTGGCTGCCGAGATCATTCGAACGCTAGACGAACCCCTGATCGACGAGAGCGCGCACTGAGCTTTCGCGATTAGGGCGCGATTCACGCTGTCCCTCGACAAGCTCGGGATGACAGGTTAAAAAAAAGACCCGCGTGATGAGCGCGGGTCTTTTGTTGTAGTAGCGGGCGATTAACGCTTCGAGAACTGGAAGCGTTTGCGGGCGCGTTTGCGGCCGTACTTCTTCGATTCTTTTTCGCGCGGGTCGCGGGTGAGCAGGCCGTTACGGCGCAACTCGCCGCGCAGCGATTCGTCCATCTCGAGTAGCGCGCGAGCGATACCGTGACGCACGGCGCCGGCTTGTCCGGCCGGGCCGCCGCCGGCACACTTGACGTCGATGTTGAAGCGCGAACCGGCTTCCGTCGCGACGAGCGGCTGGCGCACGATCTGCTGGAGCACGGCGCGGGGAAAGTAATCCTCGACCGGCTTCTTGTTAACGGTGATGACGCCCTGACCGAGCGTCATGCGCACGCGTGCCACGGCGCGTTTGCGCCGGCCGGTGCCGATGAACATATCTGCTGTTTGCATGCCCTACGCCAACGCCGCGGGCTTTTGGGCCGCGTGCGGATGAGTGTCGCCGACGTAGACGCTGAGCCGTCCGAGTTGGACGTTGCGCATCCGGTTGGTCGCCAGCATGCCGCGAACGGCGCGCTCGATCAGACGTTCCGGGTACTTCGCACGAACCTGCGACGCCGTCTCGGTGTTCAAACCGCCGGGAAAACCGGAGTGACGGTGGTAGACCTTTTGATTCCACTTGTCGCCGCCGAGCTCGATCTTCTCCGCGTTGATCACAACGACGAAGTCACCGGCATCGATGTGCGGGGTCCAGGTGGGTTTCTTGCGGCCGGAGAGCGTGCGCGCGATTCTCACCGCGAGCGTGCCGAGGCGTAGCCCCGCCGCGTCGACGATATACCAATCGTGCGTGGCCTCTGCCGTGGTCTGTTGGTAGGTGCGCATGTCTTCTAATCTGTCAGCAAGAGAATAAGGCCGCCCCGGTCTCGGAACGGCAACCCTCGGAGTATACCGGCTGACGGCGGCGATGTCTAGGGGCCAGGTCGGTGGCTACCCCTCGACACGCTCGGGGTGACAAGGGCGAGGAGCGGCGATGATCACGAGGAGCGGGGCGCCCGTTCCACCTTTGTCACCCCGAGCTTGTCGAGGGGCAGCCGCAATCGCCCACCTTGGGTGGCGGCCCCTCGACAAGCTCGGGGTGACAAAATAACGATCAACGCGCCCCCGGGGGGACGTCGCTTGCGGTAATCGGCGAGGAGCTTTGCGACGCGGAGTTTGCCGGCGCTAGCTTGCTTGCTCCGAGTCGAAAT
>Ga0182030_10007910_pt1 | contig 22119 bp, 22 predicted proteins | sample 812S3MmetaG_FD_121299 | JGI IMG/M metagenome (GOLD analysis project Ga0182030, IMG submission 121299) | Permafrost microbial communities from Stordalen Mire, Sweden - 812S3M metaG (Illumina Assembly) | ecosystem: Environmental > Terrestrial > Soil > Wetlands > Permafrost | place: Sweden... | reverse complement strand
TGTTCTCTGCTTTCTGCTTTCCGCTTTCGTGCGCAGATATCCACCTCCGTAGTAGCAAACCTGCGCACAGGAAGGGCACCACCCAGCCGTAACTGTACTGGGGGTTCGTGGTCCATTCCAGCCGGAGATTGTTGATCAGACGAAACCACAGATACCCGAACGGCAGCAAGACGACGGACCACTTCAGCCAACCAGAAGAGGCGGGATTTGGCTGATGAACACTTGTTGCTATCATACTTCAGAGGTCAGAGATCAGCGGTCAGAGGTCAGGAAGGGGCCGGGACTATGGATCATGCTGCCGAGCATTTTGCCGATTTCCTGACAAAGTGAAGTGAGTTTTCTGTGTTGGTCGACGCTGATGTAGCCGCAATCTTTGGCAAAATCCAGGGACGAGTCGGTTTCACTGTTCTCCCCATCGCAGTCGGTCAGCTTTGAGATGAAATGAGCCTCGTAACGACGTTTGGCCCAAGCCTCGCGAAGATTCAAACAAATAGAACGTGAAGATCGGCGAATTTGACTGGTCAAGGCAAACTTTTCATCTATTGGAAAATCCTTGCTCAGATGAAACACATTCATCGCCAATTCATATCCCCTCTGATAAACTATTAAGTCCTTTGCCGAGTTGATTTGCATGTTTCCTGACCTTTGACTTCTGATCTCTGCCCTCTAGTTTTGCGGGTCATGTTTTCGTATGTTGCAGCGGCGAGATTGGTATAATGCCGTAGCGTACCAGATACCAGGCAATTCCGATATATTCCCGGACCACGTTGGAGACCTCGGAATGGGCGGGCTTATGGTCCATGTTCATGCCGTTGTATGCTGGGAACGAGGAGAATTCGATGTTGCCGCCGAAGTTGCGAAAGCATGCCAGCGCGCGGCGGGAATGATACCATGACGTTACCACAATCGCTCTCCGCATTCCCTGTTCATGCATGAGCCTGACCGAAAACTCGGCGTTTTGCCTGGTATTGCGCGAATCAGCCTCCACGAAGATCGCGTTGGTGTTGACTCCCGCCAGAATTAACCGGTCGCGGATGAAATAGCAGTCGCCTCTCCCGCTGATGATGATCTTCGGCGCTGAATTGGATTTATACAGCTCCAGTGCCCGAAATGCCCTGTCGCCCGCGTCGCCACCGAGGACGACGATAACATCTGCCTGCTTGGTTCCTCCTTCCACAAATAGCGCCGGCTTGGCCCACAACAGACCGAGAACCCCAACCAGCAGAGCAAGCGCGAAAGCTCCCAAAAGGAACCGGGTCCATTTCCCCCGACGCTGAGTTCCATTCGGTTTGAGCATCTCGTGACAAATTCCTTTGGCTGGCTATTCGACTCCGGGGGCCTTCGGTCAGTCCCGGATCAAAGGGGTAAACCCAAACGCCGCCTTTCGATCTCCTTCATCTTTAGCGCGATCATGTACTCATAGACGGCTCTGAGCAATGAAAAGTAAATTCCAGGCGGGCCGTCCAAGAAGCCGCCACGGAACAGAAACAGATACGCCGGCACCAGGACCGGTCGCAGGGGCAGCCTGTAGAGAATTTGCTTGCCTGCCTTCCGGCGGATGGCCGGATCCTTGGCCAATAGATCGGAGTAGGCAATTGGGCGGCGCGTTTCTGTCGAGAGGGCTGTCGCTTCCATGCTCGAATATCGGTTGTGCCTTTCGACCCAAAACTGGATGCCTTTGGTGAACGGATAATGGTGCAAGTGCGCTCTTAAGAATCCGGCTTCTCCGGTGGCGTGGTACTCCTCATTGATCTCCCGATCCACCCGGACGCGCCCTGCGCGCAAAAGACGCCCGAACCATGTGGGATAACCGCTGCTATGTTTGATCCACCTGCCCATGAAGAAATCCTTGCGGCGCATCCGGAACAAAGCCATGTCCTCGGAAGCGGATTCGACCGCCGAGCATGCTTCCTGCCGCAAATTCTCAGGAACCTGTTCGTCCGCGTCCACCATCAACACCCAGGGGTTCTTAAACTCGACCGCCAACGCGGCATTTCTTTGTGAAGCATAACCTTCAAACTTTTTCTGAAAAACGCGAGCATTCCGCGATTTTGCAATCTCTATTGTTCGGTCGCTGCTGAAGGAATCAAAAACCACGATGTCGTCGCTCCATTTCACCGAGTCCAAACACCTCGGCAAAACAACTTCCTCATTCAGCGTGAGAATCAGAACAGAGATCATCTGGGAAAAAGCTGAAATGGGGAAACCAGAAAACGGAAACCAAAAATCAAAAGCTGAAAATCTGAAATGCTGACAAGTTGAAATCGGAAAACGAAATCTGAAATTGGGAAATCTGAAAGCTGAAATCTATTTCTGCTTTCTACTTTCCGCTTTCGATATTTTCCATAAGTTCTCGTTTTTTGAGAAACCTCGCCGGATTTCCAGCTACGACTGTCCAGGGTTCAACATCCTTTGTCACGACGGCGCGGGCGCCTACCACCGCGCCTTCGCCCACAGTCACCCCTGGACCGACAAATGCATCGGCGCAAATCCAAACTTGGTTTTCAATGACGATGGGCGGTTTTAGCAGCGGCAAGTCAGGTCGCGTGTAATCATGAGTCCCCGCGCATAAATGGGCGCGATGCGAAATCGTCACTTTCTCGCCCACCGTCACCAGTCCCAGGTTATAAATTAGCGCGTCCTCTCCCACGGCGCTCCAATCGCCAATCACAAGATTCCACGGATAGTAAATAATGGCCGAATTATAGATATTGACGTGATAGCCGACCTTCGCGCCGAAGCACCGGAGGAGCATCCGCCGCCAGCCAAAGAAGGGGCGCGGACTGAATCGAAACAACATCTTACCGAAGCCCCAGAACAAGCGTGAGACCATTTCACTGCCTGAATACTTTCGAGCTGCCCGGTTTGAACTGATGTCCAAAAGCGCGCTCATATTACCCCAAACACACGCATGACGGTTGAGAACCTTTGCCAAGGACCCATTGATATACCGCAAGCATGTCCCTGCCGATTTGGGGCCATGAGTATTTTTCCTGCACCAACCGCCGTCCGCGCTGGCCCATTTCGTGGCGTTCCTGGTCTGAAAGTGATATTGCATCGCGCAAGGCGGCTGCCAATGGTTCAACACCGATGTCAATCCACCATCCGCATTTCCGCGTGCGCAATTCTTCCCAGGGCGTTCCCTTGGTCGTGATGACTGGCACGCCGGCCGCCAGTGCCTCGGCTGCGGAAACTCCGAAATTCTCGGTAAAGCTGGGCAATACAAAGAGATCGGCTTCGCGGAATAGCGCCCATTTCTGGCCGTCGTTCATCATCCCAGGAAACTCAAATATGCTTTCAAGGTCTCGCATTCGCAGCAGAGCTTCCAATTCCTTTTGATGCCCTGCCTCATCCGGTCCGGCCAGGATGCAGCGCCAGCCTTTGGGCTGAACGAGTCGCCATGCTTCCACCAAGTTCTTCAGGCCCTTGACTGGGTGAATTCTTCCCAGAAACACCACCGTCCTCCGACCTCCGACCTCTGGCCGCAGATCTCCCTTCGCTGACCTCTGACCGATGATCTCTGACTTCTGTTCTCGTTGTCCCGTAGTCTGGTAGTCCGTAGTCTTTTCGCCCGCTTTCAGCTTTTCCTTGACCCCCTCTGGCAACTCGACTCCGTTCGGCATCAAAGCGATGTTCTTCTTAGGCATCACGCGCCGAATGTCCCGCACTTCCTGTTCCGCGGTTGCCACCAGCAACGCGGCATGGGACAAATCCCGCCGCTGATATAGCCACCACCCAAGTCTTTTCTTCCATGCCTTATGCCGTAGCGCCCACGGAGCCAGCATGCCGCACGTCGAACAGACCAGCGGAATCCGCGTGCTCTTGCACACTGTGGCGACAGCGTGATTGGCTGGCATCCAAAGACCAAAGTTGTGGACAATCGTTTCCTCCTTCGTTGCGACGTCCGGGCCCATCTTTGCTTTTAACAGCCCGCCAAAAAGCGAGCGCCATGGGCGCTCTCCGTTGCCGGGTATGTGAACGATGTCAACTGTCTGATCCCGTGGCAAGACCTCGGATTGGCCGGGAACGACCGTCCGCGTCATAACAGTAACCGATACTCCTAATGAGACCAATTGTTCGCTCAAGTTTTGAACGACTGTCGCTGGGCCGCCAACGCTTGAGGAAAGGTTCGGGATGGTCAGCACGATGTGCATTGAGAGGACAAAAGCTGAAATTTGGAAAGCAGAAAGCTGAAATCACTCAAATCAAATGCTGAGTTCTGGACCAAGGACAACGGGACAACTCAAAGAAAAAGCTGAAAAACTGAAATGCTGAAAACTGAAACCTGCTCGGAGACCACGAGACTACGAGACAACGGGACTATGGGTCGGAGGTCAGCGGTCGGACGTCGGCAGACCGCAATGGAATTCGCCAGGGAGCCACTGGCCGCGCGGAACCGCTATAGACATGGTCCATGATAGCAGCAAAGTAATCGGCAACGACTTGACCGCTGATGCAGCTTGCCCAGTTGCGGATGCGTATTCGTTCGGCCAACGAGCGCGGACCCAGATCGCCCCAGTGCCTAAGCGCATTGGCCAGGTCGTCAACGCGACCGGAATGGAACACCGTTCCGAGCCACGGCTGCCGTATGAGTTCTCCCGCCCCACAGGCGGTGCTGCATATAACCGGCGTTCCAGCCATCAACGACTCATTGACTACTGCCCCCCAACCATCGTGGTGGCTCGGCAGCAATGTAACGTCTGCTCTTTCCATTTCGATTTGAACCCCTGCGGCGTCGGTCTTGGCAAGCCAGGTTACACGATTTTGAACACCAAGCTCTTGAGCGTAATTCTGGAGGCGCTGCTTTTCCGGGCCATCGCCGAGGAGGCGCAACTTAGTTCCATCTAATGGCAGGGCAGCAAACGCCCGGAGCAGAAGATCCAGTCCCTTCAGGCGTATAAAGCGGCCGGCGTACAAAAAGACAGGTGCCGTTGCGGAATCATTCGTGGCCGCGGGAGTGGCAGTTTCGGTCACATAGGTGAAGGGGAACAGCCTGCGGTCAGGATAAGCGCAGCGGCGAAACCATCGGATGCCAATTTCGCCCATCGCAAGCACAAAATCATAACGGCCTCCCCGGGTAAATCGTTCGAGCGTGTATTTGCCCCATCGTCCAAGCCCAGAGAGGCCCCTGGGATCGGGCGTTTCTGACATTACGCCCACGCGCCTGCCTGACGCCATGCACTGCCGCACCGCTTGGTTGCCCAGCGGATACCAACGTGCTCCCGCCATGACATGGACGGCCTCCTTGGGGCTGCTCTCGATTAGATGATGAGTTTTCGCCGCATCAGGACCAATTACGACATGAGCCTGACCCAGGTCCGGCACATTCCACCCCAAGGCCAACCGATCAGACGTCATGGCCTCCGCAGCTACAACAGTGACCTCATGCCCCGAGTCCGCCAAGCAGCGGAGAAATGGGGCCTGATGCGGGCTGAGAATGTTTTGCCAGAAGACGAAAGTCATAAAACCAAAGCAGAAATTAGGAAAGCAGAAAGCAGAAATCACGAATCCAGAGATCAGACGTCAGAGATCAGAGGTCGGAGGGCTGGCTCGGATAGTCGAGACCTCTGGCGCGCGAGCAGGGAGCGCTGTGCTATTGCGCGAGCCGGCTGAAATGCGGCATCGCCGACGTTTCCGAGCCAAAGCCAAAACAGAAAGCAAAGGGGACTGCCGAAGCCAAGAATCCAGCCCTCGGCGATGCCATTCACAGCAAGAAAGATTCCCACTACGCTCAGAATGTCTTTGTCCACAGGAGCCTGTTGGTGATTGGATGCAAATCCAAACAGCAAAAGACCCAGCGCCGAGAAGAACGCCAAAGTTCCCACCCCACCCGTCATCGCCAATATCGCCAGATAAGAGGAACCTGGCTCGACCCGGATGCTGCCATCTTCACCGATGACTGAACCGCTGCCTGTTCCCATCGCGACGCCAATACCAAACAACGGACTGGACTTGAACTCCACAATTCTGGATTGCCAGAGGTCAGCTCGGGTGTTTTCGGTTCCTTTGCCCGAAAGGGCGGCGGTTGGAGAATTGCCTGTTGGCTGTTTCCCACTGCTTGCGATGAAGCTTCCCACGCAAAACACGCAAAGAACGACAATCACCAACCCAAGAAGGGGTTTTCGTCGAAGCAGGAGAAAGCAAACTGAAGCGACAGCCGCAAGGTTAGCCACACGGGAACCAGACGCCAGAAGCGGGAGCGAGCTGAGAACCGCCAACGCGCCCCACCGTTTCGAACGGGTATGTATGGCACGCGCGGTGGCGATTCCGACCCCCATTCCAGCGATTGGCCCAAGGAGCATAGACTGGTTCATGAAGCTCGCAAAAGGGGATCGGCCACCGGGACATGGAAGGTGAAGCACATACCACACCACGAAAATCGCCGTCAGATTCGTTATGCCGCTCACCGTCAGCTTCCAAGCGGCTGACCGCATCGCGATCCCTGCCGAATTCAAAACCACGGGTCCAAGGGGAAAAATCAGCAAGGAGAGACCAAGCCAGTGGAGAGCGGAGGACGTTGGCTGCTCGGCTCCACAGATACCGGCAGCAAACGCGACCAGGACAGCTACCCATGACCAACGCCATTTTCCGCCGCCAGTGACAATCATCCCTCCTCCGACGCAAAGAGCCGCCGTGGTAAGGCCAATCCATGCAGAATCCGGCACATGGATATACCAGGGCAGCACGGTTCCCCTGATGAAATAGACTAATACAACAAGCATTCCGCAGCACTCGGCCCATTTGAGATGGTTAGAGAGTTTGGCTGGACGAAGCCCAACAGACGCAGGCTCCAGATGCGTTGCCAAAGGTCTGCCATTGGCATGGCTCTTTAAGGCCACATTACTTCGATTCCATAACCGTGAACGCCAGCGGACGCGAGATGGAATTGAGAGCTTCGGTCTCACGCTTTAACCTCTGTTTGATGGAGATGCCAACTCACGGTAGCTGATAAGTTGGGCCTTAAACGGCAGTTGCTCAATCCATCGGCCTCGCAGAAGCTCCGTTTCATCCCGATACAGCGGGCTTCCCGGATGGACCATCACCTCGATGGTTTGCCGCTCCAATTTCATAGTGGCAGCCCTCTCCAGGTAGACATTCAGGTCTGTCATTCGTGCCGTGGTGGTGGTCGAGACAAAATTCCGGAGGGCGCAATTCCACAGCCGCTTCTTGAGCAGCAAGAAACCGGAGGCCTTAGCACGGAGTCCATACATATTCATGCTGATCCGAACCCTCCGAATACCGGTCGCCTTCTGCACCCGCTTCAAGACTAGGAATAGCGATGGGATGGTGTGGACATGATGATGCGAATCAATATGCGACAGCTCCACGCCCAGTGAGCGCAACCGCGAAATTTGGGCACACCATTCTTGGTAAATGGCCTCGCGCAATCGCGGCCCAATCTGAATTTCCCGAATCCGATTTGAATTGAACTCACCCGCCTCATTTAGAATCGGGGCAAGCCCGGAATCTCTCGTGAGCGGTTTGAATTGGGTCAGATTCAAGTGAACACCAAAGGAGCATCCTGGAAAATCGCGCACTCTAGCTGCGGCCTCCCCCGCCTGTGGCCCGTTTGATAGCATCGTCGCAGACTTGACCCGACCTTCCGCCATGAGATCAAAATTGGCCTTATTGACCTCGCAACTCATTCCCATGTCGTCCGCATTGACAATGATTTTGCAGAAACTCGCGGTTGATTGGGTGCTCCGCCGTTTCACGCTTCCGTGTTGTTCCACCAAAGCTTTCTGTAGCCGGGCAACACACGCTGGCCAGGTGTAGAGCTTTGCCTGACGTCGCCCGCGCCCAACAAGATCCGCACGTAACCCCGCCTGCGAGTGCAACGCCAATAACGCTTCGACAGCCTGTTCTAGCTGATTGGGGTCCACATAGATTGCGGCATCACCCACCACCTCAGGCACCGCAGTGGACCGACAGGTTACCACTGGCAATCCTGCCGCCATGGCTTCCGCCGCAGCGATGCCAAAGGTCTCGTATCGAGTCGGATACAGCAAGGCTACCGCATCCCGCATATAGCAGGCCAACTGCTCCGAACGCACATAACCAAGCAGGTGGAGATTGGAGAGTGTCGCCGCCCTTGCCATGAGTTCTGGCGTGTGATCACCCCCAGCCACCAGTACCCGAAAATCGGGCGCTTTGCGACGAAGTGCCGCAGCGACCTCGATAACGCGGTCGCCGCCATCCAGCAGGTTAAGCCCGCCTACGCATAGCACGAAAGGCCTGTCTGGTGGTTCACTGGAAAGCCCAGTCAGCTGATCGGCAGCTTGGAAGAACTCAAGCTCCACGCCATTACCCACCACGCAGACTTTGTCCGGAGGAACATCAAACCACTCCACCATCTGTTTCTTAAGAAATTCCGAAACTGCGAGAACCAAATCCGCTCCTCGGAGCATGCGCGCGTAACTGGTGCGCCGACGAAGGCGATTGAGCCGCGCCGAAATCGTTCGCGGCTGTGGCATTTGCGGGTCCAATTCATGAGCGCCGTGGGCAGTTACGGCGACCCTGATATTGCGCATTGGAATAAAATCGTTCTTCGGGCAGTATACCCAGTCCGGATTTCCACACCAACGATCAGCAAACGGATGACCGCTCACCGTCCAGGCCGCCTCCGCCATTTTCCACGTCAGCGGCAACTCCCGGATCGGCAGGAACGAAAGCGAGCCGGGGCGTTGGACTTGATCCCTTGCCGCCAGCAAGGAAACATGGTTCCCCTGAATCTGGCTAAGACCATGAACCATCTGGAAAATATGCTTGCCGACTCCCGTTGGAGTCTTAGAGCTAGTAAAACGCAGATCTGTGAACGCCACAATCTTCATGAATAAGGCTCACATTTTCGCTGCCGAGGTAATCCGATAGACGGATAATCGCGGCGCTGGTGCCGAAAGAATCGGAAAAGTCGCCACTTGGGGTGAATCGTCAGCCAACGAAACGTTGGGCACGCTTAATAACATTAAGCGCTATCCCAGGCAAAAGTGTCGAGGGGATCTTCGGCCATATCACGGCGATTCGCCGCGCCAAACTCTTTTTTGGGGCCAACCGCATTACCACTTCGAGCGCATGTCGTTGGTTGTCGAAATCGCCACACCGGCCAAATTGCAAGGAAGCTATCAGAAAGCGGTTGGCCAAGCGAGCACTCAATTTGCCGGACAGCCGGTTCAGGCGAGCTGCTAGTTCCGTGATATGTTGGTATGCCTGAAAGCTGTCTGCTGCCTCTCTCAAAAGCGTGGCGTGGGTGCTGCGCTCTTGTCGCGCGTAAACGCGGATAAAACCTCCGATCATGTCATCGAAAAATCCTTGAAAGCCGAGCAGCTTGGTCCGCGTTGCATACTCCCAGTCATCCGCGAAGAAAATGGACTCCATCCATGGGCCAATTGCACGAACTGCATGCCTAGAGTAAACAGGGCACATTGTCTGCCAGAGGTAGGTGGTGATATCAGAATCGTTCCCAGACATAGGTTTCCCAAAGCTTCCAGGAATTGCGCGCAACTTTTCGTCTCGAAAAAGCACAGGACAATAGGCAAAGTCTGCGTGCTGGCTCCGAATGGCACTTACGCCACGGGAAAGCTTGGTAGGCAATAAAACGTCATCTGAGTCAAGAAATTGGATATACTCACCGCGCGACCTAAGCAATGCACGGTTTCTTGCAACATTTGCGCCTTGGTTTTCTTGCCTAATAAAAACGAATATAAAAGCATCATCAGTCAATGAAGCGCGCCACCGTTCGACTACCGCGCTGGTCGAATCCGTTGAGCCGTCGTCCACAAGGATTATCTCGATTGGCCGGTAAGTTTGATCCAGAACTGACCGCAAGCAGTCCAAAAGGAAATTTGCCCGGTTATATGTTGGAATAACGATGGATACAAGCCCACTGTGGTATTCCGCTGCCATCCAGTGGATTCCATAGGAGTCTCCGTGAACTGGCAAATTATGCCATATTTCTGATGCCTCTTCCTTCACACGCACGACACATTTTGTCCGCTCGGTTCTTGGTGGTGATGACAATGGACGGTGTTACAGGGAATGAATAACACGAACCATCAAGCAAGCTTCAATAGGCGTCGGAAGCGGTCCCGCCCAATTGACAAACACGAAAACAGAGTGCTCCTGACTTCAGGAGTCTTGGCCTCAGTAAACAGCGAAAGGACATAACTGGCAGTGACGCATAGCATCATCAATACAACAAATAGTCCGAACCGACCACTGCGACCACCGCTGCTGTTCCAAAGGCTCGACTGATTCAAAACACTCAAGCAGAAAACCAAAACAGGGAAGTGGAACAAGTAAACGCTGTACGAAAACGCCGATAACCGCTCGTGAATCCCTGCTAACACTGAGGGAAAACCGTCCCCGTTCTTCACGGCACAGATCACCAGGGCGCAGGAAAGGCCGATTAGAGCGTTGCTTAGTGCCTCGCCACCGATCCACGCTCGCGAATTGGCTAAGGCCGCGAGCAGCATCGCCGCCCATAGTAGGGCACGGCGGACGGGAACTCGAATTGCAGCCGCCGCGACGCCCATGAGCCAGATAACGAAGTAGGCATCGTATTCTAGTGGCAAAAAGGCAACGATGCCAACGAGGAACAGCGAGTTGTAGCAAAATAGTCGCTTCCATGTCCTAGTGCGAAGGCACAGTGCTGCGACGGGGAACATTAGATAATACCAGAACTCCATGGAAAGACTCCATAGCGGGCCATTCGTACCGAAGGTAGCACCATGAATCCCTTGGAGCATAAACAGGTTGACTAGGAATGTTTTGGGGCCAAGGCGTTGAGAGGCGTTATAATTTATGACGCCGATCACTCCATCAGTGCCGCGTATCGTATAGAGGCCCGCTGAGTTGAAGTAATGGCATCCGACATAATCAAGGCATCCGCCTACAACCAGCGCCGCTATCAGCACCGGATAAAGACGAGAAAAACGGTTCACCAGGTAGTCCTTCCATACAAACGTCCCGTCCTGGATTTTCTGGACAACACCGCCACCCACCAAAAAGCCGCTTAACACGAAGAACACCATCACTGCCTGATGCCCGAATCCAGTAGCGTAATAGAAAGCTTTGAGCAGAATTCCAGGTGATTGAAGTTGGGGATATGGCACGAACAGGAACGCCCGCATATGCCCCGCAAGTACGGCTAAAGCGGAGATCCACCTCAGAAAATTCAGGAACGTGGAAAGGCTCTTCGTCACAAGGGCAAATCTCAATGCAGCAATTAGGCCAACAGATTGGTGTTGGATGGACTAACCAGTGGCGCGGCTCGATGGGCGGTGCAGAATATCGAACAGCGTCAGAAACAAGTCCTGACCGATGACCTGCCGCAGATACACCGCTCCGGTCGCTGACCAGTTTGGCGTGGCCCGGGCCAACTTGAGAAACCAACGCTCAAATTCTCGTATTGACTCATTATCACCGTGACGAAGCAGGTTGATATAGACAGTGCGCGCCCGCCGCAGCAGTCCGGCGCGCACCTCACTTGTCCAGAATGGGGTTGGCTTGAGCAATTCTTCCACCGCGCGTATTGCGTGATAAAACGAGGCAGAATGGCGCAAGCTTCCGAACGCCTTGCTGAGTTGTTCTCCTTCATGCGCCCGCACCCAGAACAGTTCCTCCTCCACGAAAACACACTGCGGCGACCGAGACAGCAGTCGAATGTAGTATTCCCATTCCTCTGCGACGCTGAGATCTTCGCGCCAGGCGGCATCGCCACTCAAGAATTCCTTGCGCCAAAGCGGCGCCTCCGTATGCATGATGTGGACTGTGCGTTCGCATTCTCGCCGAATGAAAGTCCCAACGTCCGGGCACATCTGGCTGATGCGGGGGGCGGCACCCCAACCGGCACCAAGATCGCCGAGGCGGCCGTAACAGAGGCAGCAATCCACCCTTGCGGCGTCGGTCTGGATTGCCGCCATTTGAAGGCTGATCTTTTCGGGGCGCAAGACATCATCCGAGTCCAAAAACTGCAAGTAATCTCCACGTGCGACGCGCATTCCGAGGTTCCTAGCGCTGGATACACCGCCGTTTGGTTTCGCATGATGAACCACCCTTCCAGCCCATTCGCCCCGCAACTTCTCCGCGACCAATTCGCACGTTCCGTCCGTAGAACCATCATCCACAATCACCACCTCGATGCGGGGGTATGTCTGGCCAATGCAACTCGCCACCGCTTCCTGCAACAACCGGCATCGGTTATAGGTCGGGATGACGATCGAAACCAAGGGTGTTGATCGAGAATTCATGCCGCCAGTTCCGATCGGAAAAGAATTTCAAGCCTTTCATTCAAGCGCCTGATATTGAACTCCTGTTCAACAACAGCGCGTCCTTGGGTCACTAGCTTCGAGCAAAGGTGTGGAGCATTGACGAGTGATTCGATGGCACGCGCCAATCCATCCACATCGCGCTCGTTTACCAAAAGGCCGGTGACGCCGTGGGAGATTAGTTCAGGGATGCCGGCGTGGCGCGTCCCGATCGCGGGAACGCCCGCCGCCAAGGCCTCCATTAGGGCCACCGGAAGGCCCTCTTGGCATCCGATGGAGTCGGTCACGGAGGGGACTAGATAAATGTTTGCCTCGCGAAGGAGGGCGGCCACCTTGTCTTGGGGTTGCGGACCAACCAATCTAACAGACTCACCCGCTCCTAATTGGATAATAAGCTTCGAGAGGTGATCATATAATGGCCCCCCTCCTGCGATAGTGTATCGCAGGCCAGGGTGACTAGGGGGAAGCTTGGCCACGGCGCGGATGGCGTATTCGATTCCCTTCATTTCGGTGAGTCGGCAGACCGACAGCAACTGGATCGGTTTGTTTGGAACAATGGGATTCGGCTGGTAAAGAAAACGCTCGCAGTCCACGCCCATGCGATGGACAAGGGTTCGTTCGGGCTTGGCACCCCACTTAAGAAGGCAGTCGCGCCAATAGCTGGTCACCGGTAATAGTAGTGCATCAGACTCAAACAAGGCCCCATAAAGCTTCCGGCCTTGGGCGGTGGTTAGGCCTGCCATTTCGTGCGCGTGGAAAACGACGGACACTTTGGCATGTATGACTCCCCAATCCTTCCACAGTTGACCCAAAGCACCTTTGTCGCCAAAATGGCAATGGATGACATCGAAGTCGTCCTGATGGTCCAAGAACGGGAACAGGGAGTAAAACAGATACAGATTTGCGGCCTGACGGCGGTGACGAAACACATTCAGCGCCCGCAACGTTGCCATCGGAAACCGTGACAAACAGCGTGGCAATTCGCGCGCCGCGCGAGCCACGCGGCGGAGCCAGCCGGGCGGAATATGCGGCCCCTTCCAAGTCCTGGATTGCAGATTGTATTTCTCAAAATCGGGATGCACAACTGGGCCAGCCGGCTTGCCAAGAGGATACACTTCAACGTCATGTCCACGATCAATTAGACCCGTCACTTGATTCAGCACAAATGTCTCGGAAATGGCGGGAAAGTGTTCTACGATGAACAAAATGCGCATAACTCTTTACGCTGGCAGGCTGCGGCAGATCACGCCATGGCTTCCCGCGCGGCTAACGGCTGCAGGGAGCTTCTGAGATGAACCCCCGCTTCCATGGCGGCAGCCCGCTCGCGCTCCACCCTGCTGAATAATTCATGGCGGAAAGTGGGCATGGCTTCGATGAACCGACAAATGAGGTTTCTTACCGGTTCCACCTCGAATTGCTCAACGTCAATCACCCATTCGGCCAATCCCAACTTGGCAAATAATTCCTTCGTCTTGAACTCGAGCACAAGCGGAATTGCCGGTGTGCCAGCCAAAAGCGACAAAATCGCCATGTGCATTCGCGTGGCAAGCACCAGGTCGAATTCGGGCAACCGCTTAAGCAACTCATCGAATCGGACAAATTCTCGGACCACCCGAACTCGCGCTGCTATTTCCTTTGGAAGCCGTTCAACCACACGACAGGCGATCTCGGAATCGTCCTGGTATTCAGGAATCCCCTGGCAGGTGGAGAGGAAGGTCACCTCAGCCCCGAGCGCATTCACCAGCCAATCTGTGATCCCTGCGATCGTTTGGATGTAGTGGTCCATGCCGTCGGCAGTGCTGACGCTTGTGAAGTGAGGCCAATGACGGACCGAAATAGCAATGCGCAACGGTCGGTCGCTTGGCAGCGTGCGGCGCTTTGCCTGCTCAAGCACCTGTGGGTCCGCCAGCGCGAACGCTGCGTCAGCAGAAAGATGAACACTCGCATTTTCCACTCCAATGTCCAAGAGGTTCTGCCGACTGCGCTCATCACGAAGCAAGATGCAGCAGGAGGCATTAAAGATTGGACGCATCATTGCTTGCGACTCTGGGTGTTTGAACGGTCCCAGAGTCTGGGTAAAAAACGCGAGAGGCCGCCGGAGCAGCAACGTGATACGGTAATCGCAGATCTGGGATGCCAGGCCATACTCCTCCTTGAGGTAAGTCCCTCCGCTGCTGTTCACAATGTCTGCATTTGCGTAAGTTGCCATATCTTGCACCGCCTCCTTCGACAACAACAGCTTGGACACAAGCCTGAGATGACTGTCCCAGCACCACGCCGCCGCCAGATACAGCGCGCTACGGAATGTCCGCACGATGCGACCGACATAACGCTTGGCAGGCGCGCGAGTTGCCGCCAAACCCAGCGTTTCCCTGAACTGGATTTCCGGGTACATCCGGATGGCAGTGGCCGGTTCGCTTGCAAAAACAATAAACTCGGTATCTTCGCCGAAAGCCTGACGCAGCGCCTTGAGCATGCCAAACAGAATGGCACCGTCGCCACCATTGAGGACTACAATGTTTGTAATGACGATGAGCATCAAATGCCGATGGGGCGCTCTGCCACATTAGCACCAGGCGCAGAGGGATTACGTGAATTCAGGAGGCTTCGAGCAAGTGTCAGCGTTTCATTTACAACGGCGCGGTGCGAGCGAACGCCTAACAACAAACCCAAGCAGACCACAAGAAACACAGCCACAGCAAGCCAGCCCGCCGCACGTGGCTCCAGATGGAAAGCAACCTCTCGTGACAATAGCCCTGCAGCCAAACCGGAGATCGCGGCAACCGAGGGAACGCGAATCGCCGAAAAAACATTGCGTGCCGCGACGGGACCTTTTGCACACGCAATGATCGTGAAGATAAAAAACGAGAGCGAATACTTAACCGCCATGGCAACGGCGACACCCATGAGTCCCCACTGGAGGCCGATGACCACGGCGGCGAGGGTGATGAACACGCTGGCCAGATTCCAATGCATGAGAGTTTTGCCACGGCCCTGGGTGATGAGCAGCCAACTGACCGCCCCGGAGACCGGCATCAGCACGCCGGAAATCGCCAGAATCCGGACGAGTTTGGCCGCCTCACCCCATTTGTCACCCAGTACCAACAGGGTAACGGCATCACCTCCCGCGATGAGGGCGCAGGCGAGCGGAATGGTGCCCAGCGCAAGAGCCTGCACAGACTGCAAAAAAGCTGCTCGGTAGCGCTCGGGTAGTCCTTGCAATCGGCTAAGTGCCGGAACTGCCACCGCCGCCAGCGGCGATGACAATTGCTGGAGCGACACAAGGAAAACTTGATTGCCCCGATTGTAATTGCCAAGTGGAACCGCGCCCAGCCAGCGCCCAATACCCAAAGTGTCCAAATTGGATGCCAGAAAATAGGCGAGGTTGCCGCCGGTTAAGAATCCTCCGAACCAGAGCATCGGGCGCACACCACTACCGCGCACCGGTCGCCCCGGGCGCCAGGAGCAGAGCCACCAGACGGCGATCAGGCTGGCCAGCGAAGTGGACAGGGACATGATCGCCAATGCCCAAAAGCCAAAGCCGCGCAGGGCGGCCACAATGCCAACAACGATCCCGATGGCACAGGATGCAAGATTCACAGAGGCGAGCATGCCGAAGGCCAATCGCCGCCGAAGAAGCGCCGTATGTTGGATGCTAAGTCCGGTGAGAAAACAATTTAATCCATAAGCTACCATGAGCCAAACCACTTCCGGTCGGCGGTAGAAGATTCCCGCGAGCGGTGCGAGCGCGACAGACACCAGCATGAGGCCGGCGCTCAAGACCACGTTCACCCAGAAAAGCGTGCTCACCTGCGCGTGGTTGATCTCCGCTTGCTGCACAGTGGCGGTCGAAAGTCCAAGATCACGAAAGAACCCCATGAACGTCAGCACTGGCGCAATCATCGCCACCAAGCCAAAATCCTGGGGTGTGAGGAGGCGGGCGAGGACAACCGTGGAAATCGTAGTGAGAACAAAACTGCCTCCCTGCGCCAACACGGTGACAGCCCCGCCCCGCAATGCCCTCCGACCGAGGTCGGCACGCAAATTCTGAGTATCAAAATAGTCAACAGCATTCATCTAATGAGAAGTTCCAAGCCTTGGTGCTCAATCCGGATTGGGAACCGGCAAAACGATTGTGGAAATGAGTTGCCGCTTTGTGAATGCAACAAGGCGTCGCTCATTTTCGCAATCGCTCAGTTTGGCCGGAGAATCACAAGCAACAAATCCAATCGGCTAAAAAAGAGCGTTCTAGCTTGAAGACGCCGGACGAGCATCACGGCGGCATAACATGCAGGTCGGTTGGCGGGGCCACTCCAAAGGAGGTGTATTCGTCCAGAAGCCTCTGCTGCACATTCGTTCCGGTCATCGTCACTTGATAAACCGATCCGATATCGGCAGCCAGTAATGACAATGGACCTACTGTCGGAATATTGACTGTCACAATTCGATTGGTTCCGTCCGCCGCCCATGCCGTCACAAGCCATTGATTTTGGCCGCGAAGTTTCCGAGCCAATACCCGGTCATTTGCATATCCAGCTGTGTTGGTGAATTCATAGGCTGGTTGACTAGGGGATAACGAATTGCTTTCCGATCCGGAAAGCAAATCGCCATTAGTAAGAAAATTGGCAAGATGCGAAAACAAAGCCTCTGTATGTGCTGCCGACATTATTTGGACAATCCAATCCGGGGGATTGGCGGGATCGAAGGTGTCATTCCAACCTGATTGTCCGTCAGTTGGAGTCTGTGTTGGAACACCATAATACCCCGCTTGAAGCCCCCAAGCCCCGCCGGTGCATAAACACTTCAACAAACCCTTGTAGATCGCTGCCGGAGCGTGTGTGGACTGGTCGTAATAACACCCACCCGTCACCCAACTGTACTCAAGAGGCCAACCATTGGCGATCATATACCCCTGGCCGTTTAAAAACTTGGTCAACAAGTCATAATTTTGTCCATTAATGATATTTGAGCTAATCAAAAACGGCCCATTTCGATAATTCAAGCAGTAGGTTTCCAAGCTGGGCAAATCGCCTGTGGCAGGAACCACTTGATTATCAATAAAGCCGCCACTCGCTTGATTTTCCGTTCCCTCACATTCGCTGTGGGCATACCAGATATTTAAGACCCGATTTGGGTCAACGGTGTTGATTGCATTTCTTACCATTTGAAGTTGATGGCACTTTTTCAGCGTGGCATAGAGATACCAATTTGTGACTCCACCACTTATCACTCCAACATTAGTTGCAAGGGCGGACTGCACTCGAGGGTCAGCCGCCCATGCTTTGGCATAAGTCTTTCCACCCAACCCGTATTCTCCATCTGTTTCAATATAGGCCACTGGCGCATTCGACAGAACATAAATCAAGTTTCCCACCCAGTAATTCGCGGCCTGTTGTAAATAATTGTCCGGGGCTTCGGGACACATCACGGGGGTGTGGCCATTCGTATATGCATTGGGTCCTGCCCAGGTATTTGTTCCTGTCATGTCAACAAACATGCCTGCGGAATTTGTGCAATAAAACCCAGATGGAATTGGCTGCGGCCATATAATGTTCATCCAGATCATCAGCTTATACTTTGTTGGATTGTTAGAAGCCATATTTACGAATACATTAAAGACAGAATTCGTATTGAATATGTTTGTAACATTTGCATTCAGACAATCAATCGGCAATGTAAATCCCCAATTATTTGCGAGTTCAATATGGGTGTTAGTGGATATTTGGGTGTCCCACCCACAGCGCGTAAGCAGCGGCAGCGTGTTCCCTGTCGCGAAGTTTGGTTTTGGCTGGCTTTGCAGGTAAGCCCAAGGGGTAACCAAGTTGGTCTGGGCGCAGGCGGGGGGGGCAAGGGACAGGAAGAAAAGCGGGGCAAAGGACCACAAGACGACAAGACATTCACAAGTCAAATGCTGAAAAGCTGAAAAGCTGAAAAGCTGAAATCGGGATGTCATAAGATCAAATGCGGTTAGGAGGGACTACGGACAACGGACGATGGGACAACTTGAATCAAAAGCTGAAATTTGGAAAGCAGAAAGCGGAAATCAATACTTCAAGTGGTAGTAGATATCCTTAAGGAATTCGTTCTCGAAGGCGATGAGGCCTTCTTCGCGTTTCCACCAGTCGCTCGTCGTGTATTCCAGCGGATCAATGGCGTGGACGTGGACTTGGACTTGCACGCCGGTGCCGTCCAGTTCCTTACGGAATATCCAGCGGGCGCGGCGGGAGTGTGAGAGGTCGGTGGTGATTAGGACGGACTTTGCGCTCGTGTTGGTGGCAAGCCACGCGCGCACAGCCTGGGATTCGTCATACGTGTTCGCCACGCCGTTGCCAACGGCCACCATCGCCGTCTCTGGAACTCCGTTGCTCAGAAGCACACGGCGGGTGAATTCCCGCTCCGAAAGCATCCCCGATTGTTCCAAGGCAGGGGAATGTTTAACATCCATATAGAGGATTCGCGGTGCGGCGCCGGCATGGTAAAGCCGTGCGGCTTCAAAAGGCCGAAGCTCCGGCTTGCCGCCCAGGACCACAATCGCATCGGCGTTCGTCGCCGGGTCGTTGACCACCCACGCCCGGGCCATGCCGGTGAGCAAAGGAGCGCGGAAGACATAGCAGACCAGCAGCACGGCGCAGAAGGAGGCGACTGCCCAAGCGAGGCGGCGGATGAGCTTGGGCAAATGCTGAAATGCTGACATGCTGAAACGCTGAAATCTACAAACAAAATGCTGAACTGCTGCCCAGAGACCGTAAAATCCCTATTGCAGACGCTCAACGTCAATGAAGTGGACTTGGTTCGCAAGGTGTTCCGCCCACCACGTCACTACCCGACGAGAGGCTCACCGGCCCTGAGTGGTGAGGCGTTCGTGTGCCTGGCGCAGTTCCCCGGCAGAATGGCCCCCTCCGGACCGGCATCGGTCAAGGCGGCGGGCGATTTCGGCACGCCAGGAAGGGTCGTTTCTCCTGGCTAAAGTGCGCAAGTGATCCGCCAATTCCAGACGATCTTCATCCGAGAGGATTTCGACAGCTCGTTTCAATTCCGCAACACTCATATCGCACTATGGTAACTTATGCGGCCGGGATTCTCAAGCGCTTTCGCACAACGCAAAGGCAAAAGCTGAGATTTGGAAAGCAGAAAGCTGAAATCAAAACCAGAGGTCGGAGGTCGCAAATCAAAAGCTGAAAAGCTGAAAAGCTGTCGAAAAGACAACGGAGAACTGACCACGGGATAAAGGACTATGGGGTGTCATTTGGCCTGGCTTTATCCCAACCCTGCTCCGCGCGAACTCGCTTTCCGAAATCCGCGCACCAGTCAGGAAGTTCCGCAGCAATCCGTTCCGCAATGCCGCTAAACAGCCCGTTAAAAAACTCTGGATATTGCTGTTTCGCCCAAAACAGCCCGCCGACGAGGCGTGACGAAGGAGAATATCCTTCATGGATCTTCGACTGAGGAACAACATAGTCGCCGGGCCGTTTTCGGCGGAACCCTTCGGGCTGAGGCTCCTTTGCCCTGCTTTGTTGTCGCTCCTCCCTCGCAGATCACGTTGGATATGCGCGCTCGTCGCTCCTCGAACCAAGCCAAACTTCCTCTCAGCAGTAATGTCCATAATTTTTCAACGGGCTGTAAACTCCACCAACCGATCCGGCCTCAATGTCAAATCATAGGCGTGGCGCATCACTCATTGATTCAAAAGCAAAAATCGGGAAAGTAGAAAGTTGAAATCATTTCAGTTTTCAGGATTTTAGCATTTCAGCTTTTTCCCTGGAGAGCATCCATATTTCGCCTTCTCGATCAATGCGGCTCCGGAAACGGCATTCGGACAACACAACAATATCCACGGGGCGTCCCATTTCTTCGGCCAGCAAAGCGGTCAATTGATAAAGGCTCATTTTTGCCGGCTCGGTTTCCAGCGCAATATCAATGTCCGAGTCGCCGGTGAAACAATGTGGCTTTGTCAAGGAGCCAAAAATCACAACCCGATCCACCGGAACGAGTTGCCGCAAAACACTCCTCAATCGCTCCCGCACATCGGCGCGCAACATTTCGTTGCGTTCATCGCGCTCGCGGTTGAGTTGTTGAAGGCGCGTCATTTTCTAGAAACACAAGCGTAACTTATGCGGCCGGGATTCTCAAGCGCTTTCGCCCAACGCAAAGGAAAAAGCTGAGATTTGGAAAGCAGAAAGCGGAAATTGCAAATCCAAAGCTGAAAAGCTGAAACGCTGAAATCTCAAATCAAAAGCTGACAGCGGAAACTTGAGAGCTGAGGTTTGAAGTTTGAGACTTGAGGTTTGAGACCTGAGACTTGAGGCGTGAGGCGTGAGGCGTGAGGGCTGAAATTGCCTTCATTCCGGTTTCAAGCTTCGAGCCTCTGCTTTCTACTTTCAACTTTCAGCTTTTTCTTTTGTTCTCTCCACTAAAAGCCAGGCGCCGGGATTTTTGGGGTCCGGATAGCGTACCCGGCAGGCGAGCAGGCGGTTGCCCAGTCTTTCGGCCTCTTCAAGCCAGTGCAACTTCTCGCGGAACGTCAGGGCCGCGCCCGCGCGCAATGTGTTCAGCTCGGCCTCATCCCAATTGGCGCCCTGCTGATTGTCCTGGCCGGGTGTCATAAGCGGTTGAGGCGGCGAACGTCCTCGATGTCCTGCGGCCTGCCGGCTGCCTGCTTCATTTTCAGCAGCGTTTCCTTGCTGACAAACGGCGCCCAAAGTCCGGGGGCCACTTCAAATTGCGGGGCGCGGGACTGCTCCTCAATGAACGGGAACGGCTCGGTGATGAAAACGTCCACGGGGGTCGCCCGGTGGGCGTCGCTCCACAGTTGCAAGACCAGCATGTTTTTTTCGCTGCGCCATTTCTCACGCGTTGCCGGATCGGCGAACTGCTCGGGCGTGACTGGGATTTTCATATTGTAACCGGCGCCATGCAACGCCCGGAGTCCAGCGGTGATGTTGGCGGGTTCGAGCGCGATAACCAGGTCAACATCGTTGGTATGCCGCAAAAAGCCATGCGCGTTGACGGCCAACCCGCCGACTATCAGGTATTGCACTCCTGCCTCGTTCAACGCTTTGACGATGGCCTCAACGCTGCGGACTTCCATGGATCAAACACTAATGCAAGAGCGGAAAGGTGCAAAGTGGAAACTTGAGAGCCGAGACCTGAGACCTGAGGTTTGAGACTTGAGGCGTGAGGGCTGAAATTGCCTTCATTCCGGTTTCAAGTTTCATCCTTCATTCCCCCCCCTCCTTTGCAGACGTTGTTTCGTATTCATGGACATGGTGACGAAGATAGCGATTAGTTCGTCGGCTTCCTTCCAAATCGGTTCAACATTGTTGGCTGGAACACCGCAATCATCTTGCAAGAGTTCGAGCCATAATTGACTTTCATCCGCTTCCTGGGCGCACTGCTCAACCTTCGAAATGAACTCGGCCTCGGACCGGGCGCGGGAAGCCTCCCGGTAATTAGCCGCTACCGAGGTGCCTGAGCGCAGTAGTTGCTTTCCCAAAATACGCAGTTCTTCGCGTCGCTTGTCCAAACCTATGTAGAACCGCACCACACTACTGGCGAATGCCTTCGCTCTGCACTTCAACGCTTTCTTCCGCTCATTCATGATTTTTCACGTTTCACGTTTCAAGTTTCAGGTTTCAAGCTTCGAGCCTCTACTTTCTACTTTCCGCTTTTGCCTATTACGGCGCTCCGGTCCGGTAGTAGCGATGGGTGTTGTTCACGGTTTGCGGGTCGGTGAAGGGCAGGGTGCCGGTGGCAAAGGTGTTGGTCCAAATGGGTGTCCAGGTCAGCAGGTCGGTGGAGGCTTCGACCACAATCCATTGGCCGGGCGATCCTGTGAGGTTGATGCCGAACTGGC
>Ga0182030_10007909_pt1 | contig 22122 bp, 18 predicted proteins | sample 812S3MmetaG_FD_121299 | JGI IMG/M metagenome (GOLD analysis project Ga0182030, IMG submission 121299) | Permafrost microbial communities from Stordalen Mire, Sweden - 812S3M metaG (Illumina Assembly) | ecosystem: Environmental > Terrestrial > Soil > Wetlands > Permafrost | place: Sweden... | reverse complement strand
TGAATTCAACACGGTGGGCGTAGCTCAGCTTGGTAGAGCGCCGGATTGTGGTTCCGGTGGCCGAGGGTTCGAATCCCTCCGCCCACCCCAAAAATCCCACTATTACAAACAAAACACAGCACTTATGTGATACTGCGACTGTCATCGCCTGGGTTCGGTTTGCCTGCGCCCCGAGGCCGATATGGAACAATGGGTGAGAAGAATCGAGCAGGTAGGAATAAACTTGGCTCCTCCATCGCCGGGCGGGCCTTCCGCTCCTCCGAGATTCCGCCAGCTCATCGCTTAGCGGCGAAAATGTTCCTAGCCGTGAAACACTGGCCTCGGCGCAAACCGGACTGCCGGGGCAACGCGCACTACCGGAGGCGCCCAATATCCAGCCACAAAAACGCCGTCGGGCGCATAGTAGCCGTCCACCCACGCGTATCCCGGCCCCGGGAAAGCCGGCCGAACCACCGCTACCGGCGCCGGAACGCCAATGTCGACTCCAAACCGAACATGCGGCGCGGCGAACAACCCACCCGCCAGAAGCATCATCGTAGCCATCGCCTTTTTCATTTCCTTGCCCTCCTTACACCCGTCCTAAGTGCAAGCTCCATGCCAAAACGCAAGCCCTTGAAAATCGGCGTATTTGGGCATTTCCGGGCGATTCGATGGTGGTTCTGCGCCGCCAACGTGGTGCCCTTCGGCCAACGGCGTGCGAATCGAGGCCGCGAGCGTTGCCCGCATCCGCTTGCTTACGCGCGCGGCTCAGAAGCATGTCTTCGCGATTCCGCCACGCCCGCCGGAAATAAGAACTCCAGCACCGCGCCGAAACGCGCGCTCCAGGCCGTCTCATTGTGCTGGGCCCCCTGCACTTCGTCGTAACGCAGTTCGCAGCCCTTGGCCACGAGCGCATCGCGTATCCGGCGCGCGTCCGCCACCACTTTCGCGGGATTGTTCCCCTCGTCCGTGCCGGTATCGAGCCACACCCGCTGCGGGCGCGTCGGCTTCCACGCTTCGATCAACGACAGAATCGAGTGCTCATCCCACCACACCGATGGCGACATCAGTGCCAGCTTGCCGAATACGCGCGGATAGTGCAGCCCCGCCACCAGCGACACCAGCGCACCCAACGACGACCCGCCCACGCCCGCATCGTTCACCGATTTGCGCGTGCGATAGGTGTGGTCGATGAACGGCTTGATTTCGCGCGCCAGCATCAGCGCGTACCGTTCCGCCTTGCCGCCCTTGCGCGTGCGCCGGTCGCGCGTCGGTGTGTATTCCGAAACGCGCCGCACGCCGGTGTTATAGAGGCCCACGATAATCAGCGGCTCGACGCGCCCGCGGCGGATTTCGTCATCGGCGATCATGTCGGCGCGCCATTCGTTCCCAAAGAACGCCGTCGCCGGATCGAAGAGATTTTGCCCGTCCTGCAGGTACAGCACGGGATAGCGCGCCTCCGACGAATCGTACCCCGGCGCATCGTACCCCGGGGGAAGATAAACCAGGACGTCGCGGGGAGTGGAAAGGTATCGCGAGGGGAATCGCTGGTGTAGACGGAGCCGGCCGTCTTCCTTGGCGCGTGGACTCAACTGTCCAGTGTACGATAGGATAAGTTCCTTCCTCGATGCGTCGCGATTACGTTAAGTGGTATAGCCCATCTCTGCACCGCGATATGGAGTTGCTGGCATTCGGTCACGCCGGCTTTCCGATCGTGGTCTTCCCGACATCGGGCGGCCGATTCTGTGAGTATGAGGACCGCGGCATGGTCCGCGCCCTCGCGCCCAAGATCGACCGCGGCGAGTTGCAGGTGATCTGCGTCGATTCGGTCGACCAGGATTCCTGGTATAACAAGCGAGCTTCTCCGCGCGATCGCCTCAATCGCCAGAACGCCTTCGACGCGTACCTCGCGCTGGAGCTCGCCCCGTTCGTCCGCAACCGCACCGGCTGGGGCCAGATGGGCACGACGGGCTGCAGTTTCGGCGGCTACCATGCCATCAACTTCGCGCTGCGTCACCCCGATATCGTCACCTATGCCGTCTCCATGTCGGGCGCGTTCAATATTCCCGCGAAGTTTCTCGACGGCTTCTACAATCAGGATGCCTATCTGAACTCGCCGCTCGATTATCTGCCGCGGCTCGACGATCCCTGGTTTCTGGCGCGCATCCGGAGTAGCTATTATGTGCTGGTAGTCGGCAACGAAGACCCGCTTTTCGATCAGAACGTGAAGCTGGCGCATGCGTTCGGAACGAAGGGCATCCCGCACCTTCTCGATGTCTGGCAAGGGTTCGGGCACGACTGGCCCTGGTGGCACAAGATGGCCCACAAGTTCTTCGTTCAATGAGGTAGACGATGGCCCGAATCGGCGTTCTTTACGGCATGGAAGAATCGTTCCCACCCGCGCTCGTGGACCGCATCAATTCCATGGGTGTCAAAGGAGTCCGCGCCGAGCATCTGAAAGTGGGCGGCGTGCGGATGGCGGAGGCGAGCGGCTACGACGTGATTATCGACCGCATTTCGCATGATATTCCGTTCTATCGCTCGTTCCTCAAGAACGCCGTCCTTTGTGGCGCAGAGGTCATCAATAATCCTTTCTGGTGGAGCGCCGACGACAAGTTCTTCAACTACGCTCTGGCCGCCAAATTGGGCGTGGCTGTGCCGCCTACCGTTCTGCTACCGCACAAGGTGCACCCGCCTGGGACCACCGGCCGCTCCATGCGCAATCTGGAATATCCGCTCGATTGGGACGGCATCTTTAAGTATGTCGGATTCCCCGCGTTCCTGAAGCCGCACGATGGCGGCGGCTGGAAGAACGTCTCCAAAGTCGACTCGCCCGAAGAGTTGTTCGCCGCTTACGATAAGAGCGGCGACCTGTGCATGACCCTGCAGGCCGGAGTGAAATTCCAGGAGTATTTCCGCTGTTATGCGATCGGCCGGCAGCACGTTCACATCATGCGCTACGACCCCGGCGCGCCGCATCATCTGCGCTACGTGCCAGGCAATCCGCCGGCCTCCCCGGAGTTGCACAAGCGCATGGTGGCCGACGCGCTGACGATTTGCCGCGCCCTGGGGTACGACCTCAACACCGTGGAATTCGCCGTGGAAGACGGCGTCCCCTACGCCATCGACTTCATGAATCCCGCGCCCGATGCGGGCCTGGAATCCGTGGGGCCGGAGAACTTCCAATGGGTGGTGGATCGCGTTGCCGAGATGGCTGTGGCGCGCGCGTTGGCTCCGCCGGAAACGTCGGAGCTGCGTTGGGCGTCGTTTCTTGCGGGAGGAAATCAATGAGCGCACCTAAGCGTCCCAGCCTGACCATCGGAATCGAGGAGGAATATCAGACCGTCGATCCCGAAACGCGCGATCTGAAGTCGCACATCAGCGCGGAGATCATCCAGAAGGGCCGAACGCTGCTCGGGGAAGTCGTCAAGCCGGAAATGCATCAGTCGGTGGTGGAGATCGGGACCGGAATTTGCGCCAATATTCAGGAAGCCAAGGCTGAAATCCGCGACATTCGCCGCCAGATTGTGGAGCTGGCGCGGGCGAACGGCCTGCGTCTGTCGGCGGGCGGCACGCATCCGTTCGCGCTTTGGGCCAATCAGGAAATCTATCCGGACGACCGTTACCGCATCATCGTGGAGGACATGAAGATGGTGGCCCGAGCCAATCTGATTTTCGGTTTGCACGTGCACATCGGCGTGGAAGACCGCGAGACCGCCATCCAGATCATGAACGGCGCGCGCTATTTCCTGCCGCATATTCTGGCGCTCTCCAGCAATTCGCCCTTCTGGATGGGCATGGATAGCGGCCTGCGCTCTTACCGCTGCAAGGTCTTCGACAAGTTTCCGCGCACGCAGATCCCCGATGTCTACTCCAGCTGGTCGGAGTTCGAGAACTACGTCGACCTGTTGATCCGCACCAAATGCATCGATGACGCCAAGAAGATCTGGTGGGACATCCGCCCGCACCCGTACTTCCCGACGCTGGAATTCCGCATCTGCGACATGCCCATGCGGCTCGACGAGACCATCGCCATCGCGGCGTTGTGCCAGGCGATCATCGCCAAGCTTTATAAGTTGCACGAGCAGAATCTGAGCTTCCGCCACTACTCCCGCTCGCTGATTATGGAAAATAAGTGGCGCGCCGCCCGCTATGGCTTGGAAGGAAAATTGATCGATTTCGGTAAGCAGCAGGAAGTGCCGGTGCGCCAGTTGATCGGCGAAATCCGCGAATTCGTAAGCGACGTGGTGGAGGAACTGGGCAGCCAGCAGGAGATCGCTTACATCGACCGCATCCTGGAAGAGGGCAGCGGCGCCGATCGCCAGTTGCGCGTCTACCATGAGACGAATGATTTCAAACAGGTAGTGGACTACATGATTGCCGAAACCGAACATGGCCTCTTCGCGGGAGCGGCGCAGTGAACGCCCGGCAACAACTGCTAGCCTTGCCGTTCGACCCGGAACTCGCGCCCGGCGCGCGCAACGCCGTGGTGCATTGTCTGCGCATTCGTCCCGAAGAAAAAGTCACGCTGATTACCGACCTGGCGTGCCGCGACATCGCCGCCGCATTGGCGCGCGAGTTGGACAGCCATCGGCTGGAATTCAACGCTTTCATTCTCGAGGAACTCGCCCCGCGCCCGCTTACCGACATGCCGCGCGCAGTGCTAGACGACATGGAGACCAGCCAGGTGAGCATCTTCGCGGTGCGTGCGCAGGCCAACGAACTGCTCACGCGCATGCAGATGACCGACGTGGTCAATCGCCGCCAGATGCGCCATGCCCACATGGTGAACATCGACCGCCGCATCATGCTGGAAGGCATGCGCGCCGATTTCGACGAGGTCGACCGCATCTCCACGCAGGTGTGGCGCATGGCCAGCGCGGCGCGCGAGATCCGCGCCACCAATCCCGCCGGCACCAGCATCGTGGCGCAGTTTTCGCCGCGCCTGAAGTGGCTCAAGACCAGCGGCATCATCAGCCCGCATAAGTGGGGCAATCTGCCCGGCGGCGAGACCTTCACCACACCCGAGCGAGTGGACGGCACCTTCGTCATCGATGGCGTGGTGGGCGATTACCTCTGCGAAAAGTATGGCGATCTGGGCGCCACTCCGCTGACCATTCGCGTGGAAGACAGCCGCTTGCGCGAAGTCCATTGCGCCAATCAAACGCTCGAAAGCGAGTTCTGGAATTACTGCCACACCGACGAATTCAGCGACCGCGTAGGCGAGTTCGCCATCGGCACCAACATCGGTGTGCACGACGTAATCGGCAATATTTTGCAGGACGAAAAGATTCCGGGCATTCACATCGCTTTCGGCAATCCCTACGGCGCGCATACCGGCGCCGACTGGTACTCCGCGACCCATATCGACGTGGTGGGCCGGCAGTTCGATATCTGGATCGACGGGACGCAAATCATGCAGGGCGGAGCGTTTCTATTTGATACCCTCGCTGCGGCAACAGTTTAATCGCCAGTGGACGCCCGAAAAGTACCGGCGTTTCCTCGAACTGATCGAGCAGCGCTCTGGCGTCGCGACGCAATACCGCCATAGCGAGACTCCCTGCTTTCTCCCGGCGCCGCTCATCGATAAGATGGCGCGCTACGGGCGCGAGATGGTGGAACAACTGCTCGCCGACCCGGACTACAAGCGCGATTCCGAAGCTGCCATCCCGGAACGGTATCGCGTTCCCAACGAAGCTCCGGTGCCGCTGTTCGTGCAGGCCGATTTCGGACTGGATGCCAATCTCGAGCCCCAGCTGGTGGAAATTCAGGGCTTTCCGTCGCTCTATGCTTATCAGCCGGTGGTCGCTGAATGCTATCGCGATGCCTACGGGCTCGACCCCGGCCTCTCCACTCTGCCGGGCGGCCTGACACTCGACGAGTATCACCGCCTGCTGCGCCGCGCGATTGTAGGCGATCATGATCCCGCCAACGTGATTCTGTTGGAAATCGATCCCGCGCGCCAGAAGACCCGCTGCGATTTTATGGTCACCGAGCGTCTGTTCGGCGTCCGCGCCGTCGATGTGCGGGAGTTGCGCAAAGACGGCAATCGTCTCTGGTACGGCCGCGATGGCCGCCAGACGCCCGTGGAGCGCCTCTACAATCGCGCCATCGTCGACGAGTTGGAGCGCCGCGCCATCGCCCCGCCGTTCGATTTCCGCGACGACCTCGCAGTCGAATGGGCCGGCCACCCCAACTGGTTCTTCCGCTTGAGTAAGTTCTCGCTGCCTTACCTGCACCATCCCGCTGTACCGCGGGCGCAATTCCTCGATCGCGTTGATCGAATCGACGATCCCGAACGGTACGTGCTCAAGCCGCTCTATTCGTTCGCGGGGCTCGGGGTGGTGGTGGGACCGACCGCAGAGGAAATCGCCGCCGTGCCGAGTGCGAAACGAAGCCAATATCTGCTGCAGGAACGGGTGGATTTCATCCCCGTGATCGAAACGCCGGAAGGAAAGGCCAAGATCGAGGTGCGCATTATGTATATTTGGCTCGAGGAAATGACGGCGGTCAATACCATCATCCGCATGGGGCGCGGCGCGCAGATGGGCGTGGATCATAACAAGAATCTGGATTGGGTCGGCGGTTCGGCGGGGTTCCTGGCATGACGATTCTCTGTATCTCGAGCTACGAAAAAGGCCACGAATTCCTGCGAGAGTGCAAGCGCCAGGGCGCGGCCGTGGTGCTGATCACGGCCGAAAGCATTCGCGACAAAGCCCACTGGCCCATGGAAGCCATCGACGAGATCTTCTACCTGCCGGATGAAGGAAAGCAGTGGAACCCCTTGCACCTGCGCAACGCCGTCAGCTACCTGGCGCGCACCCGCGTGTTCGACCGCATCGTGGCGCTTGACGATTTCGATGTCGAGCTGGCCGCCATGCTGCGCGAGCACCTGCGCATTCCCGGAATGGGCGAGACCACCGTCCGCTATTTCCGCGACAAGCTAGCCATGCGCATGCGCGCTGCCGAAATGGGGCTGAATGTCCCCGAATTCATTCACGTGCTGAATCACTCGCAGCTGGCGGAATTTCTGGATCGCGTGCCGCCGCCGTGGGTGCTCAAGCCGCGATCCATGGCGGGCGCCATCGGCATCAAGAAGGTGCACTCGAAGGAAGAGTTCTGGGGCATCGTCGAAAACCTGGGCGATCAGCAATCCGGCTATCTGCTCGAGCGCTTCGTCCCGGGTGACATTTTTCATGTCGACACCGTCATGTCGGAGCGCGAGGTGGTCTTCGCCATCGCCAGCGGCTACGGCACACCACCGCTCGAAGTGGCGCATGGCGGCGGCATCTTCACCACGCGTATTCTGGAGCGCGACTCGGACACGGCGCGCCAACTGCTGGAAGAGAACAAGCGCGTGTTGGCCGCGCTCGGGCTGCTACGCGGCGTGTCGCATACCGAATACATTATCGGGCGCGAAGATGGCCGCGTTTATTTTCTGGAGACCTCCGCTCGCGTGGGCGGCGCGCATATCGCCGAGTTGGTGGAGGCCGCCAGTGGCATCAATCTGTGGGCCGAATGGGCTAAGGTGGAAATCGCCGGCGGCAAGGCGCCCTATGCGCCACCCGCACCGCGTGAGGATTACGCCGGCCTGATCGTTTCATTGGCCCGCCAGGAGCATCCCGATACTTCGCAATTCGCCGATCCCGAAATCGTCTGGCGCATGGCCAAGGAGCACCACGTCGGGCTGATCGTGCGGTCGCCGAATCCTGCCCGCGTGCGCGAACTCCTCGACGACTACGCCACTCGTGTGGCGCGCGACTACCACGCCTCAGCGCCGCCCCAGGATCGTCCCGGACACTGACTTTGTGGGACATGCTTTAGCTTGTCCAAATAGCGCTTGAAAAGCGCCAGTTTTCGGCTGTGGTGGCAAACCCCGCCGATACGGGATTCTGCTCAATGTAGTTCACAGCTCGATCGAACTCTTTCCTGCTTCTTACGAAATGGTCGTAAGATTCATGCTGCCAAAACGGGCCTGTGCGCCCCAAAAGCAGGTTCGCTTCTCTGGCGCTTCGCCCTTTAATAGAGTGGGTAATTCTTCGCGGGTCCGATATCGGCAGAATCAAAATGTGCACATGATTCGGCATGATGACCCAAGCGGATAGCTCGTACAGATTCTCCCGCTCGCCAGCCTGTAATACTTCCATGAGCTTGTCAGCTACTCGCGAGTCTTCCAGCCATCGCGAACCTCTCCCGTGCGCGAGCGCGCGATCCTCCGCCGCGAAGCGATGTCCGGGAGTCGCATAAACGACATCAGGCACGGGGGCGGGCAGCGATCCTTCGAGGCGCCACGTGACGAATAAGTACGCGCCTCTCGGATGACAATGCGGTAGGTGGCGTTGATAATCGGGCATACCCCAATAGTTCCCTGCGATCGCCAAGGCTCTCGCCGGAACTTTGGGCAAGCTAAAGCATGCCCCACGTACTAACATAAAAGGTTTGATGAACACACATTTCTCCTGGTATGGTGCGGCATCCACGCAGCCGTCGCCTGTGAATCGCATGATGGCGGCGTTCACCAGCACGTTTCGCGACGGCGTCGACATCAACCTCGGGGTGGGGTTCGTCAATGAACAGACCATCCCCGTCACCCTTATCGAGCGCGCCATGCAAGCCGTCGCCGCCGATCCCGTTACCTACCGGCAGGCGTTCAATTATGGGAGCTCCCCGGGGACCGAGAACCTGATCGGGGCCATCCGCCGATTCCTCCTGCGTACCCGCCTGGGTCAACTCGACTCCGCCACCCTCGACCGCAACCGCCTCATCATCGGCCCCTGCGGCGCTACCAGCCTGCTCGACGGACTCACCTCGGTCCTCAAGCAGGGCATCGTCATCACCTCCGACCCGATGTATTACATCTACGCCGACTCCCTGGAGCGCAACGGGTTCGAAGTGTTAGCCGTTCCCGAGGACGCGGAGGGCATCAGCCTGGAAGCGCTCGAGCGCAAGCTCCACGAACTGGGCGACCGCGCCGGCGAGATTTCGTTCTTTTACGTGGTCACGGTAAACAATCCGTCGTGCACCATTCTGTCGAACGCTCGCCGCCGTGCCCTCTACGACATCGTTGCCAGGCTCTCCCGCCGGCAAGCCCGGCGCATCCCCATCTTCTTCGATCTCGCCTATGAGTGGCTGCTGCACGATCCGCAGGCCCAACCGCTCACTTCGGTGCTACCCCACGACGGCCTGGGAATCGCCTACGAAATCGGCACGCTCTCCAAGGTGATCGCGCCGGCATTGCGCATCGGATATCTGCTCGGACCGGACGGGCCGTTGGTTCAGGCGATGGTGCAGAAGACCAGCGACACCGGATTCAGCGCGCCCCCGTTCGTGCAGGAAATGGCCGCTTATCTCCTGGACCACGGCATCGAAGAGCAACTGCGCGCCGTGAACGCCGGCTATCGCGAGAAGGCGCTGGCGGTGCGCGCCGGCATCGAGCGGCACCTGGGACCGTTTCTCGCCGACTGCCGCGGCGGCAGCGCCGGCTTCTACTTCTACCTGACCATGCGCGATGTAGAGACGCGCCCCGGGTCGGCGTTTTTCCAGGCGCTCGTCGAGGCGCCCGGCGGACGCCCGCGCATCATCTATATACCGGGCGAATATTGCGTCCATCCGCGCGGCGATTTGTCCAATGTGGGCCGGCGGCAACTGCGCCTCTCGTACGGCTTCGAGGGCACCGAAGCGATCCTGCGCGCGCTCGCGCTCATGCGCGAGGCGATTCCGCGGGCATCTGCTACATTGGCCTGAATATGAGGGCTCGCACGCCGCAGCAAAGGGCGGTAAGAGTCACGCGAACAGAAGTCTTCCCTTGGGTTCAGGAATCGGGCGCCCGAGTTCTTTGGCCGTCTCCAACCATTCCGCGATGATGGCCTCGGCATTGGCGATCGCCTCCTGCCGAGTTGGGCCATCCGCCGCGCAGCCGGCCAGCTCCGGTACTTCGGCGATGAACGCGTCGTCTTCCGCGCTCCAGTAGAGAATGATTTCGTACTTTGTCATTGCGCCTCTTACTTGCTCACTTCCTAAGCAGCTGCGGGACGAGGCCGCACCTCTTTTTCAATGTCTCGCTGTCGCGATTGCCGAGTGGTCCGCAGGTCGTATTCGAGCTGGAGCCCCAACCAGAACTCGGCCGAAGTCCCGAGGTAGCGCGCCAGGCGTAGAGCCGTATCCGCCGTGATTCCCCTGCGCCCGCGTACGATGTCGTTGAGACGGGTGGCGGTAATGCCCAACGCCTTGGCGAGTTGATTGACGCTCATGCCCAATGGGTCGAGAACGTCCTCGCGTATCGTCTCTCCAGGATGGGGTGCCGGTATCAGATTATTAGCCATAAAGTTATTCGTAAATCAGTAGATGTTCTAGTGATAGTCGGTGATTTCCACATCGTACGCGTCTCCGTCGTTCCAAACGAAACAGACGCGATATTGGTCGTTGATTCGGATGCTGTGTTGGCCCTTCCTCGATCCCTTAAGGGCTTCCAATCTGTTGCCCGGAATCCTGCCCAGATCGCGAAGGGATTTAGTCTGATTCAGTTGGATGAGCTTACGAAGTGCAGTTTTCTCAATCAGTCGGAACTTCTTCGTGGGTTGCTGCCGAAAGGTCCGTTCAGGCGCCGCGCCCCGAAAGGACCGAATCATGCTTTATCGTATATCGGTATGCGACAAACCGCAAGGCGATGATCTTCACTCGGCGCCCTACACCTGGAAATGCGCCGCCAGCGCCAGGAAGAAAATCGTCCCCACCGCGATCACCGCGCCGTGTGGCAGTCCGAGCGCCCTGGGACTCCGCACGTCCAGCTCTTCCTTCCCCATATACGCCGGCCGTCCGCTCTTCATTTCGCTCATGATGAAGCTCAGATTCCACAGCGTCTTCTTCATCCGCCGCTTGTAGGCCACCAGAATCAGCGCCATTAAGCCGCCGATGATTGCCGTAATCAGGAACGTCCCGAACCAATCCCGCCAGCCTACGATCGCTCCCACCGCGGCCATCAGCTTCACGTCGCCCGCGCCCATGGCGCGCAGCATGTAGAGCGCGAAATAAACTCCGAACCCGATCGCCAGTCCCTGCAGCGAAAGCCGCAGCCCCGGCCAACCTTGATACAGAAATGCATTCAGTGCGAGCCCGAGCAGGACGCCGCTCATCGAAATCCAGTTGGGAATGCGCCGCGAGCGGACGTCGTACACCGCCGCCCCCAGCACCACGAGCAGCAGGAGAGCTTCCGCTCCCGGTGGAGGAAGAGAGAACATTTCCCTTCGAGTATGGAAAACCGGAGCGCGGCGAGTACAGCTATTTTTGGTTAACGCTCGTTGGCGTACCGCGGGTAGCCGCCAACTGTATTCCTTCGCCATACCGCGCCTCGCCGGGAATCGTCACCGGCAGGTGGCCGCGAATGGCGATCTCGCCCCAGAGCGCTTTCACCGCCGCAATCTCCGACGGCGCTACACTGCTGAAGGTTGCCAGGTAGGCTGTCGCTTTCGGATAGGCCCGCAGCAGGTACGGATTGCCCAAGGCCACCAGAGCCAGCGGCTTTCCCGCCGCGATCAGAGTGTCGATGGCGCGCGACAATTCGCTCGACATCCCCGTGCCGGCTCCGGCATTCGCCGGCGCGTAAGCCGCCACCGCATATTGCGCGCACGCGGGCATCTTCAGCAGCAAATCGTCCACCTGGGCGCGCATCATGGTTCCGTCCAGCGAAGTCAGCGAAACCTTGGGCGCGCGTTTGCGCACTTCCTGCGCGAATGTCACTCCGTCGGTGGAGTAGCGGCCCTCCGTCATGGTGACGAAGCAGACGCGATCGGGAGCCGCCAGCGGCAGCATACTGCCGTTGTTGCGCACCAGAGTCACCGCCCGGTCGGCGATTTCCTGCGCCTTTTCATTCACCGCGGGATCGTCAATCACATCGCCGATGGATTCCACGTCCACCGCGCGCTTGCGGTCGAGCCCCAGCCGCTCCTTGGCGGCGAGCAGCTTGACTACGCTTTGCTGAATGCGCGCCCGCGCCAGCCTTCCGCTCTGCACCGCCGCCACCACCGCGCGGATTGCCACGTCGGCGTCGGCGGGCATCAGCAAGGCATCCGCTCCCGCTTCGAGCGCGCGCACCGCCGCGTCGCCGGCGCCGAATCCGTTCACGATCGCGCCCATTCCCAGCGCGTCGGTGATCACCAGGCCCTTGAAGCCGAGCTCGTTGCGCAGTAGGCCGGTGAGAATCGCCGGCGAAAGCGTCGCCGGCAGTTCCTCGGGTGCGAGCGCCGGCACGGCGATGTGTCCCGTCATCACCGAGTCCACTCCGGCTTGGATCGCCGCGCGGAACGGCACCAATTCCAACGCGTCCAGCCGCGCGCGGTCGGCCGTGATCTGGGCCAGGCTCAGGTGGGTATCCACCGCCGTGTCGCCATGCCCCGGAAAATGTTTCGCTGTGGTCAGGACGTAGTTGCGTTTGTCGGCATGGGCGCCGTCGATGAAAGCCTGCACATGCGCGGCAACGTCCTGCGGATTTTCCCCGAAGGAGCGGATGTTGATGATCGGGTTCTCGGGATTGTTGTTGACGTCCGCCACGGGAGCGTACACCCAGTGGATTCCCAGCGCGCGCGCTTCGCGTGCCGTCACCTCGCCCTCGAAGCGAGTCAACTCGGGATCGCCCGCCGCTCCGAATGCCATGGCTGCGGGAAACGCGGTGGTTCCGGAGACGCGCATGGAAGCGCCACGTTCGAAATCGGCGCTCACCATCAAGGGCACGCGCGCCAGGCGCTGCATGCGGTTCAGAAATGTGGCCAGAGCGTAAGGCTCGGCTTTCTGCACGCCGCGCGAGTTGGCGGCGTTGATGAGAATCAGGCCCCCCACGTTGGTGTCGCGGATCAGGCGAACGAATTTCTGATAATCGCGCGAACGCGTGTTGGGCGAGCCTCCGTGAAACTCGATGAAGACCAGCTGCGCCACTTCCTCGCGCAACGTCAGGGTCTTCATCCAGCGGCGCACCGTGGCTGAAACTTTGGCCGGCGGCGGCGCTTTGGCCGCGGTGGCCGCCATTGCCGCGCAGGCCACAAGCAGAAGTGCGGGAAATATCAGCCTGCCGGAACGGTTCAGCACTTTAACAGTGTGCCAGATTCGGGTGCTGACGTGGCGCAGGCTTCCAGCGGGACGTGGGAGATCTGCATCTCCGGTTCGACGAGGAGAGAGTGGGCCGCGCAACGCGTCGCCTTCTCCTACTCTACCGGCTCGGAAACGCAGTCTGCCGACACTGAGCCGCGGCCAGGGAGCGGTATGCGCGGCGCCAAACTAGCTCAAGTCAATTTCCCCGCCAGCACACAATTGCGGGGACGACCTCAGGAGTTCGGAGTTTCGGCGCTGCAGACAAGAGTGTCTGCGCCACCACGTTGCTGTGAAGATCCCTAGTTCGACGTGTTCACGCGGACTTGGTAGCGATTGGCAACCGTTTCACTTCGCGAGAGCAGCGCATTCGCTTTCGGTTCGAATACCGGGGTGCGATAGTCCGGGCCCGCGACCGCACCACCACGAACTCGGACTTCGCGGGATGTCGGAGCGAAGGACAGCCGCCGCGGTCAGCCTCGCCAATGGCGCGCGATCATCCCGCGCTCCGCTTCAATTGCCCGCACGCCGCATAAATATCCAGCCCACGCGGCTTGCGCACGAAGCACGGGACAGCGCGCCGCACAATCTGCTGGAAGGCGGCGACCCTTTCCGGCGCGGGTGTCTCGTAGGGAATCTCCGGGCCGGGATTGAGCGCGATCAGATTCACTTTGCAATTCAGGTTTGCCAGCAGTTTCACCACGCGCCGCGCGTCGGCATCGCTATCGTTCACGCCCTTGAGCAGCACGTATTCGAACGTGAGCTTCTCCCAGGGCCGCAGAGGATACTGCTTGCACGCCGCCATGAGGTCCTTCAGGTGATACTTGCGTGTGATGGGCATCAGTTCCTGGCGCGATTCCTCGGTAGAGGCATTCAACGAGATCGCCAGTTTGGGACGCACCGGCTCGCGGCCGAGTTCGGCGATCTTCGGCACGATTCCCGCGGTCGACACGGTAATGCGGCGCGGCGAGAGAGCGAACCCCGCCGGGTCGAGCAGAATGCGCGTGGCCTTCACCACGTTCGGCAGATTGAGCAGCGGCTCGCCTTGGCCCATCATCACGATATTCAGCCGCCCGCCGTTCTGCCGCAGACGGTTCTCGCGCGCCACCAGCAGCACCTGGCCGACGATTTCGCCGGCGGTGAGCGAGCGCTCGAGGCCCAGCAGCGCCGTCATACAGAACTTGCAATCCACCGGACAGCCCACCTGGCTCGAGATGCAGATGGTGTCGCGATCGCCTTCGGGCATCAGGACGGTCTCCACCGTCCGGCCGTCGGAGAGGCGCAGCAGATAACGGCGCGTGCCGTCAATGGAGTCGTAAACGCGATCGATTTCGGGAAGTCCGACGGTGTGGTGCTCGGCCAGATTCTGGCGCATCGCTTGCGGCAAGGTGCGGATCTGCACCAGGTCGGAGGTCTGCCCCCGATACAAGGCGTCGTAGATTTGTTTGGCCCGATAGGACGGCTGTTCGGGTCCCAGCGCCTCGCGGATATCGGTGAGCTCCATCCCCACCAGCGGTTGCGGCATGCTACTGCCAGTGTACCGGATTCGCGGTTTACAGCCGGATCTGCCGCTGCCGGCCGGCCACCGCCAACGCAGCCAGCACCAGCGTGCACACCAGGAACACCGTTGCCGATCCACCCGCCACGCCCATGTAGTCGAGCGGCGAGATCCGGTTCACCGGACCGGCATACCACAAAAGCACGTAGGTCACTTCAAAGAGCTTTCTGCTGCCGCTCCATACGCCCAGTGCCAACGCCAGAGTCGGGATGAAGAACCCGGCCGTTAGCCATGCCGCAAGGCCGCTGCTGTTGCCCGCGGCCGCAAGACGCAGCGCAGGCCCGAGCCCTGTCAGGAGAGCGATCGCCACACCGGCCAGCCAGCAAGCCGGCAGCTGGCGTCGCAGCGGGTGCGGAGTCGAGAAGACCAGCTGGCTGGTACCCTGGCGGGCCTCGCGCGTGCCCAGGGCCGACCAGATGAGGATCGGCCAGATCCAGGCTGCCAGGAGGAAGGCGCGCGAGATGACCGGCGGGCTCACCAGGCCGCCGACGATCAGCAGGAGCGCGACGATGTACCACCACCGGCTCACACCTTTGAGGGCGATGCGCAGTTCGGCCGCCACCATGGACCCGAAGCGGAACCGCCGATCGGCGGAGGACAGCCGCGACAGTGTCGCATGCGGAGCAACGGTGCGCACCTGGATTGCCCCGCGTTCCGGTGTTTCCTCTACCGGCGCCACGGTCTTTCCGCCGCGCTCCCGTGACGGATCGAAGCGGTGAAACAAAGCCCCCGCCAAGAGCGCGAATCCCGCCGCGACACCGAACCAGAGTAGCCGGCCCACCAGGATCGCGGTGCTCCAGTGAATGCCGGCCCACTGGAACGTGGTAAGGTGCCAGCGTTCTCCGAAGTTAAATCCCATGCTGAAATCGGTCGCGGCAGCGCACCCGGGAAAAGCTAAATCGCAGGCGGAGCGCATGCTCGGAATCGCTACGCTGAATGCCATGAGATCGGCGCCCCGTAGCCACGCGCCGCCTTCGGCCGGAAGGTCCGCCATTGCCGCGCACGCAAAGATCCAGAGGAAGAAATATATGACATTGCCCAAACCGCTTCGCAGCATCGGAACCACTTCGAAGAGGACAGCCAGGCTAGCCACCGTGGCCATCACGGGTAGGACGATGAACAAGAAAGGCGCCAGAAGGGGCCAGATGCGAATCGCGGTGTCCTCGTGCCTCGCGAACTGCATGATGCCGGCAGCCGCCGCAATCACGCCGGACATCACCGCCAGCAGGGCAAGGTTGCTGAGAGTTTTGCCCATCGTATAGAGAGGCTTGGTCAGCGGGGTACTTGCCAGAATCTGGCCCACGCCCGTGCGCATATCGCGCTCGACTGCATTCTTGACTAGATAGAATCCGGCCAGCGAAAGAATGAGCGTGGTCTCCATTGCCACGAGAGTGCCCACGTAAGCTGAGTTGTAAATGCCGCGGTGCCCTCCCATCTGAAGCGTGACGTAACTGGCGTCGTGGGGCGGCAGGCAGATATAGCAGAAGTAGACCGTGAATCCCAGGGTGACCAGGAAGCCGTAACTGCGCACCCGTTGGAGAAAATCGGCCCTCGCCAAGTGGTACAACAGCCGCCACGTCATCATGCGCTTGCCGCTCTGTCTCTCGACACCCAAAACAGATAAGCGTCTTCCAGCGTGGGCGCTGCTGGAACCGCGCCGCTTCCGGGCGCCCGATCGGCCAATAAGCGCACGTGTACGCCGTCGCTGCGATGAACCGTGTTGCTGGTGGGATAACTATGCCGGACGGCCGGCAGTTCTTCGCTCTTCACTATCCATTCCCAAACCTGACCCTCGACCGCGCGCAACAGCACCGCCGGCGAATCGTGAATCAGCAGCCTCCCGCGGGAGATCAGCGCGATGCTGGTGGCGCACGTTTCCACGTCGGAAACGATGTGGGTCGACAGGATCACAATGCGGTCGCCGCCCAGTTCCGAGAGCAGATTGCGAAATCGCAGCCGTTCCTCCGGATCGAGCCCGGCAGTAGGCTCGTCGACGATCAACAACTGCGGATCGTTGAGGAGCGCCTGCGCAATGCCGACCCGCTGTTTCATCCCTCCGGAGTATTGACCCAGCGGCCGCTTCTTCGCGTCCACCAGGTTGACGACGTCGAGCAGTTCGTCGATTCGCCGCCGCGCCGTCCGGCCGTCGAGACCTTTGGCCGCCGCGAAGTACTCCAGGAACTCGACCGCGTTGAGATTTGCGTAGACGCCGAAATCCTGCGGAAGGTAGCCCAGCACACTCCGCAGGCCGTCGGGCGAGCGGGCTATATCCGTGCCGTCCCAGATCGCTCTGCCGGTGGTGGGCAGCGTGATCGTCGCCAGGATCCGCATCAGCGTGGACTTGCCTGCGCCATTGGGTCCGAGCAGGCCCAGAATGCCTGGACCCACTTCGAGGCTGAAATCCCGCAGTGCCAGTTTGCCGCCGCGGTATGTTTTGCCGATCTTTTCGATTGTCAGTCTCACGCATGGGAAGCTACGCATCTGCTTTCCGCTAAGTTCCGCATTCCCGACAGTTCCCCCGCCGTCGAGCCGGAAGTGATACAAAGGAAGTAGGCAGTCGCCCAAACCTTTCCAGCATGAAATCACAACCCAGTCCCTTGCGGGACATCGAAATGACCACGCTCTCGAACGGCGTGCGTGTGATTACCGAGACTATGCCCCACGTTCGCTCCGTGTCGGTGGGCATTTGGATCGGCACCGGCTCGCGCCGCGAAAATATCGAGCAGAACGGCATCTCCCACTTCATCGAGCACATGCTTTTCAAGGGCACGACGAAGCGGTCGGCCGAGGATATCGCGCGCTCGGTGGACTCCATCGGCGGCAATCTCGACGCCTTTACTGCCAAAGAACTGGTCTGCTTCAATACCAAAGTGCTCGACCAGCATCTCTCGCAGGCGTTCGACGTGCTGGCCGACCTGGTGCTCCACCCGCTCTTCCGTCCCGACGATATCGAGAAGGAAAAGAGCGTGATCCTGGAAGAACTCAAGATGGAAGCGGACAGCCCGGATTATCTGGTGCATGAGCTGTTTTCCGCCAATTTCTGGAAGGGCCACTCGCTCGGCAAACCCATTTTGGGGACGCGGGAAAGCGTGAAGGCTTTCGACCGGCCGCGCATCCAGAGCTACTACAAGAAGGTCTACGCACCCGCCAACATGCTGGTGACGGCCGCCGGCAATATGACGCATGCCGGACTGGTGAAGCTGGTGCGCCAGCACTTCGACGAGCTCGAACCCGGTCCCAACGCCGCCCGCGACACCATTCCGAATACCCACGCGCGCATCTCCCTGCGCAACAAAAAGTCGCTGGAACAGGTGCATCTCTGTCTCGGCGTGCCGTCCTATCCGCTGCCGCACGAGAAGCGCTTCTCCTGCTACGTGCTCAATACTCTGCTGGGCGGCGGTATGAGCTCGCGCCTGTTCCAGAACATCCGCGAGCGGCAGGGGCTGGCCTACGCCGTCTTTTCGGAGCTGAGCCCGTACCGCGATACCGGCTGCCTGACCATTTATGCGGGCACGTCGCTAGGGTCGGCGCGAAAAGTAGTGGAATCGATCCTCAAGGAATTCCGCGACCTGAAAGAGCAACTCGTGAGCGCCGAGGAATTGCGCCGCGCCAAGGACCATTTGAAGGGGTCGTTGATGCTGGGCCTGGAGTCGACTTCCAGCCGCATGTCGAATCTCGCGCGGCAGGAGATGTATTTCGGCCATTTCTTCTCGCTGGACGACCTGGTGGAAAGCATCGAGGCTGTCAGCGCCGGCGAAGTGCAGTCCATCGCGCAGACCTTCTTCGATCCCAAGCAGATTGCCGTCACCGTGCTGGGGAATCTGGAGAAGTTCAAGCTCACGCGCGAAGATCTGGTCTGTTAGAACAGCTATCTTACCCAGCCGCGACCCTCTTACCGAGCCGCGACCGTGAGGGAGCGGTCTTCCCCATAGATATTTTCAATCCCGAGCATAAGAGCTTCCATTGGCCCTGTTCGCGGGCCTCTGCGTGATACTAAGGAGGTGACGGACTCCACCGTGAAGTGGCGCGCGATCCAGGAAGAATTCCTCGCCACGGGCGATGCGGCCTCGGCCGAAAGGGCCCTGACAGTGCTTCGCGATGAAGCGGTAGCGGAAGCCTACCGTATGGCGCTGAAGCCGGTCTTTCCGCAGGGAGTGGCCATCCTGGCCGGCGGGGCTTACGGCCGCGGACACACGTTCCCCTATTCGGAACTGGACATCGTGCTGCTGGCCGATTCGGCCAAGCGTTGCGAGGCGCTCAAAGACCACCTGCCGGAATTCGTCCGCCTCCTTTGGAATGCCGGCCTGCGGCCCAACAGCGTGGCGCAAACCGTGGCCGAATGCGTGGAAGCCGTGGAGCGGGCGAGCGCGCTGGCGTTCAGCCTGTTGGAGCGGCGGCTGCTCCAAGGCGATCGCGCCTTGTATGAGCAGCTCGCCATCAAATTGCCGGCTGCGCTGGCGCTCCATCATGAAAAGCTCCGTCAACGGCTCTGTCAGGCCGTGCGGACGCGGCACGCGGCGCATGGCAACACGCCCTCCTCGGTCCAGCCCGATACCAAAGAGGGCCCCGGAGGATTGCAGGATGCGCGCGCCATCGATTGGCTGAATCTGTTGAAGGGTGAAGATACCGGCCGGAGCCCCGAATTCAACCGGGCGGTGGCATTCGTCTCTTCGGCGCGCTGCTTCCTCCATTTTCGCGCCGGGGGCGATCACAACACGCTCGATTTCGAAGCGCAGGCGAGCCTGGCACAACAGAAATTCGCCTTCGACATTCGCCAATACTTCCACTGCGCGCGCACCGTTTTCGACGAAGCGCGGCGCGCCATCGACGAAGCCGAAAGAAATGCCAGTTCGCTGTTGGAAAACTTTCGCGAGTACCGCTCGCGGCTCTCCAACCTGGAATTCACCGTCTCGCGCGAGCGCCTGCTGCTGCGCAATCCCTTGCATGTGGCTGACGATCCGCCGCTCCTGCTCCGCCTGCTGGAATTCATCGGCCGCCACGGTGTGCCTCCTTCGGCCGAGACCGAGCGCAGGCTGGAAGCGTCGCAGGAAGCCTTCGCAAGCTGGTGCGCCCAGCCGCGGCCGATATGGAGCAGCTTGAAACTCACCCTTGCCGCTACCCATGCCGGCATGGCGCTGCGCACTTTGCAGTCCACCGGCCTGATGCCGGCCCTGCTGCCCGAGTGGGAGGCCATCGACGGCGCAGTGGTCGCGAACTCGGAATACCGCTACACGCTGGACGAACGGACCCTGCGCAACGTAGAAGCGGTTCTGGAACTGCGCTCGGGCGGAAATCCCGAACGGCAGCGGTTTGCCGCTCTGCTGGCGGAAATCGACGATGTGTCGCTGCTGGTGTTTGCGCTGCTGTTTCAGGAAATGGGGAGCGACGCGGGGGACCGCGCCCGTGCCGCGGCCGTCCGCATGGAAATGCCGGCCGAAGCGCGGGAGATCGTGGAATTTCAAATTGTGCACCGCGCCGGCCTCTCCGACGCCATGAGCGGGCGCGACCTCGACGACCCTGCGACGGTCCGGCAGGTGGCCGAGCGCGTGGGCACCAGCGAGCGTTTGCGGCTGCTCGCCATGATGACCTATGCGCGCATCGCCGCGTCCAGTGCGCCCGATAAGATTTCGTGGCGGCTGGATCGATTGTGGCGGGCGTACGGCGCCACGCAACATGAACTGCTCCGCGAGCTCGAGACCGATCGCATTCAGCAGGTGCCGCAAGGGCTGCCGGCGAATGCCGGGTTCGTGAAGGGGTTTCCGCAGCGCTATCTGCGCGCGCATTCGTCAGCCGAAATCGAAGAACATGTGCAGCTATTCGAGCAGAGCCGGCCCACCGGAGTGGCCGTCAAGATCGAACCGGTTGAAGGCGCCATTCGCCTTACCATCGTGGCGCGCGACAAGCCGTCGTTGTTCGCCTCGTTCGCCGGGGGGATTGCGAGTTTCGGTCTGGACATTCTGAAGGCCGAAGCGTTTTCCAACGCCTCGGGCGTCATTATGGACACCTTCGTGGTGGCCGATCCCAAGCGGATGCTGCAACTCAATCCGACCGAGGCCGACCGGCTGCGCGACCTGCTGCAGCGCATCGCCCTGGGACGTACGGACGCCCAGAAGCTGATGCGCGGGCGGGGAGCGGTGGATGCGCATAGACGCTCCGAGCCTCCACGCGTCCAGTTCGATTCCGACGCCTGTGCCACGGCCACGCTGGTGGAGATCGACGCCGAAGACCGGCCGGGGTTGCTATACAGTCTGGCGTCGGTATTCTCGGCCAGCGCCTGCAATATCGATATCGTGCTGGTGGATACCAAAGGGCGGCGTGCGATCGATGTGTTTTACGTGGCACACGATGGGCGGAAACTCCCGCCGGAGATGCAGGATCGGCTGAGGGAAAAGCTGGTAGCGGCCTGCTGACGTGTGAGATGCTTTAGCTGCACGGTTTTTCCGCAAATAGCGGGGCAGACCCCAATAAGCGCTAATGTCAGGGACCCGCATCGCCAGTTTGTTTGCGCCGGGCGCCGCGCTAAAGCTCGCGCGAACGCGGGAATACTGAACCGTGGCCACCCACGCGCCGAGTTCCCCTTGCACTTCGACAAGAGATCGGGTATGCTCCTTGTAGAAGCGAAAGGGGAGTGCATGCCCGACGCGCACCGTATCGACCTTCCACAGGGAATGCCGGATTTGCTCATCTTGCAGGCGCTTGCGCTGGAACCTCAGCATGGCTGGGCCGTATCCGAGCGTGTCCAGCAAATTTCGAGCGACGTGCTGCGCATCCAGCAAGGCTCGCTCTATCCCGCCCTCCATCGCTTGCAGCGGCGCGGCTGGATCAAGGCCCGCTGGGGCGTTTCCGAAAACAATCGGCGCGCGAAATTCTACGAGCTGACAAAAAGCGGACACGTGCAGTTCGAAGTCGAAAGGGACGCCGGGGTCAAACTGACGGCCGCGATGGCCCAGGTGCTTGGAACCGCCCAGGAGATTCCGGCATGCTGAGCGACATCTTTTTTCGTCTACGATCTCTGTTCCGCCGTAACCGAGTAGAAGCGGAACTCGACGACGAGCTTCGCTTTCACTTCGAACAGCAGGTCGAAAAGTGCATCCGTTCCGGTATGACGCGCGAGGAGGCGCGGCGGCAAGCTCGATTGTCAGTCGGCGGAATCGATCAAGTGAAGGAGGAATGCCGTGAGGAGCGCGGCGTGCAGCATATGGAAAATTTGCTTCAGGATCTGCGATACGGCTGGCGCATGCTGGTCAAGAAGCCCGCATTCACGATCGTGGCGGTGCTGACGCTCGCTCTGGGAGTGGGGGCGAATACCGCCATTTTCAGCATCGTGAATGCCGTGTTGCTGCGTTCTCTGCCCTACCGCGATCCTGATCGCTTGGTACGAATCTTCTTTAACGAGCCCGGCGTAGGATTGCGGGACGTTAGGTTTTCCAAGCCCGAACTGGATGACCTGCAGACGCGAGCGGGTGTATTTGAGGATGTGACCCCGATCTTTGAGGGTAGCGAGGATT
>Ga0182030_10007908_pt1 | contig 22123 bp, 17 predicted proteins | sample 812S3MmetaG_FD_121299 | JGI IMG/M metagenome (GOLD analysis project Ga0182030, IMG submission 121299) | Permafrost microbial communities from Stordalen Mire, Sweden - 812S3M metaG (Illumina Assembly) | ecosystem: Environmental > Terrestrial > Soil > Wetlands > Permafrost | place: Sweden... | reverse complement strand
GTAGGCCGGCAGGCCGTGCGCCTCGGCGATCTCCTGGGTGGCGTCGAACAGCGCCCGGCCGAGCTCTTCGTCCGGCGTCGCCAGTTTGCCGGCCCGCCACAGCCGCTCGAAGATCGTGTCGGGCTCGATGGTGAGTTGGTAGATCGACAGGTGCTCGCCGGCCAGCGCCATCGCCTTCTCCAGCTCGGCGCGCCAGGCCGCCTCGGTCTGGCCCGGGCGGGCGTAGATAAGGTCGAACGAAGTGCGCGGGAAGATCGCCGCCGCGGTCTTGACCGCTTCGACCGCTTCGGCGGCGCTGTGCCGGCGGCCGAGCGCCTTGAGGTCGTCGTCGTCGAGCGCCTGGACGCCGATCGAAAGACGGTTGACGCCGGCGGCGCGATAGCCGCGGAAGCGCCCGGCCTCGACGCTGGTGGGGTTGGCCTCGAGCGTGATCTCGGCGTCGGCGGCGAGCGGCCAGGCGGCCGCCACCGCGTCGATCAGGCTCTGCACCGTCTGCGGCTTCATCAGCGAGGGCGTGCCGCCGCCGAAGAAGATCGACCGCGCCTCGCGTCCTCGCGTCAGCGCGGCGCGATGGGCGATCTCGGTCTTGAAGGCGGCGACGAATCGCTCCTCGTCCACCGGCTCGGCCCGCACATGCGAGTTGAAATCGCAATAGGGGCATTTGGCGAGGCAGAACGGCCAGTGGATGTAAACGCCGAAACCGGCGTCGGCGGCGCCGGACGCCATCGGACCGAGGGATTCGCTCGTCGTCATCGCCGCCTTATGCCAGCTTGCCGGGCGCGGCGCCACAAACTTTGCTTGGCGCTCGCGCTCGTCCCCATCCGCATGCGGCGAGAGGGGGACTGGCGTCGGGCGCCAAAAGGCCGCAGATTCGCGCGCGGAGGAGACGCTAAAACCATGACCTTGCCCGTTGCGCCGCCGTTCTGGCGCGCCCGCCCCGCCCACCGCCGCTGGCTCGCCGCCGAGGCCGATTCGCTGCTGGCGTTTTACGAACCGGACCTGATCGATCCCAAGGGCGGTTTCGCCAATCTCGACGCGCGCGGCCGGCCGCTGGCGAGCGAGCGCGTGCGGCCGCTGCACGAGACGACGCGCATGGTCCATGGCTTCGCCATCGCCCACCTGCTCGGCCGGCCCGGCGCCGCCGACATTATCGATCACGGCGTGAAGGCGATCCGCGAGCGCCATCGCGACGCCAAGCACGGCGGCTATTTCTGGTCGTTCGACGACGACGGCCCGTGCGAGCGCGACAAGCTCGCCTATGGCCACGCCTTCGTCCTGCTCGCGGCGGCGAGCGCCAAATGCGTCGGCCATCCCGACGCCGACGCGCTGCTCGCCGACGTCGCCGAGATTCTCGAGACGCGCTTCTGGGACAAGGCGCATGGCGCCAGCGCCGAGGAATTCCGCGAGGACTGGACGCCATTCTCCGACTATCGCGGCCAGAACGCCAACATGCACCTCACCGAAGCGCTGATGGCGGCGTTTGAAGCGACCGGCGACGGCGGTTTCCTCGCCAAGGCCGAGCGCATCGCCGACCTGATCCTGCGCCGCTCCGCTTCCGCCTGCGACTGGCGCGTGCCCGAGCATTATCGCGCTGACTGGACGGTCGACCGCGACTACAAGGGCTCCGACATGTTCCGCCCCTATGGCGTGACGCCCGGCCATTCGCTCGAATGGACGCGGCTCGCCTTGCAGCTGTGGGCGCTCGGCGGTCGTCGTCTTGGCTGGCTTCCCGACGCGGCGCGCGGCCTGTTCGCGCGCGCGCTCGCGGAAGGGTGGGACAAGAGGCTGGGCGGCGTCTACTACACGCTCGAATGGAGCGGCGCGCCGCGCGTGCGCGACCGGCTGTGGTGGCCGGAGTGCGAGGGAATCGGCGCGGCGACGTTTCTCGGCGCGCTCGACGGCGGCGCGGAGGTCGAGGCGTGGTATCGGCGCCTGTGGAGCTTCGCCGCGCGCCGCTTCATCGACCGGCGCGACGGCGGCTGGCTGCCGCAACTCGACGATTCGCTCACGCCGATCGCCGGCTATTTCGTCGGCAAGCCCGACCTCTATCACGCGCTGCAGGCGTGCCTGATCCCGCTCTATCCGACCGACGGCTCGCTGACGCGCGGAATCCTCGGCGAGGTGAAGGGCATGGCCTGAGCGCCCGCCTACAGTCCCTCGAACAGCGCCGTCGACAGATAACGCTCGGCGAAGTCGGGGATGATGACGACGACCGTCTTGCCGTCGTTCTCCGGCCGTCGCGCGACGTCGATCGCCGCCGCCACCGCCGCGCCCGATGAGATGCCGACCGGAATTCCTTCGAGCCGCGCGATCAGACGCGCGGTGTCGAATGCGGTCTGGTTGCCCACCGCGATGACCTCGTCGATCACGCCGCGGTCGAGGACCGGCGGCGCGAAACCGGCGCCGATGCCCTGGATCTTGTGCGGCCCCGGCGCGCAGCCGGACAGCACGGCAGAATCTTCGGGTTCGACCGCGATTACTTTCACGCCCGGCTTGCGCGCCTTCAGCACCTGGCCGACGCCGGTCAGCGTGCCGCCGGTGCCGACGCCGGCGACGAAGACGTCGACGCCGCCTTGGGTGTCGTTCCAGATCTCCTCCGCGGTGGTGCGGCGGTGGATCTCCGGATTGGCGGGGTTCTCGAACTGCTGCGGCATGACCGCGCCAGGGGTTGCGGCGACGAGCTCGTTGGCCTTGGCGATCGCGCCCTTCATGCCGAGCGAAGCGGGGGTCAGCACCAGTTCGGCGCCGAGCAGGGCGAGCATCTTGCGCCGCTCGATCGACATCGATTCCGGCATCACTAGGGTGAGCTTGTAGCCACGCGCCGCGGCGACGAAAGCGAGCGCGATGCCGGTGTTGCCGGAGGTCGGCTCGATGATCACGCCGCGCCCCGAGCCGATGCGCCCCTGCGCCTCCAGCGCGTCGATCATCGCCACGCCGATGCGGTCCTTGACGCTGGCGATCGGATTGAAGAACTCGAGCTTGGCCAGCAGGTTGGCGCGCACGCCGCGCTCGCGGGCGATGCGGTCGATCCTCACCAGCGGCGTCTCGCCGATCGTCTCGGTGATCGACCCATAGACGCGGCCGCGGCCGCGCGGCCGCGACGCGTCGCCTTTCCTATCCTTGCCGGTTTCCGACATTGACCTAAGCCTCCTTGGGTCGCCCGATCGGTCGAGCGACCGTTTCCCTCTAGTTTACATATTTTACCGGCTTTGTCATATGGAATTTGTTGACTAACACTATCAGATTGCAAAATCTCCCGCCGCTTTCTCTTCCTCCAGAATATGGGCGCGTTCCGCGTCCTCGCACAATTGCTCGATGGTGATCGCGTCGAGATTGACGAGAAAGGACTCGCCGGCGCGCCGCACGGCCGGGTCGACGACCTTTTCGACCAGCTTGGAATGCGAGCCGATCTCGTCCGGTTCGGCGGTGCTGAGGCCGACCGAGGTGCGGACGATTTCGCCCAACGAGATGCGGCGGCGTTCGCGCGCGAGTTCGTAGCCGCCGCGCGGGCCGCGCACGCCTTTGAGAATCTTGGCGTGGACGAGACCCTGCAACAGCGTCTCGAGATGTCGCGGCGGCAGTTTGTGGCGGGTGGCGAGCGCCTTGGCGGCGACCGGCGAGGCGCGCGAATGCAATGCGATATCGACGACCGCCGCGATGGCGAGCAGGCTGCGTCTCGACAACAGGTTCATCCTATTTCTCCTCGTCTGAGCGGCCGGTGGAACCGAAGCCTTTCGCACCGCGTTCGCTCGCTTCGAGTGCGTCGCTTGCAACGAGGGCGACGCGCACGACTGGGTTGACGACGAGTTGCGCAATGCGCGCGCCTCGCCGAACGGAAAAAGGGCTTTGGCCAAAATTGATCAAAATAACGCCAATCTCGCCGCGGTAATCCGCGTCGATCGTTCCCGGGCTGTTGAGCACCGTGATCCCGTCTTTGAGCGCCAGCCCCGAACGCGGGCGCACCTGCGCCTCGTAGCCGCTCGGCAGCTCGATTGCGACGCCGGTCGGCACCAACGCGCGCTGGCCCGGATCGAGCACGATCTCGTCCCCCTCCGGCATCGCCGCCACGAGGTCCATGCCGGCGGCCCCGGCGCTCAGGTAGCGCGGCGGCGGCAGACCGCGCGCGTGCGGCAACTGGCGAATGCGCACGTCGATCATGGCGCCCCCGTCAGCTTGCGGGCCACGAGGGCGACAAGCGCGCGGGCGACCTCCGTCTTGCCCATGCGCGGCCATTCCTCGATTCCGTCGGCGGCGACGATCGTCACCTTGTTCTCGGCGCCGCCGAATGTCCCTTCGCCGATGGCGACGCGATTGGCGACGATCAAGTCGCAGCCCTTGCGCTTAAGCTTGGCGCGCGCGTTGTCGATCAGCGCCTGGGTCTCGGCGGCGAAACCGACGACGAGCGCCGGCCGATCGCCGCGGCGCGCCGAGACCTCGGCGAGAATGTCGGGGTTCTCGACGAGCCGCAGGATCGGCGCGCCGTCGCCGCGCTTCTTGATCTTCTCCTCGGCGGCGTCTTCGACCCGCCAGTCGGCGACCGCCGCCGCCGCGACGAAGACGTCGGCCGGCAGCGCCGCGATCGTCGCGTCGCGCATCTCGCGCGCCGTCTCGACCCGCACGACCCTGACGCCGGGCGGATCGGCGAGCGCGGTCGGGCCGCTGACAAGGATGGTCTCGGCGCCCGCTGCGCGCGCCGCTTCGGCGATCGCGTGGCCCTGTCGGCCGGAAGAGCGATTGCCGAGGAAGCGGACAGGATCGATCGGCTCGTAAGTGGGGCCCGACGTGACGACGACCCGTCGGCCGGCCAGCGCGCCGCCGCGCGGCAGACCGACGCCCGGCGGCAGCGGAAGGACGGTCGGCGCCTGCAACGCGCGTTCGACCGCCGCGACGATCGCCAGCGGTTCGGCCATACGGCCCGGTCCATATTCGCCGCAGGCCATCTCCCCGTCGTCCGGCCCGACGAACAGCACGCCGTCGCCGCGCAGGGTCGCAACGTTGCGTTGGGTGGCGGGGTGCAGCCACATGCGCAGGTTCATCGCCGGCGCGACCAGCGCGCGCTTGTCGGTCGCCAGCAGCGTCGTCGTCGCGAGATCGTCGGCGAGGCCGAGCGCCATGTGGGCGATGAGGTCGGCGGTCGCCGGCGCGACCACCAGGAGGTCGGCTTCGCGCGAGAACTCGATGTGGCCCATGCCCGACTGTTCCGTCGGGGCGAACAAGTCGGCGCGCACCGGCTGACCGCTGAGCGCCTCGGCCGAAAGGGGGGTGACGAACCGCTGGGCGGCGGCGGTCATGGCGACACGCACCGTCGCGCCGCGTTCACGCAGGCGGCGAATCAGGTCGAGCGACTTGTAGGCCGCGACGCCGCCGCCGATGATCAATAGGATGCGGGCGCTCGCGAGTGTCTGTGCGGTCATGCCTCAGGTCTTCGGGGCGCGGCGGCGGACGGTCCGCCTCGTCCACGGCGCTGCGCCGTTCAACATAGGGCCCGGATCAACAGTTGTGCAATGGCGAAGCTGCGCCCAGCCGCGCCATGTAGATAAAATTTTCTTTCTTTCCCTCGGGTTAGCTAAAGTGATAAACTATCAGCAGGAGTATGCCGGCGATGGCCCAAAGCGCGGCGGGGATTGCGATCCCGCGACGCGGCGGTTCGGTCGGTCGCCCAGCGCGCCAATCGTCGTCCGCCTCGAGGCGGCGCGCCAGGCGCTCAAGCCGCTCCGGGGCGTCGATGAGCATGCGCCCCAGCTGCGCCAGCGCCCCCCCGACGTCCTCGAGCCGGCCGCGCGGGCCGAGGTTCTCGGCGATCCAGCCGCCGACGACCGGTTCGGCGGTCGCCCACATGTCGAGGTGCGGGTCGAGCTTGCGCGCGACGCCCTCGACCACGACCATCGTCTTCTGCAGCATCACCAGTTCGAGACGGGTCGACATGTCGAACAGGCCCGTGATCTCGAACAGCAGCGTCAGCAGCTTGGCCATTGAGATCTGGTCGGCGGTGCGGGCGTGGATCGGCTCGCCGACGGCGCGGATCGCCTGGGCGAAATCCTCGACCCGATGGGTTGCCGGCACGTAGCCGGCCTCGAAATGGACTTCCGCCACCCGTCGGTAGTCGCGGCGAATGAAGCCGTAGAGGATTTCGGCGAGAAACCGCCGCTCCTTGCGGCCGAGCCGCCCCATGATGCCGAAATCGATCGCGACGATGCGCCCCTCGGCGTCGACGAAGAAATTGCCCTGGTGCATGTCGGCGTGGAAGAAGCCGTCGTGCAGGGCGTGGCGCAGGAACGACTGGATCAAGGCCCGGCCGAGCTTGGGCGCGTCGAAGCCGAGTTCGGCAAGGCGCGCGGGATCGCTGAGCGGCGTCCCGTCGATCCATTCCATCGTCAGCGCGGCGCGGGTCGTGCGGTCCCAATCGATCTTCGGCGCTCGGAACCCAGGATCGTCGGCGAGGTTCTCGGCGAACTCGGAGGCCGCCGCCGCTTCGAGCCGGAAGTCCATCTCGACCTTGACGCTGCGCGCGAGCGTCTCGACCACTTCGACCAGACGCAGCCGGCGCAGCCGCGGCTCGAACCGCTCGGCGCTGCGCGCGGCGTAGAACATATCGGCGAGGTCGCGCGCGAATCTCCGCTCGACGCCGGGTCTGAGCAGCTTTACCGCGACGTCGCGCTCGCCGGCGGCGTCGCGCACCCGCGCCTTGTGCACCTGAGCGATCGACGCGGCGGCGACCGGCTCGCCGAATTCGACGAACAGCGAGTCGATCGGCGCGCCGAACGCGGCTTCGAGCGCGGCGACGGCGGTGGCGCGGTCGGCCGGCGCCATGCGGTCCTGAAGCTTCTCCAGCTCGATCGCCACCCTGGGGCCGACGATGTCGGGCCGCGTGGCGAGGAACTGGCCGAGCTTGACGTAGGAGGGGCCGAGTCGGTCGATCGCCGCCGCCAGGCCGCTGAAGCCATCCGCACCCCTCCGCGCCACGAGATTGGCGAGGAACAGCGGAAGGCGGGCGAGCGGCGGCAGCGTCGACGGATCGAGGTCGACGAAGGCGCCCTCGCGGGCGAGGACGAAACCCGCCCGCGTCAGCCTGAATACGTGTCCGAGGTTGGTCAGGCGCGGCAAATTCAGAGTTTCCAGCCCGAATGGATCGCCACCACGCCGCCGGTCAGCCGGGTGAAGTCGACGCGCGCGAAGCCCACCGCCGCGATCATATCGGCGAAGCGCTCGGGCGGCGGGAACTTGCGGATCGATTCGACGAGATAGCGATAGGCCGGCCCGTCGTCGGTCACCGCCTTGCCGATCGCCGGAATCGCGGCGTCGGAATAGGCGGCGTAGAGGCGATCGAACACGGGCACGTCGACGCGCGAGAACTCGAGGCACAGGAATCGCCCGCCGCGCTTGAGCGTGCGGTAGGCTTCGGCGAGCGCGCGCTCGATTCGCGGCACGTTGCGGATGCCGAAGGCGATCGTATAGGCGTCGAACGAAGCGTCGGGCAGCGGCAGCGCCTCGGCGTTGCCTTCGATGAAGCGCACGCGCTCGCCATCGCGCCGCTTGCGCGCCCGCTCGGCGCCGACGCGCAGCATGTCGGGATTGACGTCGACGACGGTGACCTCGGTCGTCGCGCCGCCGGCTGCGGCGACGCGGAAGGCGATGTCGCCGGTGCCGCCGGCGACGTCGAGATGGCGAAACGGGCGAGAGCGCGGCGGCCGCAGCTTGGCGACGAGGGCGTCCTTCCATAGCCGGTGCAGACCGAACGACATCAGGTCGTTCATCAGGTCGTAGCGATCGGCGACGTTATGGAACACTGCGTCGACCAGCCCCTGCTTTTCGTCGAGACGAACCGTCCGTTCGCCGAAATGGGTGTGTTCGAACGCGCTCTCCATCGCCTCTCCCCGCGAAATGCGCCGCACCATAGACCGGGCCGGCGCGGCGCGCCAAATCATTGCGGACCCTTAACTTCCGGTTAAGCGTCGCGGCGACTCGGCGGCCGCCTCGCCGATCGTATTAAGCAAAGGCTCAAGCCCCTTCCGCATAGTCAATTCCGTCGGCGCCGGGTCCCCTCGGCGATCCGCGAGGATATCGTCTCTTGAACCCGCGCGCGCTCTTCGATCGGCTGCGCCGCCCGGCTTTCACGCCGGCGGCGATCGCCGCCGTGGTCGCGATCTTTCTCGGCGTCGTCGCCGACGGGCAGCAGAAGCAGCTCGCGCTCGCCCGCGCCCGGGCCGAGGCGCTCTCTGAACTCAACCTGATCCAGGATCGGCTGGAAGGCGACATCAGGGGCGAAGTCCAACTGGTGCGCGGCCTCGTGGCCGACATCGCCAGCGAGGCCAACCTCGACCGGGCGAGTTTCGACGCGCTGTGCGACCATGTGCTGCGCTCGGATTATCTGCTGCGCAATATCGCCGTCGCGCCCGGTCTGGTCGTCGCCTACGAGTGCCCGCTGAAGGGCAACGAAAAGGCGATCGGCCTCGACCTCGGCGCCAACGTGGACCAGCGCTCGGCGGCGCTGCGCGCTCGCGACAGCGGCGACGCGGTGCTCGCCGGCCCGGTCGATCTGGTCCAGGGCGGCCGCGGTTTCATCGCCCGGCTGCCGGTATTCGTCGACGGACCGAACGAGGGCCGGCGTTTCTGGGGCGTGGTCTCCGCGGTCATCGACCTCGACAAACTCTATCGCGACGCCGGCCTCTATGCCCGCGATCTGCCGATCGACGTCGCCATTTCCGGCCGCGACGGGCGGGAGCAGGATGCGCGCAGCTTCTTCGGCGACGCGCGGGTGTTCCAAGACAATCCGGTGACGCGTTTCGTCAGCGTTCCGTCCGGCCTATGGACGATCGCCACCACGCCGAAGGGCGGCTGGGACTCGGCTTTGAGCGGCCGCTGGTGGGCGCGGCTGATCATCCTCTTCGCCGCTGCGGTGGTTGTCGCGCCGGCCTGGCTCGCGGGGCGCCTGGTCGAGGAGCGGCGCGTCCATTTCAATCGGCTCGCCGAGCGCGAAGGCGAGCTCGAACGCCTGTCGCGCCGGCTCGGGCTGGCGCTCGACGCCTCCAAGGTCGGCGTCTGGCAGTTCAACGTCGACACCGGCGAGCTGGTCTGGGACGACCGGATGAACCAGCTCTACAATTACCCCTGCGACGGCGGGCCGCGAAGCTACGCCCAATGGCGCGACCGTCTCGCACCGAGCGACGCCGAGCGCGCGGTCGCCGAATACGACGCCGCCATCCGCGCCCGCGGTCGCTACGAGTCGCAATACCGGCTCGACCTCGGCGATGGTCGCACGCGGGTGATCCGCGCCATCGGCCAGCTCTACGTGGCGTCCGACCTGTCGCGACAGATGGTCGGCGTCAACTGGGACGTCACTGCCGACGTCAAGCTGACCGAGGACCTGACCCGCTCGAAGGTGCTGACAGAGGCGCGCAATGCGGAGCTCGAAGCCGCGCGCGCCCAAATCGAGTACAGCTCGCTGCACGATTTTCTCACCGACCTGCCCAATCGCATGTATCTCGAGCGGGCGCTCGCAGAACACGCCGCCCGCTGCGCCCAATCCGGCGGCGGGGTGGCGCTGCTGCAGGTCGACCTCGACGGCTTCAAGCAGATCAACGACACGCTCGGCCATTCCGCCGGCGACGCGATGCTCATTCACACTGCGGAGACCATCCGCCGTCATCTGCGCCCCGGCGACTTCGTCGCCCGCACCGGCGGCGACGAATTCGTCGTCGTCTGCAACGCCGATGGCGGCATGGTCGGACTCGACGGCCTGGCGCAGCGAATCATCGACGACGTCAGCAAGCCGATCGACCATTGCGGCCATGAATGCCGACTGGGGATGAGCATCGGCATCGCCGGCGCCTACGGCGCCGACGTCGACCGCCAGCGGCTGCTGGTCGACGCCGATCTCGCCCTCTATCGCGCCAAGAGCCTCGGCCGCAACCGCTTCGAATTCTACACCGCCGCCCTCCAGGCCGAGGTCGTCGACGCCAGGCGCACCGGCGACAGCATCATCGGCGGGCTGGAGCACGGCGAGTTCATTCCCTATTTCCAGCCGCAGGTCGATTCCCGCACCCTCGAGATCGTCGGCGTCGAGGCGCTGGCGCGCTGGCGCCACCCGACGCGCGGGATCCTTGCGCCTGCAACGTTCATCAATATCGCCGAGGATCTCGCCGTCATCGGCGCGATCGACCGCGCGGTGCTCGAGGGCGCGCTCGCCTGCCACCGCCGCTGGCGCGCGGAGGGCCTGCGTCCGCCGCGGCTGTCGGTCAACGTCTCGCTGCGTCGGCTGCACGAAGAGGGACTCATCGACGCACTGAGCGCCCTCGAAATCGCGCCGGGCGAGCTGTCTTTCGAGCTGGTGGAGTCGATCTATCTCGACGAACGCGACGACCGTTTCTTCGAGAACGTCGAGCAGATCAAGGCGCTCGGCATCGACATCGAGATCGACGATTTCGGCAGCGGCTATGCGTCGATCGTCAGCCTGACCAAGATCAGGCCGCGGCGGTTGAAGATCGACCGCCAGCTGGTCACGCCGATCGTGCGCTCCGCCGCCCAGCGCCGCCTCGTTCGCTCGATCGTCGAAATCGGCCGCTCGCTCGACATCGAAGTCGCCGCCGAAGGGGTCGAGACGATGGAGCACGCCGCGCTGCTGCGCGACCTCGGCTGCTCGATCCTCCAGGGTTTCGCTTTCGCCAAGCCAATGCCGGCCAAGGAGCTCGAGGCGCGGCTGCGCATGCGCGAGCGACGGATCGCATAGGATCGCGCCGGCCCGCCTCGCCTTCCCGCCAAAAGGATAGAGCCGGCCGACGCCGGATCCGTTTTGCCGCGGGCCTGAGAGCCGGCTCTAAGCCGCGAGCTGCCGCAGCACGTAGGGCAGGATGCCGCCGGAGCGGAAATACTCGAGCTCGTCGAGCGTGTCGATGCGGCAGATCAGCGGCGCGCTGAGGCTCGAACCGTCGGATCGCACGATCAGCGCCTGGAGCCGCTGACGCGGCTCGAGACCGGACGCGAGGCCGTGGATCGTCACCGTCTCGTCGCCGTTGAGGCCGAGCGACTGCCACGAAGTCCCTTCCTCGAACACCAGCGGCAGAACGCCCATGCCGACCAGGTTGGAGCGATGGATGCGCTCGAAGCTCTGGGCGATCACCGCCCGGACGCCGAGCAGCTTCGTGCCCTTGGCCGCCCAGTCGCGCGACGAGCCGGTCCCGTATTCGCGGCCGGCGAACACGACCAGCGGCGCGCTGTCCTGCTGGTAGCGCATCGCCGCGTCGTAGATCGGCATCCGCTCGCCCGAAGGTTGGTGGATCGTATAGCCGCCTTCGACCACGGCGCCCGACGCGTCCTTCACCATCTGGTTCTTGATGCGGATGTTGGCGAAGGTTCCGCGCATCATCACTTCGTGATTGCCGCGACGCGTGCCGTACTGGTTGAAATCGGCCGGGCGCACTTGATGCTCGACAAGATATTGCCCAGCCGGGCTCGAGGCGCGGATGGAGCCGGCCGGCGAGATGTGGTCGGTGGTGATGGAGTCGAGGAACAGCCCGAGGATGCGCGCGTTTTCGATGTCCTGGACGGGCTTGGGCTCCATCGTCATGCCGTCGAAATAGGGCGGGTTCTGCACATAGGTCGAGCCCATGTCCCAGGCGTAGGTGAGGCCCGCCGGGACCTTGACCTTGCGCCAGTTGGAATCGCCGTCGAACACCTTCGCGTACTTGGTCTTGAACATCTTGGCGGTGATCGTCTTGTCGATGACGTCGTGAATCTCCTGCGCCGACGGCCAGATGTCGGCGAGGTAGACCGGCGCGCCCTTCTTGTCGTGGCCGATCGGGTCGCGGGTCAGGTCGACCTGCAGCGAGCCGGCGAGCGCGTAGGCGACGACCAGCGGCGGCGAAGCGAGGTAGTTGGCGCGCACGTCCGGATTGACGCGGCCTTCGAAATTGCGGTTGCCCGACAGCACCGCGGCGGCGACGAGGTCGTGCTTGGCGATCGTCGCCGAAATCTCCGGCGCCAGCGGGCCAGAATTGCCGATGCAGGTGGTGCAGCCGAAGCCGACGACGTTGAAGCCGAGCTTGTCGAGCGACTTCTGCAGGTCGGCGGCGTGGAGGTAGTCGGCGACGACCTGACTGCCGGGGGCGAGCGAGGTCTTCACCCACGGCTTGACCGAGATTCCCTTGGCGACCGCGTTGCGCGCCAGCAGGCCGGCGGCGATCATCACGCTCGGATTGGAGGTGTTGGTGCAAGAGGTGATGGCGGCGATGACGACATCGCCATGGCCGAGGTCGTAGTTCGCGCCTTCGACCGGATGACGCTCGGCGAGCCTCTCGGCGATCTTGAATTCGCCGGCCGCCGCAGCGGCGAAGCCGGCCTTGGCGTCGACGAGCGCGACGCGATCCTGCGGCCGCTTGGGGCCGGCGATCGACGGCGTCACTTCGCCGAGGTCGAGCGCCAGCGTGTCGGTGAAGACCGGGTCGGGCGTCAGGCGGGTGCGGTAGAATCCCTGCGCCTTGGCGTAGGCTTCGACCAGCGCGACCCGCGCCGGCCTGCGGCCCGAAGCGTTGAGATAGGCGATCGCCTGCGCGTCGATCGGGAACAGGCCGCAGGTCGCGCCGTATTCCGGCGCCATGTTGGCGAGCGTCGCGCGGTCGGCGACCGACATCGCGTTGAGGCCGGGGCCGTAGAACTCGACGAACTTGCCGACCACGCCCTTCTTGCGCAGCATCTGGGTGACGGTCAGCACCAGGTCGGTCGCGGTGACGCCTTCGCGCAGCTCGCCGGTGAGCTTGAAGCCGATCACCTCCGGCAGCAGCATCGACAGCGGCTGGCCGAGCATCGCCGCCTCAGCCTCGATGCCCCCGACCCCCCAGCCGAGCACGGCGAGGCCGTTGACCATCGTCGTGTGGCTGTCGGTGCCGACCAAAGTGTCGGGATAGGCGACCTCGACCGACTTGCCGTTGCGTTTCTCCTTCGTCGTCCACACCGTCTGGGCGAGGTATTCGAGATTGACCTGGTGACAGATGCCGGTGCCGGGCGGCACGACCGAGAAATTGGCGAAGGCCTGCTGGCCCCATTTGAGGAAGCGATAGCGCTCCTGGTTCTGCTCGTATTCGCGCTTGACGTTTTGAGACAGCGATTTGGCCGTGCCGAAATGATCGACGACGACCGAGTGGTCGATGACCAGATCGACCGGCACCAGCGGGTTGATCTTGTCGGGATCGCCGCCGAGCTTCTTCATCGCGTCGCGCATCGCCGCGAGGTCGACCACCGCCGGCACGCCGGTAAAGTCCTGCATCAGCACCCGCGCCGGACGGAAGGCGATTTCGTGCCCCTTTCTGCCGCGGTTGACCGACCAGGCGGCCACCGCCGCGATGTCGTCCTTGGTCACGCTGCGCCCGTCCTCGTTGCGCAGCAGGTTCTCCAGCACGACCTTGAGCGAATAGGGCAGCTCCGAGATCCCCGCCAGACCGTGACGCTCCGCGGTCTTGAGCGCGTAATACTCGTAGGCCTTGGCCCCGACCTTGAACGACTTGCGGCATTTGAAGCTGTCAAGGCTGGCCATCGGCTCTGCTCCGGACTTTGCGCAGCGAAAGGAAGTGGGCGCGCTTATAGATAAATTCCCTTGGCCGGGCTACACAAACTAATGTCGGACGGCGCACAAAGGGGAGGCGCCGTCGAGGGGAAACCATGCGCCTCAGCGCCCACGAGATCGCCATTGAACGCGGCGGACGGCGGATCTTGTCGGGAGTGTCGTTCGAGGCGCGCGCGGGCAAGGCGCTGCTGCTGGTCGGCCCCAACGGATCGGGCAAGTCGAGCCTGCTGCGGGCGGTCGCCGGCTTCCTGCCGCTCGCCGCCGGGACGTTCGCGCTCGAGGGCGGGGCGGCGGACGCCGGAATCGGCGAGCAGGCGCATTACCTCGGCCATTCCGACGCGCTGAAGAGCGCGCTCACCGCCGGCGAGAATCTCGCCTTCTGGGCCGACGCGCTCGGCGGGGATTCCGCACGCGCCGCGTGGATCGCAGCGCTCGGCCGACTCGGCCTCGCCCATGTCGCCGACTTCCCGGCCCGCGCGCTGTCCGCCGGCCAGAAGCGCCGCGTCGCGCTGGCCCGGCTCCTGGTCGCGCCGCGGCCGATCTGGCTGCTCGACGAGCCGACCACCGCGCTCGACGCCGCCGCGCAGCGCCAATTCGCCCTCGTCATGCGCGAGCATCTTGCCTCCGGCGGCCTCATCCTCGCCGCCACCCACGCGCCGCTCAGTCTCGACGACGCGGCGCGGCTGATCCTCGGCGACGCTCCGGCGACGGGAGCGGCGGCGTGAGGCGAGCGGCTTGGGGACTGTTCCTGCGCGAATGGCGGATCGCCAGCCGGATCGGCGGCGGCGCGTCGGTCGGCGCGGTGTTCTTCCTCATCCTGGTGACGATCATGCCGTTCGCGGTCGGACCCGACCTCGCCTTGCTGGCGCGGATCGGTCCGGCGATCCTGTGGGTGGCGGCGCTGCTCGCCACGTTGCTCGGCCTCGACCGTCTGTTCCAGGGCGATCACGACGACGGCTCGCTCGACGTGCTGGTCAATTCCGGCCTGCCGCTCGAACTGACGGTGCTGGTCAAATGCGCCGCCCATTGGGCGGCAAGCGCGGCGCCGCTGGCGATCCTCAGCCCGCTGTTCGGCCTGATGCTCGGCATGGACGCCGGTCCGTTGGCGCTGGTCGCCGTCAGCCTCGTCGCCGGCACGCCGGCGCTGACGATGATCGGCGCGATCGGCGCGGCGCTGACGGTGTCGCTCAGGCGCGGCGGCCTGCTGATGGCGGTGCTGGTGCTGCCGCTGGCGATCCCGGTGGTGATCTTCGGCGTCTCGGCGGCTTCCGCCGCGAGCGGCGGCGTTTCGCCGGTCGCCGCGCCGCTGCTGATGCTGTGCGCGCTGTCGCTCGCCGCGATCGCGCTCGCGCCCTTCGCCGCCGCTGCGGCGCTGCGGCATGTCAGGGATTAGCGGTTCTGCGCGAGCCCGCAGAGACGAACGTGCGTCGCCGGCGACGCCGCGTCGGCCACGACTGCGTCAGCCGGCGGTCGCCGTCGCGCCCTGCGCGTCGTCTCCGGAAACGGATTTGGGCAATTCGGCGTCGATCTCGTCGAGAAACAGTTGGATGCGATGGCGATCGTCGCTGGCGCCATACTGATTGACGCTGAAGGTGATCTCGCCGTCGTAGGAACTCATCGCGAGTTGGAAGTACGGCTTGTATTTTATCGAGCCGCACAGGTAGGCGTCACTCGGGCGCCGGTCGCCGAAGGCGATGCGGGCCGGATCCAATATCCCGATGTTGGTCATGCAGATGTAAGGGTTCGCGAATTGCGATCGCAGCCGAAGATTGGCGAACCTCTGGCCGAGAATGCCAAAGGCCAAGTCAAGCTTGACGAATCCGTTGAGGCCGATTGCGGCGCCCTTCTTGGCGTCCAGGATCGCCTTGACCCTGCCGAGCGCGCCCTCGAAGCGCTCCTGCGGCCTGTAATCGAACTCCGTGACCACCATCGAGGTCAGGTTGGTCAGGGACGTGAATTCCTCGGACCGGTCGAGGTAGCGGCGCATGTCCACCATGATCGGGATTTGCGTCGTCTCGCCGGACCGTAGCGCCAGCCGGCGGAAGAGGCAGCGATAAAAGGCAGTCAGCACGGCGTCATTGAGGGTCGCCCCTCTGGCCCGGCAATAAGCCTTGAGCGCCGCGACCCTCTGGCGCCCCAGCTTGCAGGTGGCGATGAAGGGGCGCGCCTCGCCGTCCTCGCTGAGGGGGAAGCGATGTTTGCCGGCGCGATTGTTTTCGTTGGTCTGCAGGAACAGCGACTTCAGCCTGACGCTCCAAGGAAAGCGCCGCAGCACGCCGCGGATGCTTCTGTCGCCGGCGATCGGGGTCGGATTGAAGGCGGGGTCGGACGACAACCCGGAATAGATCATAGACAGCAAGTCGAGGTATTGCTTGAACCCCGCCGCGTCGCCGACCATGTGGTTCATTCGGATTGCGACGGCGCCGGCCCCGGCCCCGGCGTCAAGGAGGCAGACCGCGACCTGGGGGCCGACGCTTTCGTCGATGCGGGAGACGAGAAACGCTTCGAACTCGGTCAGCGTCGGCGCGCTGACGAAGGCGCGCGCAAAATCTTGCGCGTCGAGGCTGGTCCAATGCGGCCTCGCGCCGTCGACATAGCGGGCGCCGAGGACCGGAATCGCCGCGATCGAGGCGACGACGGATTTCTTCAGGATTTCGGCGTCAGGCGCGCGCTCGAAGCGCAGCGCGCAATGCAGCTCGTGATCGTTGAACCGATTGGCATTCGACAACAACTGAAGCTGGTCGAATATTTCGGCGGCGTAATCCATCGATCGCACCTTCCGACTGTCAGAGGATAGTCTTGATCGGTAGTCGGCGCCGCATTTGTCTTACCCGTTTTCTCGCTTTGTCGAAATGCTGCGGCGCAGCGCCCCGCCGGGGCCGCCAGCGCCAGCGTCTTGGCCATGTGGTTTCCCCCGAGGCCGCGCGCCGGCGCGCTCTGCGGCGCGGGCGGCGGTCGGAACGGCGCCGACGCCGGTCGACTTTGGCGCCGCCGCGACGCTGAGCGTTCGGTCGCAGCCGCGCGCCGCGTCCCTTCAGGCGAGCTTCGCCTCGAAGACGTCGATCGGCATTGGCTTGCCGAACAGGAAGCCCTGAAAGGACGGGCAGCCGTGGCGCTCGAGGAAGCGGCGCTGGGCCTCGGTCTCGACCCCTTCGGCGATCACGGCGAGGCCGAGGCTCTCGGCCAGCGTGATGATCGTGTGCGCGACCGCCGCGTCGTTGGCGCTGCCAGGCAGATTGCGCACGAACGAGCGGTCGATCTTGATCTGGTCGAGCGGCAGCCGCGTGAGATAGGCGAGCGACGAATAGCCGGTGCCGAAGTCGTCGACGGCGAAGCCGACGCCGAGCGCCTTGAGCGCATTCATCTTGTCCGCGGCGCCGGCGACATCGTCGAGCACGACGCTCTCGGTGAGCTCGAGCACGAGGCGATCGGCCGGCGCTCCGGAGGCGCGCAACGTCTCGGCGACCTGCTCGACGAAGTCGGGCTGGCTGAACTGGCGGGCGCTGACGTTGACCGACAGGTGCAGGTCGCGACTGCGTCGGTCGCCGGACCACGCCTTGAGCCGCTGGCAGGCGGTTTCCAGCACCCAACGGCCGATCGGCAGGATGAGGCCGGTTTCCTCGGCGAGTGGGATGAACTCGCCCGGCGCGACCAGTCCGCGTTCGGGATGCGCCCAGCGCAGCAGCGCCTCGGCGCCGATCCATTCGCCGTCGCAATCGACTTGCGGCTGATAGTACAGCACGAAACGGCGCTCGCGAATGGCGAGGCGAAGCGCCGCCTCCGCTTCCGCGCGGATGGCGAGCGTCGCCTGCATGTCGGGATCGAAGAAGCGCAAAGCGTTGCGCCCGGCCGCCTTCGCTTCGTACATGGCGATGTCGGCTTGCTTGAGCAGCTCCTCGCAAGTGTCGCCGCCGCCGCTGAACATGGCGACGCCGATGCTAGGGCTGGAATGGCGGACGCCGCAGGGCAGCGCATAGGGTGCGTTGAGCGCGGCGAGAATCGCCTCGCCGGTCTTCTTGGCCAGCGCAGCGGCTTCATGCCGGTTTTCGCTCAAGTCCTCGACCAGCGCCACGAACTCGTCGCCGCCCACGCGCGCCGCGCCGCCGGCGGCGCCGAGGCAGGCTTCGAGGCGCTTCGCGACCTCGATCAGCAGCCGGTCGCCGACTTCGTGGCCGCTCGTCTCGTTGACCAGCTTGAAGTTGTCGAGATCGATGAACAGCAGCGCCCCGTGGCGGCCGCTGCGGCCGCAGCCGGCGAGCGCCTGCTCGAGGCGGTCGCGGAGCAGGCGACGGTTCGGCAGCCCGGTCAGCCGATCGTAAAAGGCCAGGTTGACAATCTCCTTTTCGGCGCGTTTGCGATCGCTGACGTCGGTCATCGTTATGACGTAGTGCGTCGTCTCGCCGCACGCCCCGCGCACCGTGGCGACCGTGGTCCAAGTGGGGAAGATCTCGCCAGAGCTGCGCTGCGTCGGCAATTCGCCGCGCCAGAAGCCGTCGCGCTCGACGCGGTCGGCGATTTCGCCGAGCAGCTCGCCGGCGCGCAGATCGCGGGCGATCTGCTGCGGCGTCTTGCCGACCACCTCGTCGGCGACATGGCCGGTCATCTCGACGAAGGCGTGGTTGACGCGCAGGATCCGCTTGTCGGCGTCGAGGATGACGATGCCCTCCTGCGCCTCGAACGCGGTGGCGGCGATGCGAAGCTGTTCCTCGACCTTGCGGCGCTCCGAGACGTCGCGGGCGATTCCGACTACGCCGATCGTCTTGCCGGACTCGTCGCGCAGGGGCGCCTTGAGCACCTCGAACCAGACGGCCCTGCCGCCGGGGCCCGGCGTCTCATTTTCTTCGAATTGGATCTCGCCGGTCTCGATCGCTCGGAGGTCGCCGGCGCGATGCCGGTCGGCGAGTTCGGATGGGAAGATTTCGTAGTCGGTCTTGCCGATCGCCCCGTCCTGTACGATGCCGAGCGCGCGTTCGAACTGCGGGTTGCACCGCAAGTGGCGCCCCTTGAGGTCCTTGACCCAGATGAGGTCGGGGATCGTTCGCACCAGCGTGCGCAACTGGCTCTCACGCTCGCGCAGATCGTCGTGGGCGTGCAGCAGGGTCAGCGCGTCTTCCAATCGGCGGCCGATCGCTTCGAACAGCTGCCGGTCGTCGGCGGTCCAAACGCGCGCGTGCGAACATTGATGCAGCCCGAAACCGTATGCGCGCGCTGTCTTGGGACGGAGCGCCATCGCCAACTGAGACTGGATGCCGAAGTGGAGCCGCAAGGCTTCTGGGTTCGAGCGTTCGCCTCCAGGGCCGAAGACGACTGAACCGGGCGTCGCCAAAACCGCGGTCTGCATGTCGCGCGCCTCTGGCGTCGTCGGAATGTCGCAATCGAGCGCGCCGAGGCTGGCGCCGGCGTATCCGAGCCGCACGCGCTCTGTCCGCACGCGCCAGCTCGGCGCCTCCGGGTCGCACGGGTGGAGCAGCCAGACGCGGTCGCAATTGAGCAGTTCCAGCGTGATCTCAAGCACCCGCCCCGTCATTTCATCGAGGTCGGTCGTCTCCTGGATCGCTTGGCTGACCCGATCCATGCCTTCGAAGAAGCGCAAGTTAGCCTCGAGCAGCGCCTCCATGCGCTTGCGGGCCTCACGCTGGCGCAGCACCAAAACGCCGAATGAGAGGTCGGCGGCGAGTTGCTCGAGCAGTCGGACTTCCTCGACGGTGAAGGCGTCGCGTTCGCCTGCGTAGATGCAGAGCGCGCCGAACACGCCGTCCGCTTCATCCTTGAGCGGCAGGGCGACGCCGGCGCGGTAACCACGCTCGAGCGCCTCTTCGCGCCACGACGCGACGCGCGGGTCGAACTCGTAGTCCTGGACCCAGACGACCTTGCCGGTGCGGATCGCCGCGCCGATCGGGCCGCGCCCGCGTTCGACGTCGGCCCAGGTGACGTGCGCGGCGTCGGCGTAACCACGATCGTGGCCGGCGCGCGCGACCGGACGCACCGACTGCTCGGCGTCGCGCTCGACATAGCCGACCCAGGCCATGCGGTAGCCCGCCTCTTCGCAGACGATGCGGCAGATTTCGGCCAGCAGGCTCGGTTCGTCGACCGCCCGCATCAGCGTCTGATGACAGGATCTGATGGCGCCCAACTCGCGATTGAGGCGCTCGAGCGCCGCCTCCGGGCGCTCGCATCGGGCCATCTCGCCGCTGGAGTCGAGCATACGCTGGCTTTTCCGTCGTCGCCTACGGGGCGCGTCCATCCGGCGATCGACGGCGCCGGACACGGTTGCGCGTCCTCACTGGTGGGGCGATTCCGGGCTGCAACCGGAATGAGCGTACGGCGTCATGCCATTGCGCTGCGGCCTCGGCGGGCCAGCGGCTCAACACGTCATGGCTGAAAGCTCGCAGGAATCCGTAAATTATATCTTATCGAGCAAAGAGTTGGGCTTGCCATTGCCGGCGGCGTGACGCCGCTATAAAAGGCCGGCAATGGCCAATCTCGCCAATCCGACGACGTTTCTCGCCGTGACGCGGCGCGCCCTGCCGTGGCTTGCGCTGGCGACGGCGGCGCTGTTCGCCCTCGGCCTGTGGGCGGCCTTGCTCTCGCCGCCCGACTACCAGCAGGGCGAAACGGTCAAGATCATGTACATCCACGTGCCGGCGGCGTGGCTGTCGAGCTTCATCTACGTGGTGATGACGGCGGCGAGCCTCGGCACGCTCGTCTGGCGTCATCCGCTCGCCGACGCCGCCCAGAAGGCCGCGGCGCCGCTCGGCGCCGGCTTCACCTTCATCTGCCTCGTCACCGGCTCGCTGTGGGGCAAGCCGATGTGGGGCGCCTATTGGGTGTGGGACGCGCGGCTCACCTCGGTGCTGGTGCTGTTCATCCTTTATCTCGGCCTGGTGGCGCTGTGGCGGTCGATCGAGGACCCTGGCCGCGCCGCTCGCGCGGCGGCGATCCTCACACTGGTCGGCTGCGTGAACCTACCGATCATCAAGTTTTCGGTCGACTGGTGGAACACGCTGCACCAGCCGGCCTCGGTGTTTCGCCTCGGCGGTCCCACAATCGCGCCGCAGCTGCTGTGGCCGCTGCTGATCATGGCGCTCGCCTTCACGCTGTTGTTCGTTGTTCTGCACCTGATGGCGATCCGCAACGAGATTCTGCGCCGGCGACTGGCGCGGCTGACGATGCTCGCCGCCGCCGAGGGCGACGCGCTCGCGCGTCGCTTCGCCGCTGGAGGGTCTGGCGCGTGAGCGACATCCCGCATATCGGCTTCATCATCGCCGCCTATCTCGTCACCGCGGCGACGATCCTGGCGATGATCGGCGCGATCGTCGTCGATTATCGCCGTCTGAGTCGCGCGCTCAGCCGGCTCGACGCGGTGCGCAAAGGGGAAGACGCGCAATGAGCGACGCCGTCCCGCCCCCGCGCCGCCGCAGCCTGCTGGCGGCGGCGCCGTTGATCGCATTCCTCGCGCTCGCCGGCCTGCTCTTCGTGCGACTGTTCACCGGCGACGCCTCGCGCCTTCCGTCGGCCTTGATCGGCCAAAGCGCGCCGGCCCTCAACCTGCCCGGACTCGACGGCGCGCCCGGCCTCGCCGACGCCGATCTGCGCCAGGGCCATGTCACCGTCGTCAATGTCTTCGCGTCATGGTGCGTGCCTTGCCGCACCGAGCACGAGTTTCTGCTGGCGCTCGCGCACGATCCGGATCTCGAGGCGAAGGGCGTGACGCTGATCGGCGTCGCGCAGAAGGACCCGCCGGAAAATGTCAGGCGGTTTCTTGGCGCGCTCGGCGACCCCTACGTCAAGGTCGGGCTCGACGGCGACGGCCGCGCCGGCATCGACTGGGGCGTCTATGGCGTGCCGGAGACCTTTGTCGTGCGCGGGGATGGGGTGATCGCCTTCAAGCAGATTGGGCCGATCGACGCCGTCGCGCTCGAGAGCGTCGTCAAGCCGGCGATCCTCAAGGCGGCGAACTGAGGCCGCGTCTCAGTTGAGCACCCGTGGCGCGGCGGGAATGTCGAGCGAGAACGCCGGCACGACGACTTCAAACACGTCGCCGTCGTCGGCGATGAGGCGGTAGGCGCCTTCCATCATGCCGCTGGGTTCGGCAAGCGGACAACCCGAGGTGTAGCGGAACGCTTGACCTGGCGCGAGCGTCGGCTGCTCGCCGACGACGCCGACGCCGCGCACCTCCTGTCGCCGGCCGCTGGCGTCGGTGATGATCCAATGTCGATGGGTGAGCTGCACCGTGCGGCGGCTGAGGTTGACGATCTCAATCGTGTACAGCCAGAAGTGAAGCCCCTCTTCGGGCTTCGACCGTTCCGGCGAATAGACAGGCTCGACGGCGACGCGGATATCGTTGGTGACCGCGAAGTACATGCCCGGATTCTAGCTGAACGCCAGCGCGCGGCCAAGCCTGACGCTTCATCGATGTCGGTAGCACACGATATGTCCGGTTTAGGTAGCACACGATCTGTCCGGTAGCGTCTTGCCCTTTGAGGAGGGTTTTGATGCGCCGGTCGGAAGCCCTTCAAGGTGTGCGTGTGATGAGGTTTCTGGACATTTTGGGCCGCTACGAGGCGG